>WNFC01004944.1_pt1 | contig 27714 bp, 28 predicted proteins | sample 5400541 | NCBI WGS metagenome assembly WNFC01 (sample SAMN13153342, study PRJNA577476) | soil metagenome | isolation source: 120 cm saprolite under Douglas fir tree site 2 hole 2 replicate 1 | place: USA:California | collected 2015-04-18 | reverse complement strand
ATGGATGCTGCCCAGAGTGATGACCACCGGGGCCCGCGGCGAGGTCTCCCGGCTGGCCAGCGTCTGCAAGGCCGTCACTATCTGGGCGGCGATTACCACCGCGTCGACGGTCGCATCTGGTATCGCCCCGTGACCACCCACGCCCCGAACCGTCAGCGTGAACCAGTCGGCGCTGGCCATCATGGCGCCGTCGCGAACGGAGACCTGGCCGGTGGGCAGTCCGGCCCAGACGTGGAGGCCGATCACCCGGTCGATACCCTGAAGGACTCCAGCGTCGATCATCGGCTTGGCCCCGCCCGCCCCCTCCTCGGCTGGCTGGAAGGCGAACCGTACCAGACCCGGAAGGCGATCCCGGTTGCCGCTGAGGGCGGCGGCCAGCTCCAGCGCGATGGCCATGTGCACGTCGTGGCCGCAGGCGTGCATGACCCCATCACGCCGTGAACGAAACGGCAGGTCTCCGGCCTCGGTGAGCGGCAGCCCGTCCATGTCGGCTCTCACCAGCACGGACCGGCCGGGCAGCTTGCCCCTGACGTCGGCAACCACACCAGTCCCGCCCATCCCATCTCTGAGGTTGTCCACCGGCCACTGGCGCAGCGACGCGCTGATGTACTCGGCTGTCGCGCGTTCGTGGAATGAGAGCTCCGGTTGCGCGTGCAGCTCGCGGCGAACCTTGATCAGCCTCTGCTCGGTCGCGGCATCGATGTCCATCAGGTCATCGCGAAGCGAAGTGGCCATCGGACCATTCTGGCAAACTGAGTTCGATGGCCCGCTCGCTCGTCGAGTATCAGCGCAAGCGAGACTTCGCCAAGACGCCCGAGCCAGCCGGTCAGCCTGAACCGACTGGCCAGAATCGCTTCGTGGTCCAGAAACACTGGGCCACCCGGCTGCATTACGACTTCCGGCTGGAGATGGGCGGCGTCCTCGTGAGCTGGGCGATCCCGAAGGGTCCCACCCTCAACCCGGCCGAGCGCCGGCTGGCGGCCCATGTGGAAGACCACCCGGTGGACTATTTCGATTTCGAGGGCCTGATCCCCAAAGGCGAGTACGGCGGCGGCACGGTCATGGTCTGGGACTGGGGCACCTACGAGCTGGAGGAGGCGACCACCCCGGAGGAGGCGCTGCGCCGGGGCGAGATCAAGTTCCGCCTCAACGGCCAGAAGCTCAAGGGCCGCTACGCCCTGGTCCGGACGCGCTCGGACAAGGACTGGCTGCTGATCAAGAAGCGGGACGAGGCCGCCGACCCCAGCTTCGACATCGAGTCGCTGTCGTCCTCGGTCAAGACCGGGCGCACCCGGGAACAGATCGAGGCCGGCCAGGATGCCGTCTGGTCCAGCCGCCGCGACGAGGCCGGCGGGCGCATCGACCTGGAGCAGGCCGTAAAGGCGCCCATGCCGAAGACCCTGGAGCCGATGAAGGCCACCCTGGTCGAGGAGGCGTTCGACGACGATCGCTGGTTCTTCGAGGTCAAGTGGGACGGGGTCCGGGTGCTGGCCTTCCTGGACAACGGCACCACGCGGTTGCAAACGCGGACCGGGCACTCGGCGAATGACCGCTATCCCGAGCTCGCCGGGCTTTCCCGAGCGGTGAGCTCGAAGCAGGCCATCCTGGATGGCGAGGTGGTTGCCCTGGACCCGGAGGGCCGGCCCTCGTTCCAGCTGTTGCAGAATCGTGGCCGCGAGCCGGCGACCATCCAGTACGTGATCTTCGATCTGCTCTATGCCGACGGTCGCTTGCTCTTCAAAGTTCCCCTGGAGGACCGCAAGCGCCTGCTGCAGAACGTGCTCCGGCAGTCGGCGACATTCCGAGTGTCCGAACACGTGGTGGGCAGCGGCAAGGCCTTCTTCGCCGCGGCTCAAAAGAAGCGCCTGGAGGGGATCGTCGCCAAGCTGCGCGACAGCCCGTACCAGCCCGGAGTCCGCAGTCACGCCTGGCTGAAGATCAAGGCTCTGTTCCAGCAAGAGGTCGTCATCGGCGGCTTCACCGCGCCCCGCGCCGGCCGCAAGTACTTCGGCGCCTTGATCGTCGGCGTCTACGACGATGGCCGGCTTGTCTATACGGGCCACGTGGGCACCGGCTTCACCGAGCAGACGCTGAAGTCCATCTCCCAAGCCCTCCAGCCCCTGGTCCAGAAGACGTGCCCCTTCGACGGGACGCCGCCCCGCGCCAATGAAAAACCCACCTGGGTCAAGCCGCAACTGGTCTGCGAGGTGAAATTCGCCGAGTGGACTCGCGACGGCCGGATGCGCCAGCCCGTCTTCCTTGGTCTGCGCGATGATGTCGAGCCGCGGGCGGTTCGCCGTGAGCTCCCCGAGGACGCCACCCGCAACAGGGAGAAGGCCGAGCGGTCGGTTGGGGCGCCGGCACCATCCACCCGCCGGGCTCGGATTGCCAGCGCGAACGGAAGCACGCCTTCCACGACGCTGAGCCAGGCCGCCGTCCGGATCGCGGCGCAGTACGGCACCAAGCTGCGCGGCGGCACCGCCGCCGAACTGGAGGCCCTCGACGCCATCAAGAAGGAGGGCGATTGGGCGATCGGCGGCCGGCAGGTGCATCTGACGAACCTGGATAAGGTGCTGTTCCCGGAGGACGGCCTGACCAAGCGCGACCTGATCAAGTACTACGTTCAGGTGGCTCCGGTGCTGATCCCCTACTACAGTCGCCGGCCACTGTCGATGAACCCGCATCCCGACGGCATCCATGGGAAGAGCTACTGGGTGAAGGACAAGCCCGACTACGCCCCCGACTGGATCCCGACCTTCCGCTACAACGATCAGAAGAGTGAGAAGGACTGGATCCTGATCGAGGAGGTGGCGACCCTGGCGTGGCTGGCGAACCACGCGGTGATCGATCTGCATCCCTGGTACTCGCGGGTCGACAAGCCCGAATATCCAGACTGGTCGGTCATCGATCTGGATCCCGCGGAGGGTGCCACCTTCCCGCAGGTGGTGCAGGTGGCCAGGCTCCTCAAATCCGCCCTCGACCATCTTGAGCTCAAGTCGGTTCTCAAGACCACCGGCCAGCGCGGGCTCCACATCTATGTCCCGATCGAGCGGCGCTACACCCTGGATCAGAGTCGTGAGTTCGTCGCCAAGCTAGCCAAGATGATCCAGACCCTGCTGCCGGACCTGGTGACCGAGGTCTGGGAAGTCAAGCGCCGGACCGGCAAGATCCGGATCGACTACACGCAGAACGTCATCAACAAGACCTTGGCCGGCCCCTACTCGGTCCGGCCCGCGGAACACGCGCCGGTCTCCACCCCGATCAGCTGGGATGAGCTCGACGATCCCAAATTACGGCCCGACCGGTGGACCATCGCCAGCCTGGGCGACCGGTTGCTGGCGGTGGGCGATCTATTCCACGAGGCACTGACGCTGCGCCAGCGCCTGCCCAAGCTCTGAGCCGATGGCCACGGACAAGAGCCTGAAGAGCTGGCAGCAAGAGGTTGACCAGTGGCTCCGACGCCGCGGGACATACTGGCAACCCCTGTCGCAGTTCGTCCGGCTGGTAGAAGAGGTGGGCGAGCTGGGCCGAGAGCTCAACCATCGTTTCGGCGACAAGCCGCGCGCGTCGAAGGACGAGCCTGGGTCGGTGTCGGAGGAACTCGGCGACATCCTGTTCATCGTGCTGCTGCTGGCCAACACCCTCGACGTTGACCTGGAGGCCGCCATGGTGAGCGTGCTGGCGAAGTACGACGCGCGCTCCGGCCCGCTCACCTAGGTACGATCACGCCTCTGCACCCGTTTTCCACAGCACTTATGCACCCCCTGTTCCTCCCAGGTGGAAAAACCGGGCCAACAAATGTTCCCTCTGGACGAATCGAAAACAGCAGAGTATTTTGATGCCCTTGTCGCGATAGCCAGTTCAGTTTTGGTGACACGCGAGGGTATAAACGGTCTACCAGGCGGCGGAGGGCTTGGAGTAGAGCGGGTCGGCCTTGACACTGGCGGCACCCGGTCGTACAATGCGCCAAACCCCATATCTGGTAGAACCGGCCTCTTGCGGGCACCATATCTAGAAGGGAGGTGAGTGGGGAAACGAACTGAAGGGAGGAACTCCGGCGGCGGCAGACGTCGGGCGCGCCCCAGCAAGGGCGCGGGTTCAGAGCTAGGGGGAGACGATGCTCAGGAACACGCTCAGGATGATCAACCAGCAGGACCAGTGGTTCAATCAGTTGCGCCGCGAGGAGTCGGCGCGGCGGATGCTTCGGTACTCGCTCTACCAGGCTCTCGAACAGGTTGAACGCCTCCTCGAAAGTGATGTCATGGAAGTCCCGATCGAAATGCAGGCGCGACTGCGCCGCATCGTGGAAGCCGTTGACCCGCAGCTCGCCTATCGCGTCGACCAGTCCGGACCCAATGCGCTCGACATCCAGGACATCATCTTCGAGGCCCAGGATCAGCTGATCAAACAGATGCGGGCCTGACACCCTCACCTCGATCGCCTCGCCTCCTGCGGAATCGCCCGGGGCCGTCCCGGGTGATTCTGCGTTATGGGGGCAGAACCGACTAAGCCGTCAGCTGGTTGAAGTAGCGTTCCACGGTCAGGCCGTGGCGTTCCAGCTCGGCCCTGGCTAACGCCTCATAGCGCCGAGCATGCCAGTCCTCCACCGGGTTGCTTGAATAGCGGAGCAAGCGGTGGTAGGGCTGGGTGAAGAGGGCCCTGGCCGCCAGGAACTCCATGGTCGTCGCCGTAAGCTGCGGCCGCTCGAGGGCGCGGCGGACGGTCTGGTGGATGCCCTGCATGTCGTAGACGAGGCGAACCCGACGTGGCACATAGAACACCAGGAAGATCGCAATCGGGATGGCGGCCACCATGATCCCGAGAACCAGCCCGAGCGTATGCACCGCGTTGGACCCCGCCTGGCCGGCAGAGATCATGGGATCGCCGGAATGCTGACGCAGCAGCTCCAGCTGATGCCGGAGCGGGTCGGAGACAAAGGGAACGTTCGTCGGGATGGCCTGCTCCAGCGAGATGAGCCAGTTGTTGAAGGTGCGGCCCGCGCCGATCACGCCCTGGGCAAGGACATCGAGCTTGAGCACCAGCTGGTCCACCCAGCGGCCGGCCAGGACCCAGGCCGCCACCCACCCGACCAACAGGAGGTCCACGGACATCCAGAGAAACCGGCGACCGTACACGTCAGGGTAAATGCGCATGGGTCCCCCTTAAGTTGAGTCTGATCGGGGCGAAGTCTAACCCCGATTGGATGCTGCCTGAGAGTATGGAGACGCTCCGAACACCCCCACCCTGCCCTCCCCCTGCGGGGGAGGGAGAGTCAGAAGGCTCCGGGCTTCGAGCGACACCACTGAGACCCGCATCCTGCCCCTCCGCTGACGGGCAGGGAGATTCAGGGGGCTGGCTTAGAGTCCTTCCAGGTACTCGACGACTTCGCGGGTCAGGTGGGTTGGCGTCGAGGCGCCAGAGGTCACGCCCACCTTCTTCTTGCCTGCCAGCCACTCCGGCTTGATGTCGCGGTAGGTGTCGACCAGGTAGGCCGGCCGGTGAGCCCGCTCCTGCACCACCTGCACCAACCGCTTGGAGTTCGAGCTCCGCTCGCTGCCGACCACGATGACCACGTCGCACTCTTTGCCCTGTTCAACGGCCGCCTCCTGCCGGTCCTGCGTCGCCCGGCAGATCTCGTTGAAGACCTCGGTCTGCGGATACTTCTCGGTGACCCGCTTGATCATGGCCGCCGTGTCCCAGATGCTCAGCGTCGTCTGGCAGGTAACGGCCAGCTTGGGGTTGGTCAGCTGCAGCCGATCGACATCCTCCGGATCCTGGACGAGGTGGACCTGGCCAGGCGCCTCACCCACCACCCCCTCCGGTTCTGGGTGCCCGCGCCGGCCGACGTAGACGATGTCATAGCCGCGTTCGGCCAGGTCTTTGACCAGCTCGTGGGTGACGACGACGTCGGAGCAGGTGGCGTCGACCGCGTGCAGGCCGCGGGCCGCCGCCTTCTCCTTGACCGCGGGCGCGACGCCATGGGCCGTGAAGATGACGGTGCCGTCCTTGATCTGGTCGAGGCCATCCAGCCGGTTGTCCGCGTCCACCAGCGTGATGCCACTCTCCTGGAGCTCATCGGTGGCGTGCGTGTTGTGGACCAGGTAGCCGAGCATGTAGACCTTCTCGCCCGGCCGGGCTTTGGCGGTTTGCTTGGCCGCGCGGATGGCCTCCACCACGCCGTGGCAGTAGCCGCGCGGCGTGATCTTCAGGACTTCCACAATCCCAGTCTACCCGCGGTCGAGCTCGCCGAAGCCGACGTTACATGCCCGTCACGGGCCCCGTTATCCGATGGTGATCGGCCCGCTGGAGACGGTCAGGATCTTCAACGCCGCCAGGATGCTGAGGACCGCCAGCACGGCGATGAAGCCTCCCACGACGTACGACGCGATGCGATGGCGGGTCAGGACGGCCAGCCCGACCAGCAGCAGGATGATGGCCACCAGGATGTTCGAGAAATTGACTATGACTTTCATACGACCCTCCTTACTCCGTGTGTCTACCGGTTATCTGCGACGCCCTCTCAACAACACCCTCCCCTACCCCTCCCTCGAGGGAGGGGAGACATCTTGCAGAGCCTGGTCAAGGTCCCGAATCAGATCACCCGCATCCTCGATCCCGACCGAGAGCCGGATCAGGCCGTCCGCCACGCCCCGGCTCCGTCGGACCGCCGCGGGGATGGACGTGTGCGTCATGGCGGCCGGCAGCTCGATCAACGACTCCACCCCGCCCAGGCTCTCCGCCAGGGTGAAGAGCCGGGTGCGCTCCACGACGGCGCGCGCCGCCTCCAGCCCGCCGGCGACCTCGAAGGACAGCATCCCGCCGAACCCGCTCATCTGCCGCAGCGCCAGGGCGCGCTGCGGGTGCCCGGGAAGGCCCGGGTAGAGCACCCGCGTGACTTTCGGATGCGTGCCCAGGAACCCGGCCACCTGGAGGGCGTTGGCTTCGTGTTCGCGCATGCGGAGGGCCAGCGTCTTGAGCCCACGCAGGACCAGCCAGGCATCCAGCGGACCGGGCACCCCGCCCACCGCGTTCTGGAGAAAGGCGAGCTGCTGGTGCAGGTCGTCGCGATTCGTGACGAGGGCCCCCGCGATGACGTCGGAGTGACCGCCGAGGTACTTGGTGGCGCTGTAAACGACCAGGTCGGCCCCCAGGGCCAGCGGCCGCTGGAAGTACGGGCTCATGAAGGTGTTGTCAACCACCACCAGCGCTCCGTGGGCGTGCGCCTGCTTGCTGACAGCCGCGATATCGACCAGCTTCAGCAGCGGATTGGTGGGCGACTCCAGCCAGACCATGCGGGTCTCGGCGGTCCACGCCCGCTCGAAGGCTGCCGGGTCACCGGGATCGACAAAGGCGAAATGGACCCCCATCGGTTCACAGACCTGGGTGAAGAGCCGGTACGTCCCACCGTACAGGTCATCGACCGCGATCACGTGTTCGCCCGGCCGCAGCAGCTGGGCGATGGCTGACTCCGCCGCCATGCCGGAGGCGAAGGCCAGGGCATGCCGGCCACCATCGAGGGCCGCCAGGCAGGCCTCGAGGGCCGCTCGGGTCGGGTTTCCGGTTCGGGAGTACTCGTAGCCCTTGTGCTGGCCGACCTTGGACTGGGCAAAGGTGGAGGTCTGATAGATGGGGACGATCACGGCCCCGGTGGCCGGATCCGGACTTTGCCCGGCGTGAATGGCGCGGGTGGCGAAACCGAGCTCCGGCTGGTCCGTCACCGGCGCGGGGCCCGGTGCGCCATGAACTCCAGCAGGTCGAGGCGGGTGATGATGCCCATGGGACGGTTGGCTTCCGACACCACGAGGGCGCCCACCCCGCCCAACAGAGCCTCGAAGGCGTCGTCGATCTGGGCGGCTGTCTCAATCATGGGGAAGGCCGTGTCCATGGCCGCGCCGACCGGAGTCTCGATCAGGTTGGGGTCGCGATACACGCGATCGAGCAGCGACCGTTCCTGGATGCTGCCCACCATCCGGCCCCCCGCCCCACCGCCGTCCTCGGTCACCGGCATCTGCGAAATCCCGAATTCCTGCATCATGTCGATGGCGCGGCCGACCTTTTCCCGGGTCGAGACCGTGATCAGCGGCGGCAGTTCCCGCTCCCGGGCCGCGATGACGTCGGCGATGGTCAGCCGCGGGAAGCGCTCCAGGTAGCCGTTCTGCCGCATCCACTCGTCCGAATAGATCTTGCTCAGGTTGTTGCGGCCGGTGTCGGCGAGAATCACGACCAGGAGCTGGTTCGCGTCCAGCTCGGCCGCCACCTCCACCGCCGCCTTCATGGCGGTCCCCGAGGAACCCCCCACCAGGATGCCCTCCTCGCGGGTGATCCGGCGCGCCATCAGGAACGAATCCCGGTCGCTGACCCGGATGATCCGGTCGATGGCCTTGAGGTCGATCGTTCCCGGGATGAAGTCTTCGCCGATGCCTTCCACCTTGTAGGGCCGGGCGGTGTCGCCCGAGTACAGGGAGCCCTCCGGGTCGGCGCCCACGATCAGCACCGAGGCCTTCTTTGCCTTGAGGAAGTGCGCCACGCCGGTCATGGTGCCACCGGTGCCCAGGCCACCCACCACCACATCGACCCGGCCGTCGGTTTGCTCCCAGATCTCGGGACCGGTGGTTTCGAAATGCGCCTTCGGGTTCTCGGGGTTGAAGTACTGGTTAGGCTGAAACGCGCCGGGGATCTCGCGGCTCAGGCGCTCGGCGACGGAGTAGTAGCTTTCCGGCGAATCGCGTGGCACCGCGGTGGGACAGACCACCACCTCCGCCCCGTAGGCGCGCAGCAGCGCCATCTTCTCGGGCGACTGCTTGTCGGCCAGCACGAAGATCATTCGGTACCCCTTGATGGCCGCCGCGATGGCCAGGGCGTGGCCGGTGTTGCCGGACGTCGGCTCCACGATCGTGCCTCCCCGTTTGAGTAGCCCTCGCCGTTCGGCGTCCTCGATCATGCGCAGGCCGATCCGGTCCTTGACGCTTCCCCCGGGATTGAGCGTTTCGACCTTCGCCAGGATGGTCGGCTTCAGGCCTCTGGTGACCTGGTGCATCCGGACGAGCGGTGTGTGGCCGACGGCCTCCAGGATGCTATCCAGGGTCTGCACGCAGCCATATTACGGGGAGGAAGAGCTCGTCGCCTCAACTGGCTAGGCCGGCGGAATGAGATGCACGATTCGGCTGCCTCCTGCGTCGACAATCCAGAGGCGACCATCCGGTCCTGATGCGAGCGAACTCGGGGTAACGTCCCCCCAGGGGAGGGCATACTCGGTGATGGTTCCGTTCAGGGAAAGTCGCCCAACTCGAGAGAGCTTCCCATGAACAGAGCCGGCCGGAGTGATTCGTCCGATCCCTGTCGCCGAAAACCACATGTTGCCATCCGCAGCTGGCGTGATGAAACTTGGCGGCCCGGACACTGGGTACTCGCTCACGACTCCGCACACGGTGACCTTGCCGACCTGGCTCGTAGCTTGATCGGTGAACCACACGTTTCCATCGGGGCCGGTCCCGATTGCCCAGGCCCGCCCAGGAAGCGGCAGTGGATACTCAGAGATGATGATTTCTGCAGGGGGGCCATTGCTTCCAACCGGGTACTCCACAACTCTTGCGTCAGGTGTGACCCGGCCGATCTGATTGGCATTGGGTTCGGTGAACCAGGCGCTTCCATCAGGTCCAACCGCGATGCCCAGGATTGCGGTTGACGTAGGAACTGGGAATTCAACATTTCCAAAACTTGCCGCTGGCGAAGCTAGAGCGGGGATGGGTGATGGGCACGTTGTCGGGGAGGGCGGGTTGGTCGCAGTGGCTCTCGCCGGAGTAGCCGTGGGAGTGGGAGTTGTGGCGACTCCGGAACACCCTGCGAGGGTGGCGGCCAGCAGGATCGCGCTGGCGGGAAGTCGGCGTCTCACCCCACCCTTATAACGCTGGACGTTCCAGCCCGTTACCCCGGCTCGGTTAGCGGGCCGATTCCATCTGCCAGACCAGGTTGGCAACCTGAGCAATGACACTGAAGCCGGCGTCGCTCCCCGGTCCATCGACGCAGATGGCGACCACATACGGACCGTCCGCCCCACCCAGGGCCAGCGCCACGTCGTTGGTCACGGAATCCAGTTCGCCGGTCTTGTGCACGACCGTCACAGTCGCCGGGACGCCGGCTGGGATCCCTTGTTCGAAGGCCGTATGCGTCAGCAGCGGGTAGAGCCACTGCTGCGCGCTGGCCCCACCAGCTGCTCCCGTCGCTTCGGCCGCCATCAGCCGGGCCAGGTCGCTCGCCGTGGTGGTGTTCGGGTCGTAAAAGGCCGACTCGCTGGCCCCGTGTCCGGCCGCGTAGGCGTTCAACGCGGAGCCGCCGCCCAGAAACCGGACCAGCATGTGTGCCGCCGTGTTGTCCGAATCCTGGCCGATCCGGCTGGCCAGGTCTTCCCGCGAGTAGCAGGCTCCCGCACTGTAGTCCTGGAACCAGCCGTCTTCCCAATCCTCGGCCGAGTAACAGAGCTGGTCGCCAGGCTGCTCCTGGCCGGCCGCAATTGCCTCCGCCTCGGCCATCAGCAAGGGCAGCTTGTAGGTACTGGCGGCCACGAACGGATCGTCGCCATGGAAGCTCCAGGACTGGGGATTGGCGCCTCCCAGCTCGATCAGCGAGACCGCGATGCGAGCCCCGCTCGCGGATTGGACGCCAGAAAGCTGGGCCGCCAATGGATCAAACGCGCGGGCGACCGCAGTGCCAACAACTGCCTGCTCGGGCGGCGCTGCCACGGGTGGGGCGCTTGAAGTCGGCGGGGTGACGCCACCATCCAGGGACCTGAGGTCGGCAGTCGAGGCCGGCTGGCTGGCTGCGGGCGGCCGTCGAGATCCGGCCTGGACCTCCGCCCGAAGGCCACCCGCGGCCAGGACAGCCAGGGCGATTCCCAGGGCCGCCACCGCCTGGAAGGTTCGGTGCCCCGTCCCACTCGACCCGACGTGCACGCTCACCGGTATGGCAGCCGCGCATGAGGTGACCACAAGGGCCGTCTAAGAATTCCCTGAGAGTGGGGCGACATCACGATCCGGTCAAGGTCCGCCACCGACGCCCGGATGCGCGAGTTCTGGTCGGTATAGTTCTGTGAAATGACTCGCGCGTTCGTGTCGGAGAAGTCCGCCCAGTTCACCGAATCGGTGATCCGGGAGATGACCCGGATGTGCCTGGCCCTGCATGGCGAGAACTGCCTCAACCTGGCCCAGGGGTTTCCCGACTTCGCTGCGCCGGCCGAGCTCAAAGAGGCGGCCGTGGAGGCCATCCGGGCCGACTTCAACCAGTACGCCACCACCTGGGGGGCCAAGCCGATGCGGGACGCGATCGCCGATAAAACCAGGCATTTCCGGGGGATGGCCATCGACCCCGAGACCGAGATCACCGTTTGCTGTGGCGTCACCGAGGCGGTGCTCTCGACCGCGCTGGCGGTCCTCGATCCCGGCGACGAGGTGATCATTTTCGAGCCGTTTTACGAGAACTACGGCCCGGACTGCATCCTGTCCGGCGCCACACCGCGGATGGTGCGGCTCCATCCCCCCGACTGGCATTTCGACGAGCACGACCTTCGGCAGGCCTTCACGCCGAAGACCCGGGCCATCATCATCAATACGCCGCACAACCCGACCGGCAAGGTCTATACCAGGGCGGAGCTGGAGCTGATTGCCGGGCTCTGCCAGGAGTTTGATGCCCTGGCCATCACGGACGAGATCTACGAACACCTCGTCTACCGCGGCGAGCATGTCAGCCTGGCGACGCTGCCGGGGATGCGGGAGCGGACCGTCACCATCAGCGGGCTGTCCAAGACCTACAGCGTGACCGGGTGGCGGCTCGCCTACGCCATCGCGCCGCCGGCGATCACCAATGCCATCCGGAAGGTGCACGACTTCGTCACCGTGGGCGCCCCCCACCCGCTGCAGGTGGCGGCCGCCACCGCCCTGCGTTTCCCGGACGCCTACTATGTCGACCTGCTGGCCGGCTACCGCGAACGGCGCGACTTCATCCTCGAGATCCTCCACGGAGCCGGCTTTCTCACCTATCCGCCCGACGGCGCGTACTACGTGATGACCGATATCACGGCATTCGGCGAGGAAGACGTGGCGTTCGCCCATCGGATGGTTCGCGAGATCGGCCTGGCCACCGTCCCGGGAAGCAGCTTCTACCTGAACCCGGAGCACGGCCGGCACCAGATTCGCTTCTCCTTCCCCAAAAAGATGGACACGCTGCGGCGGGCGGCCGACCGGTTGGCGAAGCTGCGGCAGCCGGCCTAACCCCCGTGTACCTCGCCTGCCCCAACCGGTGCAGCACGAATCGCTTCGAGCTGTGGAACGCCTCGGTGTTCGTTGACGAGCGCGGTCGCTACCTGGAGTACCAGGCCGAGGAAATGGCCCTCTACCGGTGCACCCAGTGCGGGAGTCCGGCCGTCGATCTGGGCGACGTGCCGGACGCCATGCAGGCCGAGCGGGAGTCCGCGAAGCGGCTGGTCGACTATACGTGCCCGAACTGTGAGGCCCTGTTCGCGGCGCCCTCCGAGCAGAACCCGATTGTCTGTCCTGAGTGCGGCCAGACCTTCCCGGTCAGCCCGGACTGACCAGCTCCAGGACCCGCGGCAGAATTTCGCCGGCCTTGCCGCGGAGGACCACGCGAGCCCACCTGTCAAAGGGCGTGGGCTCGGCATTGACGATCAGCAGCTCCGCACCCGAGTCGCGGGCGAGGCGCGGAATGCCCGCGGCCGGATAGACCTGGAGGGAGCTGCCGACTACCAGCATGACGTCGGCCTGTCCCGCCAGCGCCTGGGCGCGGGCGAACGCCAGGACGGGAAGCGGTTCGCCAAACAGCACCACGGTCGGCTTCAGGTAGCGGCCGCCGCACGCCGGGCAGCTCGGCGGGCAGTGCTGGCGGTTAAGAGCATCGATCTCCGGGCGCGGATAGCTGGCTTCGCAGTCGAGACAGCTGACCATCGCCGATGACCCATGGAGCTCGATGACCTCTGCGCTTCCGGCCTTCTGATGAAGGCCGTCGGTGTTCTGGGTGATCACCCCATGCAGGCGGCCGGCCCGCTCCAGCTCGACTAGCGCCAGGTGGGCCGGATTGGGGTCGGCGCCGATCCGCCGATGGGCCAGGCTATAGCTCCAGTAGACGGACGGGTCCTTGCGGAATTCCTCGATGGAGGCCACCTTGTACGGATCGAATTGGGTCCACAGCCCGCCCTCGCCGCGGTAGGTGGGCAGTCCGCTCTCCTCCGAGATTCCGGCGCCGGTGAAGGCGACCGCCGAGCTGGCCCGGCTGAGCAGCTCCGCCCCCTGGGCCAGCGCCGTACTGGCGATCATGCGATTCCGGCGAACAGGTCGGTCTCGGGCGTGGACGCCGCGACCAGCGAGCGCACGCGCTCGAACTCTTCCCGGTTCCAGGCACGCGGCCCCACGGTCCGGTACACGTCCATAAACCAGCTGTCTTCGGGAATCTGCGTCCGGTGGGCGCGCATGGCGGCGATCTTCTGCTCGAGATAAGGCTGGACGTCGATCCGGGTGGTGATCCGCTCGTCCGGGGTGGCCATGTTCCATCCCTCGCCGTCCTCGCCGAAGCTCTCCCGGCCCGCCTCGCGCATCAAGGCGCCCAGCTCGCGCGCGGCGGAGGCCGAGATGGAGCGGTAGTAGAGCTTGAGCGGCTGCCACGGCTCGCCATCGGGATACAGCTTGACGTCGTGCGCCATGAAGTACGCCCCCACGGCCACCCGATGGGCGTTCATGTGGTCGGGATGCCCGTAGGTACCCATCTCGTTGTCGGCGATGATGACCTGCGGTTTCACGCGTCGGACGACGGCGATCAGCCGGCCGATGGCCTCGTGCAGGTCCGCCCGCCAGAACGCGCGCGGTGACCGGTTCCCGCGCCGCCCGTACATGTCGGAGTCCTGATACTCGAGGAAGACCAACTCCGAGACCTTCAGGATCCGGCATGCTTCCCGCAGCTCGGCCTCCCGGATGGCTCCCAGCCGAGGTCGAGCCTCCTTCGGATCGAGAGTCTTGTCCAGGATCTCGCCGCGTTCGCCGCGGGTGGCGGTGACCAGGGTCGTGCGCACACCCTCCGCCGCGTACCTGGCCAGCGTTCCCCCCACCCCAATGGATTCGTCATCGGGGTGGGCTTCGACGGCCAGCAGGCTGCGCTCGCTCATCGAGCCTTCCGCGCCCGGACTTCCTGGGTCAGCTGCGGCACGATCTTCTGGACGTCACCCACGACGCCCAGGTCGGCGATCTTGAAGATGGGAGCATCGGGATCCTTGTTGATGGCAATGATGGTCTTGGCCCCCTTCATGCCCACCGTGTGTTGCATGGCCCCGGAGATGCCACAGGCAATGTAGACGCTGGGCTTGACCGTCTTCCCCGTTTGCCCGATCTGCATCGCATAGGGCTTCCACCCGGCATCGACCACCGCGCGGCTGGCGCCCACCGCCGCCCCCAGGGCCTCGGCCAGATCGTCGAGGATCTTGAAGTTCTCGGGACCCCCCATGCCCCGCCCGCCGCTGACGATGATCGAGGCATCCTCGAGCTTCGGTCCGGCTGCCGCCTCTATTTCACGCTTCAGCACACGGGCCGCGGCTTTGTCAGCCCGGACCGGATCGCGCAGCACCTCGACCCGGGGAGCCGGGCCCGCGGCCGGCTCCGCGGCAAAGGCTTTCGGTCGAACCAGGATCAGAGCCGGCCCCTGGCCGCGCGCCCGGGTGGTGACCAGCAGGGTCCCGCCGAAGACGGGCGATTTCACGGTCCAGCCGCCATCGGCCTGGTCGATCTCGGTGACGCTGGCAATCAGAGCGGCGCCCAGCCGGGCACTGAGGCGCGCCGCCACGTCGCGGCCCTCATACGTCATGCCGAACAGCAGCAGGGATGGCTGGTGGGTGGCGACCAGGGAGGCGAGCGCTTCGACCGCGGGCTGGGCCAGCACGTCGCGGAACGCCGGGTCTTCGTGCACGTAGACGGTGCGCGCCCCATACTCGCCCAGCCGGGCGACGGCTTTGGATGCCCCCGGACCGAACGCGACCGCTTCGGCTTCGCCCAGGCTGCGTGCCCGGGTCAGCAGCTCGAGGACGACCGGACGCGGCGCCCCATCCACGGTCTCGGCGTAGACCCAGACAGCACCCATTAGATGACTTTGAGGCGGGCCAGGAAGTCCGCGATCTGCTTGGCGCCCTCTCCACGATCCTCGATGACCTGGCCGGCCTTTCGGGTCTCCGCCGGGGTGATGGCCACCACCTCCTGGGTGAGGGCGGCCGTCCCCGCCGGTCCATCAAGCGCCAGCTCGGCCAGGCCGACCTGCTTCACTTCTTTGCTTTTGGACTGCATGATCCCGCGCAGCGACGGGTAGCGAGGCTCATTGATCCCGCCGGTAACGGTCACCACGACGGGGAGGGTCGCCTCGACCACGTCGTAGCCGTCGTCGGTTTGCCGCTGGATGGTCGCCTTCCCGCCGGCCACCTCTAGCTTCTTGGCGAAACTGAGCAGCGGCAGTCTCAGCAGCTCGGCCAGCTGGCCCGGGACGGCACCCGAGTAGCCGTCGGTGCTCTCCGTCCCGCAGATGATGACGTCGATCGCCTGGCCCTTGAGCACGGCGGCGATGGCGCGAGACGTCCTCAGCGCGTCGGAATTTTCGAGTCCCGGGTCGGAGATGAGGATGCCGCGGGCCCCGCCCATGGAGAGGGCTTTGCGGAGAGCATCCATGGCCTTCGGCGGACCCATCGACACCACGGTGACATCGCCCCCCTGCTGCTCGGCCAGCTGGAGGCCCGCCTCCACGGCGTGCTCGTCGCCCGGGTCGAGCACCACATCGACACCGTCACGCACCAGGCGCCTCGTTGCCGGATCGAATTTTCCAGGCGCGTTGGGGTCCGGGATCTGCTTGACGCACACGAAAACGTTCATGGAGGGGCAGCATCCATTATGGCGTAGCTTCGATTTACCCAAACCTGGCCCAGCCAGCTGGCCAGACCGGGCAACAGTCGGCAGCTACGCCAAGGTGCCACTCATCAATTTGTTTCGCCTGTCGTCGCTGCCCTCGCCGTGATCGCCGGCTTTGTCAACCCCGTTGATGTACCCTTGCGCCTTGGCCCACGCGTTCTGGGCGACGAGGCGACCGGCGGCCCTTCCATCCAGGTCAACCTGGTCGAAGTGGATGCCACCATAGCGCCGGGAGAGGCCGCGCCGCTGCCAGCGCTCTCCTATGTTGTTAGCCGTGCACGAAACTCGGGGAGACGCCTGATGGCGCCTCCCCTGGTGGTCATGACATCCGGCGAGCTAGTCCTCCGGCCCGTGGCCCAGTCCCGCGATAGTGAAGCCCTCGATGCTCATGTGCGAGATGCCAACCCCGGTCTGGTGAAAGGTTCCGTAAGGAGTGCCCCTGAGCTCCCACCCCTCCTCGTCGCCGGTGAATCCGGCTGCACCCTGCGCGCCAACGTTGCAAACCACCGCCAGGGTCAGGCCTTCACCGATCCCCTCGATATCCGCCTTCATCATCAGGATGCCGGGCTGGATCGTCCCGTAGGAGGCAAGGCCCTTGGTGTCGTAATTCACGAATTCCCTGGCCATCCAGCGTCCAGACGCGACCAGCGGCCTCGGAACGCCGACTGCCTGGTCGGCAAGCACGTAGCTGCCTCCGCCATTGACCTGCCTGGCGGCTGGCTTGAACGTTCCGGCCCCCGTCATCCCGATGCGGGGACGCGCCAGACCCAGAGCTGCCGACGCTTCGCTAAAGGAGACGAAGACAAAGATGCGATGCCCGTCGCCCTCCTCTTGCTCATCGCGGGCGAGGGCCAGCGAGGTCCCGAAGAGCGGCAACGACGCCGCCGCGAAGGATCCGGCTGCGGCGGTCTTGACAAACGTTCGCCGATCGATTTGTTTACCCAACTTTCGTCACCTCCGAAAGCCCCTCAAAACACTCGGTCGGGTTTCAGCCAGCGACGTCCAGACGACCTCGTTGGCAACGAAACCAGGACCCCACCCCACATAGGCAACGCCTCCCCACTCAGATTCATCCCCTTCGTATCGGACGCCCGGCGAGCTAGTCTTCCGCTCCCCTGGGAATCACGTGGAATACCGTGCGGTTCGAGTGCTTGCCGAATGTTGGCTCCGCCGGATGGAAGAAGTTCACAAACCCTCTCGAAGCATTGATTCCCTCATCAACCGACGACGGGCTACCGGCGAGGTTGCAGCTGACGAACAGGGTTCCGTCGAGCCCATCGGAGTACCGTATGCGCAGGACGGCCAGCCCGGGACGCGCATCGGCCGGGTCTCCGATATGGTCGACCAGGAATGGCGGAAGGCTGCCCGGGGCTCGGTGCCAGCTCACGAGCTCGGTCACCTCATATGTGCCGCCGCCCGGTAGGTCAGTGTTGGTCGTGGTCCACTGCCCGCCACCAGTCACCTGACCACGATGCCCTGGCCTGAACGTTCCGCTGCCCGTCAGGGTGAGCGTTGACCCATTTTCGGCGCTAGCGGTGTCGTCGCCCCCAGGAAAGACATCGGGGAAGGGGAGGTCGACGAGGTCCCACCTGATCCTGGCCCCCTCGCTATCCCCGTCTTCTTCGTCCGCGAGCGCTGCCGACGGGACGCCCAACGCACCGAGGGCGCCCACGGCTGCCGCGCCTTTGATGATCTGGCGTCTGGTGATCTTCGGGTCTGTCATGGCTTTCCTCCTAGACGGAATACCCGACCGTACTGAACGCTCGGGGCCCCTCCGAGCGAGTTCACCCTAAGCGAAATTAAGTGTGCCGTCAAGAGAATTTACCGGTTGTGAGGCGGTGGTCAGGTTGCCGACCGCCGGGTGCGCTTCCATCTGGCCGCCACCAGTAGTGGCGGTCGCTTGAGAACAAGCCCAATCGGCGGCATCACCGTGTTGGCAGTGGCCAACTCGTTTGGCCCGCCAGCAGGACCCATTACGCGCGGCGTGCCCGTCACGGCAAGAGTTACGGCCGTGGGCCAGGAGCAGGCTTCGAGGACCTTGACATCCTGGCGATGAGCCTTCCCGGGACTGTCGACGACCCTCGTTCTCGAGAGCGGTGTGAGCGGCGAGTACACGAAGATAGTCAGCGGGGATACCGTCTTTATCGCGATTTAGCACGTCCGCCAGCCGACCGGCCGCCCGGGCCGATGAGTCGCCGTGGATCTCCGACTCGGGAGCTTACGCTCGCTCAGAAGATGACCCCCATGTTGTTGAAGTCGCGCCACGACGTCTCGAACAAGGCTTTGCTGATCCAGTACTGGCTGCCGGCATGCCACGGGTCGTTGACCCGCACCTGGCTGTCGGAAACGCCGCTCAGGGTGACCGTGTGCTCGATCAGCGAATAGTGGATCGACCGGCCGTCCCAGGCAATCCAGGTCCCGATCAGCGGATAGCCTACCCGCTCCCATCCCGTTTCCACCCAGACCATTACCGGGCGGCCGGCTTTGAGCGCCGCGTACACGCCGTCCGGCGACAGCCCCTCGCCGCCGGTGGCGTCGGCCGCTCCGTGCGAGCGGGCTACCGCGAGGATGACCGGGTAATACACGCCATAGCCCGTGGGTGCCAGGTCGCTGCCGTTGACGTTGCCCACGAACCCCACGTAGGGGTTCCCCCAATGCTTGACACTCCTGTCCGGATTCATGACCGGGAGGCGCGGGTCGGCGTTCTCCTCGGCAAAGAGCGCGGCCTGCGAGTACGGGTGCCCCAGGCTGGCCAGGGCCATCTGGAGGGCAGCCGCTTCGCAATCCAGGTTCATCACCTGCCGGTAGACCGGCATCGAGATGGTGAAGACGGACTGCACCGGCGCGGGGGTGGCCACCAGTTCCGGAACCGCGCGCGCCGTGGGGGTGGGCGGCGCCTCCTCGGCGTGCAGGCGCAGCGGACCGGGCGGCTGGCCGCGCGGATCGGCGCTGGGCACCGAACTGGCGCAGCCCGCCAGGCACATCATTAATAGAGGAGGGGCGGCGCGTGCGAACAAATGTTCTATCATGGGCCTTCCATGGTCCGCCCCCAGTATCGTGAAGTGCTGGTCAAGAGCGCCCTCAACCGGGTCAGCGGGATGGGATTTGGCTGGTCGCTGAATCCCTATCAGGGCTGCGTCCACAGCTGCGTCTATTGCTTCGCGCGGGCCCACGCCAAGCTGGCCGACCGCGACCCGGGGGAGGGATTCTCCACCGACATCGCCGTCAAGGTCAACCTGCCCCAGCTCCTGCGCCAGGAATTGTCGCGGCCTTCGTGGCGCCACGAGCGGGTCGCCTTGGGGACCGCCACTGACCCGTACCAACCCATCGAGGGACGATACCGTCTGACGCGCCGATGCCTCGAAGCCTTCCGCGACTCGTGGACGCCGGTGGGCCTGATCACCAAAGGGACGATGGTCATCCGCGACGCCGATGTCCTGGCTGAGCTCGCCGCCCGCACCGAGACCACGGTCTGCTTCAGCGTCCCCACCGTCGACGAAGACGTGTGGCGGCTCACCGAACCCGGGACCCCGCCGCCCCGACAGCGCCTGCGCGCGTTGCGCGAGCTGGTCGCCGCCGGCATTACGGCCGGAGTGGGGATGGCGCCCATCCTCCCGGGCATCAGCGATGCGCCGGCTCAGCTCGAAGCCACCGTCGCCGCCGCGGCCGAAGCCGGGGCTGGGTTCGTCTGGGCAAACCCCGTCTACCTGAAACCGGGCACCCGTGAGTACTTCCTCGCATTCCTGGATCGCGAGTACCCGCACCTCCGTCCCAGTTATGACCATCTGTTCCCAGGCGCCTATGTGCCGGCCCGCTACAGGACCGCCGTGCAGGAGCAGGTGGGCCGGTTGCGAGACCGCCATCAGGTAGGCAGCCAGCCCCGGCCGCCTCGGATCCAACCAGTCCAACCTACCCAGCTGGCACTCATCTCCTGAATACAGGGGAGTGGTGCTGGCCAGCCGAAATTTGACAGGCGGCCGAGGGTGGTCTACCGTGTGCCCCGAGTGCTCCGCTGGCTGACCCGGCTCCTTCGGCCCCAGCAATCCGATGCGCAGGGGGCGACTTCCGGGGCAGCGCTCGCTCCTCAGGCCGCAGTCATCACCTTGCCCGGGCCGGACCCCGGACCGCCGCCGGCCGACGCGGACGCGATCGCGGTGGCGGTCGGCCCCAGCATGGTCGAGCCGCGCGAGACCTGCCCCGACTGCGGTCGGACCGGCATGTTCGCCGGCCCGCCGGGGCATCGATACTGCATGCATTGCGCCCTGCGGCAAGAGCTGTTCGACTCCAAGACCGGCTCGATTTGACCGCTGCGCAGGTCCCCCTCCTCTGGGACCAGGGGATCCACCTTCCCACCTATGGGCTCTGGCTCGATCCGACCCAGGTCCGGCCGCGGGCGGTCATCAGCCACGCCCATAGCGATCACGTCGCCAATCACGCCTTTGCCTATTGCACGGCGGAAACGCAGCGATTGGTGACTCACCGCCGGGCCATGACCGGCCGGTTGCAGGCCCTCCCCTATCGCGAGCGGGTCGATGTCGGCGGGGCCTGGTTGAGCCTTTGGCCGGCGGGCCACGTGCTGGGCAGCGCCCAGACCCTCATCGAAACGGACTTCGGCCGACTGCTCTACACCGGCGACCTGAAGACCAGGACCGGGCTGACGGCCCAGCCGGCCGAGCCCGTGCCGGCGGACGTGCTGGTGCTGGAGAGCACCTTTGGCCGGCCCCGTTACCGGTTCCCGGACTCCGCCGAAGTCGTCGACGCGGTCACCCGCTGGTGCCGCCGGACGCTGGCGGACGGCGCCACGCCGGTCCTGTTCGGCTACGCGCTCGGCAAAGGCCAGGAGATCCTGTCGGCCCTCTGGACCGAAGGATTTGCCATCGCCCTGCACCCGACCCTGTTCGGTGTAACGGAGGTGTATCGCGAGTGCGGCCAGGTCTTCCCTCCGTACGTCAGGATGGGCGACGGGACCTCGCCCGACTCGGTGCTGATCATGCCGCCGACGTCACGGACGGCCGATCTGCCGTCCTCGATCGGCGCGGTGCGGACCGCCATGCTCACCGGATGGGCCATGGACCCCAGCTGCCGCCAGCGGCGCGGTGTCGATGCGGTCTTCCCCCTGTCTGATCACGCGGACTTCGACGAACTCTGCTGTTACGCAGAACACGTGGGTGCAACGATGACGTACACGGTGCTCGGCTTCGACGACGAGCTCGCGCTCCACCTCCGCCGACGCGGCGTGCGCGCCGCGCCGCTGCGCCAACCGCAGCAGCTCTCGCTCCTGTAAGCGCGCAGCAGTCTTTTTCTGCAAGTTCACCTGATGCGAGTCGTTATCTCCATGCACGCACATCGCAGTGCGTCGCGGTTTCGCCGCTCACGCGATAAGGAGGTGACGCATGGCGACACGTAAGAAGGCCACCAAGAAGGCCAAGAAGTCGACTCGGAAGAGCCGCTAGGGTCCTGACCCTGGCAGCAGCTTCGGGAGGAAGCGTTTCCATCCGCCCAAAGCCTGCCGGTCGGATCGAGCGGTACGGGAGAGGGGCATCGGGCCCCTCTCCTTTCCTTTTAGCAATGAGACCCGCTAGGATGACCTCCCAGATGAACGCCGATACCCTTGGGGCTTTCGCCATCGCCGGCTTCCTCGTCCTCGCCGCCGTCAGCCTGGCGCTCGGGATTAGGCTGATCCGAAGCCGGCAGGTCCTCAGCATGGCCTTCTTCCTGGGGTTCACCGTGTTCGGTGTCGTCGCCCTCTTCAGCCTGATCTTCTTCGGCAAGGAGCGGGCGTACTAGCCAACTGAGCTAAGGCGAGACCCCCTCCCCTGCCCCTCCCCGCAGGGGGGAGGGAAAGGCGGAAGAAACTACGACCCCGAGCCTGCCCACGCGGGAAATCCCGCGACCCTGACAACAGTGGCTCCCCGGCAAGGGGGGAGATCGGTCTGGCTAGGCGGTGGTGAGCGCCCTGATCGCCAGGCCGGTCATGAACAGGCCGGCGATCCCGAAGACGAGCGCCTCCCGCCGCTTGTCGTGGCTGCTGGTATAGCTGGCGGCGATGGGCAGGGTCACAATCAGCAGCACGCCGTACAGCAGGTGCAGGGTGTCGTGTGGCCGGCGGCCGCTGAGGTAGAGGCCGATCCCGACCAGCGCCTGCAGCACGAAGAGCACCTCCGTCAGCACCAGGGTGGAGCGGTACCCGCCACTGGCCGGCTGTTTGCGAAACCAGGTCAGCAGGCCCCAGCCCGCCACGACCAGCGTGATCAGCACCCCTGCCCGAAACAACCCCTGGTGCAGGGTGAGGAGAACCGAGGTCACGGGGTCAGAGCCTGTTCCGCCGCAGCGGCGATGGCGGCGTCCAGGGTCTCGCGGGAGTTCTTGAAGCTGAGCGTGCGGCGAGCCTCCTCGGGGCCGAACCAGCGCACTTCCTCGATTTCGGAGAACTGGGGGCTGAGCGGGGCGTCGGCGCGGGCCTCTACCAGGAAGTTGTGGACGGTCTTGAACACCAGCTTGCCCTGCCACTGGAAGGCGTACTCGATGGGTGGCAGGGCACGCACGATCCGCAAGCTGGCGGACGGCAGGCCGGTCTCCTCGGCGATCTCCCGCACGGCTGCTGTCTCGGGCGTTTCGCCCTTCTCGAGGTTGCCTTTGGGGAACGCCCAGCGCCCGTTGGCCCGGATCAGCAAGAACTCGGTGCCGGCCGGCGTGCGGCGGTAAACCACGCCGCCGGCGGACACCTCGCGACTGGCGCGACCTTTCGGCTTGGCTTCGGGCATCCGACTATTATCCGACCGCGGTCTGAGATCGGGCCGCCCACTCCGTCTCCATGCTCGCCGTGTCGGCGGCGACGGTCGGCAGGCCGGTGGCGGCCACCAGGGCGGCCACGAACAGAAACGTCGGCGACACGATCAGCAGCGCCAGGCGCAGGCTTCCCAGCCTGTCCGATAGGAGCCCGATCACCGTGGGCGAGATGGCGTCGCCCAGGAAATGGGCGATGAAGAGGCCCAGCATGATGGCGCTGGCGCGAAGCGTGGGCAGCACGATGTTCTGGCGCAGCGCCGTCATCGGGCCGTTGTAGAGGTACAGCGCCACGGCCCCCAGCAGAAAGGCCGGGACAAAGAGGGCCAGAGACGGCGCCGCCAGGGCGGCCACCACCAGCACCCCGCCAGCCGCGAACCCGCCGATACAGACCAGCAGGTTGCCGCGCGGATCGCGGGCGTTCAGCCGGTCGCCGATCCAGCCCCCGGCCAGGGTACCCACCAGGGCGCCGACGACCAGCACGCCGCCGGCGAACACGGCCGCGCTCCCCACGCCCATGCCGAAGCGACGCTGGAGGAAGGTGGGGAGCCAGATGCCCAAGCCGCCGATGACGAAGTACAGGAGGGTTTCGGCCACGATGGAGGCACGCAAGGTGGGGACGCGGAGCAGGCCGATCAGCCGGGCCCAGCTCACGTCCCGCACCTGCTCCAGCGGCCTGCCGGTTGCCTCGGCCGCGCCCCGTTGCGGCTCGCGTAGCCGGAAGGCCAGGATGGCGCAGATCAGCCCGGGCACCGCGGTCAGGTAGTAGGCCACTCGCCACCCGTAGAGGCTGGCGATCACGCCCCCGCCGGCGAACCCCACCGCGATGCCCAGCGCCGCACCCGCGTTCCAGATCGACATCGCCCGTCCCCGAGTCGCCTTGGGAAAGTAGTCGCCCAGCAGGGATGTCCCCGCCGGGAAATAGCCGGCCTCGCCGACGCCGAGCACCGCCCGGGCGCCGAACAGCTGGGCATAGTTGCGGGCCAGTCCGGTAAAGAGGGTGGCGATGCTCCAGATGGCGACCCCTACTCCGATCACGGTCCGCCGGACGCCCACGTCCGCCCACAGACCAAAGGGGATCACGGTCAGCGCGTAGACAATGAGGAAGGCCGTCCCCAGCAGCCCGCTTTCGAAGTCGGACAGGTGGAATTCAGCCTTGATGCTGGACAGGACCGCCGGCAGGATGTAGCGGTCCACGGCGGTGCGGGCCGTCAAACAGAAGGAGCGAAGCGGCTTTTGACGGCCCGCAGCAACCGCCAGCTGGGGGACCCTTCCCCCAGTTGGGTGATCACCCGGCTGAGAAACGAAGCCGACCATTGCTACTCGTGGAGCAACGGTCCCGGCGCCCACTACGCGGTGCACGCGCATCCCTACCGAAAGATCCTGTACGTGACGGCCGGCTCGATCACGTTCACCCCGCAAGGCAACCAGCCGGTGACCATGGGCCTAGGCGATCGGATCGAGCTCCCGGCGGGGGCGCCGCACGGCGCCCTGGTCGGCCCCCAGGGCGTCACCTGCTGGGAAGGGCAGGCTAAGTCAGTTAAGTCAGTTCCAGACGAAGCAGCTTCTGGGCGTTCTCCCGAACGATCTTGATCCTGGCCTCGGCCTTGAGGTCGAGGCTGTCGAGCTCGTCCAGCACCCGCGCCGGCTTGAGGAAGGGATAGTCGCTGCCGAACAGGGTTTGGTCCTGCAGGCGACCGCCAATCTCGCGCACCAGCTCTGGCGGGTAGTAGCGGGGGGACCAGCCCGACAGTTCGAGGAACACGTTCCGCTTGTGCAGGGCCATGGCGATCAGCTCCAGGTGCCACGGCCAGCCGAAGTGGGCGGCGATCACCTGCAGCTGCGGAAACCGCGCCGCCACGATGTCGAGGTGGATGGGACGCGCCGGGTCCAGCTTGATGCCCTGGCCGCCGGGCGCCCCCGCGCCGATGCCGCTGGTCCCCGTATGGAACAGGCAGGGGACGCCCAGCTCGGCTGCCTTTTCCCAGAGCGGGAAGTGGCGCTCGTCGCTCGGATAGAAGTCCTGGAGCGAGGGATGGAACTTGGCCCCGATCGCACCCAGCTCTTTGACCGCCCGTTCCAGCTCGACCACGGCCGCCGGACCCTTCCAGGGATCGACGCTGGCAAAGAAGGCGAATCGTTTCGGGTGCCGGCGCACAATCTCGGCCACCAGGTCGTTGCGCAGCGGCGGCCGGTGGGTGGCCGTCTCCGCGTCCCAAGCCAGCAGGATGGCGAAGACCCCGTCCTGGGCGTATTCAACCGCCAACTCATCGACGGTCTTCTCCTGCACGCTGGCCCGAAAGTAGCGCTCGGCGTTGGCTCGGTACGGACCCAGGCTCCCGTCCAGCCACTCCCGGAGGGGCAGGTGGACGTGCAGGTCGACGGCCCGGATCAACTCGCGGCTTCGGCCCGTTCTTCGATCAGGATCTCGTCGCCCACCGCGATGGTGCCGCCCAGGATCACCGTGCTGTTCATGCCGCGTCGGCCTTCGAGCTCGGCACGCAGGCCGAACCGGATCTCGTCCATCCGAAAGCACGGCTCGCAGACCGAGGTGATCTCGAGGAGGGCGTCACCGATGCGCAGCCGGCTCCCCGGCTCGAGGCTCATCACGTCCAGGCCTTCGACGGTCAGGTTCTCCTTGATGGTCCCCGGGGGGACCTCGACCTCATCCAGGCACTCCTGGTCTGCCAGCAACACCTGCCGCTTGGACGATCCCACCGCGTGCTTGTCGCCATCGATCCCGATCCCCGCGCGCAGGGTGGCAGTGCTGACCAGCCGCATGGGCTCCCGATGGCCGGTACAGAGCTGGATGGAGACGATGCGCGGCCTCGGCATAGCGAAGCACAGAATACCCGAGCCGGAGCCGACGGTCGATTCTTCCCTTGCTAAGCTGAGGCGGCATGCCAGACTCGGGGACCAGGATGGAACGCGATTCGATGGGCGAGCTCCCGGTCCCGAAGTCAGCGCACTACGGAGCCAGCACCGAGCGGGCGCGGCGCAACTTCCCTATCAGCGACCTGCGGCTGCCGCGGCGGTTCATCCGGGCCCTGGCCCAGATCAAGGGTAGCGCCGCCATCGTGAACGCCGAGCTCGGCCTGCTGGACGCCGCCGTCGCCAACGCCATCATCAAAGCGGCCGAGGAAGTGGAGGCCGGCCAGTTTGATGCCGACTTCGTGGTGGACGTGTTCCAGACCGGTTCCGGGACGTCGACCAACACTAACGCCAACGAAGTGCTGGCCTACCGCGCCAAAGAAATCCTGGGCGGGAAGTCCCCGGTTCATCCCAATGACCAGGTCAACCTGTGCCAGTCCAGCAACGATGTCATTCCGACGGCCATGCAGCTGGCAGCCCTGGTGGCGATTGCGGAGGAGCTGCTACCAGCCCTCGACCTGCTGCGCACCGAGCTCAAGAAGAAGGCCGACGAGTTCATGCCGGTGGTGAAGACCGGCCGGACTCACTTGCAGGATGCCACGCCGATCCGCCTGGGCCAGGAGTTCCTTGGCTATGCCGGCCAGGTCGAACGCGCCATCCGCCGGCTCAAGCTGGCCCAGGAAGAGCTGATGGAACTACCACTCGGCGGGACGGCGGTGGGGACCGGCATCAATGCCCATCCAGAATTTGCCGGCCGGGTCGCCGCCCACCTGGCACGCACGACCGGTATTCCGGTCCGGGAGACCGACAACCACTTCCAGGCCCAGGCGTCGCTGGATGCGGTGGTCTTTGCCAGCGGCGCGCTGCGGACGGTCGCCATCAGCCTGTGGAAGATCGGCAACGACATTCGCTGGTTCGGATCGGGTCCTCGGGCCGGGCTGGGCGAGCTGAACATCCCCGCCGTCCAGCCGGGCAGCTCGATCATGCCCGGGAAGGTGAACCCGGTCATCATCGAATCGCTCACCATGGTGGTGGCCCAGGCGCTGGGCAACGACCACACCATTTGCGTGGCGGGGCAAGCCGGCAGCATCTTCGAGCTCAACCTGATGATGCCGGTGGCCGCCTACAACCTGCTGCAGTCCATCGCTCTGCTAGCCGCGTCGGCCGAGAACCTGGCTCGCCAGTGCATCAGCGGGCTGACCGCCACCGACCGCGGCCCGCAGCTGGTCGAGCAGGGCCTGATGCTGGCCACCGCGCTCACCCCGGCGATTGGCTATGAGGCCGCCGCCAAAATCGCCAAAGAGGCGCTGGACACCGGGCGGACGATTCGCGAGATCGCGCGCCAGCGGACCAGCCTCACCCCCGAGGAGCTCGACCGGTTGCTCGACCCCGCGGCCATGACCAAGCCGGGCCTGCACGCGCCAGGAAAACGTTAGCCCGGGCTAGGCCGCGGCGGCCAGCGCCTCCAGCGCCTGGAGGCGACCCGCCTGCGAGTCGGCGGCCTCCACGTGCACGATGAGCATGGTCGCACCCGCCTGGGCGCACGCCTGGATTCGCTCTCGAATTCGGGCCGGCGGTCCACTCAGGGCCACGGCGTCGATCAGCGCATCCGGCACGGCCGCGATGGCGCTGCGCTTGTTCCCGCTCAGGTACAGGTCCTGGATTTCCCTTGCTTCGGCCTCGAAGCCGTACCGCCGCACCGTCTCGTTATAGAAATTCTTAGCCTTCGATCCCATCCCACCCACGTACAGCGCCACCCATGGCCGGAGCGCGTCGTGGGCCCGGGCCAGATCGTCAGAGACAACCGCCGGCATGGTAGGCGCGATCTCCAGTGCCGATAGATCCCGGCCGCCGCGGGCCAGCCCAGCTTCCAAGTCGGCTCGAAAGACATCCGCGTGCTCCGGCGAGTAGAGGATTGGCATCCATCCGTCGGCCACCTCAGCGGTCAGCCTGACACCGGCGGGGGTGATGGTCGCCAGGTAAACCGGCACTCGCGGTCGAACCGGGTGCGCTAGCAGCTTGAGGCCCTGGGGCAGTTGAAAGACCTCACCCTCGAACCGGACCGGCTGGCGACCCAGGACCTGGTCCACGATGGCGATGGTCTCCCGGATGCGCT
>WNFC01004704.1_pt1 | contig 27715 bp, 30 predicted proteins | sample 5400541 | NCBI WGS metagenome assembly WNFC01 (sample SAMN13153342, study PRJNA577476) | soil metagenome | isolation source: 120 cm saprolite under Douglas fir tree site 2 hole 2 replicate 1 | place: USA:California | collected 2015-04-18 | reverse complement strand
TCCCGAACATGAAACTCGGGGGGAAAGTGGCTCAGTTCCGGCAGATCAACATGGGCAAGCCGAGCGTGCACCACGATGCGCTGGAGTTCCCCGACGGGGAGACCGTGCTGCTCACCCGGCTGCGCGAAGGCCAGCACGCGACCGTGCTGCAGTTGCCCGCCGTTCCACGCATCGTGAGCGAAGGACAAGTTCAAAAGCGATCGGCTATCGCCTGATCGACGAGCTCGCATTCAAGCTCGCCGGAACGGAGCAAGCGGAGCCAGAGCGCGGCTCGGTGCCTGCGCAGAAGTCGGAGTCACCGCTCGGGGACGGTCATATACGCAAGGAAATAGAGGTTGACCCGTCATCTATGAGCGCTGCAACAGAGCGCAGCGTGCATGATTCAGAAAACCCAACGAGGACGATCGTCCATGGAAGCGCCTCACGAACAACAAAAGCGTCCCGATGTGTCGGCACGGCAACAGGCGAACGAACTCATCAAGCTGATTCGAAAACTGCGCTGGATGGGAATGGAAGAGGAAGCGGAGCGGGTGCAATCGGCGCTGCGCGGCGGGCCGCCCGCGGACAGCGTGGTCGCGGCGCCGCACGATACGGACTAACGCTACTCTATGCCCAGTCCGTAGGCCGTCACCCGCTCCGCCGCCCGCTCCGACACGCACGAGCAGGACATTTACGAATCTCAGGGAGACCATCTCGCCAAGCAGCGATATCGCCGTCGCGTGACGATAGGGCAGGTCGCGCTTATCGCGATTGTGATTGCCGTCTGGCATTTCGGCAGCGGTCGACTATTCGATCCGTTCTTCGTCGGCAATCCTGTCGGCGTCGGCAAAATACTAATCGAGGATCTCGGGGACCCGCGCTTCTGGAACGATCTGCGGGTGACCGGAGTCGAGATGACATTGGGCTACCTGCTGGGCGGGCTCAGTGGCATCGCACTTGGGATGCTGTTTGCCCGCTGGCGGATCGCGGCCGACATCTTCGATCCCTTCTTCACCGGGCTGAATAGCCTACCGCGGATCGCACTCGCTCCCCTGCTGGTGATCTGGTTTGGCATCGACATGGCCTCGAAGGTCGTGCTGGCTGCGACGCTAGTATTTTTTCTGACCTTCTTCACAACATTGTCTGGAATCCGCAACGTGGACCCGGCGCTGGTCGACGTTGCGCGGTTGGTCGGGGCGAGCGAGCGGCAGATATTTCGCTATGTAATGCTGCCGGGCGCAGCGGCATGGGTGATCAACGGGTTGAAAATGAGCCTGCCCTACGCGCTGATCGGGGTGATAGTTGGTGAATTTCTGATCGCGTCCAGCGGACTCGGATATCGCCTCAATTTCTACAGTACCTCTTACAATACCAATGGAACCTTCGCGATGCTGCTAGTCATGATGGCGCTGATGATGGGGCTCAATGCCCTGATGGGACTGCTGGAGCGCTATGCCTTGCGGTGGCGGGCGGAAATGACGACCGCTATACAAGGCTATTGAAGCGGGGCCTCGCCTCACGTACCCGCGACGCCTCCAGGCCTCCAGGGCACCATGTCCGCGTAACTCTGACGGGTGATTCGGGCCGCGTCATTCCGGGCTCCCTCGCTACGCACCCAAGTCGGCTATAGCCCGCCTGGGCAAAGCATAGTGCCAATCTCGGGTAAACCCGAGATTGCTGGTCCTGGAATGACGGCCGTGGTTGGTATGACCCGTCAGAGACGCAACGCTAGCGGGCGCTTCCGGCCTTTCCCTTGTTCTGCCGGTAATAGGTCCACTCCTCGACCACCCGCCCGTCCGAAAGACGCCGTATTGGCCATGCGGCCCGTTGCGAATCTCGCTCTTGCCGCCGCTCTGGACGCAAAATACCGAGGCCGGGTTTGCCAGCGCCTGCGCGCGCTCCGGGCCAATGACCAGGATCGCAAGGACGATTATTCTGATCGATCGCCGCACGTCATCCAACCATGATCCAACATCGAGTATAATCGAACATCGAAGGGGAGGCAGGAGAACATATGCGCACCATCCGGCGCGGCGACACGAGCGCGGACGCGATACGCGAGAAGGCGCGCTTCGTGCTGGGCGAGATGGAGCGCCGGCTGGCCGCTCTCGGCGTGCGCTGGGCCGACACCACGGCGACGCAGGTCTATACCGTGCGAGACCTCTACCGGTTCCTCGCGGACGAGATCGTGCGGCGTGGCGCGGCCCGTTCGGGGCTGACCTGGCATTTTGCCCGTCAGTCGGTGCGGGAGCTCGAATACGAGGTGGATTGCCGCGGCGTCGGTCGGGAACTTCCTTCCGCAGGCAATATTATCGCCCTCCCGGAGGTGGGCGGGCTACATCATCGTTACGAACGTTGCACAGCGTGAGGTCGGCGGGTCGACACGCCTTTGTCGCCACCAATTGCCATCAATTGATTTTTGGGCAAGGACAATCCTGCCCGCGCGCGATTGGCGGCGGCAACAAGCCCACCGCCGCAGCGGTCATGAGAAAGTCACGTCGCTTCATCATCGTCGTTCCCTCGAACAATTATGCGCCGGAGCCTTCAGCTGCCGACTGCCACTTCTCCCACGGCATGAACACGCGCTCGGCCAGGGTGACAAGGCCATACAACAAAAATCCAAGTATCGACAAGCTGAACAGGGAGACGAACGACATCGACGTTCGCAACTCGGTGTTGGCGATGATGATGAGATGGCCTAGCCCTTCGCTTCCTCCGACGAACTCTCCGATGACCGCGCCGATCACGGAGAGGGTGCTTGCAACTTTCAGGCTGCTGAAAAGATACGGTAGCGCATTAGGAAGCCTCACTTTGGAAAATTCTTGCCAGCGTCCCGAATGCAGGATGCGGCAGAGATCGAGCAATTCCTCCTCGATTGCAACAAGTCCCGTGACCATGTTCACGACGATGGGAAAAAACGAGACCAAGAGCGCCAGCAACACTTTCGATGTGATCCCATAGCCCGCCCAAATCAACAACAGCGGCGCAATGGCTACCTTTGGGACGATCTGCAGCACCAGGATTTGCGGATAGATCATGTTGCGGACGATGCGTGAATAGACGATGACGACCGCCAGGAATACCCCGACCGCCGCGGCGAGCAAAAAACCGACGACCATTTCATAGAAGGTAATCCACGAGTGATAGAGATAGAGCGGATAACGGGTCACCGCCTCGACAAAAACTGCCGAGGGTGCGGGAAGGATGAAGCCTGGAACGCGAAAAATCCAGATCAGGACCTCCCACGCCGCCAAGGTCGCGATGATCGAGATGATTGTCGTTGAGATGTCGGTCTTGCTGATCCCCATCGATGGCTCCCGCAATCGGCGTCCGCTGCAGCATTGCCAATGCATCGCGAGAGCCGGACGAGGTCCTGCGCGAGCCTCAGATATAGAGCAAGCCGATCTTGCGGCCAATCATCCGCACGCACTCGCCGAAGCGCGGATCGAGCTTGGTTTCCGGCATGCGCGGCCGGGGCAGTCTCACATCGATGACATCTGCCACCATTCCCGGTCGAGGCGTCATCACGATGACCCGGTCGGCCAGGAACACGGCCTCGGAAATGCTGTGAGTAACGAGGAGGGTCGTCTTACGCCGCTCGCTCCAGATGCGAAGCAGTTCGAAGTTCATTTCCTCTCGCGTCATGAGATCGAGCGCACCGAATGGCTCATCCATCAGCAGCAGGGATGGATCATGGACCAATGCGCGGCAGATGGCGGCGCGTTGCTGCATGCCTCCCGAAAGCTGAGCGGGATAGTGATGACGAAAGTCGATCAGCCCCGCCAATTTCAAGAGGTCGATGGCTCGTTCCCCGCTCTCCACCCGCGGCAAATGCAACATTTCGATCGGCAGCATCACGTTGTCGAGGATGGTCCGCCACTTCAGGAGGACGGGACGTTGAAACACCATCCCGACGTCGGACAGCGGTGCGGTAACGGTCCGACCGCGAACCTTCACCACCCCTGACGAGGGAGTTAGAAGGCCGGCGATGATCTTGAGCAGCGTGCTTTTGCCGCAGCCACTGTGACCGACGATCGTTACGAATTCGGCATCTGCGATCGCAAAGGACAGGTCCGACAGTGCCTGGATCGGGCCATCCTGACTCGCGTACATCTTGCTGAGGTTCCAGACCTCGATCGCGCCACGGTCGCCCTCCTCGCGAGGGATCGGTGTTTCCATGACGGACTCTTCCTGCGGCTGCGCGGAGCTTAGAACGGTGTCTCCTTGGGGAAGAGCTTCGGTGTGAACCGGTTCGTATACACGTCGTCGGCGGCAACGCCCTTGATGTCGAAATATTGCGATACGAATTCCACCGTGCGCTTCATCTTTTCGGAATCGATGTAGCCGATGCCTTCGCGCTTGGCCGTATCGGTCATGAGATGCTTGATCGCAATGCGGAAGTGCTCCCTCGCCTGATCGGGATCAACGGCAGCATTGTGTTTGACAAAGATCGCTAGCGCCTCCTGCGGATTCTCGACCGACCAGGCCCATGCCTTCATGGTCGATTCGACGAACCGTTTGACGCGATCCGGTTGCTTGGCAACGAGATCATCGCGAACCAGCAATCCGTGGGAGTAAAGATCGAGCCCGTAATCGGCATAGGGGAAATCCCTCCAATGTTTGCCGGCCTCCTTCGCCTTCGCGGAGAAGGTTGGCTGTTCAGTCATAAACAGCACGACCGCATCGACCTGGCCCAGCACGAGACTCGCAACGCGTGCTGGCGGTGTCATATCGACCCATCGCACCGAGGCCGGGTCGATTCCGTTGAGCTTCGCAAAGGCCGGAAACATCACTCGGCTCGCATCGCCGACGCTGGAGCCGATTCGTTTGCCTTTGAGATCCTGCGGCGTCTTGATGTTGTTTTCTTCCAGCGTCCCAAAGGCGTAGAGCGACTTGTCGTGAATCACGCCCGCGACCTTGAGCAGCGCGCCTTTGGAGCGTGCGAGGATGACCGTCGGCGTATCTGCAAATGCAAAATCGACCGCACCGGCCGCATATGAGGAAACCGTCGTCGCCGACCCTTCCCCCTTGACAATCGTCACGTCGAAGCCGGCGTCCTTCCAGAAGCCCTTGTCGAGGGCAGCGAAGAACGGCGCGTGCTTGCCGTACGGGGTGAAATCCAACAGAAAAGTGATCTTCTCCAGCGGACGGCCGACTTGCGCCTGCGCGAGACGGATGGGTGCCAGGCTATTGTTCGAGATGATTGGCGAAGACGACGCTTGGCTTGCACCAGCAGCCACAACTGGCGGTCTCGCCGTCTCTTGCGCCGAGGTGGTGGCGACGGAGTCCCCCATCACAACGGCGGCAACGAGATGAATGGCGGCAATGACGGAGAGCTTCCTGCGCACGTTGCACAAATTGCTCATCGGGCATCTCCATGATTGACTTATTGAATCACGCCCCGCCAGAGGCTGCGCTCGGCCTTCGCCATATCAAAGCTCATTCCTGTTACAGCGCCCAAGCGAAACAGCATCGTCAGCTAGTGTCAATGCTGATGTAGCAGCTCCGATTGCATCGTATGCTGCCGCATCCAAGCGGCAGGTGCGGCCACCGCCGACTGGCGCTCGGGTCCGGGCCTCTCGCTCAGCCAGACCGTGCGCGGCTCAGAACATCGCGCGCATTTTGCCCAAGAATTTTCTCACGCTGAGCCGACGGCAATTGCTCAAGCACGGGCAGCGCGATCGCACCGTCCGCATCGCCGATCTCGTAGGGAAAGTCGGTGCCGAACATGACGCGATCGGCGCCGACAAGGTCGATCAGAAAGCGCAGCGAGGCAGGGCTTGCGACCACCGTGTCGTAATAGAATTGGGGTAGATAGTGACTCGGCGGCTTCGTGATGTTCGCCCTACAAGCGGGGTTCGCCTCATGCTTGGGTGCATGATAGGCAAGATCGAGGCGCCCCCCGAGATAGGGAAGCGTTCCGCCCCCGTGGGACAAGACCAAGTTGAGCCCGGGATGGCGCTCGAACACGCCGGAAAAGATGAGGCGCGTCGCTGCGATCGTTACCTCGGTCGGCCACGCGAGCACCGTGTTGAGGGTATACTGGCCGAGTGTCTCGCGTGTGATCGCGGTCGTGGCATGCATGAAGACGAGCAGCCCCAGCTTCTCCAGCATCTCCCATACGTTCGCAAACTCCGGTAGGTCGAGCGGCCTGCCGGCGGCCGACGTGGGCATGCAGGCGCCGTGAAATCCGAATTCCCCGACGGCCCGACGGATCTCGTCGGCGGCTTTCTCGGGCTCGCTCAACGGGAGGACGCCCATTCCTCCAAGCCGGCCACCGCCGCGCTTGACCAGATTCGCCGTTTCGCGGTTCATGAGGCGTGCGATCTCGACGCCGATGACGTGCTCATGATCGGAGATGGTCCGTGGTGACGGCGAAATGAGCTGCAAGTCGATCCCGCGGCGGTCCAGACTTTCGAGCCGCCCATCGAGATCCCACATCAGCCGATCCATCTCACCGTAGCCTCGGGTGGCATAGGTGCCGTCGGGTCGGATCTCATAGGGCATGCCGTAGCTCGGCTTTGCCGCCGTTTCACGGATGAAGTCCTCGGAGGCGGCGTGCGCATGAACGTCGACGATCATCTTGCACCTTGTGACGCGTTGCGCAGTCGTTGCCTCCGGCGAACTGCGACGCTGGCATGGACGCGAAAGAGTGTAGAGGCTATTTATAGATGATTACGCCCATCGGCGTTGCGTTCCACCCGTTGCACGGATTGCGCTCCTGCGGGCAGTTCGAAATGCCGACGAGCAAATCCATCTCTGCCCGCATGTCGTAATAGTCGCCTGGCACGCTGGTCGGCTCCCGGATCTCCATGGTCCCCTTCTCGTCCACCTCAACGTTCATGAAAGGAACGAAGGCATTCGGAATGTCCCGGTAGTTGAAGCCCCAGGGGCCTAGTGCCATGGCGAAGTTACCTCGGCAATTTGGGGTGTTCGGGACACCGTAACGGATGTGATTGACCTCCTCGCTGCACATCGGCCCATACGAGTAGCTCAACTCGTTGGAGTAGTCCGTGATCGTCATCATCGCGCGGCAGCGGATGGAATAAATCACATTGCCCCTTATGAATTCCCGCCGTTTGTTTATGAGAAGCGAGTTTCCCATGTTGATCGCTTCGCCGAGATCCTGAGCATTGAAACAAACGAGGTCCGGCACCTGCTTGCCTTCAATGTCGACGAAACGCAGGACTTGACCTTTCTCCATGTGAAATGCGGCGTAGCCCCGTGCAGGAATGATCCACTCCTTGATGATCGTTCCCGGCACCGGATGCTTATGCAAAATATCGGTCTGCGATGCCATGCCATCCCCACTGCAAATTTGTGTTCAACTGCGCTGCGGAAGCAGCAAAAAGACAAGCATGGCGGAAATTGAGCGTCAAGGCAGCGAACTAGACGTCCAATCAGTAATGAGCCAATCCATGAGGAACGCGCCCTGCAGTCCGGCTTGACCGCGAGACAAGCAGGTCGTTGACGCCCAACCTATTCTATGGAAGCCTCTGATGATGCCCCGCGACAAATCGACCTCCAGGCGACAATTTCTACGTGACGCCGGCATCGCCGCAGGTCTCGCCGCGGTGCCGATCGCGCGCCCGGGACGCGCGCAGACCAAGCGGCAGGTCACGGTGCGGCTCGATTGGATCTACCAGGGGCCGAATGCCGGCTTCATGGTGGCACAGGACAAGGGCTTTTACGAGCGAGCCGGTCTCAACGTCGAGGTCGGCCCCGGCAAGGGATCCGGAAGCACCGCCCAGCTCGTCGCCAGCAAGGCGACGCAGTTCGGCTTCGCGGACGGCTATGTCGTCGGCAACGGCGTGTCGAAGGGCATGAATATCAGGACGGTCGCCGGCCTCTATCGCCGCAATCCGACGGCGGTCATCGTGCTCGCCGACTCCGACATCAAGACGCCGAAGGACCTCGAGGGCAAGACCATTGCCATTGCGGCCGGCTCGACTCAATTCCAACAGTGGCCGGCCTTCGTCAAGGGCTGCGGGCTCGACGCCGGCAAGATACGCGTCGTCAATATCGATCCCGCAGGCAGCCCACCTGCCCTGATCACAGGGCAGGTTCCCGCCATCGCCGGCTACGCCCTGGGTCAAGTCCCAAGCGTGGAGATCCGCGGCAACACAAAGGCGCGTGTCTTCTGGTACGCCGACTGCGGCGTCACCGCGGTCAGCAACGGTATCGTCGTCCATAACGATTTGATCAAAGAGGAACCCGAGCTGGTTCGTGGGTTCGTCGTCGCCACCATCAAGGGATTTTTGTATGGGCGCCAAAACGTCGATGAGATGATCGCCATCGCCAGAAAATACTCGCCGGCGATCGAGCCTGCCATCGCGCGACGTGAGGCTGAAATGTCGTGGCAATCGTGGGTCTCGCCCAACACGGCGGGCAAGCCGTTCGGCTGGATGGCCGAAAAGGATTGGCAGGAAACGGTCGAGGTGCTCAAACAGTACGGCGGCGTCACCACGCCTCTGGAAGCGCAGCAGCTTTATACCAACGAGTTCGTCCCCACCGGCGCCGAATTCATCCCGCCGCCGCCGGAAGCGAACAAGACGTAGGATCCTATTTCTTCCTCGGAACCACCGCCCAGGCCTCGATCTCAACCAGCATTTCCTTGAGGTCGATCCCGACCCCTCGCAGCAGCGTGGCTGGCCTGGGATGTGCCCGCAGATCCGGCTCGAACTCCTCGAAGAAACGGTACATCTCGTCGCGCATGTCGAACACGTCTTCCCGCCGCGGTAGGTAATAGCGGAACATCACGATATGCTTGAGAGAGGCACCCATCATCTCCAGCTTGTTCTTGATGTATTCCAGGCACTGGCGAGTCTGCTCCTTGACGTCATGGGACATCACCTTGCCTTTTCCCGCCCGTTCCTCCTCGGGAGTTCTGCACGGGGAATCTTCAAAGGGATCGCGCCCCGTCTCCCCCGAGAGAAACAGAATATCCACGTCGCCCTTTGTCCTGAACCCTCCGCCCCAGTTCATCTTTTCCTTATGGTAGTGCGGCCAGAGCGTGCCCCAATCGTACTCAACTTTTCCCTTCTTCGCGAGCTCGAGTGCTTTCGGATTGGTGGCCATGGTCTCCCTCGTATTACAGTTTGTTACACATGCATTGAGCTTCACACGCTCGTTTACAGGGGTCAAGCCAATCTGAATACAGTTTCAACATTCAAGACTGTTCGGCCCCGTCAGCATGTTCCCACTGCCTGTTGGGATGAGGTTGAATCGGCCGACATCATCAAAGGCTAGGAGGTCGGCAATGGGGTTTACATCGAGCTTGGTCCCGAGGAGCTGGAAGCCGTGGCGATCGAAAGCAAGCGCGTGATCGATATCGACGAGTTCGTGCCTAAGGACGAGATCGACGAACTATACCTCAACAGCCCGTATTACATCGTGCCCGACGGAGAGGACGGGCAGCAGAGGCGTTCGCCGTGATCCGCGAGGCCGTTGATACCCGGGTTGCCCAATCCATGGAAAGACCAATGTCGTCACCAACTCCAGACCACTCGAGGGTGCTCATATTCATCAAGCATTCTGAGTTGAATCAGGTTTTGAGAACGAACAGGTATCACCCACCCGGCGCGCCCTCGATGCCGACGTAGAGCGAATAGAGCGAACGGCACGCCGCCATGAAAAGGCGGTTACGCTTGGGACCACCGAAGCACACGTTGGCGCAACGCTCGGGCAGCTCGATGCGTCAGATCAGTTTCCCGGTCGGATTGAAAATCATCACACCGTCGTGGCCCTCGCCCCCACCCCAGCCGCACCACAGATTGCCGTCGATGTCGACGCGCAAGCCGTCAGGTATGCCTCCCTCCTCAGCGGTGATGAACGTTCGGCCGTTGGCGAGCTTGGCGCCGTTGTCGACGACGTCGTAGACGCGGATCACGGGCGGCGTCACACCGTCTTCTATGACGTAAAGTTTCGTCTCATCGGGTGAGAAGGCAAGCCCATCCGGCCGGTTGATGTCGCCCGCCACCAACGTCGCTTGTCCAGTCTTGTCGAGCCGGTACACGTTGGTCGGCAATTCCTGCTTGTCGATAGCGCCATTGTAATTGTTGATGATGCCGTAGACTGGATCTGTGAACCAAATCGAGTCGTCGGACTTTACCACGATGTCGTTCGGCGAGTTGATCCGCTTGCCGTCGAACTTGTCCATCAGCACGGTGATCGTGCCGTCGTATTCGGTGCGCGTCACCCGCCGCCCGGTATGCTCGCAGGACACCAGTCGGCCCTGGCGGTCACGCGTGTTGCCATTGGCGTAGTTCGCCGGCTTGCGGAAAATGCTGACCGCACCGGTCTCCTCGTCCCAGCGCATGATGCGGTTGTTTGGGGTGTCGCTCCACAGCAGATAGCGCCCGTCGCCGAACCAGATCGGCCCCTCGCTCCAGCGCATGCCGTGGCGAGACGCTCCATGCCGGCGATGTTGAGACGGTATCTCCGAAAGGTCGGGTCGAGAACCTTGATCGCCGGGTCTGGATAACGCTCGTTCGGCTCCCAGGCGCCGAGCGACGTGCGCGCTAATGTCAATGCACCCGCAGCACCCGCGCCGGCGAGTGCGCCACGTCTGGTGATATTCATGGCATTCTCCCAGTTTACTGGCAGCGACCTTTGGTGTGTCGCGCCTGAACGAAGAGTAGCATGTCCGCCCGGCCCGCCAGATCAACGGGACCGCGATGATCTGATCCTTTATCGCGGCGCTGATGGCGTTGAGCTTGTGAGGGCGATCGAGCGGGATGATACCAACTTGGCCCTCGGTCTCATAATGCACCATGGGTTCTTGGATGTCCGACATTTCGCTCCCGGTAGAGAACAATGACCGCATCGAGCACCATGGCGCGGGCACGCTCCGTTGCGCAGTCGGCCCGCGAAAACCGATGGAATTTTGAGAAAGGACAGGAATGGTAAGCATCGCCGAAGTTCAGCGGATGCCAGGGATGGGCGGCTTCGTCGGCAGCGGACCGGTGTAGCGGAGTGCGGTCAAGCCGCCGCCATTGCCGTCCGTCACATAGATCAAGTCCGAGTCCCAGTCCGGATAGGGCTCGCGCGTATGACGGCCCTTCTGGCCCGGCACGTTGATGCTGAAGTCGGGCGAGATGTAATAGCCCACCTCGCGCGGCCTGAACGGATTGGAGATATCGATGGCGCGGAGCCCCTGGTTGTACCAGGCCTGATAGAACAGGTTGCCGCCTTTGACGCGATGATCGAACTCGGCCATGTGGGCCGATTCCTGCGATCCTTCTGGGCAGACGAACTGCATCTTGTCGAAGTCGTATTGATCGTCGACGCCGCTAATATGGTAGGTCGACAGCAGCGTTATGTGCTTCGGGTAGGTGACGTCGAGGATGCGGCCGAAGCCCGGCGGACAGTTGAAATGCTCGTCGGTCAGGACCGCGATGGTCGGAAGCGGCCCGGTGTGGTGCGCCGGCATGAAAGTGTGGGCGCCCGGACAGCAGCCCTCTCGCGGTAGGCCTGGATCACCGTTGAACGGGGGCGAATAATCATAGCCGCCGTCGACGCGCACGGGCTTGGCCGGATTGGTGATGTCGAGGATGACCACGCCTTCGTCGCGGTAGGCCAGGTAGAGGCGATCATTGTCCTTCTGGATCTCGTGGCAGGTGATCATCTGATCGCTGCCGTTCGGATTCTTGCCGTTGCCTTCCGCATAGGTCTCGCCGACATGCTGGCCGACGATGTGGAAGCGCGAGACGAGCTCCGGCTTGGACGGCGTGTCGTAATTGAGGATGTTGAGCTCCTCGACCTGGGTGTCCTTCTTCGACTCGGCCGAGGTACCGCACACATAGACGTAGCTGTCGTCCATCTCCATGCCGTGGGTGAGGCCGCCCGCATTGTGCCACTCGCCGAGCAGCTTCGGGTTGCGCGGGTCGGTCACATCGTAGAACGACACGCCCGACATGAGCGGCTCACCCGGGCCAGGCTTGTTGGGATTGGACGACACGGCCCTCGCGCCGGTGAGGTTGTTCGGCTGCTCGCCGCTCTGGTCGAACGCCAGGATTTGGCGCGCGCAGCTAACGCGCAGATAGGTGGTCTTCATTCCCGGATGGGCGGGAATGAACGATAGCGGCTTCATGTCGGTGGGATTGCTGACGTCGACGATCAGCACGCCGAACACGATGGGGTTGTAGCCGGCCAGATAGGCGACCTTGCTGTCGCATACGCGCATGGTGTTCATCGCCATGCCGACATGGGCAAAGGCGGGATTGATCCAGGGACCGCGGAGATAGGCGTGGCCGACGATCTCGAAGTTCTTGACCCGCGAGTATTTCTTGAAAGCGTCCAGGTCATTGAGCTGGAACATGTCGGCGCCGGCCGGCGGCACGCCGAGTACCTGGGAGGATTGCCACTCCTGCTCCTGGGCAAGGGCATCCACCGAGACCGCCGCCGCGGTCGCGATGCTCAGGACCATGGCCAGGCCGAGCCTTCGAACGCTGATCATGGGTCTCCTCCGACATGTTATCTGTCCGATGGCCTTGCGAAGCCGCCGCTGCGCTGCGAAGTGGTTCACGAGCCGGAACCATTAATGCCGATCTTCATCGTCGGCCTGGACGCGGTCAAGGCTCGCACGCGCGGGGCACGCATGCCGATCCTGCCCACCTGGAGTCCTTGCGGCCGGAAAGGACTCGCCGCAATGTAACGCGCAGCTTCAGGAATGACCGGTGCAACCTCATGCGGCGGGCAAACAACAAGCCACTCCTGGTGGCGCTGCTGGCCATGGCTGCGCTATCGGCCGTTGCGACCGACGTCGCCGCGCATGCCCGGGTCAAGCGCGCCAATCCCACCGTCGGCGGGGCGGTCACCGCATCGGCCGCGCCGACGGAGCTGCAGGTGTGGTTCACCGAAGCGCTGGAGCCGGCGCTCAGCACCATCGAGGTCGTCGATCGCTCCGGCACACGCATGGACCGAGGGGACGTGCGGATCGACCCCGACGATCATACGCAGCTGCGCGTCACGCTGCTGCCGCTGCCTCCGGGGCAGTACCGCGTGATCTGGCGCGTCGTCTCGATCGACACGCATTTCAGGAGCGGTTCGTTCCCGTTCCGAGTTGATCCATGATTCTGCGGGGAATCAATCCAGAGAGCTCGAGCGCGTCGTGCTAGCGCTCTCGGCCGTCCGTGCCGTTCATTTTGCCGTCGCCATCCAGGCTGTTGGCACCTTGCTGTTCGTCTGGATCATGGGCCGGCTGCCGGAGGCAGTCGCGGAGCGCTCCGCGCGTCGCTGGCTGATGCGTGCCACTACCCTCTTGGCCGTGGCCATGTTCCCTTCAGGAGCCGCATGGATTGCATTGCAGGCCGCGGACATGAGCGGACATACCGTTACCGAGGCTTGGAATGACGGCGCGGTCGGTCTCCTGCTGTTCAAGACGCATGCGGGCGTCGTCTGGTGGGTGCGCTTCGCCATTGCGGCGACCCTCCTGATCGATCTTTGCGCGCTGGCCTCCCTGCGCCGCATGCCGAGCGAAGTGGCGGTCGTCGTCGGCCTCGTGCTCGCCATCGCCAACTTCGTCTCGTGCGCCTGGCTCAGTCATGCCGCCAGCAATGCAGGTCCATACGCATCGCTGCACATGGCCGCCCATGCGTTGCACATGCTGGGGGTCTCGCTCTGGTTGGGCGGGTTCGTTCCTCTGGCCATGCTGGTGTCTCGAGCATTGCATTCCGGCGACAGGGGTACCGCGACGGCGGCCCGCGCGGCCTCCGTATCGTTCGGCAATATCGCGCTCCTCGCAGTCGGCACTATCGTCGTGAGCGGGATCGCGACTACCGCGCTAGTGGTGCGCGATGTGTCCGACCTGACGACCGGCACGTATGCCGGGCTCCTCGCGGTCAAGCTCGTACTGTTTTGTCTCATGCTAGTTCTCGCGGCCGTGAACCGGCTGCGACTGGTGCCGCGTTTGGCAGCCTCGAACCACGAACCTGCTGCGACCCGGCTGTGGTGGAGCATCCTTGCAGAATTGGTCTTAGGCTTGGTGATCCTGCTGGCTGTCGGCGCGCTGGGCATCACGTCGCCGGGCGCCGACGAGTAGCATCATCCCCGATGCCGATTTGATTTCATATCGAGCAGGGGTTCTCAATAGCATATCGCTCTGGGATGGAAGGACAATCAAAACCTCCACATCGAGCTTCACTGGAGTGCAGGCGACCCCGAACGCGCACGTGCTTATGCAGTCGAGCTGGTCGGGCTCACCCCTGACGTGATCCTGGCGGTTTCCTCGCTGAACTTGACATCGATCGGGCGGGCCACCAGCACGATACCGGTCGTGTTCACGTTCGTCTCCGATCCAGTCGCGCAAGACTTCGTTTCGAGTCTCGCAAGACCGGGCGGCAACATCACCGGGTTCACCTCCTACGAATTCTCGATCGGCGGCAAGTGGCTCGATTTGCTGAAGCAGATTGCGTCCGGCCTCACGCGGGTCGCGGTGAGTTCAATATCAAAACATCCCCTCAGTCCAAGTTCTTCGTGAGTTCGGTCGAGCCCGCCGCGCCGTCGTTCGGCGTGGAGGTTATCGCCGCCTCCGTCCGCGACACCGCGGACATCGAGCCGGCGATCGCGGGCCTCGCGCGACAACCGAATGGCGGCCTGATCTTTCCGACGGATTCCTTCGCCTTGCTGCTGATCCGAGATTTGGGCATCGCCGTAACGCATCAGGCCGCCGTCAGCACAGAAATAGGGATGGGCTTCGTCCCAATCTCCATCTGTTGGCACGCGATGAACAGTAACTTGATTCCAGGTGTCGCACTTAGCTTGACTTTGGCCAAAAAATGAATGGGTTAGCTCGAGGCGCAAAATATGGGGCGCGTCAATTTCTTTCCTGTCACGGCCAAGCCGAGACAGTAACAAAATTCCCTGCCGTATCGTTTACCCTGCAAAATACGGCTCTCCCGCGCGCCGCCCAAATTGGCCAAAGTCAAGCTTAGAGCAGTGCTTTTTAAAGGTGCGGGAAAGTTCGGCTCGCGAGCTTCCCGCTGAAGATCAGGACACGTTCGCCATCGCGTTGCTCTCGATGGTTGGTGAAGATACGCCAATAGTGCATCTCGATGACGAGACACGTGCGGCGCGCTCGACAATGGCGTCCTCAGCTGTGCTGCCCCCGCGCGATTGCAGAAGATCTGCGACGGCCTCTCGGCGGAAAAGATCGACGGCTTTCTGCGCAAGTGGCTACGCCTGCTCCCGCACCCCTTCACCGGTGCGGATCGCAAGGCCGGCTACCGCTACGACATTTCGATCCTGCAGGCCGAGTTCTCCTTGACGCAGGTGCTCGACCGCCCGGTGCACGGCCGCCTGTTCTTCGAGCAGGTGATCCGCGAGAACCTCGATCTCGGCCGGCCGGAGGAGGGGCAGCTGATCTTCAATCGCAAGATCGATCGCCGGACGCCGGGGCGGTTCCGCACCCGTATCCTCACCCAGGACGTCACTCCGTCCTTGAACGTCTATTACAAGAACGCGCGCATCAAGCAGTATCACAAGGAAAATCGGGCATTGCGCACCGAGACGACGATCAACAACACCTACGACTTCGGCATCGGCAAGCGCCTGCACAATCTGCCGAAGCTGCGCGAGATCGGCTTTGCGGCCAATCGACGGCTGCTCGACGTGGAGCGTTTGAGCCACGACTGCATGCTCACCGAAGACACCTTCCAGACCATCAACGGCCCGGTCGCGGCGGGCCGCCAACGCGCCTCGGGCCTACGCTTCGCCGATGCGCGCGTTCAGTCGCTCTTGCATGCCCTCATCCCGTTCCGGCTTCTCGCCAACGGCTTCCGCTGCGCCGATCTGCGCCACCAACTCGCCATCCTCTCTGGACGCGATCCAGAATCGATCTCGCAAGGCGCCATCACCTATCAGCTTCGCCGCCTACGACTTCATGGCTTGATCGAACGCCTACCCAACAGCTTCCGCTATCGCGTCACTGAATTCGGCTTGCGGCTGGCCCTGTTCTTCACCCGCACCTACAATCGCATCTTGCGCCCGGGGTTGGCCGCCGCTCTTCCAAGCCTGCGCGCCATCGATGCCCCGCTCAAGCGCGCCTTCGACAAAATCGACACACAAGTCAATGCATGGATCGAACAAGCTCAACTCGCCCCAAAAACTTGACACATTTACCCCAAGTGTCGTCACTCAAGCTGAGCTAGTACAGGTGAGCGAAAGCGAGGGACCCATTTCAGCCTGACAGCCGAGGCGTCCAGGCCGATGGGGTCAGAACTTTCGCTGGCCTGTACAGGGGAGGGAACGCAGTTTCTGTTTCCGGTACACCCGCTCATGCTCCGGGATGTGTGCGGTTGCAAACTGGCGAACGACAGGCAGGACATGCTGGCGTTAGTGCAAGCTCTCATCTAGTATTCGATCTGGACCACTCAATGAAGGCTGGTGAAATCGAGAAGTGGGATTCCGTGGAACAACTTGAAGTAGCCGTCATCGGCACCGGGTGGTGCGGCGGCATCCGCGCCGAGGCGCTATCGCGCTCCGCGCTCCCGAAGAAACTACACATCTGCGAAATCCGCCCCGACCGGCTCGCCGAGGTCAAGGCGCTCACCAATCCGGCAACGGCGACGCTTGATGATCAGGACATCATCAAGAATTCGGACATCAAGGTCGTCTACATCTGCACCACGCCAGAACAGACCCACTTTCCGATCGCGCGCGATTGCCTGCGCGCCGGCAAGCACGTTCTCTTGGAGAAGCCGATCGCACTGGAATTCTGGGAGGCGGACGAGCTGATCGCGCTGGCGAAGCGCGGCGACGTCAAGTTCACCATCGGTTATTCGCAGCGCTTCAACCCGAAGATCGCCTACGCCAAAAAGAAGATCACCGACGGCACGCTCGGCAAGCCGGTCAGCGTGTTGGTCAGCCGGCACCTCTCCCGCGGCCTCGGCAAGAAGATCGCCTCGCGCGTGCGGCTCTCGCCGGCCGTCATGGAGTCGACCCACGATCTCGATTTCGTGTTCTGGATGTTGGCGCCGGCGAAGCCGGTGCGCGTCTACTCGCAGGGTGCCTACGGCTACATGCAGCCGGTCAACGGCTCCTACGACGTAATGTGGACGACGGTGACCATGGACAATGGCGTGGTGGTGGTGCTCGGCGGCGGCTGGAACCTGCCGCCCAGCTATCCGAATTTCTGCTCGACCTGGATTGAGATCACCGGTACCGAGGGGGCGCTGGTTTTGGACGATACCCACCGCGACAATTGGCTCAATACGGGGTCGGAGGGCACGCGCTTTCCGATGTCGACCATGCCGGGAGAACAGGTGGACGAGGTGTTCGTGGGCCAGATGGGGCCGGAGACGATCCACTTTCTGGAGGCTTGCATGCGGGACTCCGCCGTGATGGTGACGCCGGAGCATGCGCGCATGGTGATGGAAGCCTACACGGCCGCTGATCTTTCGGCCGAACTCAACGAGCCGGTCGATCTGCCGCTCTCCAACCGGTCGCTCTCCGCGCTTGCCGACATGAAGAGAGACAAGCTTGAGAAAGTCGGGTAAAGGCATTTGCCTCGGTGATCTTCGGCGCTGGCCGCTTCGGCCTCGTCCCCCGCGAGGTCGCGGGGCGCCATAACGCTGCGGCTGGGTCGCCATGGCGGAACTCTATGCCGAGCGCGGGCAGCAGGCGGGGGAGAAGATCGGTGTCGACTTTGTTCCTACCGATGCATGTTCTCAGCGGGACCTATTGTGAATTTAGGATTGGCGCAGTCCTTCGATTCTGCCTTGGTAATGGTCACCGGGTGCAAACGCCCATTCGTCCGTAGGCAGCTCTCATGCCTCTCACTAAGTTGTTCGCGATTGGCCTGATCGGGCTCATCGTCTTTGGCCTGCTGAGTCCGCGATCGCAGGTTTTTTCGGCAGAAACCTCGCGATTCTCAATCGCTATCCAAGGCCGCAAGGTGGATCCACCGCAAAAAACGATTCGGGCAACGCAGGGGACGACGCTCGAACTCGAGTTCACAGCTGATGAAATGGTGGAACTACACCTGCACGGTTACGATCAGCTGCTCACGGTGCAGCCCGGTTCGGTGGCGGTGATGCGGCTGGACGCCAAGATCGCCGGGCGGTTCGCAATTGAAGGGCACCGCTTCGGCAGTGGCGCGGGCGGCGGCCGATCCCGGAGCCATGTCGTGCTGCTCTACCTCGAAATCTATCCGCGCTAGAACGGTCATGCCGCGACGCTGGCGAAAGCTAATTGGAAGTCTTTCGTATCTTCTCGGTTCCGCTTGTACGAGCCCGGCCACAGCTCATGGTTTCGGCCAACGCTACGATCTACCAATCCCGCTGTCATTCTATGTCTGGGGAGCGGGGGCGACGGTTGCGCTGTCATTCGTGGGATTCACCTTGTTCCTGCGCCAGGAGCCCAATCTTCCCCGCTTTCGAGTCGAGTGGCATCCCAAAGGGCGCCTCGTCAACGTAGTCGTGCTGAGTGCGCGCTCGCTCGCTGTCGGCTTGCTGGCGCTGGTCATTGTTGCGGGGTTGTTCGGCAGCCAGGATCCAATCCGCAACATTGCGCCAGCGATGATCTGGATCATCGCCTGGGTGGGACTGGCGTTTCTATCTTTGTTGCTCGGCGAAGTATGGGCGTTGATCAACCCCTGGAACACATTTTTTGCATTTGCCGAGAGCTCCTATCGCCGCATCCGTGCAGGTGCCGTGCTAGGTTTTGGGAGGTATTATCCTGAATGGCTTGGAGTGTGGCCGGCATTCCTGCTATTCGTGTTGTTCGCCTGGATGGAACTCGTGTGGAGCGACAAAAATGTTCCCGCGGATCTTGCTGCCGCGCTTCTGGTTTATTCAGGACTGACTTGGCTCGGCATGTTTGTGTTCGGACGCGAGGCATGGCTCGGCCACGGCGAGGTGTTTACGCTCGTCTTTGGGACCTTTGCGCGCTTCGCGCCCTTTGCGAGAATGGCGGAGGGCCGCGTAGGCATTCGCGTGCGGCCACCGGCGGCCGGCTTGCTCGAGGATCATCCATTGACGATCTCCATGGTCGCGCTGGTGATTGCCCTGCTGGCGACCGTCACATTCGACGGTTTTCTCGAAACGCCGTTATGGGCGCGAGTTGATTTTGCCGTTCTGGACTCGGCATCTGACGCGACATTCTGGACAGCGCTGAACCTGGTGAAGATCAGGCCGTGCGGCTGGTGCGCACCTTAGCCCTGGTGGGATGCGTTCTGCTATTTCTGGGAGGGTATGCAGTCGTGTGCTGGCTCACTGCGGCGGTTTCGGGCGACCGCGCAGTGAGCGCCGGAATTATTGTCCGTCACTTCGTGCTTACGTTGGTACCAATCTCGCTCGCCTATCACGTCGCACACTATTTCTCATTGCTATTCATCGGGGGACAGTATGCAATCCCGCTTTTGTCCGATCCGTTGGGCCGCGGGTGGAACCTGTTCGGGACTGCGGGATATCAGGTCGACATCAGCTTCGTCACGCCACGGCTGCAGTGGGGGGTCGCGGTCGTCGCCGTGGTGCTCGGCCACGTGGTCGCTGTGTGTCTATCCCATGTCACGGCCCTGCGGGTTTTTTGCAGTTCCCGTGCGGCCCTCCTCGGTCAAATCCCGATGGTTTTGCTGATGGTCGGGTATACGATGATCAGCCTCTGGATTCTCTCGCAGCCGATGGTCGAAACAGGTGCCGGCTAGCATCCGCTTCGACGATCTCGTTTCACGCGTTCTCGGGACGGCTACTTGGGGTCGTAGACCTCATTCACCTTAACGCCCTCATGTGGCCCGCCGCCGCCGGCGACGTTGGATCCGCTGACGGCGTAGATTTTGCCACCGATCTCACCAACCGCGAGGCCGTGACGGGGCGTCGGCATCGGCGGCAGCCGCTGCCAACTGTTGGTCTTGGGGTCGAACGCTTCGTGCGTGCGATAAGTGCCAACGAGGTCATTCAGATAGGCCTCGCCGCCGAGCACGTGCAGCCGCCCGTTGAGCACCGCTGTCCCCACACCGCTGCGTGGCGTCGGCATCCCGAGGACGGATGACCAAGTGTTCTTCGCCACGTCATACACCTCATTGGTGCTGACGTTGTTCGACAGGCCGATGATGAACGTCGAGCCGATCCGGCCACCCACCACATAGATCTTGCCATCAATGAGCGCGGCTCCGTGATGATTGCGCGCCGTCAGCATCGGTGCGACGGAGGACCACGATCCGGTGGCGGTGTCAAACACCTCGTTGGTTGCAACATTCTCGACAGGCACCGTTGGGCGTAGCTCCGGAGTGGAGTATTCGGGGTTTTTGGCGCCGCCGATCGCATAAATTTTCGTCCCGACCACCGTCGCAGTGAGTGCGCCGCGCGGCGTCGGCAGGTTCGGTCCTTTCGACCAACTCTTGGTCTTGATGTCGTAGATCCACACCGAACTGCTCGGGACCCATGCGGGCAATCCGCCTCCGGCGGGCCGTGCAATTGTGAAGCCGCCGATCCAGTAAAGCTTGTCGCCGACGGCCGCCAAACCCGGATGGTGCATACCCTCCGGGACATCCGGCAGTTTTGTCCATTCGTCGGTGGCTGGGTCATAGCTCCAGACCATCCGCTTGGGTTCCCAGCCCGGGAAGACGCCAAGTCCGCCGAGCACATAGAGCTTTCCACCCGCCGCCGTCCCGTAAACTTCCTCTTCCCCCTGCGGGATCGGCTTCAGCGAATTCCATTTCTCCTGGGCGAACGCGGGGCCAGCGACCAGCACCCCCGTCACTACGGCAACAGCCGCCATCATGACAGCGCGCATAGAAATCCTCCCTCTTGATTTTTGTGGGTCATGCTCTGGCTCTAACAGCGGCGATGTCAAGCGCTTTGTCGAGCGGGTACCAAGCTTCATTCCGCTTCAAAATCACAGTGCGAAAATAGCCGAACGCTGCCATAGAATCCGAACGGAGACCGGACCTCATGCGAAGTCCAGTGGCCCAATTGCGGCGATCGTCGCGCGCCCGTCATGCTTTCATTGCGGCCAGCTCCACGCCTATGATGGCTCCCGTTCTGCTAACAAAGGGGACAAGCATGGGACGTCTGCAGGGCAAAGTGGCAATTGTCACAGGCGCCGGCGGAGGCATTGGAGCAGCGATAAGCCGGCGGTTCGCGTCGGAGGGCGCGGCGGTCATCGGCGTCGACGTCGACGCCGGCGCCCTAGAGCTGATGGCGGCAGCGTTGCGCGCGGCCGGCGGCCGAGTGTCGGCGCTCTCCGCTGACGTCGCCGAGGAGGCGACCGCGGAGGCCGCGGTGACGCACGCGCTCGCCGAGTTCGGCCGTCTCGACGTGCTGGTGTCGAACGCCGTCTACGACCTGCCGCTCGGCCCGCTCACCGGTCTTTCTCTCGCCGATTGGCGCCGCACCATGGCGGTCAATCTCGACAGCGCATTCCTGCTCTCCAAGTACGCCATTCCGGCCATGGATGCCGGAGGCGGCGGCAGCATCATTTTGGTCGCCTCCCAGCTTGGGCGCGTCGCACGACCGGGGCGGCCCTGGTACTGCGCCGCCAAGGGCGCGCTGATCCAGCTCGCCAAGGCCATGGCCCTCGATCACGCCGCGCAGCATATCCGCGTCAACAGCTTGTCGCCGGGGCCGGTGGAGACCGGCCGCTATCTGCGCAACTTCGACACGGTGGAAGCCGCGCGGGCTTCCCACCACACGCTGCTCGGCCGCCTCGGTGCGCCCGACGAGATAGCGGCGGGAGCGGTGTTTCTCGCGAGCGACGAGTCCGCGTTCATGACCGGCGCCGACCTCTTGATCGATGGCGGCTACACCGCGGTGTGAGCGCAAATCCGTCGTGCCGGTGCGCTGTTCTTACTGCAAGCGACGACGGTCTCGACGGACGTCCGCTTTGGCCAGCACTCTGTCGCGCGATGCAGCAAGCGAGACGCGGGATCAAGTGGGACAGCACGTGGTCAGGCCGGCGGAGAAGGAAGTCCGATGAAAATCGTCGATGTGACCCATGTGATGAACGTCCATACGCCCGGCTGGGTCGGCTATGCGGGCAACAAGATGTATTATGCGCAAAACCTTCAAACGCAGATGATTGTTGCGCAGCGCATCGACACGGCGCTTCACGTCGGCATCCATTTCGACCGCGCCATGCACGCGACCGACAACCGCAAGGGCGACAAGTTCTCGCAAGCGGTCGATCCTGCGATCGCGCGGCGCGAGGCGGAGCTGTCGTGGGATACCTGGGTGACGCCCAACACGATGGGCCAACCGCTCGGCTGGAGCTCCGACAAGGATTGGGGGGAGACCGTGGCGGTGCTCAGGCAATATGGCGGGGTCACCGAACCGCTCGATGCCAAGCAGCTCTACACCAATGATTTCGTCCCCACCGGCGCGGAGTTCGTGCCGCCGCAACCCGCCGCGAACAAGACTTAAAATTCAAACGCGACGGGCGAAATGTCGCCCGTAGCCCCTGCCAACGCGGACCCGGATCGCCCGTTCCTCCGCCTGCAAGGTCTCAGCAAGGTCTACGCGACGCGTGGCGGCCGGTCCGGGCGCTCGACCACATCTCGGTGAGCGAGCGGCGCGGCCAGTTTCTCTCGATTCTCGGACCGAGCGGTGCATCGCTTGCCGACTACAAGATCCCCGGCATTCACGATATCCCGCCAGTGCACAATGAGCTGGTCAACGCCAAGCAGCAGAACGGCCCGTTTGGAGCGAATGGCGGAACGGCACCCGCCGTTCCGCGGTCGCGATCAGAGGCCGTTATTGTGTTGCGCCACCATGCAGTACAGCATCGGGATCGAGAGCATGGTGTTGATGCGCGAGGTCATGCCGGCAAGGCGGCCCGCCGCCGCCTTCTCGTCCGCCGTGGCGTCGACCAACCCAAGCACCTTCTTCTGGTTTGGCCAGATGATGAACCAGACGTTGAATGCCATGATCAGCGCCAGCCACATGCCGATGCCGATGACGGTTGCAGGCTTCTTGAAGGACAGCGCCTGGATCAAGTAGCCCTTCTGCCACGCAAGGATGAGGCCCAGCACGACGGTGGCGAGTGCGGCGTAGCGGAACCAGAACAGCACGTTCGGCGCGATGAACTTGCTGATCGCGGCGCGGTGCTCGGCCGGCTCGATCTTCGGCACGGTCGGGGTCTGTACGAAGTTGAGATACCAGAGCAGGCCCATCCACATGACGCCGGCCATGATGTGCAGCCAACGCCAAAAGAACTCCCACCAGAACGGGTCGTTGAGTTTGATGAATTGGCCGGTCACCAGGCCCATCACAATGATGAGCACGATCAAAAGGCCAACGCCCGCGGCGAGCGTTTTCTCGAGCGATTGGAAAAAGGCCACCATGACAAACCCCCTCATCATAGGACTGCCTGCGGCACGATAGCACATACGCCGGTAGGCTCAACACCGGCAGCGGAAAATCCTCACGCGGCTTGAGCCGAGCGGAGTCGACGGTTTCGCCGCGTCCGCTATTCCTCAACGTGACAATGCCCGTATCAGACCTTGCCAGCGACGAGGACTCGAGCACAATGTAGCGTGCGGACAGAAAGTCCCGCCGATCATTCGTGGAAGCGTCCGATTCCGCGTCGGCTAAGCGATGAGTCCACCGCGCCAGATCAAGCTCGGGATGTCCCTGCGGCCAGCGGGTCATCACGTTGCCGGCTGGCGGCATCCGGATGCCTGGCCCGATGGCGGGCTCAATTTTCCGAAATATGTCGAGATGGCGCGAACGGCAGAGCGCGGGCTATTCGATCTGAGTTTCTCGGCCGATGCGCTGACCTGTCCCTGTCGGAAACTCACACTCGGATATATTGGTGGTGCAGTCCGCCCAAAATTGGCACGGCCAACGTGTGACCGACGGTCTGGACGGCGCGGGGGATCGGTGCATCCTTGTATAGTGACAAGTGTGTGCGAGCTTCGTTGTAATATTTTTGATATGAGTTGAGCAAATGGCGAAGGTGTTGCTCGCCAAACACAACGACATGGTCAAGGCAATCCCGCCGGATCGATCCGATGAGCCTCTCCGCACATCCGTTCTGCCAAGGCGATCGTGGTGCGATCGGCCGATCCCGTATGCCCATCGCTCGGAGACGGCGGAGAAAGACATCGCCATAGACGCAATCCCGGTCGCGAATAATATATCGCGGCGCCTGTTGCCACCCGTATGCCTCGGTCAGTTGACGGGCAATCCATTCGGCGCTTGGATGCGCGGTTACACCCAGCCATACAAGCTCACGGCGGCTGTGTCGCAAAATCAGAAACCCGTACAACAGCCGAAACGAGATCGTCGGGACCAGGAACAAGTCCATCGATGCGATACCGTCGGCATGATTGCGAACAAAGGTCTTCCAGCCCTGCGACGGCGGCCGCCTTCTCCTCGCCATGTACTTTGCGACCGTGGTCTGTCCGACATCGATGCCGAGCTTGAGCAGTTCGCCGTGTATCCGCGGTGCGCCCCAAAGCGGGTTTGCCACACTCATCTCGCGGATAAGGCGGCGAATGTCCGCCGCTGTCTTCGGCCGGCCACCGCGCGGTCGGGATTTCCAGCGCCAATAGGCTCGGAAGCCGGCGCGGTGCCAGCACATCAGCGTCTCCGGCCTTATAATCTTCAGAGCGTCCAGCACCCCGGGAGCCAAGCGATAGAGCCCAACAAGCAACAGCCGGTCGATGCTGTTGAGGGCCACTCGCTTCGGCGATTTGCGCCGCAGGACGTTGAGCTGGTGCCGAAGCACAAGGATTTCGGCTTCCAACTCAGCGCGCGACCGGAACAGCCCGATCAAGGCGCACCAGATCAACCTGCAAAGATCGCTCATCCATGGAACTATCAACCGATTCGCGGGCGTCAGTCAGCTGTTTTGGGTTTGCGGTAGGGGCGCTCGGCAATACCGCCAGCCGACCCATAGCCGAAACCGATCCCGCCACCGGGCCGGCCGATCTGGCCGAGACAGGCGGCCAGCAGGATCAGCGCCCAATAGGGCTGCTCGCCGTGGTCGGCGCGTTGGATCGACCATGAGGCGGTGAGCATGGTGCGCGTGGCTGCCATGCGGCAAGCCAGCGCGCGGATGGTGTCGGCCGGAACGCCCGCAATGGTCGACGCCCAGGCAGCGTCTTTCGGCTGTCCGTCAGGCTCGCCCATCCCGTAGGGCAGCACCCGCTCGAACCCGATGCAGTATTTTGCGAGAAACGCCTCGTCATGTAGCCGCTCGCTGACCAATGTGTGCACCAGCGCGAGCAGCATCGCTGTGTCGGTGTTGGGGCGGATCGAAATCCATTTGGGCTTAACCGCCTCCGGCCCGTCGTCACGGATCGGACTGATATTGACGACCTCGACGCCGGCGCGGGCGAGCTCTGCAAGCCAGCCGCCACTCCTGTGGGCGCCGAGCCCACCTTTCGTCACCTGCATGTTCTTCGGATTGGCGCCGCCGAACAGCACCATGAGCCGGGCATGGCGCGCGATCGACGACCAAGAGGTCAGCGGCCCGGTCACCGCCTGCGCGGACCCGAGCACGTGAGGCAAGAACGTGAGCGCAGTGCCGAAGCTATAGTTGGATGTCTGGTCGACGAAGCCGCCGAAGCTGGATAGAAAACGGCGGACCTGCGCCCGCGCATCATGGAAGATGCCAGCCGATCCCCAGCCCTGCGAGCCGCCGATGATCGCTTCATGGCTGTGGTTGCGTTTGACCCGATCCAATTCGCCCGCGACTAGATCGAGCGCCCGCTCCCACGAGACCGGCACGAAGCGTTCACGAAGGAGTGCAATTCACTCATCGCCTTGGCGCCTTGCGGCGACGCCTTCCTGAAATCCATTCGAGCTTCCATGACGATTGCCCTTTGGCCTGGGGTCTCAACCCAGTCTTGCTGCGAATAGTTGCTGAGCATCGGCGCGCTTGGTCGAGGATTCAAGCATGTTGAATTCCCCCCTCGTATGCAACTCCTCGGCGATCTGCCGCGTCACAAGAACGCGCTCGGCACCGAAAAAGGGGCGCAAGTTGCAGGACAACCAGAACTCGTTCACACCGTGGCCGTCCGAGCGAATATGCGGTCAATCTTGGTGGCCATGATGAAGTCGTTCTCATGCAGTCCCTTGATCTTCTTGGTCTGCAGAGAGACCGTCGCATTGCCCCAACCGAAGCTGATATTCGGATGATGGCCTTCAGCTTCCGCGAGTTCACCAATCTCCTGAACAAAGGTAAGCGCCTCCCGGAAATTGCGAAACCGGAAGCTCCGCTCGATGCGGTGAGCTTCCTCCGCCAGTTGCCAGTCTGGGGCCTGTGCGTGAAAGAGCTCAGCTTGCTCGCGCGTGAGTGGAGGTATTCCCCCGCGGCAGGGAGTACAGGTTTTGCTAGCAAGAGCTTCGGTCATGTTGCTTGCTCCCCGTGTCAACCGTCGCCCGCACTAAGGCTGGCAAACTGCGAAAGTGACGTTGCGATCTCCGCAAGCCAAGCCATTGAAGGAACTGTGATCACAGCCGCTGCTGCGCCCGGTTGGATCAGTTGGGCCGATCTCGGGTCCGGCACCCATACGGCGCGGGCGCTGTCCGCCTCAATCACCCGCGCCGGAATTTGGTGAGAAGTATTGGAGTTTGTCCAGCTTCCCCTCCCACTCCTTAGAGTCGGGCGGGGGCGCTTTTTTGACCGTAATATTTGGCCAGATTTTCGCGTATTCCGCATTCAGCGACAGCCATTTCTCAAGCCCCGGCTCGGTGTCGGGCTTGATCGCGTCGATCGGGCATTCCGGCTCGCAGATCCCGCAATCGATGCATTCGTCCGGGTGGATGACGAGCATGTTCTCGCCCTCGTAGAAGCAGTCCACGGGGCAAACCTCCACGCAATCCATCAGCTTGCACTTGATGCAGCTCTCGTTGACGACGTAGGCCAATTAACGTCCTTTCAGCAGATCGCAGCGGTGAACTCATTCACGGTGTCCGTCCTCGCGGTGCTCGCTCTTTGGCTGAAAATGGACGCAGAGGAGACCAGCGTCCGCCGGTTCGATCGGAACGCCGAACAGTAGGCATTTGAGGGCCGAGGGGCTCGCGTTTGTCAGGTTGCAGCACATCTCTCCACCGAGGTACGCGCAGTCCTGGCAAACACCGAACTGCCGATGCGCCCCGCTCGCAGCTACAGTGGTCAGCACGTGGTGCAGGGCGTCGTGCATGGCGATTTGCTCTTCCGCGTCGAGCGAGTCCACGGCGCGCACCAGAACTTCGAACGGATCGCGCGCGACCACTTCATTACCTTTGTCCGTCAAGCTGAGAGTGACGCTTCGCCCATCCGCCTGGGATCGCTGTCGGACCAAGTATCCGCCTGCCTCAAGCGCCTTAATGGCTTGTGATGCGGTACCACGGGTCGTCGCTTGAAATTCCGCAAATGCCGACGGGGTCCGGGAGAACGAGTTGGCGCGGGCGAAGAAGCGGAGCGCCATCCATTGGGCGGGGCTGAGTTCGCCGTCATAGCCCTCGGCTTGCACGAGCCGGCCCACCAGCAGCAGGAGTTCCGCGGTTTCGCGCGCTGACATGATTGCCTCTTCGAAAATATAATAGTGTTTCGAAATCAACTTGACAACCGATCGGATGCTGATAATTTTGTTTCGAAACTAGTTGGAGGGCTTGATCATGGCCCGCACCGCGGCCCTGCCGACCCTTACGGCCGAACCCGGCCTCACCCATTATTTTGAGGAAATCCGGCTGTTCCCGATGTTGGAGCGCCAGGAAGAATACATGCTAGCCAAGCGCTGGCGCGAGCACGGCGATCGCGACGCGGCGCACAAGCTCGTCACCAGCCATCTGCGGCTCGTGACCAAGATCGC
>WNFC01003117.1_pt1 | contig 27733 bp, 27 predicted proteins | sample 5400541 | NCBI WGS metagenome assembly WNFC01 (sample SAMN13153342, study PRJNA577476) | soil metagenome | isolation source: 120 cm saprolite under Douglas fir tree site 2 hole 2 replicate 1 | place: USA:California | collected 2015-04-18 | reverse complement strand
TCATCCATGGGGCAGGTCTCCTTCCATGGCATGGGCAGCACCTCCTGCCCAAAGGCCATAGCACCTGTTACCCATGTCCCCGGTCTGTTCTGTAACCTATGTCCCCGGCCCGGACCGGGGGGCGCAGCCCCCCTCCGAGGCTACGCCGCGGGCAGCTCGATCCCGAGGGCGGCTAGCCGGGGTCGCACGCGCTCGGTCAGGAGCCCGATCCGGGCGAGGTTGTTCACCATCGAGGTGTGCATGTCGCGCTTGAAGTACTTCCGGTAGACCGCGTAGTCGTTGCGGGCGGCCACGTCGCGCCGGTAGGCCTTCACTTCGTCGATCTGGGCCCGCGAGAAGCCGATGTCGCGGTAGGCCTCAAGCGGGAAGAAGCCGGTCAGCACCTTCTCGAGCGCGAGGCAGGTGAAGTCCTCCATCTCCCGGCGCTCCGCGTCGCTCGCCTCGCGGACGATGTCGGGCAGGGCGAGCATGCCGAAGCCCATGTGGCGCGACTCGTCCTGCAGGATGCGCGTACACACCTGCCGGAGCAGCGGGTCCGCCGCCGCCTCGCCCATCATCTTGAAGATGGCGACCGCGAAGGTCTCGGCCACCAGCTGGAGCGCGATGGTCTTGATGTACCAACGCGAGTCGGTGAGGATCGTGTCGAAGAGCACCCGCTCGTTGTCCGGCATCGGGTAGTGGAGGCCGCCGAGGCGGGTCTGGATGTAGCGCTCCAGGACCTCGTTGTGCCGGGCCTCGTCCATGACCTGGGTGGCCTGGAAGAACTTCTCGTCGGTGCCCTGGACGATGTTGACCATCTGGCTGCAGGCCAGCATTGCGCCCTGCTCGCCGTAGACCAGCACGGACAACCGCCAGGCCGCGATGCGCCGGTTCAGCTCCACCCGGTCCCGCTCGGACAGGCTCGCCCAGATCGGGCTGCCGTGGATGTCCACCAGCTCGTCGGAGAGCACCCGGCCGTCGGAAGGCTCCGGGGTCTCCCAGGCGATGTCGCGGCTGGCGTTCCACTGGTCGCGCTTGGCCTTCTCGTAGAGGCTGCGCATGTCCTCGGCCTGCACCGAGTAGTCGAACTCGAACACGGTGTCGATGGTGCCCGGGATCACACGACGCGACATCGTAGGCTCAGCCATCGGGAGGCCCAGATCCTCCGCGCCGCCGCGGATCTCTTCCGGGAGCGCGGCTACCAGGCCTCCACCGTCGAGCACATCGCGGCGCGCCTCGGGATGTCCAAGGCTTCGCTCTACACCCACTTCCGGGCCAAGGAGGAGATGCTCGCCGCCATCTCGCGGGAGACCATCGAGACCTTCACCCGGGACCTCAACCTGGTGCTGGCCTCCCGGCTGGACCCGGCGGAGAAGCTGCGCCGCGTGGTGCGGCAGCACGTGCGGTTCGTCATCGCCAACCGCTCCTTCCTGACCGTCTTCTTCGGCGAGGAGGCGAACCTGCCCCCGCGGTTCGCGCGCTCCCTGGCCGCCCAGAAGGACCGCTACGACAAGGGGGTGGAGCGCATCGTTCAGGAAGGCATGCGCTCCGGCGTCTTCCGCGACGTGCCCCCGCGGCTGGTGGTCTTCGGCGTGCTCGGGATGGTCAACTGGGTACACAAGTGGTACAACCCGGCCGGCCGGTGGGGTGCCGAGGAGATCTCCGCCGCCTTCCTGTCCCTGGTCGAGGGCGGACTCCTGCGCCAGAAGCGCCGCGGCGCCGCGTTGAGCGGGCGGCTGCGCCGGCTCGAGCGCGAGCTGCAGGACGTCGCCCGCCAGCTCGATGCCTGACCTCCTGGGCGCGCACATGTCCATCGCGGGCGGCCTCACCCTCGCGCTCACGCGTGGGCGCGAGGTAGGCTGCTCGGTGGTGCAGATCTTCCTTAAGAACCAGCGCCAGTGGGCGGCCCGCCCGTACACGGACAGCGAGGTCCGCGAGTTCCGGGCCGCCTGGAAGGCGACCGGGATCCGGGTGGTCTTCGCCCACGCCAACTACCTGATCAACCTGGCCACGCCGGTGGCCGCGGAGTGGCGCCGCGCGGTGGACGCCTTCCACGACGAGCTGGAGCGGGCGGAGGCGCTCGGGCTGCCGTTCGTGGTGATCCACCCGGGCTCTCATCGCGAGACGGGGCTGGACGACGGCATCCAGCGGGTCGGCCGCGCCATCGACCTGCTGCACGAGCGGACGCGCGGCTACCGCGTGCGCGTGGTGCTGGAGAACACCGCGGGCGGTGGCTCCACCATCGGCCGTTCCTTCGAGGAGCTGGCCGCCATCGTGGCCGCGGTGCGCGAGCCGGCCCGTGTGGGCATCTGTCTCGACACCTGCCATCTCTTCGCGGCGGGCTACGACATCCGCACCGCCCTGGGCTACCGGAGCGCGATGGCGCGCTGCCGCCGGCTGCTCGGCACGAGGCGCGTGCGCGCGTTCCACCTCAACGACGCCCGCCAGCCGCTCGGCTCCGGCCTCGACCGCCACGAGAAGATCGGCCGCGGCCACCTGGGCGTGGAGCCCTTCCGCTGGCTGATGAACGACCGGCGCTTCGCGCGGGTGCCGATGGCGCTCGAGACGCCGAAGGACCCGGAGCCGCGCGCCGACCGCGAAGCCCTCGCGCTCCTGAGGCGCCTGCGTCGGCGGTTCTGACCCGATCGCCTAGCGGGAGCGGACGACGCCGCGGCGCGGGCAGCCAGGACGGATCGGGCACTCCGAGCAGCGGGGCGAGACGGGCAGGCAGATGTTCTGGCCGAACGACACGAGCAGATCGTTGTAGCCGATCCAGTAGCGGCGGGGCAGGGTGCGGCGGAGCGCCGTCTCGGTCTCTTCCGGGGTGCGCGTCTTGACGTACCCCCAGCGGTTGGAGATCCGGTGCACGTGCACGTCCACGCAGATGCCCGGCTTGTTGAAGCCCTGGGTGACCACCAGGTTGGCGGTCTTGCGGCCCACCCCCTTGAGGGTGAGCAGCGCGTCGATGTCGTCGGGCACCGTGCCGCCGAAGCGCCTCAATAGATCCTGGCTGATCCCGCGGAGCACGCGCGCCTTCGTCCGGTAGAAGCCGACCGGATAGATCGCCCGCTCGATCGCGCGCGGGGAGAGGCGCCGGATGCCCTCGGGGGTGTCGGCCAGCGCGAAGAGGCGCGCCGCCGCCGGTCCGGTGGTCTCGTCCTTGGTGCGGAGGGAGAGCAGGCAGGCGACGAGCACGCGGAAGGGATCGTGCCACTGCGCCGCCACCTCGGCCAGCGCGGTGGTCCGCCACCGCGGGGCCTCGCGCCGCAGCCGCCGGATCGTGTGGCCGATGCTCACGGGCGCCCCGGGAGCGCGTCGAGGAGCCGGCGGGCCTCGGGCGAGTCCTTCAGCGTCCAGTCCGCCGGGTTCGATGGGGTTTTCTCGTCGAGCACCGCCTGGAGCTCGCGCCGCGCCTCCGGGATGCGCCCGCGCTTGATCAGGGTGCGGGCGAGCCCGACGCGCAGGCCGGTGAAGCGGCCGTCGACGTGCGGGTCGGCCTGCGCGGCCTGCGTCACCAAGGGTCTGAGCGTGTCGATGCGCGCGGGGCGCTCGTGGTAGCGGTCGGCGAGGGCGCGGACCTCGGCGGCGAGCGGGGACTGGGCGGACGCGGCGCCCGCCGCGCCCAGGAGCATCACGATCGCCGCGGCCGCGCGCATCGCGCCGATGCTAGAAGGCCCGCGCGCGACTGTCAACCGCGGCCGCGGGCGTCCGCCTTGCGATGCCGTCGCGCCGCCGGTATGGTAGGGCGCGATGAAGCTCCTGCCCGCCGCGGCGGTCCTGGTCTGGCTCGGCATCATGGCCTTCTTCGCCGGGGTCGTGGCGCCCGCCGCCTTCTCCACGCTCGACCGCGAGGCGGCCGGCCGCTTCGTCAGCGCGGTCTTCCCGCGCTACTACGCGGTGGGCGCGGCGCTGGGCGCTCTCGCGCTGGCCGGCCTCGGCGTCCGGTTCGTGCTCGGCCCCCGCCGGCCCTGGGACGGGTTACCGCTCCTGCTGGTTGGCGTGATGCTGGCTACGACCCTCTACACCTGGCTCGTGGTGCTCCCGGCCGCGCACGCGGCCCGCGAGGCGCTGCGGCAGAGCGCCCCGGCCCCGGGCGCGGTCTCCACGGAGGCGCTGGCCTTCGCGCGCCTGCACCGGCTCTCGGGCCTGCTGAACGGCACCGCCATGCTCGCGGGCGTGCTCGTCCTGGCCGCGGTGGGGCTCAGGCGATGAGCCGCGCCTTCGAGCCGCTCGGCCTCGATCACCTGGTGCTCCACGTCCGCGACCAGGCCGCGTCCGAGCGCTTCTACGTCGACCTGCTCGGCTGCACGCTCGACCACGTGAACAAGCCGATCTCCCTGGTGCAGCTACGCTTCGGCGAGCACCTGATCGATCTGCTGCCCGGTGAGCGCGCGGAGGGCGGCGGCCTGGACCACTTCTGCCTCTCGATCCGCTGCGGCGACCTCGGTCGCGTCCGCGACGAGCTCCGGGCGCGCGGGGTGACGGTGGATGGCGACGTGGTGCCCCGGCGCGGAGCTTTCGGCTCCGGGCCCTCGCTCTACATCCAGGACCCGGACGGCTACCGGATCGAGCTCAAGCCCCGCTGACCGCGCCCCCGACGGCCCCCCCGACTGCCAAGGTCAGCAGGGTGCGGACGATCTGCTCGGCAGTGACCGCCCCGCCGTCCGTCGCGGCCTGCAGCAGGCAGCCCTCGGCGGCGCCCACGATCACCGCGGCCACCGCGCCCGCGTCCATCCCGGCCCGGAAGACGCCGACGCGGACGCCTTCCACCAGGATGTCCTCCAGGGAGAGGCGGATCTGCTCGCGCTGCCAGGCGAGGGTCAACCGGAACTGCTTGTCGTGGCGCGCCCGCATCCAGCCGTGGAGGAAAAGCCCCGAGAAGTCGGGATCGCTCTCGCCGTAGGCCCCGAAGAGGATCTCCATCGCGCCTTCCAGCTTCACGCGCGGCGTGCCCGGGCCTCTCGCCACGCGGGCCAGCTCCGCCACGATGGGCAGGCCCCGCTGCTCGACCTGACTGGCCACGGCGACGGTGGTCACCGGGGCGGTGGGCGGGGCGGGGATCGGGACCGCGCGGCCCCGACGCGCGCGGGAGCGAATCCGGCGCCGGGGACGGGCGGGGCGGCGCGGCTTCCGCTTCTTCACATCCGGGCGCGTCAGTTCCCGGAGGACACGAACTGGAACGACTCGATCTCCACGCGGAAGCGGCGCTCGGAGCCCGGGGACGGCATGCGCACCTCGAAGGGCGAGGAGCCTCGCGACGCCACGACGCCGAAGACGTAGGCGCGGCCGCGGCTCACCACGCGGCCGTTCTCGTCGAGCCCCTCCACGCTCACGACGATGCGCTCGCAGGACGCGTTGCTGCCGTTTCGCACCTCGCCGTAGACCAGGACGCGCCCGCTGCCCACCCGCTCGGTGGTGAAGCTCACCGTCAGGCGCGACGAGGATTGGGGCGTGACGGTCTGGGTCCAGGCGGCCGGGGAGAGCGCGAGGAGGATTCCCACCGCCGCGAGCAAGGTGCGGAGGATCATTCGTACCGGAGCGCGTCGATGGGATTGAGGCCGGCCGCCTTGCGCGCCGGATAGAACCCGAAGAAGATGCCGACCGCGGCCGAGAAGCCGAAGGCGAGCAGGATCGCGTCGAACTGCAGGAGGGTGCGCCACTCCGCGAAGTAGGCGATCGCGTAGGAGCCGAGCAGGCCAGCCCCGACGCCGATGACCCCGCCGATCAGGGACAGGGTCACGGCCTCCACCAGGAACTGGGCGAGGATATCCTTCCCGCGCGCGCCCACCGCCATCCGGAGGCCGATCTCGCGCGTCCGCTCCGTCACCGAGACCAGCATGATGTTCATGATACCGATGCCGCCCACCAGCAGCGAGACCGAGGCGATGGCGGCCAGCAGGATCGTGAGCACCCGGGAGGCCGCCTCCTGCGACTGGAGCACCTCGGCCAGGTTGCGGAGGTTGAAGTCGTCTTCTTGATGAGGCTGGAGGCGGTGGCGCTGCCGCAGCAGCTCCCGGACCTCGTGCTCCGCCTCCTTCATGAGGCCCGCTTCTCGGACCTTGATGCTGATGGTGCCCACCGCGCGTCCCTTGGCCTGGTTGCCGCCCACGACCTTGGTCTTGGCGGTGGAGAGCGGGATCAGGATCTGATCGTCCTGGTCCTGTCCCCAGGTCGTCTGCCCCTTCCGATCCAAGATCCCGATGATGGTGAAGGGCACCTTCTTGATCCGGATGACCTGACCGAGCGGGTCCTCGTCGCCGAACAGGTTCTGCGCCACCGTCTGCCCGACCAGCGCGACCTTGGACGCCCCCTCCACCTCCTCCCGCGTCAGCGAGCGCCCGGCGATCACGTCCCAATCGCGGGCCGGGAGGTATTCAGGAGTCACCCCCAGGATTGTGGTGGACCAGTTGAGATTGGAGTAGACGACCTGGGCGGTACCGCGAACGGAAGGGGCGACTACCTCGACGAGCGGGATGTCGCGCTCGACGGCCAAGGCGTCGTCCTCGGACAGCGTGGCCTGGGCGCCAGCCCCGAGCCGCACCCCGCCCAGGTTGACGGTGCCGGGCCAGATGATGATGAGGTTCGCGCCCAGGCTCTGGATCTGCTCGGCCACGCGGGCCTGCGCCCCGGCGCCCACCGCCACCATGGTGATGACCGCGCCCACCCCGATGACGATGCCCAGCATGGTGAGCGCGCTCCGGAGCTTGTTGACCCGGAGGGCCCGTACCGCGATGCGCGCGCTCGCGAGGACGTTCATGGGGAGGAGACCTCCGCCTCCACGTCCTCCTCCTCCTGCTCGTCTCCACGGGGCAGGCTGGCGAGCAGCTCGCGCGCCACCAGCCGGTCGCGGATCTGCTCGTCCCGGATCAGCCGGCCGTCGCGGAAGGTCAGCACGCGGCCGGCGTAGCGGGCGATGTCGGCCTCGTGGGTCACCACCACCACCGTGATCCCCTCCCGGTTGAGATCCTGGAAGAGCGCCATGATCTCCACGCCGGTATGCGAGTCGAGCGCGCCGGTGGGCTCGTCGGCCAGGATCAAGACCGGATCGTTGATGAGGGCGCGCGCGATGGCCACCCGCTGCTGCTGCCCGCCCGAGAGCTGGGCCGGGTGATGGTGCTCCCGCTCCGAGAGGCCGACCGCGGCCAGCTTGGCGCGGGCCCGAGCCTGCCGGTCGCGCCCCAGGGTCGCGCTGTAGAGCAGGGGCAGCTCCACGTTCTCGAGCGCGGAGGTGCGCGGCAGCAGGTTGAAGGTCTGGAACACGAAGCCGATCTTCTCGTTGCGCACCCGCGCGAGCCGGTCGCGGCCCATGCGGGAGACGTCGAGCCCGTCGAGGTGGTACTGCCCCGCGGTCGGAGTGTCCAGGCAGCCCAGCAGGTTCATGAAGGTTGACTTGCCGGAGCCGGACGGCCCCATCACCGTCACGAACTCGCCCGGCTGGATGGAGACCGAGACCTTTCGCAGCGCGTGGATCCGCCGCGTGCCCAGATGATAGTCCTTCACGAGGTCCTCGGTCGCGATGAGAGCCGCCGCCATCTCAGAGTCTCAGGCGCGGCGGAGCGCCTGGCTGCTGCGGCCGGTCGCCCGGGACGATGACGCCGACGATCACCTGCTGGCCTTCCTTGAGCTCACCCTTGGCCACCTCGGTGTAGGTGCCGTCGCCGATGCCGAGCTGCAGCGGGATCGCGGCCGGCTTGCCGTCGGGCCCGACCACCCACACGCGCCCGGCGGGCGCCCCGCCCCCGCGCCCGCCGCCCTGTCCCGGACGGGCGGCCCGCTCGCGCTCCGGGGCTTCCATCCCGGGCGGCCGGAAGCGGAGCGCCGCGTTCGGGACCTGGAGCACACCCTCCTTCTGCTCGATGATGATCCGCACGTTGGCGGTCATGCCGGGGAGGAGTCGCTGCTCGGGATTCTTGGCGCTCACCACCACGTCGTAGGTGACGACGTTCTGGACCACGAGCGGGGCCTTCCGGATCTGGACGACCTCGCCGGTGAAGGTCCGGCCCGGGAAGGAGTCCACCGTGAAGGTGGCGGTCTGGCCGACCTTGATCCGGCCCACGTCGGCCTCGTCCGCGTTGGTGTCCACCTGCATGTTGCGCAGGTCCTGGGCGATCGTGAACAGGGTCGGGGCCTGGAGGCTCGCCGCGACGGTCTGGCCCACGTCCACGCTGCGCCCCACCACGGTGCCGTCCACCGGGGCGCGAATGAAGGTGCGCTCCAGATCCACCTCCGCCTGACGTAGGGCCGCCTCGTTCTGCACGACCTGGGCCGCCGCGTTCTTCAGCATCGCCTCCGAGACCCGGAGCTGCGCCTCCGCCGCCCGCACCGCCGAGACCTGGGCGTCCTCCTGGGCCTTCGACGCCTCCACCTGGGCCACCGCCGAGTCGTAGACGGCCTCGGCGGTGTCCTCGTCGACCTGCGCAATGAGGCCGCGCTGGCGCAGGTCGCGGTTGCGGCCGAGCGTGCGCTTGGAGTCGACGACCGTGACCTGAGACTTGGCGGTCTGGGCCCGCGCGGCCGCCAACGCGGCGCGGACGTTCTCGAGGTCCGCGCGCGTCTTCTCCACCGCGGCCTGCTGGTTCAGCACCGACGCCTGGGCCGCGTCCACCTGGGCCTTCACCTGGCTCACCTTCGCCTCGAAGATCTCGGGATCGATGCGGGCGATGACCTGGTCTTTCTTGACCTGCGAGTTGAAGTCCGCGAAGAGCTCCTTGACCTGCCCGGAGATCTGGGAGCCGACCAGCACCGTGATGACCGCGTTGAGCGTGCCGGTGGCCGAGACCGCGGAGGTGAGGGGACCGCGGGCCACCGCGGCGGTGCGGAAGGCGGGGCGGGCCCCGATGCCCTGGGTGTAGAGGTAGCCCCCGCTGATCGCTCCTGCGGCGACCACGATCCCGACGATCCAGAGCAGGCGGCGTTTCATGATGGTCAGACGCGCCAGGTGCGCCCGGTATTCCTAGCGGCGGCCGAGGGCCCGCTCCAGGTTGGCGATCGCGATGCGGTAGTCCGAGAGGGCCTGCGCTTCGGTGGACTGAGCCTGGGTGAGCGCGAGCTGGGCGTCGGTGAGCTCGATGATGTTGGCGACGCCCGCATCGAACCGTCCCCGCGCGAGCTGGTAGTTCTCCTCGGCCGACTCCACCGCCTTGCCGGCGGCGCCGATCCGCTCCTCGGCCTCGCCCAGGTTCAGGTACGACTGCTCGACGCTCTGCCAGACCTGCAGCTCGGCGTCGCGCACCCGGGCCACGGACGCCTCGAGGTTGGCCTTCGCTTCCTTGTAGCGGGCGACCTTGCCGCCGCCGTCGAAGATGGACCAGTTCAGGGTGAGGCCCACGTTCCACTCGTTGCCGGAATCGATGAAGCCGCTGGTGCTTCGCGAATTGGCAGACCCACCGGTCACGCCGGCCACCCCATAGGTCCCGCTGCCGAAGAGGTTCGGGAAGAAGTCCCGGAAGGTCTGGCGGACGAAGGCGTCGGCCGCCTCAGCCTGCGCCTTGACCTGACGGTACTCCGGTCGGTTTTTGATCGCCTCGGCCACCAGCGCGTCGCGGTTCATCGGGAACTGCTCGTAGGCGAGGAGGTCCTTCACCTCGGTGGGCGCGTTGACCGCGATGCCCATCGCGGTGTTGAGCGCGACCCGCGCCAGGCTCACCGCGTTCTGGGCGCGGATCACATTGACCCGCCCGTTGGCCACGTCCACCTCGGCCCGCGTCACGAAGGACTTGGGCTGGGTGCCCACCTGGAAGAAGCCCTGGGCGCTGCGGAGGTTGACCTCGGCCCGCTCGAGCGCGGTCACGTTCACCTCGACCAGCCGCTTGGAGAGGAGCAGGGTGTAGTACTGGGTCTTCACGAGCTGGGAGATGTCGAGCTTCTGGGTCTCGCGTCCGGTGATCCTGGTGAGCTGGCGGGCCCGGCCGTAGCCGCCGGAGGCGGACAGCTGGGGCAGCAGGGGGGCGAGGGCCTGGTTCACGCGCTGCTGGGACGCCACGTAGTCGCCGATGCGCGCCACGATCTTCGGCGCGTTCTCCATTCCGATGTTGACCGCCTCCTCGATCGTCAGCTCGCGGCCCACCAGCTCCAGCGGGGTGGGGAACGGCCGAATGCCGGGCGGCGCGGGCAGCGGCTCCCGCGTCGGCATCGGCGGCGCGGTGCGGGTCGGCGGGGGCGGGACCGGCGTGACCGGGGGCGCGGGGGCGGGGGTCTGGGCCCCGACCGGGGAAGGCAGTGCCGCGAGAGCGAGGACCAGGACGAGGGAACGGGGGAAGGGCCACCGGATCATGCCATGTCTCCCTACAGCGCGGGCGCGCCCTCCGTCGCCGGGACGCGGCGCGGGAAGCGTTCCTCGAGCATCACGTAGAGCGTTGGGATCAGCACCAGTGTCAGCATCGTGGAGATCGTCAGGCCGCCGATGACCGCGCGGGCGAGCGGGGCGTTGGCCTCGCTGCCCACGTCGATGCCCAGGGCCATCGGGATCGAGCCGACCACGGTGGTGAGGCTGGTCATGATGATGGGCCGCAGCCGCGTGCGGCCCGCCCGCATCACCGCCTCGTGCAATCCGAGCCCGTGCCATGGAGTGGTCCACCCGGGATCGGGACCGCGAGAGGCGCCTGAAGGAGTCAATTCCGCCCAATTGTAAGGACCTTTGGACTGTAGTCAAGTTTGTGAGATAGTCGGCAAGGTACCCCACGCGCAGGTGTGCGCGCGGCCGGGAATACCATGGGAAGGGGTGGGAAAAGGCGTCATGCCGTCCGAAACGCGACCGTCCAAGGTGGGCCGCTGGTCCGAGCCGGCCCTGCGGGTCCTGCGCGAGCGGTATCTCGCGCGCGAGCAGGGGCAGGTACGCGAGACCCCGGAGGAGATGTGCTGGCGGGTGGCCATGGCCATCGCCGCCGCGGAGAGCCGCTTCGGGCGGAGCGCGGCCGCGGTCGGGGAGGTGGCGGCCGCCTTCTACGACATGATGGTCGAGGGCTTCTTCCTACCCAACTCCCCCACGCTGATGAACGCGGGCAAGGAGAACGCGCTCCAGTACTCCGCCTGCTACGTGCTGCCGGTGGGCGACTCGATGGAGGAGATCTTCGAGTCGGTGAAGGCGGCGGCCATCATCCAGCAGTCGGGCGGCGGCACCGGGTTCGCCTTCTCCCGCCTCCGCCCGAAGGACGACGTCGTCCACTCGACGGGCGGGCGGGCGTCCGGCCCGGTCTCCTTCCTGCGCGTGTTCAACGCGGCCACCGAGGCGGTGAAGCAGGGCGGCGCGCGCCGCGGCGCCAACATGGGAATCCTCCGGGTGGACCACCCGGACGTGCTCGAGTTCATCGAGTGCAAGCTCGACGGCGGCATCACCAACTTCAATATCTCGGTCGCGGCCACCGATGCCTTCATGGAGGCCCTCGCCGCCGACGGGGAATACGACCTGATCAATCCCCGCACCGGCCAGGTCGCGGGCCGGCTGCGCGCCCGCGACGTCTGGGCCCGTATCGTGCGCGCGGCGTGGCACACCGGCGACCCCGGCATGATCTTCATCGACCGCATCAACCGCAGCCCCGCCAATCCGACGCCCGACCTCGGACTGATCGAGGCGACGAATCCATGCATCAGCGGGGATGCCCTCGTCGCGACGGATCGCGGCTTGCTCCGCATGGGCGGGATCGCGGAGCGCTACCGGGAGGGCGGCCTGGCCGTCAAGGTGGACCAGAGGCTGCTCCCGTCGCGGCTCATGGTGTGGGAAGGCACGAACAACGTGCCGCTCACCGCCTACGGGCAGGGATGCCTGCCGATCAGCCGGGCGTTCCACTCGGGCGAGCGGGAGACCGTCACGGTGCGGACGGCGGCGGGCTTCGAGCTGACCTGCACACCGGATCACCGCCTGATGACCGACCGGGGCTGGGTGGAAGCCGGGGCCCTGCAGGTCGACGTGGATCGGGTCTGGATCCAGAGCGATCCGGGAGCCTTCGAGGACGACGCAACCCTGCCGGTGACGGTTCCATCCGAGTTCATCGGGCGCAACGGTCGGCGCTACCGCCACGCGCTGCCGCAGCGCTGGAGCGCCGATCTCGGCCGCGTCCTGGGCTGGCTCGTGGGCGACGGCTGGCTGCGCACCGCCGCCTATCCCCGAGTGGGCTTCGTGTTCGGCCCCGAGGACGATGGGGCGCTCGAGCATATCGCGGGTGTCGTGACTCCGTGGTTCGGGCGGCCCGTGAAGGTCTGGACCCGCGCACGCGGCGTGCGGCACCTCATGTATCCCGGCAAGTTCTTCTCGGGCTTCTTCGAGTCGCTCGGCGTCCGACCGGTGGGCGCGCGCGACAAGACGGTGCCCGAGACCTTGTTCCGGGCCCCGCGCCCGGCGGTCGTCGGATTCCTCCAGGGGCTTTTCTCCGCAGACGGCACGGTCCGGCAGAACCCCAAGACGAACAGCTCGTGGATCGCGCTCACGTCCAAGAGCCGGGAGCTGCTCCGGGGCGTGCAGCTCCTGCTCCTGAACCTCGGGATCAAGAGCAGCGTGATGGACCGGTCCCGGGCGCCGCGGGAAGGGCTGTTCCCCTACCGGACCAAGGCCGGCGAGCTGCGCTCCTATGACTCCGACGGCGTGCTGTTCGAGCTCGGCATCTTCGGGAAGTCGCGCGGCCTGTTCCTCCGCGAGATCGGGTTCCTCAACGACAAGCAGCGTCGCCTCGAGCCCGTGCGCTACCCGGGCTCCTACGCGCAGAAGGGGAGCGATCCGGTGGCCGCGGTCGTGCCCGCCGGCCCGCGCGCGGTCTACGACCTGACCGAGCCACAGAGCCACTCGCTGATCGCCAACGGCTTCGTCGTCCACCAATGCGGCGAGCAGCCACTGTTGCCGAACGACGCGTGCAACCTGGGGTCGGTGAACGTGGCCAAGTTCGCGGTCGAGCGGGCGGGGCGGTGGGAGCTCGACTGGGGTGAGCTCGAGCGGGTGGTGCGCCTCGCGGTGCGCTTCCTCGACGACGTGATCGAGGTGAATCCCTATCCGCTCGCGCAGGTGGACGAGATGGTGAAGGCCAACCGCCGCGTGGGCTTGGGCGTCATGGGCTGGGCGGACCTGCTCTTCACGCTCGGCATCCCCTACGACAGCGAGGAGGCGCTCGAGCTGGCCGAGCGCCTGATGGCCTTCGTGAAGGACAAGGGCCACGACCAGTCGGCCCGCCTGGCCGAGGAGCGCGGCCCGTTCCCGCACTGGGGCCGCTCGATCTACCGCCACGGCCGGCCGCTGCGCAACGCCACGGTTTCCACCATCGCGCCCACCGGGACCATCTCGATGATCGCGGGGTGCTCCTCCGGCATCGAGCCGGTGTTCGCGCTCGCCTTCGAGCATCGCGTGAAGGGGCCGGACGGCGAGCGGGTGCTGCCCTTCTTCAGCGAGACCTTCGAGCGGCTCGCCCGGCGGCACGGCTTCCACTCGGATGCCCTGATGACGGAGGTGGCTCACCGCGGTTCGCTGGCCGGCGTCGAGGGCGTGCCCGCCGCCGCGCGCGCGGTCTTCAAGACCGCGCACGAGATCGACGCGGTCTGGCACGTGCGGCACCAGGCCGCGTTCCAGAAGCACACCGACAACGGGGTGTCGAAGACGATCAACCTACCCGAGCGCGCGACCGAAGAGGACGTGGCGGCCGCCTACCGGCAGGCGTGGGACCTGGGCTGTCTCGGCATCACCGTCTTCCGTGACGGCTCCAAGGGCAGCCAGGTCCTCAACATCGGCCTGCGCGGCGAGGGCGCCTCGGCGGACGTGGGCCAGCGCGGGGTCAAGCCGCGCCCGCACAGCCTCACCGGCGCCACCTACCGGATGGAGACGCCGATCGGGACCGCCTTCATCACCGTCAACGACAACGGGGGCGGCGAGCCCTTCGAGGTCTTCGTGCAGGTGGGCAAGGCGGGATCGGACACCATGGCGGTGGCGGAGGCCCTCGGCCGGCTGGTCTCGCTCGTGCTGCGGCTGCCCTCGCCGCTGTCGCCGCGGCAGCGGCTCGAGGCGGCGATCAGCCAGCTCTCCTTCATCGGCGGCGGCCAGCCCACCGGCTTCGGCGCGGCCAAGGTGCTCTCGCTCCCCGACGCGCTCGCGCGGACCCTCGCCGAGCACATCGGCACGTCGCGCGCGACGCCCGCGCCCGTGGCATCTCCCACGTGGGCGAGCGGACTGCGCCGGGTGGGGGATCTCTGCCGCGAGTGCGGCCAGGCCACGCTGGTGTACGAGGAAGGGTGCAAGAAGTGTCTCTCCTGCGGCTTCAACGAGTGCTAGGGAGCGGCCATGTTCTCAGGCGGTGACTACGAGGAGGTGGCCCGCTGGCTGCGCAACTTCGTGGTCGCGCACGCCAAGCGGGAGAACCTGCGCGTCGAGGCGGTGGTGGAGACCGAGGGCCCGCGCGGGGGGCAGAGCTACGGCGTCCGCCTGCGGCTCGGCGAAGGCCTGCGGCCCGCGCCGCCCGCGCCCGCGGTGGAGCTCGGCTTCCCCGAGGTGGCCCAGAACCGCGGGAGTCTCGCGTGGTGCCGCGGGCTCGCGGACCGGGTGCGCGCGCTCGCGCGCGAGTTCTCCGCGGCCGGGTCGGGCCCGCTCCGTTCCGCCTGATCCGGTGAGGACGGCGCCCGCCGTCCGCTGGTGGGCCCCCGGCGACTGGAACGCGTTCTTCGGGCTGGCGCTCGACAACCTCGGGCTCTTCGTCATCTTCTCGGGTCTCCTGATCGGCGTCTTCGGCTTTCCCTCCGACCTCGTTCTGCGCGTCATGGTTCCCGGGACCGCGGTGGGCGTGCTCCTGGGCAACCTGATCTACACCGGTCTCGCGGTGCGGCTGATGCGGCGCACCGGCCGGAGCGACGTGACCGCGATGCCCTTCGGCCTCGACACGCCGTCCCTCTTCGGGATCGTCTTCGGCGTCCTCGGGCCCGCCATGCTCCTCACTCGGGATCCGATGATGGCCTGGAAGATCGGCATGGGCGTCACGGTGGCGATGGGGGTGATCAAGCTCGGCTGCGCCTTCGCGGGGGACTGGGCGCGCCGGGTCGTGCCCCGGGCCGCGCTGCTCGGCTCCATCGCGGGCGTCGCGATCCTGCTCATCGCCTTCCTGCCCTCGCTGCGCATCTTCGGCGATCCGCTGGTGGGTGTGGTCTCGCTCGTCGTGCTCCTCGCCGCGCTGCTGGGCGGCGTGCGGATGCCGTGGGGGCTGCCGGGCGCGCTGGCCGCGGTGCTGGCGGGGACCGTCATCTTCTGGGGCCGCTGGGCCCTCGGCCCCGACGCCGGGGCACCGGGACCGCATCCGGCGATCACGCTCGGCGCGCTCGGCCTGGCCCTGCCGCTGCCGACATTCGCCTGGCTCGACGCCCTCGACGCCACGCTGCCGTACCTGCCCCTCGCGGTGCCCTTCGCGCTGGCCACCGTGGTCGGCGGCATCGACAACACCGAATCGGCCATCGTGGCGGGCGACGAGTACCGCACGCGCGACATCCTGCTGACCGAAGCGATCGCGACCATCGCGGCCGGCTGCTGCGGCGGCGTGATCCAGAACACGCCGTACATCGGCCATCCCGCCTACAAGGCGATGGGCGCGCGGGCCGGCTACACCCTCGCCACCGGCCTCCTGATCGGCGTCGGCGCCGCGGTCGGCGTCGTCGCGGTGCTGGTGCAACTGCTGCCGGAGGCGGCGGTCGCCCCGATCCTGGTCTTCGTCGGCCTGCAGATCACCGCGCAGGCCTTCCTGGCCTCGCCGCCGCGCCACGCCCCCGCGGTCGCGGTGGCTTTCCTGCCCGCGGTCGCCGCGCTGGTCTTGATCCAGGGCGGCCTGCTGCTGGGCGGGGTGGGCAAGAGTGCGGCCGATCTCGCGGGGGAGGGCCGGCTCGTGTGGGGCGCGCTCCTGGTGCTGGGGAACGGCTTCATCCTGACCGCGCTGGTGTGGGGCTCGGCGCTGGTCGCGATCATCGATCGACGCCTGCGGGTCGCGGCCGCGGTCCTGGCGATCGCGGCGGTGGCGACGCTCTTCGGGCTCATCCACTCGCCGCTGCCCGGCGGGGCGGTGTTCTGGCCGTGGGCGGTGGCGAGCGGGACGCCGCACGCGCTGGCCGCCGCCTACGGGGTCGCGGCGTCGCTCCTGCTGCTTCTGGGCCGCGCGGAGACCTAGCAGGACGCTGAAAAAGGCCCATCTGCGGGAGTGCGCCGCCCTCGGCCGCACGCTCAACGTAGAGAGACTACGCCTCGCGTGCGGCCTTCAGGCGCCGCCTCGCATGTGGACCTTTTTGAGCGTCCTGCGTTTGAGCGCCCTGCGCCTCAGACCTAGCTCCGGATCGCGTCCAGCATCTCGCGATCGCTGCCGAACTTGAACTCCTCCACCTTGTCGGTCGTCGCGCGCGCCTTCTCCGCCGCCTCGAGCCGCTGGACGGCGGGGTAGTCCACGACGACGGCGCCCCGCTCGTCGAGCGTGCCGCGCAGCGACTCGACGGCCCGCTCCGCCTCCTCGCGCGGCCGCTTCGGCCGACTCGCGAGATAGCCGGCGACGTGCTTGATCCCGGTCTCCGCGTCGAGGCGCGCGCGGCCGACCACCCCGTCGCTGGCGCGCCGGGCCCAGCCGACCACGAAGACACCGGGCTGGGCCTTCCCGGCGCCGGGATCGAGCACCTGGTAGGCGGCGGCCGGATCCTCGCCGGGCACCGTGAGGTAGAGCCCGTCCTGGTAGGGCAAACCCGCGTCCTCGTCCACGCGGTCGCCCACCGCGAACACCACGGTGTCGGCCGGGATGACCGACGTCTCGCCGGTGCCGACCGCGGTGATGCGGTCGCCCTTGCGCTCGAGCCGATTCTCCTCCACCTCGAGCCCGACCACGCGGCCTCCCTCGGCCACCACGCGCTTGGGCGAGGCCAGGAAGCGGAAGCGCAGGCGGGCGCGGGCCCGCGGCAACGGCTCGGGCTTGGCCGCGAGCGCGGCGAGCAGCTCGTCGGGATTCTGGCCCGCGGCCTCCAGCCTTGGCCGGATGCGCTCGATTTCCTCGCGGTAGAGGGCGTGGTCGACGGCGTCCTCGACGTCCTCGAACTCGCGGTCGTCGTAGGCCTTCTCGAACGGGCCGCGCCGCGCGATCGCGACGATCTCGTCGCAGTCGGCGAAGTGGGCGCAGTAGTTCGCGATGTCCACCATCACGTTGCCCACGCCGACAATCGCCACGCGGCGGCCCATGGGGAACGGCCGCTCGCTGAAGGGCGGCAGGCGGTTGTAGTGATAGACGAGGTCCTTGGCGTGGTAGACGCCCGGCAGGCGCTCGCCGTCGACGCCCAGATACTTGGTGCCCTGTGCGCCGATCGCGTAGACGAGCGCGTCGAAGCCCATGTTCGCCAGGTCGCGCACCGTGAGATCTCCGGTGTTCGAGATCGACACGTGTCCAAGATAGGTTATGAGCGGGTCGGTGAGGATCTTGTGGAACTGACGGCGCAGCCCGCCTTTCATCTTGTACTTGTTGAGGAAGATGCCGTACTCGGCGAGCCCGCCCGGCTTGATGTCCCGGTTGAGGAGGACCACGCGGGCGCCGGCCGTGGCGAGCGCGCGGGCGGCGAAGAGACCGGCGGGTCCAGCGCCGATCACCGCGACGAGATGGACCGGATTCTCGGCCATGAACGCCGAGACGATAGCACACGGCCGCGGGAACCGCGAAGCGGGGAAGTACTTGACCCCTCGATGACGCCCGGTGTTAAATGGCTGTGCGTTTCGTCAATGATGACGGGACGATTCGCTTCAGGTTTCCCGCTGCCAGAGGAGGCTCCTCGATGAGGTCAGTGTCGCTAGTTGCCCGTGCCGGTGGACTCGCCCTGGCCGTGATCCTGATGGCCCTCGCCTCGGGCCGCGGCCCGGCGGATGTGGCCGCCCAGACGGGGCCGTGGGAGGCGCCCGCGTCCGAGAAGGCAAAGAAGAACCCGCTGCCCGCCGACAAGAAGACGATCGAGCAGGGCGAGAAGGTCGCCAAGGTCAACTGCGTCTCATGCCACGGTCCCCTGGGCAAGGGCAACGGCCCCGCCGCGGTCGCGCTGAATCCGAAGCCGGCCGACTGGACGTCGAAGCGGGTCCAGGACGAGCCGGACGGGGAGATCTTCTGGAAGATCACCACCGGCCGGGTTGCCATGCCCTCGTGGCGGCACCTGCCGGAGAACGACCGCTGGGCCGTCGTCCGATACATCCGCACGCTCGCCGGGAAGTGACCGCCCCGCCCAGCTCGAGGCGCCTCTAGATGACCGGCGACTCCGTCCGCGCCGCGCTGTCGCAGCTGGGCGACGTCCTCGAGAGCCTCCGAGAGGGCCTGGGCGACGGGCGGCGCCCGGAGCTCCACGCCGACCGGGACGCGCACGCCCTCGACATCTTCCAGGAGATCCTGTCGGTCCCTCCGCTCGGGCTGCCGCCCGGGGAGCTGTTCGGGCTGGCGATGGATCGCGTCTCCCGGCTGCTGGCCGCGGACCGGGCGCTCCTCTTCGTTCTGGACGACGCGACCGGGCGGCTCGTGCCCCGCTCGGGCCGTGGCTTCCGGCGCGACGACATGGAGAGCGTGGCACTCGCTCCCGGCGAGGGCCTGGTCGGCCGCGTCTTCGCCGAGAAGCGCGTGCTGACCTACGATGCGGCCGAGGAGGCGTCCGCCCACGATCCCTTGGCCGAGCGCTTCCCGATGCGGCAGGGCATCGCGGTGCCGGTGCGGACCGAGGGAGAGGTCGGTGGCGTGCTCTTCGCGGGCCGCCACGACCTGGGTGCGCCCTTCACCACCACCGACGTGCTCCTGCTCCTCGTCATCGCCGACCGCGTCGGCTCCTCGCTCGTCCACCAGCGGCTGCTCGAGCGCCGGGGCGATCACCTCGCGCACCTGCGCGAGCTGCGCGGCCTGGTCGACGCGAACCTCCCCGCGCGGGATCCGCGCGAGATCCTCGCCCGCGCCGCCGACGTGGCCGGCCGGTTGGCGGGCGTGCGGGGGGCTCTCGCGCTCGCCGGCTCCGCCCCCGGCCGGATCGGCATGCTCGCGGGCGCGGGACTGCTGGCCGGCGTCGGGCCGGAGCGTCTCCGCGCGGACGATGAGCTGCTCCTGGAAGGCTTCGCCGCCGACGGTCCGGTGGCGATCCGCGATCTCCAGGTCCGGCGGGCCGGCCGCCCCGGCCTGTTCGAGGAAGAGGGAATCCGCGCGGCGCTGCTGGTGCCCTTGCGCGCGCGCGGGCGCGTGGTGGGGCTCCTCTGCCTGGCCGACCCGGAGCCGCGGGACTTCTCACCGGAGGAAACGGAGTCCGCGCTGATGCTCGCGGCCCTGACCGCGGCGGCGCTCGAGACGGAACGGCAGCTCGGCGAGAGCCGCCACGCGCTCGCCGAGCGCGACGCGGAGCAGGCCGGCCTGGTGCGGGGCGAGCGGACGCGCGTGCTGGCCGGCCTCGGGGCGGGGCTCACGCGCGAGCTGCACCCGGTCTTCGCGACCCTGCTGGGCCGAGCGCAGCTCCTGCTTGCCCGCGCCCCGAACGATCCGCTGCGCGAAGGGCTGGTCGCGCTCGAGGAAGCCGCCTGGCGCGGCACCGATCTGCTCCACCGGCTGCTCGGCCTGGCGGAGGCCGATCAGCGCGGCGCGGTCGCCGAGCTGCCCGCCATCGCGCAGGAAGCGTTGAGCTTCGCGCGCAGTCGCCTGCGGGCTGCGCCCGAGTCGCCGGGCCCGATCGAGATGGCCGCGGACCTGGGCGCGACGCCGCCGGTCGAGGCCAGCGCCGCCGCGCTGCGAGAGGCGGTCGTCAGCCTCGTGCTGAACGCGGTGGAGGCGATGCCCGCGGGCGGGGCCCTGACCGTGAGCACCCGCGGCCACGAGGGCGGCGCCGAGCTGGTCGTCGGGGACGCGGGCGAGGGCATCGCGCCCGAGATCCGCCCGCGCATCTTCGATCCCTTTTTCACCACGCGGCCGGGCCACCTGGGACTCGGGCTCACCGTGGCCGAGGCGGTGGTGCTCCGCGCGGGCGGGCGCCTCGAGGTGGACCGCGCCGGCTCCGGAGGCGGCACGAAGGTCACCGTGTGGCTGCCCGCGGCGGGGGTGCGGCCGGCCGCGCCCGCGCCAGAGGCCGCGGAGCCGGCGCGCCCCACCTCGACCGAAACCCGGCGGCCCGCTTCGCTCACCGGCTCCGTCCTCGTGGTCGAGGAGGAGGAAGGGATCCGCACCGAGGTGCTGGACACCCTCATGGCGGTGGGACATCGCGTGGAGGTGGCGCCGGACGCGGACGCGGCGCTGGAGCGGCTCGGCCAGGGCGGTATCGACGTGGTCCTCACCGACCTGGCCCTTCGCGACCGGTCGGGGCTCCAGCTCGCTTCCGCGGTCAAGAAGCGGAGTCCCGGGACGGCGGTGGTGCTGCTCACCGGATGGGGCCGCCGGCTCCACGAGGAGCGGCTGCGCGAATCCGGTGTGGACGTGGTGCTGGTGAAGCCCGTGCAGCCCGATCGGGTGCGCGAAGCGGTCGCGGACGCGCTCCTCCGCCGCCGCCCGGCGTGATCCGGCCCCGGCGCCTCGCCACCGTCGACCTCGGCACCAATACCGTCCGCCTCCTCGTCGTCGAGGCGGACGACGAAGGGGACGACGGGGCCTGGCGCGCGCTCCATCAGACGCAGCGGGTCACCCGGCTCGGGGAGGGGCAGGCGAGCGAAGGGCGCCTGCTCCCCGAGCCGATGCGGCGCACCGCCGCGGCGGTCGCCGAGTTCGCCCGGGCCGCGCGCGCGCTCGGCGCCACCCGCGTCCGGATCGTGGCCACGAGCGCGGTCCGTGAGGCCGGCAACCGCCGGGAGTTCGTGGCGCGGCTGGAGGCGGAGTCGGGCGAGCCCGTGGAGGTCGTCTCGGGCGAGGACGAGGCGCGCCTGACCCTCAAGGGAGTCACGTCCGGGCTGCCCGGCCTCGGCGACTCGTTCGTCCTCTTCGACATCGGAGGGGGCAGCACCGAGTTCGTGCTCGCCCGGGGCGGCGGCGCGGCGGCCGCGGTGAGCCTGCGGCTGGGAGTGGTGCCCCTGGTGGAAGAGTGGGGCGAGCCCGGGCCCGTGCGGTGGGATCGCTTCGCGCGCATGCGTGAGGCCGTCGAGCGCCGCCTGGCCGCCGAGGTGCCGGATGCCATCGCGGCCGCGGGAGCGGACGAGCTGGTCGGCACCGCGGGCACCGTCACCACGCTGGCCGCTCTCGACCTCGGGCTGCCCGCCTACGACGCGGCCCGGGTCCACGGCCACCGGCTCGGCCGCGCGGCGGTGGAGCGGGAGCTGGCCCGCCTGGGCGCCTTGTCCGTCGCCGACCGTGGACGGCTGCCGTGCCTCGAGCCGGGGCGCGCGGACGTGATCATTCCCGGCATCGCGATCTGCCTGGCCGCGATGGCGCGCTTCAAGCGCGAGCACGTCGTGGTGAGCGATCGCGGGCTCCGCGAAGGCATTCTCTGCGAGCTGCTCGGGGCCACGCGGTGACGCGGCCGGCGGCCCGCACCCTGTCGGTGATCGACTACCACACCGAGGGCGAGCCCATGCGGTTCATCGTGGACGGGGTGCCCCGCCTCCCCGGCGCCTCGCTCATGGAGCAGAGCGAGCACCTGGCCGCGCACGGCCGCGACCTGCTGGGCATGGCCCTCTACGAGCCGCGCGGCCACGCCGCCATGTGCGGCGCGATCCTGACCGATCCGGTGACGCCGGGGGCCGACGTCGGCGTCCTCTTCATCGAGCCGCTCGGCCCGGTGCACATGTGCGGGCACGGGGCCATCGCGCTGGGCGCCATGCTGGTGGAGACGGGCCGGGTGGCCGCTCCGGGCGGCGCCGCCACGGTGACGCTCGAGACTCCCGCCGGCCTCGTGTCCTGCCGCGTGGCGACCGAGCCGGGGCGGCCGACCTCGGTCACGATCCGCAACGTGCCCGCGTTCTCGGTGGGGCTCGACCTGAACGTGGAGGTGCCGGGGCTCGGCCGCGTGGTGTTCGACCTGGCGTACGGCGGCCACTTCTACGCGCTGGTGGAGGCGGCGGCGTGCGGCCTCGGTCTCGAGGCGAAAGAGGCGCCCCGAATCGTGGAGGTGGGTGAGCGGATCCGCCTCGCCATCGAGGCCCGCGTGCCGCTGGTGCATCCCGCGATGCCCGCCGCGCGCGGGCTACTCTACGTGCAGTTCTACGAGCCGGCGCGCCGGGCCGACGCGCAGCTGCGCAACGTGGTGGTGGTGGCGCCCGCCGGCCTCGACCGCTCGCCCTGCGGGACCGGGACCTCCGCGCGGCTCGCCAACCTCCACGCGCGCGGCCGGCTCGGGGTCGGGGAGCCTTCGGCCACGAATCCATCATCGGCACGCTCTTCACGGGACGGATCGCGGCGCTCACCGACGTGGCGGGCACTCCGGCGGTGGTCCCCGAGATCACGGGACGGGCCTGGATGACCGCCCGCGCCACGCTGTCGCTCGACCCGAGCGACCCGTTCCCGGGCGGCTTCCTGCTCTAGCCGCCCGCCGCGCGGGCCCGCTTTGTTGACACTCCGGCCGTTCGTGTGGTGTCCTAGCCGGGATGAGTCTCATCCCCCGGGTCATCGTCCGGCGCTGGCTTGAGGTGATGCTGGCGCTCGTTTCGCTCGCCATCCTGTACTTTTCGCGCCGCCCGGACGCGCTGCCTCGCGCACTTGACCTCAGTAGCGACGCTGGCCTGACCCTGTGGGATTGGATCTTCCGGGGCATGGCGTTTGGCCTGCTCGGCGTCTGGGGCTTCTCGGCGATCGTCGTGGCGTTCTTTCTCATGTACTCGCCGATCTACATCATCAACAAGGTGCCGCATCTCGTCGGCAAGGGTGGCTGGCTGGACCGCCGTGAGGTGCGCTTCTACCTCGCGTGCTTCGCTCTGGTGTGCCTGCTCGTCATCCTGATGACGCGGTCGTTCGACGCGGCCGGCGTGCTGTTCGTCATCCTCGCCGGCTTCGGGCCGGTGTTCTGGCGGCTCCTGGTCTAGCCCCGCTGCGGTTGACAGGTTCCGGCGCGCCGTCTATCCTTTCGGGTATATGGATGAAATCGCGGTCCTGGTGCTGAATTTCACCTACGAGCCGCTGCATTTCACCAACGCCAAGCGGGCCATCACCCTGCTGCTCGCGGGCAAGGCCGAGAGCGTCGAGGCCTCCCCCCGGGTGGTCCGCTCTCCCTCCCGGAGCTTCAATCTCCCCGCGGTCATCCGCCTCGGGGCCTATATCCGGAAGCCGTTCCTGGAGCGGGTGGCCTTCAACAAGAAGAACATCCTGCGGCGGGACGGCTACACCTGCCAGTACTGCTCGCGACGCGGGGAGAAGCTCACGGTGGATCACGTGGTCCCGCGCTCGCGCGGGGGCCAGACCACCTGGACCAACGTGGTGGCCGCCTGCCTGCGCTGCAACCTGCTCAAGGGCAACCGCATGCTGGAGGAGGCCCGCCTGCGGCTGATCCGGGAGCCCGTGCACCCGCAGTTCCTCTTCTCGGTGCACCTGCTCCGGCATCCGCACGCGACTTCGTTCCTCGACTCGTGGCGGAAGTACCTGGTGGCGGTGCCTTCGACGTCCTGAGCCGCCCCCCCTGAGTTACCAGTTGTCCCAGCCGTTGTTCACGCTCGCCTCGGAGTTCAGCCCGTCCGGGGACCAGCCGCAGGCGATCGAGCGCTTGGTCTCCGTGATCGGGGCGGGGAGCCCCCACACCGTGCTGCTGGGGGTCACCGGCAGTGGCAAGACCTTCACGCTCGCCAACGTGATCGCGCGGCTCGGCCGGCCCGCGCTGGTGATCTCGCCCAACAAGACGCTGGCCGCCCAGCTCTACAGCGAGTTCAAGGCCTTCTTCCCGGCGGGCGCGGTCGAGTACTTCGTCTCCTACTACGACTACTACCAGCCGGAGGCCTACATCCCGCAGTCGGATACCTACATCGAGAAGGACGCGCTGGTGAACGACGAGATCGACCGCATGCGGCACTCGGCGACCACGTCGCTGTTCGAGCGCCGCGACGTGGTGGTGGTCGCCTCGGTGTCCTGCATCTACGGCATCGGCGAGCCCGAGACCTACCGCGGCATGCACGTGTCGCTGCGGCCGGGGCAGACCATGGACCGGGACGCCCTGATCCGGGCCCTGGTGGCGGTCCAGTACGAGCGCAACGACTACGACTTCCGCCGCGGCACCTTCCGGGTGCGGGGCGACGTGGTCGAGGTGTTCCCGGCCGCCGCGGAATCGGAAGCCCTGCGGGTGGAGTTCTGGGGCGACAGCGTCGAGCGGCTCATGACCATCGATCCTCTCCGTGGGGTCACCACCGGGACGGTGGCGGACGCGCGGGTCTACCCGGCGAGCCACTACGTGACCCCCGCCGCCCAGCTCGAGCGGGCGATCGAGGGCATCATGGACGAGCTGCGCGAGCGGCTCGGCTTCCTCAAGGCGCGCGGCCGGCTCCTGGAGGCCCAGCGCCTCGAGCAGCGCACCCTGTTCGACATGGAGATGCTCCGCGAGCTCGGCTACTGCCACGGGGTCGAGAACTACTCGCGGCACCTCTCCGGGCGCAAGCCGGGGCAGAATCCGCCGACCCTGATGGACTATCTCCCCAAGGACGCGCTGGTCATCCTCGACGAATCGCACGTGACCGCGCCCCAGCTCCGCGGCATGTACCCGGGTGACCGCTCCCGCAAGGAGGCGCTGGTCGAGTACGGCTTCCGCCTGCCCTCGGCCTTCGACAACCGGCCGCTCACCTTCGCCGAGTTCACCCGCCTCGTCCCGCAGACCCTCTACGTCTCCGCGACCCCGGGGCCCTACGAGCTCGAGCTGGCCGGGGTGGAGCGAGGGGCGCCGGGCAGCCCACTCACGGGCGGGACGGTGGCGGAGCAGATCATCCGACCGACCGGCCTCATGGACCCGAACATCACGGTGCGGCCCGCCTCCTCGCAGGTGGACGATCTCATGGGGGAGGTGCGCGCTCGCGCGGAGCGGGACGAGCGGGTGCTCATCACCACGCTCACCAAGCGCATGGCCGAGGATCTCACCGAGTACTACCAGCAGAACGGCCTCCGGGTCCGCTACCTGCACTCCGACATCGACACCCTGGAGCGGGTGGCCGTCATCCGCGACCTGCGCCTGGGCAAGTTCGACGGGCTCATCGGGATCAACCTGCTGCGGGAAGGGCTCGACCTGCCCGAGGTCTCGCTCGTCGCCATCCTGGACGCGGACAAGGAAGGCTTCCTGCGCTCCGCGACCTCGCTGATCCAGACCTCGGGCCGCGCGGCCCGCCACGTCAACGGCGAGGTGATCATGTACGCGGACACCGTGACCGGCTCGATGAAGGCGGCCCTCGCGGAGACCGAGCGCCGCCGCGTGGTGCAGGGCGAGTACAACCGCGCCCACGGGATCACCCCGGAGTCGGTGCGCCGCTCGATCCGGGACCTGCTGGAGTCGGTGCCCGAGCGCGACTACTACACGGTGGAGGTCGAGCGCGCGCCCCAGACGCAGTGGGAGAGCCCCGCCGCCCTCGCGGCCCACGTGAAGGAGCTGGAGGCGTCCATGAAGGACGCGGCGCGCCGGCTCGACTTCGAGCGGGCCGCCGAGCTGCGGGACCGCATCAAGGCCCTCAAGAAGGTGGACCTGGGCGTCTGAGCGGGATGGTCTTCAAGTGGGCGCTCATCGTCTTCGCGCTGGCCGCCGTGATCCTGTTCGTGCTCACGAAGGTCATCGCTTTCCTGAACCCGCCCCGACCGGGCCGGCCCGCCCCCCTCATGCTGGGCCGCGTGCAGCGGGCGCTCACGTGGACCGTGCTGGTGCCGGCGGCGCTGGCCCTGGTCCTGCTGGTGGTGACCCTGCTCCGGCAGTGACTGCTTGGCGAGGCGCAGCCGAAGGCGAGCCGAGCGCATGCGAAAATGAAGTCAGGGATGTTGACTGAATGACGCTCGCGGAGAAGATCGACCAGGTGCCGGACCGGCCGGGCGTCTACCTCTACAAGGACGCCAAGGCCCAGATCATCTACATCGGGAAGGCGGCGTCGCTCCGCAGCCGCGTGCGGTCCTACTTCCAGGAGTCGCGGGCGCGGGACCCCAAGACCGACGCGCTGGTCGGACACATCCGCGACCTCGAGTACATCGTCACCGCCAACGAGCTCGAGGCGATGATCCTCGAGTCCACCCTCGTCAAGAAGCACCGCCCCCGCTACAACATCATCCTGCGGGACGACAAGCACTATCCCTTCCTCAAGCTCACCACCAACGAGGAGTTCCCGCGCCTGGTGGTGGCCCGGCGGGTGCAGAAGGACGGCGCGACCTATTTCGGCCCGTTCTACCCGGCCACCGCGATGCGGGAAACTTTACGATTGGTGCGGCAGTTGTTTCCGCTGCGCACCTGCCGCATCAAGATCGACGGGACGCTCTCGCGCCCGTGTCTGCAGTACTACATCCACCGCTGCAATGCGCCGTGCACCGGCTGGGAGACTGCGGAAGGCTACGCCAGGACGGTGAAGGACGTGGAGCGCTTCCTCGAGGGCAAGAGCGACGACCTCGCGGCCCAGCTCACCCGCGAGATGGAGACCGCGGCCGAGGAGATGAAGTTCGAGCGGGCGGCCGCCTTGCGCGACCGCATCCAGGCGCTCAACACCGTCCGGGAGCGGCAGCAGATGATCTCCACCGAGGAGGAGGACCAGGACGTGGTGGGGGTGGTCCGCCAGGGCTCGGAGGCCTGCGTGCAGCTCTTCTTCGTGCGCAAGGGGCGGCTGCTCGGGCGGGAGTCGTTCTTCTTCGAGCGGGTGGCCGGCGCGAGTGACGGGGAGATCCTCTCCGCCTTCCTCCGCCAGTTCTACGCGAAGAACGTGGTCCCGCCCCCCGAGATCCTGCTGTCGGAGACCCCGCCCGAGCTGGACCTGACCGGGGAATGGCTGGTCCAGCGGCGCGGCGGGCGCGTCGAGCTGCTGGCCCCGCAGCGCGGACGCAAGCGCGACCTGGTCGCGATGGCCGAGGAGAACGCGGCGCTCGCGCTCCAGACGCACCTGCTCGCGCGCGGCAGCCGTCAGCAGGTAGTGCTGGAGGATCTCGAGCGCTCGCTCGCGCTGCCCGGGCCGCCGCATCGCATCGAGTGCTTCGACATCTCGACCCACCAGGGCAAGGAGACCGTCGCCTCCATGGTGGTGTGGCAGGACGGCGACATGAAGAAGGACGACTACAAGCGTTTCAAGATCCGCACCGTCGTCGGCACCGACGACTTCGCGTCGATGCAAGAGGTGTTGACCCGCCGCTACGCGCGCGCGCTGGAGAGCCTAGGGGTGCTGCCCGACCTCATCCTGCTCGACGGCGGCCGCGGCCAGCTCAGCGCCGGGATGAAGGCGCTCGAGGACCTGGGCCTCGACTACATCCCGCTCGCCGCGCTCGCGAAGCGCGCCGAGGAGGTCTACACGCCGGATCGCCTCCAGCCGCTCGTGCTCGATCTGGGCTCGCCCGCGCTGCAGGCGCTCCAGAAGATCCGCGACGAGGCGCATCGCTTCGCGATCACCTACCACCGGAAGCTGCGTCAGCGCCGGGCCATCGCCTCCGTGCTCGACCAGATTCCCGGTGTGGGGCCTACCCTCCGTACGAGCCTGCTCAAGACCCTGGGCTCGGCGAAGGGAGTGCGGGAGGCCTCGGTGGCCGATCTGGCCTCGGTGCCGAAAATCACCCCGAAGCTGGCCCAACGGATCTATGATTTCTTCCACCCGAGCCCGGCGGGGGAACCTTCCGAGCGGCAGGGGGGTTAAGCGTGCTAGGACTACACCGAAAGGGGGTGACGCGCATGAAGATGCTCATGATGGCCCTCGCGATCGTCGCGCTGGCCGCTT
>WNFC01001137.1_pt1 | contig 27739 bp, 24 predicted proteins | sample 5400541 | NCBI WGS metagenome assembly WNFC01 (sample SAMN13153342, study PRJNA577476) | soil metagenome | isolation source: 120 cm saprolite under Douglas fir tree site 2 hole 2 replicate 1 | place: USA:California | collected 2015-04-18 | reverse complement strand
TGCAGCGGCCCCAGCTTGGGTTTGAAAGCCGCGAACGCATTGAGCTGCACGTCGAGCGTGCGCGCCTCGTTGAGGTCGAAGCCGTACTCCCCCGTCCAGCGGAAGGTCTTCTGCCCGGGCAGGACCTCGATCGCTGTCACGTCGACGCCGCGGCCGCTCAGCAGCTCCAGGTGTTCCTTGGGAAAATCGCTGCCGACGGCCCCCACGACGCGCACCTGAGTGAAGAAGCTCGCCGCATAGGAAAAGTACGTCGCCGACCCGCCCAGCGCCTCGGTCACATTGCCGAACGGCGTCTTGACGCTGTCGAGCGACCACGAGATCGGCCGCAACAGGGACGAGATCAGCCACGCCGGGATCCTCTCTTGGCCGCGGGGAAGTATTTCCCGAGCAGGAAGTCCAGCCGCTTCCGAATCTTCGGCGGAAAGGCCTTCGGATTCGTGATGACCGCGCTCTGGAGCGCGTCCGAGCATCCCTGCCCGCACGAGGCCGGAACGCGCGGGATAACGCGTCGAAGAACTTCCTTGGCCGTCGCGATGTTCTTCATCAGGTTGGCGACCACCGCCTCGACGGTGACGGCGTCGTGCTCATCGTGCCAGACGTCGTAGTCGGTCACCAGGCAGAGGGTCGCGTAGCAGAGCTCGGCCTCGCGCGCGAGCTTGGCCTCGGGCATGTTGGTCATGCCGATGACCGACATGCCCCAGCGGCGATGGACCTCGGACTCGCCCTTGGTCGAGAACTGCGGCCCCTCGATGCAGATGTACGTGCCGCCGCGGTGCACTCGGGCACCTAACTCGGAGCCCGCTTTCGCCAGCGCGGCCGCCACATCGCCGCATACGGGGTGCGCCATGCCGACGTGGGCGACGATCCCGTCGCCGAAGAACGACGTGACGCGCCGCTTGGTGAGGTCGTAGAACTGGTCGGGCACGACGAGCTCCAGCGGATGGATGTCCTCTTTCATGCTGCCCACCGCGCTGATGGATAGGAGCGCCCGGGCACCGAGGGTCTTCATGCCGTAGATGTTGGCGCGGTAGTTCAGCTCGGACGGCATTCGCCGGTGTCCGCGGCCGTGGCGAGGCAGGAAGATCACGCGACGGCCGCCGAAGCGCCCCGTGCAGTAAGCGTCCGACGGGTCGCCGAACGGCGTCCTGACCCTGACCCAGCGGATCTCCTCGAGGCCTTCCATTTCGTAGAGGCCGCTGCCGCCGATGACTCCCACCGCCGGCTCCGGAGCGCTTCGCGTCGGGCTCATGCCGCTTCCAGAACGCCGCGGGCTCCGCGGCGGTCTGCTTCCGTCAAGCGCACGGTCGCGAAGCGTCGCCCCAGCCCCTCGGGCCCGGCGAACGTCACCTCGACGAAATTCGACGTCAGGCCGGTGAGCGTACCTTCCGCCTGCCGCCCTTCGAGGACGAGCACCTCCACGGAGCGCCCCAGCAGGCCGCGCCTGAAGGCCAGGCTCTTCTCGGCGCCGAGACCGCGAAGCCTGGCGCTCCGCTCGCGGATCCTCGAGGCGGGGACACGGTCGCCCATCCTCGCCGCTTCCGTTCCCTTGCGGTCCGAGTAGGCAAAGACGTGAAGGTAGGACAGCGGCAGCTCGGCGACGAGGGCCATTGTTGCCTCGAAGTCCGCATCCGCCTCTCCGGGGTGGCCCACGATGACGTCGGCGCCCAGCCCCAGATCGGGGATGGCCGCCGCGAGCTTCTCGGCGAGGACCCGGTACATGGCCGTGTTGTAGGGCCGGCGCATGAGGCGGAGGACACGGTCGCTGCCGCTCTGAAGCGGCAGGTGCAGGTGCGGCGCGACGAGGGGAACCGTCGTGACGGCCTCGATCAGCTCTGGAGTGAAGTAGGCCGGCAGCACCGACGAGAGCCTGAGCCATCGAAGGCCTTCGACCTCGGCGAGCCTCGTCACGAGCGCCGCCAGGCTCGTCCTGGGCACGAGGTCCCATCCGTAGTGGCCGATGTCCACGCCCGTGAGAGTGATCTCGCCGTAGCCGGTCTCGACCAGCGCCCCGACCTGCTCCACGAGGACCTTCGGCTCCTGGCTGCGGCTCCTGCCCCGCGCGGCTGGCACGATGCAGAAGGCGCAACGGTGCTGGCAGCCGTCCTGGATCTTGACGAAGGCGCGCGAGCGCCCGCTCATGCGTGCGACGGGCGCCGATGGCACGTCGCGGGCATCGGCGATCCGCCCCACGCGCACGTCCGGGCTATCGCGCTTGACGAGCGAGCCGAGCAGCTCTGGCAGCCTGTACTTCTCCTGATTGCCCAGAACCAGGTCGATTCCAGGCATGCGGCGAAGCGCGTCCGGATCGGTCTGGGCCAGGCAGCCGGTGACGACGACGAGCGCGTCGGGGTTGGCTCGAATGATGCGCCGGATCGCCTGCCGGTCGGAGAAGTCGGCACGGCTCGTGACCGTGCACGTGTTGACGACGTAGACGTGGGCAGCCTCGCCCTCCTCTACGGCACGGAAGCCGGCCTGCTCGACGAGCGCGCGCATCTCCTGCGACTCGACCTGGTTGAGCCGGCAGCCGAGGGTGGCGAAGCCGACCGTCTTCATACTTCGACCGTCTCCTTGAGCTGGCCGCACGCCGCCCCGATGTCCTCGCCCTTGCTCCACCTGACCGTCGCCCGGATGCCGTGCTCGAGCAGCAGTTCCTGGAAGCCCATGATCCGGTGGAGCGCCGGGCGCTGAAAGCCCGAACCCTCCCAGTCGTTGAAGGGGATGAGGTTGATCTTGGCCCGTATGCCCTTGAGCAGCCGCACAAGCCGTCGCGAGTCTTCGGGAGAGTCGTTGACGCCCTCGAGCAGGACGTATTCGAAGGTGATCCGCTGGCGGAAGGCGACGGGGAAGCGGCGACAGGCCTCGAGCAGCTCTTCGATCGCAAACCCCTTGTTCACCGGCATGATCCGGTCGCGGATCTCGTTGTTCGTCGCGTGGAGCGAGATGGCCAGGTTGACCTTGAGGTTTTCCTTGGCGAGGCGCTCGATGCCGCTCACCAGCCCGACAGTCGACACGGTGATACGGCGGGGCGAAAAGCCGAAAGCCTTCGGATCGGTCAGGAGGCGCAGAGACTTCACCGTCGCCGCGTAGTTGGCCAGCGGCTCGCCCATGCCCATGTAGACGATGTGGGTGATCCGCGCCCCGGGCTCGAGCCCCGCGCGCGCGGCCAAAACCTGCCCCACGATCTCCCCCGCCGTCACGTTGCGCTCGACTCCCATGGTGCCGGTCAGGCAGAAGGCGCACGCGAAGCCGCAGCCGACCTGGGTAGAGACACAAAGGGTCAGCCGGTCGGCGTCGGGCATGAGGACCGACTGGATGCGAGCGCCGTCCTCGAGTCTCAGGACCAGTTTCTGGCTACCGTCCTGGGACGGCGTCCGCCTTTCGACCTCCGGCACCGCCACCGTGGCCCGATCCGCCAGGATCGCCCGGAAGTCGCGAGGCAGGTCGGACATAGCCTCGATGTCCGTGGCGCCCTTGCCGTAGAGCCAAGAGGCGATCTGGCGGCCGCGATACCTCGGCACGCCGAGCGATTCAGCGAGGTCTTCGAGCTCCGAGGGCAGGAGGTCGAGCAGGTTCTGGCGCGACATACGCGTCGTAGGATAGCACACGGACTCGAGGCGCCAAGTCCTGAGGAGTAGTGGACGGACCCGCCCTCGGTGAGCCAAAAGCATGGAGTGACCTACACGATGTCAACGCGATTCTCGACTGCCTGTGCAGAGCCACAACAGGCGCTGGTTGTAGAGGGTGCTCTCGGCTACGATAGCCCCGGCATGGAGTCCTCAAGACCGCCAAGGTGCTCGGGCTGACCATCCCGCCGTCGCTGCTGGGGCGGGCCGACGAGGTCATTCAGTAGGTAATGGCACGGGTGGCTGAATTGGGAGCTACTGACTACCCCGGTAACCGTGGCGCCTGTGCTGGACGATGCCGGCCGCTGTGTGGCCTGGGACTACCTCGGATGTGGGGCGTTCGACAGGGTCCTTGCCGGGCGCCTTCCTGGCTCAACGTGTACCAAGATCAAACACAACGATCCCCAAAACTTGTGGGAGGCCGGTGGATAAGCCTGTGGGTGACTCGTCGTCACCATCGGATTTCGTGCATTAAGAGCAAATCGCTCACTCACGCGCCACTCTGGCCACGTGCTACTTGATCGAAGCGTCGTGGAGCGGCATCCACTGGTCTGGCCGCGGTGTCCACGTGAGCCTGTCGCGACTCGCATAGATGTCTACCTGCTGGAGCAGGAAAACCCACGTCGCGTCCTCCACCATTGCACGGGCCAGGTCGCGGTAGACGTGACGGCGCTTGGCCATGTCCATGGTGCCGCGACCAAGGTCGAAGAGCGCATCCACGCGCTCATTTTTGTAGTAGAGCCCCCGACCTTTGGAGGAGACCAGGTTGTAAAGCTCGTCCGCATCCTGCATTGGGCCGCCGAGACCCAGGAGGTACGCGTCCTGGAACTGCTTGCCGAGGTAGCGTTTGAAGTAGGCGCCCCACTCTGCCACCTGCACCCGTGGCCTGAAGCCGGCCTTTTGCCACTGTCCTCCCAGGGCCTCGGCTATCTCCTTGTCGCCCTGGTAGCGTCCCGCCGGTGACTCGAGGGTGATCTCCAGGCCGTCGGGATAGCCGGTCTCGGCGAGCAGCTTCCGCGCCCGCGCGGGGTCATGTGGATAGCCCTTGACACTCGCGTCGTAGCCGAACATCTGCGGCGTGAGCGGGCCTTCGAGCCTCCGGCCATTGCCTTCGAGGATGTTCTTGACGATCGCGTCGACGTCCGTCGCATAGTTGAGCGCCTGGCGGACCCGCACGTCGGACAGGGGCTTCTTGAAGGCGTTGAGCCCCAGATAGATGATCCAGCTGCTGGGCACGCGCTGAGCGCGGATGCCGCCGACGCCCTCGAGCTCACGGGCCAGATTCGGCGGAATCGTCGTGATGAGGTCGACCTCATTGTTGCGCAGCGCCGCGGCGCGAGTGAAGGGCTCGGGGATGGGTTTGTACACCACGCGGCGTATCCTCGGCGCTCCACGCCAGTGGCGGTCGAAGGCTTCGACCACGAGCCTGTCGTCCTTGACCAGCTCGACGAAGCGGTACGGGCCCGTGCCCACGGGTCGGAGCGCCATGCCCTGATTGCCCTTCTCGGCGGCGTGCCTCGGCGGCACGATGGGGAAGTCCAGCAGCCGGTTGATGAGCGGCGCGTATGGCTGGCGAGTCACGAGGTTGACCGTGTAGTCGTCGATCACGTCCACCCGCGCGATCTCGGCCATGTTGGCGCGGTTGGGCGACTTCTGCTCCGGGTCGAGCACGCGCTGAAAGGTGAAGCGCACGGCCTCCGCGTTGAAGGGCTCGCCGTCGTGGAAGACGACGCTGCGCCTGAGCTTGAGCTGCCACGTCGTGTCGTCCACGAGCCGCCACGACTCGGCCAGCTGGGGCACGATGCGGTTGTCCGCGTCACGCCCGACCAACGAGTCGAACATGGTCACGCCGACCATGGCCCGGATCGAGGACAGGTTCATGGTCGGATCGAGGTTCTCGGGCGTCCACGGGATCGCGACGCGGAGCTCGCCCTGCGGTTGGGCTCCGGCACAGGACGGAAGCATGGCGAGCAGGGCCGCCGCTGCGCAGGCCGCGATGCGGAGCTTCACGAGCCGCTTCCCTTGACCGCCACCACGGCGGCTTCAAGATGTGCGTCGGGAGTCGCCAGCGGCAGCACGCAGCCCGGCGCAATAATCACCCCCGTACCCCCGGTCTGCTGAATAGCATCGGCGACCTGGGCCGCCACGGCAGAAGCCGGGCCCTTGAGCAGTGTCTCCGTCTCGTTAAGCCCGCCCACCACGGCTCCCTTGAAGCGCCTGAGCGCATTGCCGAGGGACGGCGAGGTCAGCCTGTCGTGCCAGTTCACGGCCGCCACGGGCAGCGTCGACTTCCGGTCGAAGTAGATGTGTCGGCCGTGAAGATGGAGCACGGTGAAGACGGCGGCGCCGTTCAAGCTTTCGAGCACCCGCCAGGAATACGGCATGCTGAACCGGGAGTGTTGCCCTTCGTCCAGCACGTCGCGGCTGGCGTCCTGGGAGGCATAGAAGATACCGTCGGCTCCGGCCTGGACCACGGCGGCGGCATAGCGGATCACCGTCTCCGTGATGACATCGAGCGCGGCCATGACGGCCTCCGGAAAGTCCTTGAGGTCGCTGAGCAGGCGGTCACCCGCCAGCTTGCGCGCGATGGTCAGCGGGGCGAACACGGTGTGCAGCACCGGGACGTCGTCGCTCCTCCCCTCGAGAATGAGTCTCAACGCCTCGAGCTCTCTGCCGAGAGCCCCCTGCCCCGGGTCGAGGGGCTTGAGCTTCGCCCAGTCAGAGACGTACCGGATGGCGTGCTGGGTGCAGGTCTTGGCGCCGTTGGGCGATCCGCGGTACGCGACCCTGCAGCCCCAGTCCTCGACGCAGTAGACGCCGCTCGACATGACCTTGATGAGATCGATGTCCCACCTGCGCTGGAACGCGAGCATGGCGTCGGCCAAGCCACGCGCGGTATGGTCGACTTCGGGCACATGGCGCCAGAACGCCACGGGCGGCCGATCCACGGGCCGTCGGCCGAGAGCAGCCAGGACGCGCTCTCGCTTGGTCATGGCCCGTCAGTCTATCATTTTTGTCACGGGGAACTTTCCGCCCGCGCTATGGTCTAAACGTGCGAGAAGGAGATGCCGCCGATGCCCCAGAATTGCTCGACAGGCTGCGGGCGGGCGACGTGCGGGCCTTTGAAGAGCTCGTCGCCTCCCATCAGCACCGCGTCTTCGGCGTGGCCCTGCGCATGCTCGGCAGCGCGGCCGAGGCCGAAGAGGTGGCGCAGGAAGCCTTCCTCCGCGCGCACCGGAGCCTTGGCGACTTCCGCGGTGAGGCCAAGCTCTCCACCTGGCTCTACACCATCGTCTCCCGCCTGTGCCTCAACCGGCTGGCGTCGGGAGACCGCAGGGCGGTCCGCGGCGGCGAGGAGGTTCTCCTTCGTGTGGCCGATGAGCGCGGCGGGCCCGAGGTCCAGGCGGAGCGCGGGGAGCTCGAGGCGGCGCTCCACCGCGCTATTGCGGAGCTGCCGGAAGAGCGCCGCGTCGTGATCATCCTGAGAGACCTCGAGGGCCTCTCTTACGAGGAGATAGCCAGGGCGCTCGACCTCGAGCCGGGCACCGTCCGCTCGCGGATTCACCGGGCGCGCATGGACCTGAGGGGAAAGCTGGAGCGATTCCTGCCATGAACTGCCACGACGCGCGCGATCGGTTGTCGGACTTCCTCGACGAAGCTCTGGGCCCGCCCGAGTTCGCCGAAGTCCGGGCGCACCTCGAGGGTTGCCCCGAGTGCCGGCGCGAGCTCGAGCGCCTCCGCGCGACCGTCTCGCTCCTCGCACGCGTCGAGCGTCCTCGGGCGCCGTTGGGCTTCGTCGACCGGGTGATGGCGGCGGCCCGTCCCGTGCCCTGGTATCGCAGGCTCGGCCGGTTGCTCTTTCTGCCGCTCGGGATCAAGCTGCCGGCCGAGGCCGCGGCCATGGTGATGATCGCAGTGCTCGGAGTCTTCCTGCTCCAGCGCACTCCGGAGATGAAGGAGGCGGCGCGCCCCGAGTTCCAGTCGCCCGCGTCCAGGTCTGAAGCTCCGCCAGAAAGGAACGCGGAGCCGGCGCCGGCAAGGGAGCCGGTCCAGTCCGACTTGAAGGCGGGCAAGGCCGACTCCGAAAAGTGGGCGGAGCAAGGGCCCCGCGTGGGCCGCGAGGCAGAGAACACCATGCGCGACGAGCGGCGTCTGGACTCACCTCCGTCTCCACCTCCCGCATCGGAAGAGCCCAAGCAGGAGCTCAACAAGGAGCGCGACGCCGACCGCTTCCAGAAGGCGGGCGCGCCCAGCATCCAGGCCGCTCCGGCTCCTCCGGCAGCGGCGCCGGGCGCCGTTGTTCCCGCTGCTCCTCCAGCTGAATCGGGAGCGAAGAGCCGGGACTCGGCGGAGGGGCAGTTCAGAGCGCTGGCCCCAGCGCGACCCGAAGTGTCGGCCAAGCGCCAGTCCGCGATGTCAGGCGTCTTTGGCCGGCTGAACGTCAAGGACCGCCCGTCAGCCGAGAAGAGCCTGACCGATCTCCTGACTCGACTCGGCGGTAGCGAGATCGGCCGCCGCCAGGAGCTGGGGGCGACGGTGGTGGACGTGCTGGTGCCGGAAGCCCGCTACACAGAGTTCGTCCGTGGCCTCACGGCACTCGGTGCCTGGACTGCCGAAGGCCAGCCCACCGCCCTGCCCACCGATCCTCCGCAGCTGCGTTTCAGCATTCGAATCTCCGAATAGGCAGCCCGGAACTTCCTTCCCCCTGCCCGGTCTAACCCTCCAGAAGCGCCCAATCGAGGGCACATGGAGGATTAACCGATGCACAAGCGGCTGATTGCTCTCACTCTGGTAGCGGCGCTCTGGTGCGCCCAACTTGCGGCGGCGGCGCCGCAGGCCATCACGCGCGACGACCAGAAAGACCTGATGGTCACCATCTACAACGGCAACCTCGGCCTCGTGAAGGACACCCGGGAAACCCGGCTCGACGCCGGCATGCTCGAAGTCCAGTTCGCCGACGTCGCGGCACAGATCGACCCGACATCCGTCCATCTCAAGTCGTTGACCGATCCGGCGGGCCTCAGGATCCTCGAGCAGAACTACGAATACGACCTGCTGACCAGCGCCAAGCTCATGGAAAAGTACGTGGGCAAGAAGGTCCGCCTCTACCAGTCGAACGGGACGTACCAGGAGGCGACCCTGCTCAGCACCAATGGGCCCATCTACGAGATCAACGGGCAGATCCACATGGGCCACTCCGGACAGCTCGTGTTGCCGGCTCTGCCCGAGAACCTCGTCTCCAAGCCGACACTCGTCTGGCTGCTGCGAAACGCCCGCGCGGCGGCCCACCGGGTCGAGGCCTCGTACCTGACCACCGGCATCAACTGGAAGGCCGACTACGTAATGGTCATCAACGCCGCCGATAACCGGAGCGACCTGACGGGCTGGGTCACGATCGACAACAAGAGCGGCGCGACCTACTCGAACGCCGCGCTCAAGCTGGTCGCGGGCGACATCAACCGCGCCAGAGAGCCGCGCGCGGTCGGGCGCATGATGGACATGGCCGCCAAGGCGGCGTCGCCGGCCAATGCCGAGCGCGATTTCAAGTCGGAGGGCTTCTTCGAGTACCACCTTTACACGCTCGACGGCCGCACCACCATCAAGGACAGCCAGACCAAGCAGCTCGCCCTCATGTCGGCCTCCGACGTGCCGGTGGACAAGCACTTCATCTACTACGGAGCCGCCGACTACTACCGGACGCAATACGGCGTGCCCATGTCCAATCAGAAGGTCGGCGTCTACCTCGAGCTCAAGAACAGCAAGGAGAACCGGCTCGGCCTGCCCATCCCCAAGGGGCGCGTGAGGGTCTACAAGGCCGACACCTCGGGCAGCCAGCAGCTCATCGGCGAGGACTGGATCGACCACACGCCCAAGGACGAGAAGATCAAGATCAAGATGGGCGATGCCTTCGACGTGGTCGGCGAGCGCACGCAGAAGGACTGGAAGCGGATCGCCTCGAACCTCTACGAGGTCGAGTGGGAGATCTCCCTCCGCAACCACAAGAAGGAGGCCGTGATCGTGGAAGTCGTCGAGCCAATGCCCGGCGACTGGGAAGTGATCCGCGCCAGCCACCCGCACGAGAAGATCCAGGCCTTCACCGCGCAGTGGAAGATCCCCGTGCCCAAGGACGGCGAGGCCAAGCTCACGTACCGCATCCGCGTGCGCTTCTGATGGTGCGCCCCGCGGGGGCGCTGATCGCGCGCGTGACCGGGGCTCCAGCTCAAGCGCCGGTCGGCGCCTCCACCAGGAGCAGATAGAGATCGAGGAGATTGGTGTTGGTCGGTCCCGTGATGATCAGGTCGCCCGAGGCTTTCAGGACCGAATGCGAGTCGTTGTCAGCCAGTCGCGCCGCCGGGTCGACGCCCTGGGCGCGCGTGCGGGCGGCGCTGGCCCCGTCGACGATGGCGCCGGCGGCATCGCTGGGCCCGTCGGTACCGTCGGTGCCGGCCGCCAGGATGACGGCGCCCCCGGCGCCTTCCATCTCGAGCGCCGCAGCGAGTGCGAACTCCTGGCACCGCCCGCCCTTGCCCTGTCCCCGCACGGTCACCGTCGTCTCGCCCCCGGCGATCACGCAGGCTGGCGGCGCCAGCGGCCCCTTGCCATCCCGGATTGACCGCGCCATCGCGACGAAGCGCTTCGCGACTTCCCGCGCCTCGCCCTCCAGTGCCCGCGTGAGCACGTGAGGCGCGAAGCCGAGGGCGCGGGCCTTCGCCGCCGCCGCGTCCACGACGAGCGCGTTGTTGCCGATCACGGTGTTCCTCACGCGCGCGAAGATCGGGTCGCCCGGCTTGGGCGTCTCGGGGATCTCGTCACGGGCTCCCTGCTCGAGCCGCAGGATCACCGAGTGCGGCGCGCTGCCGCGCAGCCCGAATCCGTCGAGAACGCCGAGCGCATCTCCGTAGGTCGAGGGGTCCGGCGTCGTGGGGCCGGAGGCGATGACGTCGAGCGGATCGCCGACGACGTCGGACAGGAGGAGCGCTTCAACGCGCGCGGGCGCGGCCGCGCGCGCGAGCTGGCCTCCCTTGAGCAGCGAGCAGTGCTTCCGGACGGCGTTGAGCTGGTTGATGGTCGCACCCGCGGCCAGCAGGAGACGCGTCACCTCCTGCTTCTCGGCGAGCGTGATGGGCGGCGGCGGCGCCGGGGTCAGCGCCGAGCCGCCGCCCGAGACGAGGACCAGCAGAAGGTCGTCGGCGCCGGCCGCCTCGGCGAGGACGCGAATGTCCCGCGCCGCCTCCGCCCCACGCTGGTCGGGCACAGGATGCCCGGCCTCCGCCAGCCGGACGCCCCGGGTCGGCGCGAGATACCCGTCCTTGACGGCGACCACGCCGTCCACTATCCGGTCGCCCCACATCTCCTCGACCGCCGCGGCCATGGCGCCCGATGCCTTCCCAGCGCCCACGACCAGCACGCCGCCGCGCTCGGGCGGCGCGATATCGGCGAGGGCGCGGAAGACGAGAGGGCGGACGTCGCCCGCAGCGAGGGCGGCGTCGAAGATGGAGCGGGCGGGCTCCCGGAGGGTCAACGGCGAAGCTTCTGGAGCCGCCGTCCCGCCTCGATGAGCATGTCGTCGGTCTTCGGGAAGCAGAAGCGGATCTTGGTGCGCCCGAGCTCCTTGGTCGAGTAGAAGGACGAGCCCGGCACCGTCGCCACCCCGATCTCCTTGACCAGGAACATCGCGAACTCGTGGTCGTCGGCGCATCCGTACTCGGGAAGCCAGTGCGCCACGTCGGTCAGGATGTAGTAGGCGCCCCTCGGCTTGAACGCGCGGAAGCCCGCCTCCTCCACCTTCCCGAAGAGCAGATCGCGCCGCGCCTCGTAGCTCTCGCGCAGGTACACGTAGTACGTGTCGGGCAGGTGGAGGGCGGTGACGGCCGCCTCCTGCAGCGGGTGCGGCGCGCCCACGGTGATGAAGTCATGCGCGCGCCGAATGCCGACCGACAGCTCCGCGTTGGCGACGGCGAAACCGATGCGCCAGCCGGTGACCGAGTACGACTTCGAGATCCCCGAGATCGTGATGGTCCGATCGGCCATCCCCGGCAGCGTCGCGATGGGAATATGCTGTTCGCCGTCGTAGAGGATGTGCTCGTAGATCTCGTCGGTGATGGCAAGGAGATCGTGCTCGAGACAGACGTCGGCGATCAGCTGGAGCTCGGCCCGGGAGAAGACCTTGCCCGAAGGGTTGTTCGGGCTGTTGAAGATGATGGCGCGCGTGCGCGGGGAGACGGCCTTCCGCAGCCGGTCGGGATCGAACGAGAAGTCGGGCGGCTCGAGAGGCACGTAGACGGGCTCGGCCTGCGACATGATACAGCCCGGCCCGTAGTTCTCGTAGAAGGGCTCGAAGATGATCACCTCGTCGCCCGGGTTGAGCACCGCCATCAGCGTCGCGAGCATCGTCTCGGTCGAGCCGCAGCACACGGTGACGTTGCGGTCGGGGTGGACCTCCATGCCGTAGAACTTGCGGTACTTGTCCGCGATGGCCTGCCGGAGGCGCGGCGTGCCCCAAGTGATGGCGTACTGGTGGAAGTCGCCGTCGATGGCCTGGTGGGCGGCCTCGATGATCTCCTTGGGCGGCGGGAAGTTGGGCATCCCCTGGGCGAGATTGATCCCGTCGTGCTGGTTGTTGATGCGGGTCATCTCCCGGATGACGGACTCGGTGAAGCCCTGGACCCGCTTCGAGATCACGGCAGGACGACGTCCCGCTCGATGGGATCGACGGTTATGCCCTGCTTGCGGAGCCATGCCACACCCAGCTCCAGCTTGTCTTGTGGCGCCTCGAGCTCCAGCACCATCCAGCCATGGTCGGCGCCCACGTCGGCCCGACGGATGTTCGGCACGATGGCAAAATCCTTGACCAGGTGGTAGACGATCGGCTGCTGGATCAGCTCGGTGGGAAAGGTCAGCCTCACGCGCATCCGCGGCATCGGGTCAGCTCCGGTGGCTCACACCGCGGATCAACACCCTCCGGCTATCGCCGGGACGATGGACACCTGGTCGCCGACCTTGAGCGCCGTCTTGGAGCCCTGGAGGAAACGGACGTCCTCCTCGTTGATGTAGAAGTTGATGAAGCGGCGCACCTCGCCGCCCTCGTCAACGAGGCGCTCCTTGATTCCGGGGAATTGCTTTTCGAGATCGTCGATGAGATCGGCCACGTTATCAGCCGCGACCTGGACCTCGGCCTGCCCCTTCGTCAGCGAGCGGAGGGGTGTGGGAATCCGTACCAGCACTGCCATCGGCATTCTCCTCTCGGCGACTCAGGCGCCGGTCTTGGATTTCAGGTCGGCCAGCGCCTGGTCGAAGACCGCCAGGGACGGACGAATGGTCACGTCCACCGAGAGCCTGTCGTACAGCACGTCCGGCGTTTTGAGCCCGTTGCCCGTGATGCAGATGACAATGGGCTCGTCCCGCGGGATACGCCCCGCCTCGATGAGCTTCTTCGCCGCCGCCACGGTCACGCCGCCCGCGGTCTCGGTGAAGATGCCCTCGGAGCGCGCGAGCAGCTGCATGCCCTCGATGATCTCCTCGTCCGTCGCGTGCTCGCCGTGGCCGCCGGAGTCCTTGGCCGCGCGGTAGGCGTAGTAGCCGTCGGCCGGATTGCCGATGGCCAGCGACTTGGCAATGGTGTTCGGCCGCACCGGCACGAGCACGTCCGAGTCGTTCTTGATCATGGTCACGATGGGCCCGCAGCCGAGCGCTTGCGCCGCGTACATGCTGGTCTTGCTCTCGGGGATCAGCCCCAGCATCCGAAGCTCCTTGAAGGCCTTGGCGATCTTCGTGATGAGCGATCCGCCCGCGCAGGGAACGACCACGTGGGCGGGCGCCCGCCACCCCATCTGCTCGGCGATCTCGTAACCGTAGGTCTTGGAGCCCTCCGCGTAGTACGGGCGGATATTGATGTTGACGAATGCCCAGTGGTACTTGTCGCCGACCTCGGCGCAGAGCCGGTTGACCTCGTCGTAGGTGCCCTCGACCGCCACGAGCGTCGGACCGTAGACGAGGGTGGTGATGACCTTGCCCCGCTCGAGGTCCGCCGGGATGAAGACATAGGACTTGAGCCTGGCCTCGGCCGAATGCGCGGCGACGGAGTTAGCCAGGTTGCCGGTAGAGGCGCACGCCACCGTGTCGAAGCCGAACTCCTTGGCCTTCCCGATGGCGACGGCGACCACGCGGTCCTTGAAGGACCAGGTCGGGTGGCACACCGAGTCGTTCTTGACGTAGAGCTCCTTCACGCCGAGCTCCTCGGCGAGGTTCCGGGCGCGGATGAGCGGCGTGAAGCCGACCGACTGGCCGACGTGCATCTCCCCCTCGGGCAGGTCCAGAGGTAGCAGGTCGGCGTAGCGCCAGATGCTGGGGGGACCCGACTCGATGCGCTCGCGGCTCACGAGGGAGCGGATGACCTCGTAGTCGTAGTCGACCTCGAGCGGACCGAAGCAGAACTCACAGACGTGGACCGGTGCTGAGGGATAGTATCGGCCGCACTCGCGGCACTTGAGCCCCTTCAATCTTTCCATGGCCTCTCCATCGGTAGGGGATTTGAGCCCCGGAATGAACTGCACGATCCGGGACGGCTGCTCCCGGATCACCGACCGAGCCAGCAATCCCCATACTAAACACGCGATCCGAGGGAAAGTCAACGGAACTTCGGGGGAAAAACGCCCGATGCCGTATCATCGGCAGCCGTGAGCCGCGCGCTCCCGCCCGCCCTCCTGCTCCTGGCATACGGCATCGCCTTCGGCGCGGCGGCGCTGGGCGGCGGGCTCCTCGCCTTCGATGACCACCCGGGGCAGCTCTACCGCGTCTATCACGCCGTCACGCTCGGGTGGGCCCCGTGGAGGCTGAATCCCGGCTGGTGGGCGGGGTATGCCGAGCTCCAGTACTATCCGCCGGGCGCTGCCTGGCTCGGTGCGGCTATTCATCTATTTTCCATGGGCGCCGTCGGCGTTCCTGCGGCGTATCAGGCCGAGCTCTGGATAGCGTGGCTCCTGCCCGGCCTCGCCACCTTCGCCTTTCTGACCAGGGTCCTCGGGAGCGGCTGGCTCGCTCTGCCCGGCGCCTTCGTGGCGTTGACGCTATCGGCGGGATCGCGGAGCGGCGTCGAGGAGGGTCTGCGCTGGGGACTCATCGCCGCGAGGCTCGGCTGGGGCCTTCTGCCCCTCGTGGCGCTCTCGCTCACCGGCTGGGTCGCAGGCGCGCGTCGGACTCCTCTCGCTGCCGCGCCTCTCGTCGCCGCCGTCATTGTCGTCCACCCCGCTCACGCGCCGGCCGCGCTGCTCCTGGTCGGAGTGGGTGGCTGGTTCGGCGAGGGAGCCCGCGCGCGCCGCATGGCACAGGCGGGCTTCGTCGCGGCTCTTGGCCTGGGACTGAGCGGCCTCTGGCTCCTGCCTCTCCTCGCGCATCTCGGCATGGCGCTGCCGCTAGCCTGGGGGGACGCCTCACCGCTTGCTCTGCTCCGGCAGTTTGCTCGGCCCCTCGTCATCGTCCTCGCTCTGGCCCAGGCCGGAGCCTGGCTCTCGATGCGGGCCTCCGGCTCTGGATCGCCGACAGCGCGCTGGCTTCACGGCTTCACGCTGGCCATGACCGTGCTGGTGGCGCTCGACACCCTCGTCGCGGCGCCGCTGGGCATTCTCTGGCTTCCTGGCGACAGGCTGGCCGACAGCCTGCTCCTGGCTCTCATTTTCGGCGCCTCACTGGCCGCGCCGCTGCTTGCCGCCCGCTTCCCGCGTCTGGCTCAGACTACCATCTCGATGCTACTCCTCGGCGGGATGATGCTCCTGGCTGGTGGCTCACCGGAGCCCGCCCTCTCGCTGTGGCCGCTGCGCGGACAGTGGCCGAAGTACGACGAGGTGGTCCGCGGCACACAGATCGACGCGCTCTGGACGGCGCTCGGCCAGGCGCCGCCCGGCCGCGTCCTCTTCCTCCGTTCCGCGCTCAGCCTCGGTTACCCCGCGGAGTGGTGGGGGCCGCACAGTCACATCACCGCGTTGACGCCGGTGGAGACGGGCCGCCAGATTCTGAACGGCACCTTCACTCACCCTTCTCCCATAGCCGGCCTGCTCTACACGGGAACATCCGGCTCCCGGGCGATGAGCGCCCTCGTCGAGGAGCGGGACGGCCGCACGCTGTTCGGCCGCCCGCTCGAATCCCTCGGCGTCGAGGAATTCTCCCGCCTGGCCGGGCGCCTGCGAGTCTCTGCAGTCGTCGCCACCGACGAGGATCACGGGCGGCTGGACTTTCTCGACTCCAATCCCGACTTCGCGCCGCTACGGCTCATTGGCCCCTTCCGCGTCTATTTCGCGCGAGAGGCGCGCCGGCTGCCGGAACCGACGGGTCCGCAGAGCTGGCGGCTCGCCCTTGCATCCGATCAACGCGGGTGGGTCGCGGCAGGCGTGGCCTACTCGCCGCTCTGGCGGGCCGAGAGCGCGAGCCGGCCGGCGCCGGTTCGCCGCGACGCCTCGGGCATGCTCGAGGTCGAGATCCCTGGGGGGGGCGGAGAAATCTCACTCGATCATCGGCCCGGGCCCGCCGAGAAGGCCGGGGGACTCCTCACGGTCGCCTCGGCGCTCCTGCTCACCCTCGCGGGCGTCCGCACCTACCGTATGAGCCGCGCCTCACCGCCGCCTTCACCACGGCCGCCATCGCATTCTTCCTGACGCGAGACTGAGGGCTAGCGCTCGGGCCCCATCGTGTGGCTGCCGCGCTCCTGCCCGTCGGTGTCCACGATGCGAACGCCGAGCGTCGCGGGCTCGATCCGGATCACGCCGAAATTGTCCGCGCCCCCGAACGCGAACAGCGAGCGCGGCCCGAGCGCATCGTCGAGCGGGCGCGGCCGGCCCAGCGAGGCCGACAGCGGCCCCGCAATGAACTCGTAAAAGGACCAGTCGGGCATCGGGCGGTGGTGGATGAGCTCGGCGTGGTGGATGTCGGCGGCCAGGAAAACGAGATTCTTGACCCCGCGGGCGCGGAGGTCACGCAGGATCGCGTCGCGCTCCATGGCGAAGCCGGTGCCGCCCTCTTCGGGAAACCCCCAGACATTGGCGTTGCTCCACGAGTCGCGAGCCTTGCGACCCGTCGGCACGGACAGCGACACGCTGGTGACCACGACCTTCCAGAGCGCCGTCGAGCTTGCGACGCCCTCGACGAACCAGCGACGCTGAGGGAGGCCGAGCATGGTCTTGCCCGGGCCGTCCGGATCGCTATTGACGCTCCGGTACTGGCGCGTGTCGAGGATGAAAACCTCGAGGAGCCGGCCCCAGCGGAAGCGCCGGTAGAGGCGTCCGGGCTCCTCGCGGGGCGGGACGACCGGAAAGTAGTCGATGAAGGCCTGCCGGCCGGTGGGCATGCGCGGCTCGACGCTGCCCGAAAAGTCGTTGACCACCTCGTGGTCGTCCCAGATGGCGAAGACACTTGTCTTCCGGAAGTAGTCCTGCACCGACGCGTCCGCGCGGTTGTAGCGATGCTTCGCGTGGTATTGGCGCAGGGTCTTCGCCACGAAGCCGCTGCCCGGCACGAACTCGGGTCCGTTGCAGACGTGGTCGCCGTAGATGGTGTCGCCGACGAAGAGGAAGAAATCGACGGGGAGGCGTGCCATCGCGCGGAAGATCGGATAGCCGTCGGTCACGCTTCGGCACCGGCCGCGCGAGCCCAGGTCCCCGCTCCAGGCGAAAGTGACCGGCGTCTCCGAATCCGGTGCCGGGGCTGTCACGAACTCGCCTTCCACGCCCGTGCCGTCCTGGGTCGCCCGGTAGCGATACCGCGTCGCCGGCGCGAGTCCCGCCAGCGCGGCCTTGCCTGTGCGGTCCGCCGAGACGGACGGCGTCACGCTCGCCTGCCTCTCCTCGCCGCCGGCCACCCGCGCGTAGACGATCCTTACCGGCGAGAGACTGCGGCCGCGCACCCACACCACGGCTCCGCGGTCGCTGACTTCTCCAAGCGTGACGAGGAGCCCGGGCTCCTCGGCGCCGACCGCGACTGCCCACGCCGAGAGGGTGACGAGGGCGACGGCGATGGCCCACGCTTCCCTCGCCCGCCTGGGCACTCCTCAGACCAGGGGGTCGTAGTTGAAGTACTGGCCTGAGGTCTCCAGCGGGACCAGGTGATGCTTGAGCGTGCCGGGGAACACCTCCGCGAGGCGCTCAGGCGTCCAGCCCTGGTCGTGGTGCATGTTCCGGATGGGACGCATGTGGTTGAAGAGCATGATCTCCTTGCCCCGCACCCCGAAGACCTGTCCCGAGATCTCCTTGGCGGCTTCGCTCGCGAGGAAGACGGCCACCGGCGCGATGTGCTCCGGACCCATCTTTTTGATCTTCTCGACGCGCGCCTTCTGCGCGTCGGTCTCGGTCGGGATGGTCCCGATCATCCGCGTCCACGCGAAGGGCGAGATGCAATTCGCGGTGACGTTGTAACGGGCCATGTCGAGGGCCGTCACCTTGGTCAGGCCGACGATGCCAAGCTTGGCCGCGGCGTAGTTGGCCTGGCCCACGTTGCCCACGAGCCCCGAGGTCGAGGTCATGTTGACGAGGCGCCCCCACTTCTTTTCCCTCATGTGCGGCACGGCCGCGCGCGTCACCGCGAAGGTGCCCTTGAGGTGGGTGTTGATCACGGCGTCCCACTCCTCTTCCGTCATGTTGAAGATCATGCGGTCGCGCAGGATGCCCGCATTGTTGACGACGATGTCGACGCTGCCGAACTGGTCCAGAGCGGTCTGGACGATGGCGTGGCCGCCCGCCATGGTCGACACCGAGTCGTAGCTGGCCGCGGCCTGCCCGCCATGGCCCTTGATCTCCTTGACGACGTCGTCGGCCGGGCCGCGCTCGCCGCCTTTGCCGTCGGCGGCCCCGCCGTAGTCGTTCACGACCACCTTGGCGCCGTACTGGGCCAACAGGATCGCGATCTCCCGCCCGATCCCGCGGGCCGCGCCCGTCACCACCGCCACTTTATCCTTGAGCATCGGAGTCGTCGCCATCGGAGATCTCTCCTCGTTAGGAACGTGTCAGATGATGCCCTCGGCGGCCAGCGCGTCCAGCTCGACCGCCGTCAGGCCCGCTTCTCCCAGGATCTCGCGCGAGTGCTCGCCCATGGCGGGGGCCCCCGTCCGTATGGTGCCCGGAGTCTTCTCCAGCTTCACCGCCGTGGCCATGGTCGTGAAGCGCCCGGCCCGGGGGTGGTCTTGCTCGACGATCATGCCCGTGGCCAGCACGGCCGGATGGCGCACCAGCTGCGCGTAGTCGTTGATCGGTGCGCAAAGCACGTCGAGCGGCTCGAGCGCCCGCATCCATTCCTCGACCGTGCGCCCCGAGACGGCGATCTCGAGCAGCGCGGTCAGCTCTTTGCGGTTCGCCAGGCGATCCGTGCGCGTCGCGAAGCGCGGGTCGTCGGCGAGCTCGGGCCGTCCGGCCGCCACGCAGAAGGGCCGCCACGTGTCGTCCTTCCACACCGCCAGAAAAATCCACCCGTCGCTCGCGCGGAAGGCCTGGTAGGGCACGAGGTTCGGGTGCCCGCTGCCGTAGCGACCGATCGGCACGCCCGATTCGTGGAAGACCGACAGCCGCGCCAGGTGCGAGAGCAGCGCGCCGTCGAGCAGCGAGACGTCCACGCGCTGTCCCTCACCCGAGCGGCCCCGGGCGATGAGCGCCGTGAGAATGCCCTGGGAGGCCAGGAGGCCCCCGATCGTGTCCACCACGGGCGCGCCGACCAGCGCGGGACCGCCGTCCGCCTCCCCGGTCACGGCCATGATGCCGCCGACCGCCTGCGCGAGCGCGTCGAGCCCGGGCTTCTTGCGCCATGGTCCGTCGGGGCCGAAGGCCGACACGGAGCAGTAGATGAGCCGTGGGTTCAGCGACTGGAGCGTGGCGTAGTCGATACCGAGCTTCTCGGCAACCCCGTTCCGGTAACCCTCGAGGACGACATCCGCCGTCCTGACGACCTGGTAGAAGGCATCGCGCCCCCGGGGTTTGGCGAGATCGAGGCAGAGGGCCCGTTTGTTGCGGTTGACCGTGAGATGCAGGATGCCTTCACCCGCACGCGCTATCCCGTACACGGTTCTGGAGGCGTCCGGCGACTCCCGCGACTCGACCTTGATGACGTCGGCGCCCATGTCCGCCAGGTACATGCCGCAGGTGGGTCCGGCGATCAGGTGGGCCAGCTCCAGGACGCGCACGCCCTCGAGCGCCCGCGCGGGCGGGTAAGTCATGGCCGCCACAACCTACCACAGCACAGGAGCCCCGGCACGCCTACGAGCGGCCTCTGCGCAGGCGGAGCGCCTCCGTGAACTCGGCGCCCAGGATGAACACGATGCCGGAGTAATAGGCGAACATGCCCAGCGCCACCAGCGCGCCGAGGGGGCCGTAGATGGCGTCGTACACCCCGATCCGGAGGATGTACCAGCGAAACGCCTGCTTCGCGGCCTCCCACAGGACGGCGGCCAGGAGTGCGCCGGCAAGCGCCGCCCCCGCCGACACGCGCTGGTGGGGGAAATACCGGTACATCAGGAAGAAGAGCATCGTGTTGAACCCGACGGCGAGCGCCATGAAGATCGAGCGGATCCACTCCGCCGGCATCTGCGCCGGCGTGAGGAGGAAGAGCCGGAACCACCCGAAGAGGTCGAAGGCGACGATGCTCGCGAGAAATAGGATGCCCATGATGAGGAGGAGAATGAGGTCCTTGCCGATCTCGCGGAACAGTCCCGGCCCCTGGTTGAACCCGAAGATGTCGTTGAGCACGAGCCTGAGCGAGGCGAAGAGCTGGCTGGCGAAGAGCAGCAGCACCGCCGTGCCGAGGAGGCCGGAGAGGCTGCGCCGCCGGATGATCTCGGCGAGGGATGCGCGCAGCTCGTCCTTGTACACCGGGATCAGCTCGGACAGCTGTCTCAGCACCAGCTCGGACGCCGCCTTGCGGCTCAGGACGAAGCCGGCGAGCGAGACGATGAAGAAGAGGATGGGCACGAGACACGTCAGGAAGCTGAACGCAAGCCCCGCGGCGTGGAAGAATCCCCGATGCGCCCGAAAGTTGACGACCGCGGTCTTGAGCGCCCTCATGACATCGGCTACACCACGCTTTTGATCAACCCGCCGTCCACCTGCACCACGCAGCCCGTCATGTACGACGCCCGTTCCGAGGCGAGGAAGACGACCATGTTGGCGAATTCCTCGGGCGTGCCGATCCGTCCCATGGGGATGTCCGCCGTCGAGCGCGTGGCGATCCATTCCTCCAGGCTCTTGCCCGCCCGCGTGGCCAGGTCTTTCTGGTGCCCGAGGAAACGGTCGGTACGGATCCGTCCCGGCAGGACCATGTTGACCGTGATGCCGTCTCGGCCGAGCTCGTTGGCGAGCGTCTTGAACATCCCGGCGATGCCGGGCCGGATACCGTTCGAGAGAACGAGCCCTTCGACGGGCTGCTTGACCGAGCTCGACTGGATGGCGAGGATCCGCCCCCACTTCTTCTGCTTCATGTCGGGCAGAACGGCCCGGATGAAGCGCACCGTCGAGAGGTGGACCTGCTCGAAGGCCGCCTTCCACTGTTCGTCGGTCATCTGCTCGAAGGGGCCGGGCGGCGGGCCGCCGACATTGGCCACGAGGACATCCACCCCGCCCCATTTCTCCCGCGTCTTGGCCACGACGCGCGCGATGTCCTCCGGCTTGTTCGCGTCGGCCGCCACCGCCAGCACGTCGGCGCCCGTCTGCTTGCTCACGTCGTCGGCCGCGGCACGGAGATCCGCCTCTCCGCGCGCGCACATCGCGACGCGCGCTCCTTCGGCACCGAAGCCCAGAGCCGAGGCTCTGCCCATGCCCTTGCTCGCCGCCACCACCAGCGCCACCTTGCCCTTGAGCCCCAGGTCCACGATTGTCCTCCGGTCAGGAGATCTGCTTGTAGAAGTCCGCGCGATCGCCGCCCGTCACGTCGAGCCGCTTGAGCTCGTTGTCGCGCATCACCTCGATCGCGATCCGCTCCCCCGGCCCCCGCCGCCACAGCGACAGGTACAGATCCTTCCGCGTTGGCACCTGCTGCGCGTCGAGCGACAGGATGACATCCCCCTCGCGGATGCACGAGCGGGCGCTTGGTCCGTTGGGTACCAGCCCCGCCACCACCACGCCCTCGTCGACCGGATGGGCGAATACTCCCAGCCATGCCCGCTGCGGGCGGCTGACCGCACGGCCGTGACGCAGGTACTCTTCCCGGTTGGCCAGGTAGCACTCGCCGGGGATGGCCAGCGACGCGCGCAGGATCTCTCCCAGGTTGAGGTACACGACACCCACCATCTGCCCGGTTATCGTGAAGAGCGGGCCGCCCCCTGAGCCCGGATTCGGCGCGCTCGACACGAGGCTCCGCTCGAGGAGATATTCCCAGTACGCCTCGAACTCCCCGAGATACGTCAGGAGCCCGCCGGACACCCGCCGCTCCCGAGGCCCGGTGGCGGCGAGTGCGAAGACGGCCGCGCCGCGGTCGAGGTGGTCGGAGGCCGTAACCGGCACCGCCGGCAGGCTCGTCCGCTTGACTTTCAGCAGCGCCAGGCCCAGCTCGAAATCCTGGGCCACGAGTTCCGCCCGCTGGGAGCGCCCCTTGCTGAAGCTTACCTGTATGGTTTCACCACCCATGACCACGTAGTTGACGGTGAGGATCAGTCCCGAAGGGTCCACGATGACGCCGGTGCCCATGCGCTCGTCACCGAGCACTCTGGCGGAGGGATGGGCCGCGGGCACCTCCGTGTGAATGTGCACCACCGAGGGAAGGAGCCGCTTGACGAGCTCGACGGAGGCGTCCATGAATCAATCGCTCACGCTAGCACGCCGCGCCGTGAGAGGGCAACGGCGGAAGCGGAGTCAGCGCGGCGGGGCTGTCCGCAGCACCCGCGCGAGAAAGGCCTCGACTTGACCCTGGGCGCCGGTCGCGGCTTCGCGGTCGTAGGCGACCGTCACGCCATACGTGCCAGGGGTGAACGGCTGCTCGATGTCCTTGAGCACTTCCTTCTTCTGGCCGACCACGTCAAAGTAGTGAAAGGCGCCCTTGTACTCGACGAGCGTCACGTCGGCGCCGCGCGCCTTCATGTTCGCCGCCATCTCGCGGCAGTACCGGGGCGGCGTCCAGTCGTCGGAGCCCCCGATCAGCAGAAGGAGCGGTCTCAGCACCAGCTCCTTGGCATAGTCGCCGCAGCCGCCCGGGTACATGGCGATGGCGGCGGCATACCCGACCCGCGGCAGCGCGACCCCGCGCGCGCGGGCGCGGTCGAGGGTCGGCCCGTTGATGACCGAGATGGCGTACTCGCCTCCCTGCGACCAGCCGAACGAGGCCACCCGCTCCGGCACCACGAAGGGCTGCGCCTGAAGGTACCGCAGAGCGCCGATTGCGTCGTCGAAGCGCGCGGTGTTGGGCATGCCGCCGGGGGTGTTGTCGTCTTTGCAATCGGCCGGCTCGTTCCGCGGCCCGAAGCTGTCCACGACGAACGCCACGTAGCCGCGATCGGCGAGCCACCGTCCCCAGGCGTACACCTGCGGCGACACACCGTGACAGCCGTGAAGCAGCACGAGCGCGGGAAAGGGCCCTGTCCCGCCCGGCTTGACGAGGCGGCCTTGGACGCGGTCCGGGGTCCTCGGCCTCGCGCTCTCAAAGGAAATGGGACCGCTGCAGGCGCTGCCGAGAGCAGCCGCGAGCAGCAGGACGGCGAAGATGTTGACCGTCATGCGCGGCAGTATAGCGCACCGGATGCGCGCCCGGCCGCGCGCGGCCGTCGTTGCTGTACAATTGCCCCTGGAGGTCAGCCATGCCCGTGCACATCGTGGAATACGCCGACTACCTCTGACCCTGGTGCTACCCGGCGGCCGTGCGCCTCCGGCGACTCAAGGAGGAGATGGGCGACGATCTCGTCATCCAGTGGAAGGCCTTCCCGCTGCGCCCCGAGCCGGACCCGTCGGTCGCCTTCAAGGGCACCTATCGCGAGGAGGGCTGGCGCCGCTGCGGCGCCATGGCGGCCGGCGACGGCATCACCTTCACCCCCTGGCCGCGCGACGACTACCCGAACTGGTCCGTGCCCGCGCTGGAGGCCGCGAAGTGCGTGGCGCTCCAGAGCGCGGAGGCCTTCGACCGCCTTCACCTTCTCCTCTACGAGGCCTTCTTCGGGCGGAGCATCAATATCGCGAAGCCGGAGGAGCTGATGGGCGTCGTCGAGGAAGCCGGCGCGGACATGACCCGCTTTCTCCGCGACTGGGAGAGCGGCGCGGGGCGCGAGGCCATCTCGCGCGACTACGAGGAGGCGCTGACCCGCGACCGGGTGCGCGCCATCCCGACCATCATCGTCGAGGGCGGCCGGCGGCTCACCGGCCTCGTGGATTTGCCCACGTACCGCAAGGCGATCGAAGAGGTCTAGCACCGCCGACATGGCCGAGCGCGAGTGGCCGGAAGAGGCGCGCGAATACTTCGAGCGTGGCTATCGAGCCCAGATGGCGGGCCGGCTCGACGAGGCCATCGAGTGCTACCGGCGCTCCCTCGCCATCTGCCCCAGCGCCGAGGCGCACACCTTTATCGGCTGGGCGCTCTCCTACCAGGGCAAGCACGAGGAGGCGATCGCGGAGTGCCGGCACGCCATCGCCGTGGACCCGAGCTTCGGCAACCCGTACAACGACATCGGCGCCTATCTCATCGAGCTCGGCCGGGAGGAGGAAGCGATCGAGTGGCTCGAGCGCGCCAAGACGGCGCCCCGCTATGAGCCCCGTCACTACCCCTACCTCAACCTCGCGTGGATCTACGCCCGCCAGCACAAGGTCCGCGAGGCGATCGACCAGCTCCAGAGCGTGATCGCGATCGAGCCCGAACACACGGGTGCGCGCAAGGAGCTGCACCGTCTGATCGGCATGCTGAATTGACCCGACTGCCCCTGACCTTCTACGACAACCGGCTTCTGTTCGGCCGTGCCGCGATCCCCGGGCAGGTCGCGTTCGAAGCCTCAGACCAGACCGTGCGTATCTATTCGCGAGACGGGGCTACGCGCGCCAGCGACGAGCCATTCCGCCCCTTCCTGCTCCTCTCCGACCCGGACCTGCTCAAGGGCTTGAAGGGTGAGGCAACTGTCGTCCCGCTCGACGGAGACGGCGTTTTCCGTTGGCTGGCGGAGTTCCCCTCGTGGGGACAGTGCCTGAAGGCACGCGACCACCTCCAGCAATTCTCAGGCGGAACCGCCGACCCGCCCTACCGCTTCCTCTCCGACCCCGTGCACCAGTTTCTCCTTCGCACGGGCCGGACGTCTTTTCTCGGCATGGCCTTCCAGGATCTCCGACGGATGGCGGTGGACATCGAGGTCACCACCGCGCCCGGCTTCGAATTCCCCAACGCCACACGCGAGGCCGATCGGATCATCGCCATCGCCATCGCCGATTCTGAGGGTTTCACGACCGTGCTCTCGGGGGCCGAGATGGGAGAAGCCGACCTGCTCCGGGAATGCGGTCGGATCATCGTCGAGCGCGATCCCGATGTCCTCGAGGGCCACAACATCTTCCGCTTCGACCTCGAATACATGGAGGCGCGCGCGCGGAAGCTCAAGGTCCCGCTCCGCTGGGGGCGCGACGGCTCCTCCCTCCGCGGCCGGCCGTCGAGGATGCAGGTGGCCGAGAGAACCATCGGCTATCGCCGATACCACGTCGAAGGTCGGCACATCGTGGACACCTGGATCCTCGCCCAGCTCTACGACGTGGGCGCGCGCGACCTCGAGTCCTACGGCCTCAAGGACGTCGCGCGCCACTTCGGCATCGCGGCACCCCAGCGTACCTACCTGCCCCCGGAGGATATCCCGCGCATCTTCCGGGACGATCCCGCGCGGCTCATGGCCTATGCCCGCGACGACGTCACGGAGACGCTGGCGCTCTCGGGCATCCTCTCGCCTCCATATTTTGTCCAGGCCCAGGCGCTGCCGATGTCCTACGAGTCCGTCGTGCTCCGCGGCAACGCGACCAAGATCGACGCGCTGCTCATGCGCGAGTGCCTCCACGGAGGGCGCGCGATTCCGACGCCGTCCTCGGGCAAGACGGTCGCCGGCGGCTACACGGCCGTCCTGCTCACCGGGGTGGCCCGCCGCGTCCTGCATGTCGACGTCACCTCGCTCTATCCCTCGCTCATGCTTGCGCGGAAGATCGCCCCGGCCCGCGATTCCCTCGGCGTCTTCCTGAAGCTCCTCGGCGATCTCCGCGAGTACCGCGTGGCGGCCAAGCGGCTGGCCCGCGAGGCGCCCGAGCCCGGCGAGCGCACGCTGGCGGCCGCGCTGCAGCAGACGTTCAAGATCCTCATCAACTCGTTCTACGGCTACCTGGCCTTCTCGCAAGGGCACTGGAACGACTTTGACGCCGCGAATCGGGTCACCGGGCAAGGACGGGACCTCGTCCAGGCGCTCGTGGCCCGTCTCGGCGAGCTCGGCGCGGTGGTGATCGAAGTGGACACCGACGGGATCTACTTCGTGGCCCCGCACGACGCCGACGAGGAGAAGCTCCTCGCGGAGCTCGAACGAGTGCTGCCGCCGGAAATCCAGCTCGAGCTCGATGGCCGCTACGAGGCGATGCTGTCGTACAAGATGAAGAACTACGTGCTGCTGGACGCCCGGGGCAAGCTCCTGATCAAGGGATCGGGGCTTCGCTCACGCGGCATCGAGCTCTTCCAGCGGCTGTGGTTGGAAGAGATGTTCCGGCTGCTGCTGACGGGCCGGCGCGAAGAGATCCCCGCCCTCGTCACGCGATGGCGGGAGGATTTCGAGGGCCGCCGCGTGCCGGTCAAGCACTTCATGAAGACGGAGACGCTCCAGGAGTCGGCCGCCGGATACGAGGACAAGCTCCGGGACGGCCGGCGGAACGCATCGGCCGCATACGAGCTGGCGCTCCGCTCGGAGCGGCCCTACCAGGCGGGCGACCAGGTCTCCTATTACGTCGCCGGCGACAAAACGCGCGTGAAGGTCAACGAGGCGGCCAAGCTCGCCGCCGAATGGGATCCGGCCGCCCCGGACGAGAACACCGCCTACTACCTGGCCAAGCTCGAGGATCTCTACGAGAAATTCCGCCCGCTCATCGAGCAGGACGGCCTCGCCCCCCCGGCCGATCCAGAGTCCGAGGGCCCCGCGCAGCTACCACTCGAGTAGCAGCTGGCGGGGCCGGGCCGGTCGCTCTGCGGTGATTCGCTCCGCCCGGCTCCGGGCCGGGAAGCCGGCCGCGAGCGCCGCGCGCTCGGCCACCGCCTCCACGCGCTCGCGGTAGGCATTCTCCGCGGTGGCACTCCCCGCGTAGAGGGCGCGGTAGCGCGGCAGGAGCCGGGGAAACTCGGTGGCGATGAAGTCGAGGAAGAACCCGTGCGTCTCCCCCCGGAGGAAGAGCACGTTCCAGATGGCCTCCCGCGCTCCGGCCGCGCGCGCCGCCACGAACAGCGCGCGCAGCGCGGGCTCGCGGTCGGTCAGGAAGGGCAGCACCGGCATGGCGAAGAGCCGGGCGGGAACGCCGGCCGCTGACAGCTCCCTCATGGCCCCGAGACGGAGGTCGGGGCGCGGGGCTCGCGGCTCGATCCGCCGGAGGAGCGCCGCGTCGAGCGACGTGAGCGAGACATTGACGATGAGCTCCCCTGCGGCGGCGATCAGTCGGAGCAGGTCGATGTCGCGGGTGACGGCGGGAGACTTGGTGGTGATCCCAACCCGCAGGCCGGGTACTCGCTCGACGCTCTCGAGCACCCGCCGGGTGACCCGAAAGCGCGACTCGGCCGGCTGGTAAGGATCCGTCGCCGCGCCTATGGCTACTTCCTCGCCGCTCTCCCGCGCCCGCCTGAGCCTGGAGAGAAGCTTAGCCTCGTCGGCCTGCTTCACGTAGATCCGCCTCTCGAACTCGACGGGATCCGTGTGACCCAGGTAGCCGTGGGTCGGCCTCGCATAGCAGTAGCGGCAGCCGAACTCGCAGCCACGGAAGGGGTTGACGGTCCAGCCAAAGGGGAAGCGTGGATCGCTGAGCCGGTTTACGAGCTCGGAGCTTTCAAGCGGGCGAAATTCCACGCGTCGCCGCTCATCGACAACGGGACCAATACGCTTCACGAATCCTGGCGCAGGTACTCCTGGTTTGTTCATGCCCCTCACCATATGACGAGTATCATAACACCGAAAGAAGGCCCCGGAA
>WNFC01001602.1_pt1 | contig 27759 bp, 26 predicted proteins | sample 5400541 | NCBI WGS metagenome assembly WNFC01 (sample SAMN13153342, study PRJNA577476) | soil metagenome | isolation source: 120 cm saprolite under Douglas fir tree site 2 hole 2 replicate 1 | place: USA:California | collected 2015-04-18 | reverse complement strand
GTCTTGGCGAAGCTGTCGGGCGAGTTGCTGCTCCATTCCTCGAGCAGGTGCGCCGTCAACGCATGCCCGGCCGAGCGGACCGGCCGGTCAGCGAAGATGATGGCGTTGGGCGAGATGCCTTCCAGCGTGAGCTTCTGTCCGTCGAGCTTGGCGCCGCGCGCATTGAGCACGATCATCGAGGGCACGACGGCCGCCGGCTGCGGCCGGCCGATGGTCTTGGCCGTACCGGTCGCCGGCGCGCCGGTTGGCTGCGAGCCGGCACCTTGCGCGCCGGTGGTTTGCGCGTCGGCGAGCACGGACAGGCCGAGAAGCGCCGCGGCCGTCGCCAGTCCGGCCAAGATGCTGAGCGGGTTCATGGATGGCCTCAGTAGCAGGGCAGGAGGGGAGGCTTGCCGCAGGTCGGCGCGTTGTAGCGCTGCTGGTAGCGCGGATCGATGTCCGGTGGCGGCGGGGCACCGACGGCGGTGCCATAGCTCGTGGGCGGCGGAACGTACGGGCCGGTGGGCGAGGGGTTGGACCAGCCGCTGAAAGTGCTGGTGCCGTTCGAATCCCCGATATTGGGAGTCTCGCCGCCGGTGGTCTGGCTCTGGCCGTAGTAGGTGGCGCCGTTCGAACCGATGCCCCACCAGAGCGTGTCGATGAAGACGGATGCGGGGCCGTCGGCTTTGCCGAGGTTGCCCTCGAGGACCTTGACGTCGAAGGTCAGCCGCTCGCCCTCGAGCTTGGCCGCGGTCAGCTCGACCACGGCGTCGCTGACGCTGGAGCCATCCTTCGAAAACACCGACACCGTCGCGTTCGGCGGATCCTTGGCGAAGCTGCCGGTGTGCCAGATCTCGACCATGTCGGGCGTGACCATGTGGCCGACGCTGCGCACCGGACGGCTGGTGAAGAGCGTGGCGCTTGGCAGGACGCCGTCGAGCACGAGCTTCTGGCCGTCGAGCTTGGCGCTTCGGGCGTTCAACACGATCAAGGCCTGCGAATGCTGACGCGCCGCGGGAACGCCGATCGTCTTCTGGGCCGGCGCCGTGATGGCGTTGGGGGCTGGCGGCGCCGTCAGCGTTTGGGCGAAAACGAGACCCGTGGTCAGGGCCGGGGCCAGAATCAGGGCAGCCAGAAGGCTGCACCTCTGCTGTGCGTTCATTGAGACTGGTCCTTCCTTCCCCGGGCGTTCGCAGCCGCGCCTTGTATAAGGGAGGCACGGGCCGGTGAGAAGGGCGCGTTGGCCTTATCCCCCGCCTCAGTGCAGTTGACTAAACCCTTCTCGCAGCCCATTTTCCGCCCGCTTCGTTCATAATTCACCCCAAGCCGGAGGCCGGATGGCCAAAGAAGATCTGATTGAATTCACCGGTGTGGTCGCGGAGTTGCTGCCCAATGCCATGTTCCGGGTGAAGCTCGACAACGACCACACGATCCTCGCCCATACCTCGGGCAAGATGCGCAAGAACCGCATCCGCGTGCTGGCAGGCGATCGCGTCACCGTCGAGATGACGCCCTACGACCTGTCCAAGGGCCGCATCACCTTCCGCTTCAAGTAGGCGTTGGGCGCCCCGTCGATCCCCCCGCTCGTCCTGGCCTCCGCTTCGCCGCGCCGGCTCGACCTGTTGCGGCAGGTCGGACTTGAGCCCGCCAAGATCGACCCCGCCGACATCGACGAAACCCCGGCACCCGGCGAGGCGCCGCGGAGCTATGCGCTACGCATGGCCAAGGCGAAGCTCACAGCCGTCGCCTGTCGCCATCCCGGCGCCGTCGTGCTGGCGGCCGACAGCGTCGTGGTCTGCGGCCGGCGCATCCTGCCCAAGGCCGAGACCGAAGAGGAGGCGCGCGCCTGCCTGAAACTGCTGTCGGGCCGGCGGCACCGCGTGCTGGGCGGCATCGCCGTCGGTCGGCCGGATGGAACGGTGCACGCGCGGCTGGTCGAGACCGTGGTGCGCTTCAAGCGGCTCGAGACCGCCGAGCTCGACGACTATCTGCGCTGCGGCGAATGGCGCGGCAAGGCCGGCGGCTATGCCATCCAGGGCCGCGCCGCGCGCTTCATCGCCTTCGTTTCCGGCTCCTACAGCAACGTCGTGGGCCTGCCGCTGTTCGAGACCGTGAATCTGTTGAAGGCCGGGCAGCCGTGAGCAAGGTCGACCGGTTGATCTGCCACGTGCTGCCCAAGGCGTTCCTGATGGCGCTGGTCGCCGAGGGCCGCCTGGTCGAGCTGCAGGTCGTGCGCCGCGATACGCCCTCGCGGGTCGAGAGCGTGTTCCTCGGCCGACTCGAACGGGTCATGCCTGACCTCGATGCGGCCTTCGTCGATATCGGTATCGGCCGCTCGGGCTTCCTGCGCGCCGAGGATCGCGCCGGCAGCGACGACTGGCCGCCGGCAGGTGCGCCACTGATGGTCCAGGTGAGAAACGACGGCGAGGGCGAAAAGGGGCCGCGACTCTCGATGAACGTCGCCGTGACCGGGCGTTACGTCGTCTATCATCCGGTCGGCTCGGGCATCAGCTTCTCGCGCCGCATCGAGGGCGAATCCGAGCGAGACCGCTTGCGCAGCCATGTCGAAGGCCTGCTGGAGGGCGGCATCGTGCTGCGCACCGCCGCTGCCGGCGCCGCGCCGGGCGTGCTGCGCGCCGACGCGGAGCAGGTCATGGAGCGCTGGGAACAGCTCCGCCGCCAGGCCTTCGACGTCCAGCCGCCGGCTGACCTGTCGGCGCGCATTCCCGGCGAGCGCGATCCGATCGCCCGCTTGCTGCGCGACCACGGCGCCTCCCTGGAAGAGGTGATCCTCGACGAGCGCGCCATGGCGCGCGCGCTGCAGGACGAGATGGATCGTTTGGCTGAGAAGATCCGCGTGCGCTGGCACAACGGGTCGATGCCGGCCTTCGAGATCGACGATGTCGCGGGCCAGATCGACACCGCGCTCGCCCCGCGCATCGTGCTGGAAAGCGGCGTCGAGGTGCTGTTCGAGCCGGGCGAGACGCTGTGCGCGGTCGACGTCGACAGCGCCGCCGCCGGCGGTCGCCAGGGCCGCGCGCCGCGCCGGCCGATCGACGTCAACCTCGAGGCGGCGCCGGCGATCGCCCAGCAGCTCCGGCTGCGCAACATCGCGGGCGCCGTGGTGATCGACTTCGTCAACATGCGCAGCACCTACGACCGCGACAAGGTCCAGGCGGCGCTGGCCGAGGCCATGGCCGACGATCCGGTGCCGACGCAGCTCTACGGCTTTACGCGGCTCGGCCACTTCGAGTTGACGCGCGCGCGCCGCGGCGCGACCTTGGCGGCCCAGCTCGAGGCGTTGGAAAAAGGCGATGACTGACCGATCCACCCCGCCGCTGCGCGCGGTGCGGATAATAGAAGCCAAGTGTGCGATCTGCGGCAAACCGGTTGCCGCCGACTACCGCCCGTTCTGCTCCAAGCGCTGCGCCAATATCGATCTCGGCCGCTGGCTGAAGGAAGGCTATCGCGTTCCGACCGACGAGGGCCCGACCGAGGACGAGTCCGGCGGCGAGGGGCGGGGACCAACTGGACAGGAAAGCTGACGCGTCCTATACAGCCCGCCGCCAGCCGAACGGTACGCCCAGGTAGCTCAGTTGGTAGAGCATGCGACTGAAAATCGCAGTGTCGGTGGTTCGATTCCGCCCCTGGGCACCATTCCCGAGTGGGCCGTAAAGAAAGCAGCGGGTTAACCCCCTGTTTCTCGAACAATCCGCAAAAGCTGCGACACTTCAAGGCCGCTTTCGTTCTCCAGTCGCCGGCATGAGAAGGTGCATCGCGCTGCTGGGTTACTCGTCGAAATTCGCCGACCGGCTGCTCCCCGCCGTTCGAGCCAGTCATTGCACACCCGCGATCAAAAGGCGCTGCTGGGTTCCTCGTCGAAATTCGCGACCGGCTGCTGGCTGTTCTTAGGCGCGCTCCCGCTCGATCAGGGAAGCGATGATTCGCCGCGCTCGCACCGTCACGGCGTCGCCTGAAAGGCTGAGCTGCGGCAGACTCTCGGTGTCGCAGTCGCGGCTGCGCTGGACCGCTTCGAGGATGGTCTTGTCCTCGACGAAGGTCGCCTCCATGTGGCCGCGCAGGGTTTTGCTGAACTCCGCGTTGCCGACGTTGAAGGTCCGCGCCGTATGCCAGAAATAGAAGCAGGTGTTGGCCGTGCTCGGCGTCACCGTGCCGTTGGAGAAGAGGCTGATGCCCCGGCTGCGGTCGCCCTGCGGCGCACCGGAGCCCACGGGCGCGCTGCCGACGTCGATCAGCACGGTCGACGGCTTGGTGAAACACACGTTGAACCAGCGGTCGACATTGGTCGTGAAGCCGCCGGCCGCGGCATGCATCGCCGAGGGCGGTGTGTCGTAGGTCCAGCGCGAGAAGTCGACCCAATCGCTGTCGCCCTCGATCTCGATCTCAGCCTTCACCATCTTGGGCGTGCCGATGCTGTTGCGGTGGACGAAGGAGAGATGCGTGTCGTCCAGGAGATTGTCGAGCGCCGCCAGGTAATGGCAGCGTAGCGGGATCACGCCATGGACTTCGGACAGGTTGGGGTCGGTTATCCAGTGCATGTCGGGCACCAGCGAGAGATCGGGCGTTGCCTCGCCCATCCAGACCCAGACATGGCTGTGCCGCTCTTCGGCCGGATAAGCTCTTATGTGCGCCGCCTTGGGGATCACGGTCTGGCTCGGAATGTCGAGGCAGGTGCCGGCGGGCGAGAACAGCATGCCGTGGAACGGGCATTCGATATTGTCGCCGATCACCTGGCCGTCGGAGAGCGGCGCCTTGCGGTGCGGGCAGCGGTTGGTAAGAGCGACGGCTTTGCCCGCGCTGTCGCGGTAGAGGACGATCTGGCGATCGCACACCGTGCGGGCCAGTGGCTTGGTTGAGACCTCGTCGGCGAAGGCGGCGCAGTACCATTGGTTCAGCGGATAGTCGCGCTGGGCGGTCATGGCATTGATCCTAGCCGAAGGTCTGGGCGATGCGCATGCGCAGGTAATCGCCCGATGTGATCGGCTCGTACTTGGGCTGGCCGGGGCGGATCTGCTGGATGACGGCGTCGTAGTTGGGCTGGTGGAAGAAAACGAGAGAAAGACGGCGCGAGTCGTGCGCCTTCTCCTCCGGCGGATTGACGACGCGATGCAGGGTCGAGACCCAGCGGTCGTCGGTCCAGCGCGCCATCAGGTCGCCGATGTTGACGATGAACGTGTCGGGCACGAACGGCACCGGCCGCCACGCACCGCCGTCGGTGGCGACCTCGAGCCCGCCCGGGCGGTCCTCGGTCTTGAGGATGGTGAGGCTGCCCCAGTCCGAATGGGCGCTGGCGCGGAGTTGGCCGGGCTGCGGCGGCGTCTTCTGGTCGGGGTAGTTGCTGAGCTGGAGCGTGGAGATGTGCTTGTCGACCTTGTCGTCGAACCAATGCTCGTCGAGCGACAGTGCCAGCGCGAACTGCCGCATCAGGGTGAGCGACAGCCTGTCTATCGCCTCGAAGTAGCGCCGCATTGTCGCTTCGAAGCCGGCGATCGCGGGTGGCCAGATGTTGGGCACGATGGTGAGCTTGCCTTCGGCCCGCGTGTAGTAGTCGTCGGCCGGATCGATATCGAAGCGGCCGATGCTGAACAGCTCGCGGTGGTCGGGCGCCCCTTCCTCGCCGCGGCTGTAGGCCAGCACACTGGCGCCGATATCGCGGTAGCCGCGCTTCGCGCCTTTTCCGAGGGTCGCGCAACTCTGCTTTTCGGCGAGCGGCAGGTCGAAGAAGGCATTGGCCGCGTGCTTGGTGTCCTCGACGAGCTGGTTGGAGACGCCGTGGCCGGCAATCACCAGGAAGCCGATCGAGGCGCAGGCCTGGTCGATTTCCCGAGCCAGCGCCTGGCGTTCGGCGAGCGAGACGGAGAAGGCACGGGAGATGTCGATTACAGGAACGGGGTGAATCATGACATGAAGCTCCTAGGCACGAATCAGATCGGCGGCCTTCTCGGCCATCATCAACACGCAGGCATTGATATGCGCGGAAACCAGACTGGGCATCGCCGAGGCATCGACCACGCGCAGCCCCTCGACGCCGTGTACGCGCAGCGTCGGATCGAGCACGCTGCCGATGGGACAGGTGCTCGACGGATGGCTGACGGTGACGGCGTTCTGGCGGACAAAGGCATCGATCTCGGCATCGGTTTGCACTTTGTCGCCGGGCATCATCTCGCCCAGCCGATAGGGATCGAGTGTCGCCTGGCGGGCGAGTTCCCGGCCGACCCTGAAACCTTTGCGCAGCGTGTCAATGTCCCGCCGCTCGGTCAGGAAGTTGAAGGTGAGTCGCATCGGCTGGCGCGGATCGGCGGAGCGCAATGTCACGCGGCCGCGGCTCTCGGGCCGGAGGAGCGCGGCACGCACGCTGAACGCATCGGCATAGGGCGCCTTGATACCGGGGAACCAGAGATGGGCGTGGAACGGGGCCGTCGGCAGCAGGAACTCGAGGTCGGGCGCGGCGAGCTGCGGCTCGGACCTGATGAAGGCCATGACGCCGCTTGGTACCGACGTGGCGTACCCAGTGCGCAGGAACCAGGCCTTCAGCATGTTCATGGCCATGCGGTCGAAGCGCATCTCGCGATGGAACTCGCCCGGCATCCTGCGTGCATAGACATTATTCAGCATCAAGTGGTCCTGCAGATTCTCTCCCACTGGAAGATCGACGAGCGCCGTAATTCCGTGCTGCTTGAGATGATCTGCCGGTCCGATTCCCGATAGCATCAGAAGCTGCGGCGTGTTGAAGACACCGCCGCACAGGATCACCTCCGCCGATGCGTAGGCCTTTGTCGCAATTCCGGCGGTCAGATACTCGACGCCCACCGTCCGGTGACCTTCGATGACCAGCCTGAGCGCTGGCGTGTTGATGCGTACCTCAAGGTTCCCGCGGCGGCGCGCAGGTTTCAGATGCGCCGTCGCCGCCGAGGAGCGCCGGCCGTTGCGGATCGTGTATTGCGTCCGGCCGAAGCCTTCGTTGTTGCCGCTCGCGGGGTCTTTATTCTCGACGAACCCCATGGTCTTGGCCGCCTCGATCCAGGCCGCGCAGATCGGGTCGGTGGCGCGTGTCCACTGCACGCCGACCGGACCGCTGCCGCCGCGCGCTTCGCTTTCGCCGTCCTCGGCAGTCTCGGTGCGCTTGAAGTAGGGCAGCACGTCTTCGTAGGACCAGCCGACTGCGCCCTGTTGCGCCCAGCGATCATAATCCTCGCGGTGGCCACGGCTGTAGGCCATCACATTGATCGACGACGAACCGCCCAGCACTTTTCCGCGCGGTATGGGAATGACTCGGTTGTCGAGTCCGGGCTCGGGCTCCGAATTATAGCCCCAATCGTGCCGCCGAAGCCGTTGCAGCTTGCCGAAGCCCAACGGGATGTGAATCAGCGGGTCGCGGTCGGCGCCGCCCGCTTCGAGCACCAGCACCTTCGTCCGTCCGTCCTCGGTCAATCGATTGGCGAGCGTACACCCGGCAGAGCCCGCGCCGACGATGACGTAGTCGTAATGGTCGCTCGCCATCTAGCCCGTCCAGGCCTTCGTCACGTCGGCCGTCGTGGTGACGACGGCGAAGTACTGGGCAAAGATGTCGAACGTGGTGTCGTGCATGTCGCTGCGATAGGACGCCGAGGCGTCTCGCGGCAGGAACAGATGATAGTCGCGCACAAAAGCGTCGCGTACGGCGGTGTCGACGCAGCATTCGGTGGTGAGGCCGCAGACCACCAGCGTGTCGAGGCCGGGACGCGCCCTTAGCACGAATTCCATGGTGGTATTGGTGAAGGTCGAATAGCGGTGCTTCACCACCTCCGCGTCGCCCGCGCGCGGCTTGACGCGGTAATACTCCGCGCCGGGCGTACCGGCGAGGCACGGCCGGCCGCCATTGTTGGTGCCGTTGCGCAGGCGCCGTTCCTGAGCCGGCATGGAGTCGGTCGCGGGTCCCGTCTCCAGCCGCACGAACACGGTGAACACCCCGGCGCGCCGGGCCGCGTCATGCAGCTCGATCATGTGGTCGATGGCGGGCTCGACGCGGCTGAGATCACAGCCAACCTTGCCGTAGAGCCCGTCGGGCGCGCCGAAATCGACCTGCACGTCGATGATCACCAGCGCCGTGCGCTTGGGGTCGATCATCTCTGCCAACGAGGGCCGGGTTGCGACAATCGCGCTCATGGGTGTTCCTTATGTCAGCATCCAGCGGGTAAGCGAGGGCAGGCCGGAGCGCTTGACGATCGCCTCGGCCGCGACTTGTGACTCGGCGTAAAGCCGGTCTTCGTCGATCGTAGTACAGTGGTAATTGTCGACGACGCGCTTGCCGTCGATCCAGACGCTGTGCACGCCGCGCCCGTCGGCCGACCAGACGAGCTGATTGGCGACGTTGAGCAGGGGCCGCCATTCCGGGCGGTTGGTGTCGTGGAAGACGAGGTCGGCCTTCTTGCCGACTTCGAGCGAGCCGATGTCACTTTCAAGGCCCATCGCCCTGGCGCCGCCGAGCGTCGCCATCTCGAAGGCCTTTTCCGCCGGAAAGATCGTGGGATCGCGCCGCGCATCCTTGAAAAGGCCGGCGACCAGATAGGTCGCCCGCATCAGGTCTGAGTAGTTGCTGCCATTGTTGCCGTCCGTGCCGATGGCGATGTTAACGCCCGCCTTCGCCATCTCGGGAAATCGGCCGACCTGGGTGATGCCGTAGGCGGTCTTGAGCGCGGTCGTCGGACAGTGAGCGACGCTGGTGCCTGTCTCAGCCAGCAGGCCGATCTCGCTGTCGTCGACATGGACGAGGTGGGCGATGGCGACGTTAGGGCCCAGCACGCCGAGATCGGCCAGATGCTCCACCGGTCGGCGCTTGAACTTGGCGAGATGCCACCCGACGTCGCCGGGCGCCGGGCTCATGTGAAACGAGAGGCCGGCGCCATGCGTATCGGCCAGTTGCTTCGCGGCCTGCCACAGCCCATCGCTGCAGATCGTATGGCCGAGCAGGATCGGCCATGCCGCGACGAGCGCACCGGGGCTGGCCGGATAGCGCTCGAGCTCGTCCTCCAGGAGGGTGATCGCCGCCTCCGTCGTCTCGGCGGGTTTGCCCGGCCGCCTTGCCATATCGGACACGCGTGCCCCGACGCGGGCGCGAATGCCTGTCTCGGTCAAGCCGTCGACCACGGCATCGAGATAGTCGATGGTTCCGGCCTCCAGGAAAGAGGTCGTGCCGGTCCTCAGCATCTCGACGGCGGCAAGCTGCGCCGACAGCCGCTCGTCTTCGGGCGTGTAAAAGGCATGGATCGGCGACAGCCATTTCCACACACTCTCCTCGAAGGCGACGTTGTCGGGCACGAAGCCGCGCGTCAGGGGTTCGCCAGTGACATGGATGTGGCTATTGATCAGGCCCGGCGTGACCACGAAACGCCGCCCGTCGATCGTCTCTCTCGCGCTGATCTGCTTCTCGATATCGGCCGTCTTGCCCAGCCCGACGATGCGATCGGCCCTGAAAGCAATCGCACCGTCTAGGAGGACGTGCCGCGCCGCGTTCATGCTGACAATCGTCGTGTGCGTGATCAGCGTATCGGCCTCGATCATCGTTCAGCTCTCGCCGATCGGCAGGCGCCTGAAGGGGGCTACGCCGGCGGCTCGGTCGGCGATCTCGTCCGGCCCGAGATCCTCCACGCGGGTGGCGATGATCCAGCGATGCCCGAACGGGTCCTCGATTGCGCCCGACACGACACCCCAGAACCGCTCCTCGACCGGGGAAAGTGCTTTGGCGCCGGCGTCGACCGCGTCCTGGAACGTGGCCTCGGCATCGGCAACGTAGAGATGCACGGTCGCGGGCGAGCCGCCCAGGGTCCGCGGCGAGACCAGTCGACGCTCGGGAAACTCGTCCTGGACCATGATGCGGCCGCCGTCGATCAGCAGCTCGCAATGGAAGATGCGCCGGTCGTCATCATACTGGTTGCGGAACAGCTCGCCCGCACCGAACGCGCGCTTGTAGAAGTCGATCGCCGCTGCGGCATCGTCGACGATGAGCTGGATCACGATCGAACCAAATTCGCTGGGAATTGGGCGGACGCTAGGCGTCGGCATAGGCCGCTCCAATCCGGGCATTGCCCAATCGATAGAGCGCGCGCAGGCGCTGGAGCTCCTGGCGCGCCACGTCGCGGCCGCGCTTGGTGATCGAGTAATAGCGGCGGCGCGGATCGTCGGTGTTGCCGTCGGCCTCGTCGGTTTCGCGGATCAGGCCGGCCTTCAGCTGGAGCTGCAGCGTGCGATAGAGCGTGCCGGGTCCCATCTGGAAACCGGTACGGAACGCGGTATTGATGGTTTGCATGATGAGGTACCCATGCATGGGTCGTTCCGCGAGTGCCAGGAGGATGAGATAGCTCGGCTCCGTCAACGGGAGCTCGGCGCCTGCATCCATCGGCTTCTGTGCCATGTCACGCGGCCTGGGTGACGTCTAGGCTGCTCCGCACGCCGGGCAGGATGCTCTCGCCGAAGAAGCGCAGGTCTTCGACGTAGTCGGGGAAGATCAGCATCATGCCGTCAAGTTCTGCCGTCTGGATCGTATGCACTATCTTCTGCCGGATCGTCTCGGCACTGCCCGCGAGATAGGAAGTCATGAAGCCGTTGCGCTTGGAACGCGCCACCAGCGAGGTCTCGCGCCCGTCGGGCTTGAGCCCATAGCTCGCGCGCATGCCTTCCACCGCGACGTGGTCGGTGCCGGCGACGAAGTGCGCGACGCGCGCCTCGGCTTCCTTGTCGGTCGTGCCTGGTATAACAGTGTACATTGCGAAGGTTTTCGTCTTCTTGCCGTACCTGGCGCCGAAGTCCTTGGCGCGCTTGCTGATGGAAGCGATCTCTTCCTCTGACTGGCCCGCGACGAAGCCGCCATCGGTGTATTTGGCGGTAAAGTCCAAACCGACATCGGACATGCCGGCGCAGATCAGATCGGGCCGCGGATTGGACACGGGCTTGGGGTCGGAGACGCAGTCGGTGATATTGAAGAATTCGCCCTTGTAGTCGACGCGCTTCTCGCTCCACAGGCGCAGCAAGATTTCGATCCATTCCCGCGCCAGGTCGTATCGGCGGTCATGGTCGAGGTTTGGCCGCCACATGCCCATCTGCTCGAACTCGCCGCGGTAGGCGCCGGACACGACGTTGAGGCCGGCGCGACCGTGGCTGATATGGTCGAGCGTCGCCATCATCTTGGCGATCACCACGGGATGTTGAAGCAGCGTATGGGCCGTGCACCAGACCTTGGTGCTCTTGGTCGCCTCGGCCAGCGCCGCCATCATGGTCATCGATTCGAGCGACGTGCCCCAATGGTCGGTGACGCCGCCGTAGCCGCGCCACTTCATCATCGACAGGATGAAATCGAAGCCGAGCCCGTCGGCCAGGACCGCGGCCTTGCGGTTAAGGTCGTAGGAGCCGTCGATCCGCGGCGTATTCTCCGAGATGATCCAGCCGCCATTGGCCAGCGGCAAAAAAACGCCGAACATCGGGTCGTTCGCTGAACTCACGATCCGCCTCGCTCCCCTGAATTACCCGGCGACTATATCCTCTATGGATATAGTTGGGGAAGGGGGGCATTGCTCGCCCAATCATTCGGCACTCCGCCCACGCCGCAGGCAGGTTCGAGCGTGGTGCGCAAAGCTCGCAAGTAATTGTGCGTAACGAGGCAAGTGTTCCACGGGCAGGCGCGCAATGAAACGATGAACCTCGGCGCCGCCGGGTATTCGTCGATCAGGTTGGGGGGAGGCGATGCAGGGTGTTGGACTGAGTGCACAGGTTGTCCGGCGGATGTTTGCAGTGGCCACCGCCGCCGCGGTGGGAATGGCCGTGCCTCCGGCGGCCGCCCAGGACAAGCCGCTGAAGAAGACCCGCATTGTCGCCGCCACCGCGGTGCTCGACGTTACCTATCCGCAGCTCACCCTGCCGCTTACGCTCGGCTACTGGAAGCAGGAAGGTTACGATGTCGACGTGCAGCCGGGCGGCGGCTCGCTGCAGGCGATCCAGCAGATGGTTGGCGGCAACTCCGACTTCGCCGCCGGCAGCGGCAATGCCATGATCCAGTTCAACGAGAAGAACAATCTGCCGATCCGCATCGTCTACAACTACGCCAATACCGACTGGTCGCTGGCGGTCGATGCCGACGGGCCGATCAAGTCCGTCAAGGACCTGAAAGGCAAGACGGTCGGCGTCTTCAATCTCGCGACGGGCGGCATCGGCCTGCTCAATGCGCTCTTGCGCGCCAATGGCATGGATCCGGCCAAGGATGTCGAGCTGATCGCGCTCGGCATGGGCGCGGCGCCGGTCGATGCGATCAAGTCGGGCAAGGCACAGGCCCTGATGTACTGGGGTTCGGGCACGGCCTCATTCGAGAATGCCGGCTTGAAGCTGCGCAAGCTGGTCGGCGACGACTGGCCGACCTATCCCGATTATTCGCTGGTGACGATGCAGGGCACGGCCGACAAGAACCCCGAGATGATGATCGCGCTTGGGCGCGGAACCGCCAAAGCCGCGCTGTTCGCGATCACTAATCCGACCTGTGCCGTCAAGCTGCATTGGGCTCACTATCCTGGCTCCCGTCCCTCGGGCGACGAGGCGGCGGCCTTGAAGCGGGATTTGCACAGCATTGAGGCCCAGCTCGAGTCGATGAAGTACGCCTATGCGCGCTTCGGCAAGGGCAAGCTCTGGGGCCGATTCGACCCAACCGACTGGAACCGCTTGAGCCAGTTCATGTTGGACGCCAAGCAGATCAGCAAGCCGTTCGACGCCACCGTCCTGGAACTCAAGATCCCGAATTTCTACGAAAAGATCAGCGATTTCGACGCCGAGTCGATCAAGGCCGCCGCCATGGCCTGCAAGATCTGACGACTTGAACGGGAGCATCCCATGAGCCGTCTGGAGCTGCATCGGCGATCGGCGATGTTGGCGGGAGGAGCCGGGCTGCTGGGCGCTGCACTTCCCCGCATGGGTCATGCGCAGGAGGCGCCGCGCCGCGGTGGCACGCTCGTCGCACAGACCTTTTCGGATTTGCGGATCCTCAACCCGGCGATCCGGACTTCCTTCGCCATCCACGTCTACACCAGCAAGATGGTCGAGCCGCTCGTCGACCTGGAGCCGGACGGCCAGCCCGCGCCTCGGCTCGCGGTTTCCTGGGAGAGCTCACCCGACGGCAAGACGATCAGCTTTGCCCTGCGCCGCGGCGTGCTGTGGCACGACGGCAAGCCTTTCACCTCCGCCGACGTGCAGTTCTGCGCCATGGAGATGTGGAGGAAGTATCAGAACTTCGGCACGCAGCTTCACCGCAACCTGACGGCAGTGGACACGCCTGACGACTACACGGCGGTATTCCGCTATGCCGTGCCGATGCCGCTGGGCTTGCTGCTGCGCGCCGCCGCCGAACTCTGTCAGGTGGTGCCGAAGCACGTCTATGCAGGCACTGACATCCTCAACAACCCGGCCAATACCGCGCCGATCGGGACAGGGCCATTCAAGTTCGTCTCCTACGTGCCCGGTCAGCACGTCATCATGGAGCGCAACCCCAACTACTGGATGCCGGGGCTGCCCTATCTCGACCGGGTGGTGATCCGCGCGATTGCCGATGCGCCCGCGGCGGTGGCAGCGCTCGAATCCGGCGACGTGATGATGAGCCTTTTCTCCTCGCTTCCCCGCACCGACTATGTCCGGCTCGGGAAGGACAGCCGCTTCCGGGTTTCGACCAAGGGCAACGAAGGCAATCCGCTATTCAACACCATCGGATTCAATACCCGCCACAAGGAGCTGGCCGACGTGCGGGTGCGCCGAGCCTTCATCCACGCGCTTGACCTCGATTTTTACGCCAAGAGCTTCGACTACGGATTCTCCAAACGTGCGCAGGGCCCGTGGCCCACCGGTTCGTCCTTCTTCGTGCCGGACGTGCCGAACTATCCGTATGACGTGAAGCGAGCCGAAACCCTGCTCGACGAAGCCGGTTTGAAGCGTGGTGCCGCCGGTCCGGGCCTGCGGTTCCGTGGCCGGTTGATGCCCAACACCTCGGAAGGCATCCGCCAGCTCGCGGTCTTCATCCAGCAATCGATGCAGAAGATCGGCGTGCGCCTCGACATGCAGGTCCTGGACTCTCCGGGCTACATGAAGAAGGTGAACCAGGAGTGGGACTTCGAGGTCTGCACCGATACCGGCACCTACCGCGGCGATCCGGCCGTCGGGTCGACGATCTGGTATCATTCGGGCATCCCGCCAGGCACGCCGTGGAGCAACCAGTTCGGCTGGAAGAACGAGGAGTACGACCGGCTTTCCGACGAGGCCGCGATCGAGCTCGATCCGCAGAAGCGCAAGGCGCTCTATAACCGCGTCGCAGTGATCGCCAATACCGAGATCCCGGTACTGATGGCGTTGGAGCAACTCATGGTCTCGGCCGTGAACGCCAGGGTACGCAATGATCACAACATGCCGCGCTGGCCCGCGAGCAGCTGGCACGATACTTGGCTGGCGGCATGATCCGACGGCTTGTGTGGCTGGCCGTGCGGCGCCTGGCCGCCAGCCTGCCTTGCATTGCGATCATCTTCGTCGTCCTGTTCTTCATGCTCGAGCTGGCGCCAGGCGACGCTGTCGACGCCCTGTTGGCGCAAATGGGCACCAGTGATGACCGGCTCGCGGCGACCCTGCGCGATCAATATGGTCTCGGAAACTCGCAGAGCGTGCGGCTGCTCGGCTACATCGTGAGGCTCGTCCATTTCGACCTCGGCATGTCGGTGCAGTACGGCCAGCCGGTGCTCGACGTCATCCTGTCGCGCCTGCCGACGACGCTGGTGTTGATGAGTTCGGCGCTCCTGATCGCGTTCAGCCTGGGCTCTGTCGTGGGAATCGTCGCGGCGCGCCGCGTCAATCGCTGGCCCGACACGCTGATCTCGACGCTCGGCCTCGTCTTCTATGCGACGCCGTCTTTTTGGGTCGGCCTGATGGGCATCCTGCTCTTCTCCGTGAAGCTCGGTCTGCTGCCGTCCGGCGGCTTCAGGGACGTCTCGGCGAACCATACCGGCCTCGCTGCCGTGGTCGACATCGCGTTGCACCTGATCTTGCCTGTCATGACGTTGGCGCTGATCTATTTCGCGATCTATCTTCGCATCATGCGTGCCTCGATGCTCGAGGTCATGACACTGGACTTTATCCGCACGGCGCGGGCGAAGGGCGTGCGTGAGACCGGTGTCCTGGTTCGCCATGCACTGCGCAACGCTCTCTTGCCGCTCGTGACCGTGCTTGGCCTCCAGGTCGGCGGCATGCTGGGCGGTGCTGTCGTCATCGAGGGTATCTTCTCGCTGCCCGGCCTCGGCGGACTCGCGCTCGATTCCGTCGTGGGGCGCGACCTCAACATGCTGTTGGGCATCGTCGTGATGTCCTCGATCCTGGTCGTGATCGTGAACTTCGTCGTCGACCTTCTGTACGCGCGGCTCGATCCGCGCATCCTGGCCGACCACTAGGCCTCCATGGAGACGGTTGCCAAGGCGATGGCATCGAAGTCCGTCGTCATCGGCGGCGGCCTGCTGTTGATCGTTCTCGCCATGGCCGCCCTCGCCGGCTTGGTCTTTCCGAACGATCCGCTCGACCTGGTCGGCGCGCCCCTGCAGAAGCCGTTCGAATCGTTCGAGGAGCCGCTGGGCACCGATTCGACCGGCCGTAGCGTCGCCGCTCAACTCATGTACGGCGCGCGCACCTCGCTCCTGATCGGCTTCATCGCCACCGGCGTGGCGGTGCTGACCGGCATCTTCGTGGGGGCCCTGGCGGGGTTTTATGGCGGATGGGTCGATACGCTCCTGATGCGGATCACCGAGGCGTTCCAGATCGTGCCGAGCTTCATCTTGCTCCTCGTCCTCGTGGTCGTGTTCGGTTCGGACATCGGCACGTTGGCGCTGGTGATCGGCGCCGTCTCGTGGACGGCGCCGGCGCGGCTCACGCGAGCCGAGTTTCTCTCCCTGCGCAGCCGCGAGTTCGTTCAGGCCTGCCGCGGCCTCGGCATGTCGGACTTCACGATCATCTTCCGCGAGATCCTGCCCAACGCCCTGCCGCCGGTGATCGTCTACACCAGTGTGGTGATGGCGCTGGCGATCCTGCTCGAAAGTGCGCTCGCCTTTCTGGGCTTCTCCGACCCCGATGTCGCCTCATGGGGCAAGCTGATCAGCGATGGTCGCAAGGTGCTGCGCACGGGCTGGACCGTGGCGTTCCTGCCGGGCCTGATGATCCTGATCACGGTCCTGTCGGTGTCGCTCCTGGGCCAGGGGATCAACGACACGCTGAACCCGCGGCTGTCCCGCAAGTGAAGCCTGTTCTTGCCATCCACGATCTGTCGGTTCGGCTGCCCGCAGGTGCCGATCGGCCCTTCGCCGTGCGCAACCTGTCGCTCGAGCTGTTTCGCGACGAGGTGCTGTGCATCGTGGGCGAAAGCGGCTCGGGAAAGTCAGTGACGGCTTCTTCCATCCTGCGGCTGTTGCCGCCGCAGCTCGCGGTTGCGGGTGGCAGCATCGTCTATGGCGAGAGCGACCTTCTTAAACTCTCGATGACCGAACTGCACGCGATTCGGGGCGCGCGGATTGGCATGATCTTCCAGGACCCGATGTCGGCGCTCAATCCGCTGCAGCGAATCGGTACGCAGATCGGCGAGGCGTTCCGTGTCCACACCTCGCTGCGGTCGGCGGCGATCCGCGCCAAGGTGCTGGAGCTCCTGAAACAGATGCGGTTGCCGAACGTGGCGGAGATCGCCGAGGCCTATCCGCATGAGCTGTCGGGCGGACAGCGGCAGCGCGCCATGATCGCCATGGCACTGGCGCTCGAGCCCGATATTCTGATCGCCGACGAGCCCACGACGGCGCTCGACGTGACGACGCAGGCGCAGATCCTGGCCCTGATCCGGGAACAGCGGCGGCGCACGCGCATGGGCGTGCTCTTCATCACGCACGATCTCGGTGTCGTGGCCGATATTGGTTCGCGCATCGTGGTGATGAAGTCCGGCGAGATGGTCGAGCAGGGCGCGGCGGCCGACGTTCTGGCGCGGCCCAAAAGCGCCTACACGCGCGACCTGATTGCGGCGATTCCCTCGATGAAGCCTGCGGCCTTGCCGCCACCCCGCAGCGGGCCGCCGGCGATGATCGCGCGGGAGCTGAACAAGGTCTATCGGCGCCGCGGCCGGCGGACGGCGGCGTTGCAGGACGTATCGATTGAGCTGGCGCGCGGCAGCACGCTCGGGGTCGTGGGCGAGAGTGGGTCGGGCAAGTCCACCTTGGCGCGCTGCCTGGTGCGTCTGCTGATGCCGGACAGCGGCGCCGTGAAGCTCGGGGAGCTGGACATCCTCGGCCTGTCCCGACGGCAATGGCGCCGCGAGGTCGGGCGCATCCAGATGGTCTTCCAGGATCCCTATGCCTCGCTCAATCCGCGGCGGCGCGTCGGCGAGATCGTGACGCAAGGCGCGATATTGCGCGGCCTGCCCAGGTCCGAGGCATCCGAGAAAGCCCGCACGCTGTTCGGGCTGGTGGGACTCGATCCCGATGCCGTGATCCGCTTCCCGCACGAGTTCTCCGGCGGCCAGCGCCAGCGGATCGCGCTCGCCCGCGCGCTCGCCCTCGAACCCGAGATCCTGGTGGCTGATGAGCCGGTCTCCGCGCTCGATGTCTCCGTGCAGGCGCAGGTGCTTGCCTTGCTGTCGGACCTCAAGCGTTCGCTCGGTCTCTCCATTGTCTTCATCACTCACGATCTCAGGGTGGCGGCGCAGATCTGCGATCAGGTCGCGATCATGCAGGGCGGCAAGATAGTGGAATATGGCCCGGCGGCGTCCGTGCTCACGGCGCCGCAGCAGCCCTATTCGATCGCACTGCTGGCATCCGTTCCGGGGCGCGCTACTGGCAATAGCGCGTGAAGTGCAGCGGAGTGCGATGCACCTGGCGCTCCAGCTCGCGGAACAGCGGGCGCACGGCTTCGAAGCGCGCCATACGCTCGGGGAGGCCGGCATAGAGGCGATTGACGATCTCCTGCGCTTCGCGATGGATCTCGGCTTCGTCGATCGACCTGAATCGGCCGTTCTCGAGAACCACATCGCCGCCGATGATTACCGAGTCGACCGAGCCGCCGAGCTCGCTATGCACGATCTGTCCCGCGAGCTGATCCCACGGCGCCACGAAGAGGCTGCGGGTGTGCAGGACGGTGAGATCGGCGTGATGGCCTGCTTCGAGTCGGCCGATCGGTTGGCGCAGCGCTGCGCCGCCGCCGCGCCAGCACATTTCCAGCGCTTCACCCGCCTGTATCCAGTCTTCCTGTTCGTGGCTGGGGCGATGGGCGATCGCAGCACCCTTAATGGTCTCGAACATGTTCTGGCCATCGGCACTGCTGGCGCCGTCGCTGCCCAGGGCGATCTTGCCGCCGGCCCGCTTGAGCATTGGAATGGGTGCGCGGCCGGCCCCCAGCTTCATGTTGCTGACGGGATTGTGCACGACCACGGCGTCCGACCGCGCCATGATTTTTACTTCCTCGTCGTCGAGCCAGATCGAATGGGCGAACGACATGCCGTCAGCAAGCGCGCCGATGCGCTCCAGGAACCTGGCGGTCGAGCCACCATAGCGCTTGCGGCCGATCATTACCTGCGCCTTGCCGGAGAGCAGGTGGGTCTGCAGGCCGACCCCCTTGGCGCGGGCGAGCGCAACCGAGGCTTCGAACAGCTCGGTGGAGCAGCGCGGCAACGACGAGGGTCCCAGCATCGGCTGCACGCGCGGATGACGTCCCTTCCAGCGAGCGATGAAGCTTTCGAGGAAGCCCATGATCTGCTGGTGCGAAGCCATGGGAGCGGGCTTGAGTTGCTCGGACAGGTTGGGCACCAGCTCGAGCGGCAGGGACGCCGCGAAATTGAGATCGGTGTAGGACGCAGCGACGCCCGCGCGCATGCCGCTATCGGCATAGGCCTGCATGATGGCGTCGACGCTGGAGTCGAAGGCGTTGAGCGGGATGCGCGGCATGTCGAGCACCGCGGTCGAGCCAGTGCGGATCATCTCGATCGCACCGATCATGGCCGAGACATAGAGCTCGCGCGGCGAAAGCTCGGCGTTCTGGCCGCCGTAGGAGGCGATCACCATCCAGGCATCGAGCGGATACTTGTCGCACAGTCCTTTCTCGAGGGCCTGATTGGAATGGGTGTGGGCGTTGACGAAGCCCGGCATCACGATCTTGCCGCGCGCGTCGAAGAGCGTCGCATCGCGGCCCTCGATGGTCGGCGCGATCTCGACGATGCGACCGTCGCGCACGAGGATATCGCCGGTCTCGACGGGGCGGCCGACATCGAAAAGGATGCCTCCCTTGACGAGGAGGGCGTTCGCTGCCGAATTCATGATGCGGACTCCCGATTGTGCGGCGAATGCTAAGAAGGGACCGGCCACGCGACTTGACCGGCAAACCCCGAATTGTTGACGGCCTGCCAACTAAATGTGCCCAGTGGATCAAGTGCCTGGGCGCCGCCACGCCTAGCCTGAAACCGCTTTGGACGCGAATGCCCCCCGCCGACAGTTGATCGTCAACGGCGCCACCGTGGACGTGCGCATGCCGCCCGGAGTTCGCCTGATCGACGTCCTGCGCGAGCAGCTTGGACTGACGGGAACAAAGGAATCTTGCGGCCGGGGCGAGTGCGGAGCCTGCACCGTGCTGATCGACGGCCGGCCGGTGGTTTCCTGCCTGGTCTATGCCGAGACAGTGAGTGGCGCGGTGACCACCATCGAAGGTCTCGCGGCAGACAACACCGACCTGCGCGAAGCCTTCGCCGATTGCGGCGCTTTTCAGTGCGGCTTCTGCACGCCGGGTCAGATCGTGCGGGCGTCGGCGCTGCTGAAGGAGAAGTGGCCAGACACCGACGCCGCCCGCGAAAAATTCGTCCGGCATCGCCTGTCGGGCAACCTCTGCCGCTGCACGGGCTATAGCGGTATTGTCGACGCAATCCTGAAAACCGCCGCCGCGCGTGGGGGGCGGCCATGAAGCAGGTCGGCCGCCGCGTCCGGGGCATCGACTGGCAATTGCGCACGAGCGGACAGCTTGCCTACGTGGCCGATATCCCGCTGCAGGGCATTCTTCACGGCGCCATTCTCCGTTCGCCGCATAGTCTCGCGCGAATTCTCGGCATCGAGACGTCGGCGGCGCGCCGGCTGCCCGGCGTGCATGCTGTTATCACCGCCGCCGACCTGCCGCCTGGCAAACGCTATGTACATGAAGGTGCCGCCGATCGCGCACCGATGGCCGAAACCGTCGTGCGCTTCGTGGGCGAGGAAGTGGCCGCAGTGGCCGCCGAGACCCCGGAGATAGCGGAAGCTGCACTGCGCGCGATCCGCGTCGACTACAAGGTGATTGCAGCGCCGGTCACCGTTGCCGCCGCCCTGGAGCCGGGCGCCACGCGGCTGCATGAGCGTCCGACGGACCAGGTCAATCTCTCGCGCAAGACGGTCCGCGACTGGGGTGACTATGAGGCTGGCCGTCGCGCCGCCTCGGTGACGGTACGGGGCAAGTTCTCCTTCCCGCGCCAGGCTCATGCCTGCATGGAAACCAACGGCTCGCTGGCGCACTGGGACGAAGCCGAACAGAAACTTCACTTCTGGTGCTCGACCCAGGCGCCTTACTACATCGTTCTCGAAGTAGCGCTGGCGCTCGACCTGCGGCGCGATCAGGTGGTCTGCCACGAGGTCGGCGTCGGTGGCGGCTTCGGTTCCAAATCCAAGATATGTGAGCACGAGGTGATTGCAGGCGCCCTGTCGCGCGCGGCGAAGCGGCCGGTGCGGCTGATCCTTTCGCGCGAGGAGGAGTTTGCCGCGACCAAGAGCCGGCACGCCTTCGCGATCGAGATGGCGCTCCACGCCGACAAGGACGGCCGCCTGCGCGCGATCGAGGCCGAGCTCGATATCGACAATGGCGCCTACAATCACAGCGGCGTGTCGGTGATGGGCGCTGCGCTGAAGTCGCTGGGAATGCTGTATCGCCCCGATGGATTGCACGCGACCGGCCGGCTGATCGACACGGCCACGTTGCCCGGCGGCCAGTTCCGCGGCTACGGCTCGACGCAGGCGAGCTTTGCGCTCGAATGCCTGATGGACGAGCTCGCCGACAAGCTCGGCATGGATCAGGTCGAAATCCGGCGCCTCAACGCCAATCTTGCCGGCGAGACGACGCTGGTAGGCGCGCAACTCGGCTCGGCGCGGCTGATCGAGTGCCTCGAAGCCACGCGTGAGGCGATCGGCTGGGAACGCGAGCGCGCCCAACGCAGGCCCGGACGGGGCGTCGGCATCGCCTCGGCCGTGCATGTCAGCGGCTCGCACACCCAGAAGGACTCCAACCGCAGCGACGCTGCGATCGACGTCCATCTCGACGGCCACATCCGCGTGCGCTTCGGCGGCTCCGACGCCGGCACCGGCCAGCGTACCATCTTGGCGCAGATTGCGGCCGAGGAGCTCGGTGTGCCGCTCGAGCGTGTCGAGGTGCTCACCATGGACAGCGAGCAGACGCCGTTCGACATGGGCGCCTGGAGTTCGCGTGGCACGCACTATGGCGGCCATGCCGTGCGTAAGGCGAGTTTCGCGACAGCAGAACGGCTGAAAGCGCTCGCGGCGCCGCGCCTGGGTGCAGGCACGCTCTGGCTGGAAGACGGCATGGTGTGCAGCGAGACCGAACGGTTGCCGATCGGCGAGGCGGTGCGCTTCAGCAACGACGCCCGCGATGGCGTGCTGAGCACCGAGACCTCGTTCGTCGAGGAAAGCGTCGTCATGGCCGATCGCGAGACCGGCCGCGGCAACGTCTCGGCGAGTTACAACTTCGCCTGCCACGCCGCGGTCGTCGACGTCGACCAGCGCACCGGCAAAGTATCGGTGCTCGACTATGTCGCCGCGCACGATATCGGCCTGGCGATCAATCCAACGGCGACCGAGGGCCAGGCGATCGGCGGCGCGGTCATGGGGCTGGGACCGGCACTCGGCGAAGAACTGATTTTCGAGCAGGGCAAGATCGTGAACCCGGCCTATCTCCACTACGCCCTGCCGCGCGCTGCCGACGTGCCGCACATCCGGCCGATCCTGATCGAGGGCGGCGATCCGCGTGGCGTCTATGGCGCGAAGGCGATCGGCGAATGCAGCATCAACCCGCCGGGTTCGGTCATCTCCAACGCCGTTCATGACGCGATCGGCGTCAGAATCCGCGACCTGCCGATCACACCGGACAAGATCATGAACGCTCTCGCCGACCGCGACGGACGGCGCCGCCGACACCGCTTGTGGCGGCGCCCCTCGCGCTGGTGGATCGACATCGTGCGCCGCCTCTATGCGCGCGGCCTGCTCGATTTCCTGCACCGGCGCGCGACATCCATCCGCGCCGCGGTCTCGTCGATGCCGCCCCAGGCGCTCGTGACACCCCGAACTCTGCCGGAGCTGCTTGCAGAGCTGCGCCCCGACACCTCGCCGCTGGGTGGCGGCACCGACCTGCAGCTCCAGCGCAAGCAGGGCATCAACAATGCCGATCGCCTGGTGTGGACCGGCGGCGCGAGCGAACTCAAGTCGATCGAATCTCTAAAGGATGGCGCGGTGCGAATTGGCGGGGCCGTGACGCTGGCGTCGCTCGGCGAGGCGTTTCGCGAGCGCCTGCCGATCGTCGCCGAGGCCATCGACACCATCGCGGGAACGCAGATTCGCGAGATGGCGACAGTCGGCGGCAATCTCGCCCAGGCCAAGCGCTGCTGGTTCTTCCGCAACGGTTTCGGCTGTTACAAGCGGTTGGGCGGTCTCGCCCCCTGCTATGCGATCGAGGGCGATCATCGCTTCTATCATGCGGTCATCGGTGGTCATCGCTGCCAGGCCACGACGCCATCGGATCTCGCCACCGTCTTCCAGGCGCTCGACGGCGTCGCCGTCCTAGCGTCGAGAGAGGGCGAACGGCGCGTGTCGATCGATCGGCTGTATATCGGCCCGGGCGAGACGGTGCTCGCCGCGGACGAAATCATCGCCGCGATCGAGCTGCCCGCGTCGGCCTTCCGGCGCTCGGGCTCCTTCCAGAAGCTGGGCTTGTGGGAGGGCGATTTTGCCGTCGCGTCCGTGGCACTCACGGCTGTGCCAGGTCCGAACGGCACGCTCGAGGCGCCGCGGCTCGTATTCGGCGGACTGGCGCCGACGCCATGGCGGGCAGGCGCGTGTGAAGGCAAGATTTCGGGGCGCGCCGTGACTGCGGCGGAGTTACGCCGCTGCCTCGACGGCGAGCTCGATGCCGCGGCTCATCCGCTGAAGCGCAACGGCTGGAAACTCGACGCGGCTGCGGGTTTGGCGGAAAAGGCTTTGGAGGCCCTTCAGGTCGGAAGGAATGCGACATGAGCGCCGCGAATTTCCTCGATGGCAAGGCAAAGGCGGCGCTGGTGCTCGGCGAGTTGAAAGCCGCGGGCATCGACCTCGTGGCAACGCTGCCCGATTCCTGGCTGACCGACCTGATCGAGGCGGTCGACGCCGATCCGGGCATGACCCTCATTCGCGTGACGCGAGAGGAGGAGGCGATAGGCATCTGTGCCGGCGCCTATCTCGGCGGGCGCAAGGCGGCGGTGCTGGCACAGAATGCGGGCGTGCTGCTTTCAGTGAACGCGTTGGCGGGGCTCGCCTACCACCACCAGATTCCGGTCCTGCTGCTGATTGCTCACCGCGGCGGCGCCGAGGACAATCAGTATTACCAGGTCTACAAGGGCCGGGTCACGGTTCCGGTGCTGGATGCACTCAACCTGCCGCATCACGCGGTGACCACGTCGGCGCACTACAAGCTGATCGGTCTGGCACAGCGCCAGGCGCAGCTTGCGCGTGTGCCGGTCCTGCTGCTGTTCGATCGATTGGCGCTGCTCGGCGACGATCCGGGAGGCCGGTCATGAAGCGCGACCTGTGCGGCAGGCTGGTGCGAAAGCACCTGGATCCGCGGAGCCTCGTCTATTGTGCGCTGGGCTCGTCCGCGCGTACCTGGCGCGCCCAGGAAGCACCCCATCTTTCCTATTACGGCTCCGATCCGATGGGCATCGCGTTGCCGACGGCGCTCGGTCTCGCCCTCGCGCGACCCGAACGGCCGGTCCTGTTCATCGGCGGAGACGGCGATCTGGTGATGGGGCTCGGCTGCCTGCTGACGGTGGTCGGTGCGCGGCCGAAGAATTTCAAGATGCTCATCTTCGACAATGGCCGCTATGAAACGGGCGGCGGCCAATTGCTGGCCGGCAGTGGAGCCTATTCGCTTGAAGCGATCGCCAGGGGCGCGGGCTTTCCTTATGCCGCGTCGGTCGGAGATCCCGAGAAATCAGAGACCGCGCTGGTCGAGTTCCTTGCCCAGCCGGGCCTCGCTTTCCTGGCCGCCGGCATCGACCAGGAGGACGCCCCCTATCCGCCGGCGCCCGCATTGGCCCAGGTAGAGGAGCGTACCCTATTCATGCATCGGCTGGCGGTGCTGAAGGACTGACCACCTGGATGCGCGGCCACTTCGCCTTGTCGGGCAGGCCCGAGCGTGCGACGATCGTTTCTCCGGCGCGCTGCACCTCGGCATAGAACCGGTCTTCGTCGATGGTGGTGCACCGGTAATTGTCGACAACTCTCCTGCCATCGACCCACACGCTGTGCACGCCGCGCCCGTCGGCCGACCAGACGAGTTGGTTGGCGACGTTCAAGAGCGGTCGCCACTCGGGACGGTTGGTGTCATGGAAAACGAGGTCGGCCTTTTTGCCGACTTCGAGCGAGCCGATCTCCTTTTCCAGGCCCATGGCCTTGGCGCCGTTCAGCGTCGCCATCTCGAAGGCCTTTTCCGCCGGGAAGATTGTGGGATCGCGCCGCGCGTCCTTGAACAGGCCGGCCACCAGATAAGTCGCGCGCATGAGGTCGGAATAGTTGCTGGCATTGTTGCCGTCGGTGCCGATACCGACATTAACGCCGGCTTTCACCATCTCGGGAAAGCGGCCGACCTGGGTGATGCCATAGGCTACCTTCAGCGCCGTGGTCGGGCAATGCGCGACGTTGCTTTTGGTCTCGGCCAGCAGCGCGATCTCACCGTCGTCGATATGGACCATGTGGCTGATCACGACGTTGGGCCCGAGCACGCCGAGGTCGGCGAGATGCTCGACGGGCCGGCGATTGAATTTCCGGTTGTACCAATCGACGTCGGCCGGCGCGGGACTCATGTGGAAGGTCATGCCGGTGCCATGCTCCAGCGACAGGCGCTTGGCGGCTTGCCACAGGGCATCGGAACAGACGAAATGGCCGATCAGGGTCGGCCAGGCGGCGATGCGCTGGCCCTTGTCGGATGGAAAGCGTTCGAGCTCGTCGGCGAGCAGCCGGATCGACTCGTCGGTGGCGCGCACCGGATGGGCATGGGTCGTGGACTGGTCCCAAATGCGAAGCGCGATACGGCCGCGAATACCGATCTCGTCCAGCCCATCGGCCGCTTCGTCGATGGCGCTGAGGCTGCCCGCCTCGATGAAACTGGTGGTGCCCGAGCGCAGCATCTCGAGCGCGGCGAGCTGTGCCGAAATGCGCTCATCGGCCGGCGTATAGTGCTTGTGAAACGGGATCAGCCAGTTGAGGACGTTTTCCTGGAAGTCCGCGTCGTCGGGCACGTAGCCACGCGTCAGTGGCTCGCCGACGATATGGATATGGCAGTTGACGAGTCCCGGCGTCACCACGAACCGCCGCCCGTCGATCGTTTCCTTGGCCGCCACCTGCCGCTCGACATCTTCCGTTTTGCCGATGGCGACGATCCGGTCCGCCTTCCACGCCACCGCGCCGTCGAGGATGACGCGGCGTGCGCCGTCCATGGTCACGACCATGGAATGCGCGACCAGCGTGTCGGCGGCGATCGGCGTTGCGGTCAAGGCGCGACCGTCATGGTACCAGAACGAGCGAACCGGTGGAGTTCCTGGATTCCATGTCGCGATGCGAGGCCGCGACGTCGGCCAGCGGATAGACCTTGTGCGTGCCACGCTCGAGCACGCCTGCGCGAATTGCCTCGATCACTTCCCCGGCGCGCTTCTGATATTCGCCCATGTCCTCGTTGTACGTGCTGCCGCTGAATTTGGTGAGATAGTGGCCGCGATGCTGAAGCTCCACCGGGTCGATCGCGTCCATCATGCCCGAGGCCTGCCCGAACGAGACCATCATGCCGTATTTGCGGATCGCCTTGAACGAAGGCAGGAAAACGTCGATGCCCACGCCATCGAAGCAAACGTCGACGCCGCGGCCGCTGGTGATGTCGAGCGTGCGCTGGATAAAGTCCTCGCGCGCATTCACGATGACATGGGCGCAGCCCTGCGACTTGGCGCGCTCGACCTTGGCATCGGAACTGACCGTGCCGATCACCGTGGCGCCGAGATGCTTGGCCCAGCGCGACAGGATGGAGCCGATGCCGCCCGCCGCCGCATGGAGCAGGATCGTGTCGCCCGACTTGACCCGATAGCACTGGCGGATCATGCCGTGCACGGTGATCGCCCGATACATCAGAGCCGCCGCATCGACGTCGCTGACGTCAGCCGGCAGGACATAGGCAATGCGCGCCGGAATCCGGCGGACGTCGGCGTAGGCGCCGATGGTCAGGGTGGCCGAGGCGTAACCCACGCGATCACCGGCCTTGAAGCCGGTGACGCCCGAACCTACCGCCTCGACGATGCCGACGCCTTCCAGGCCCGGTGTGAAGGGAATGGGCAGCTTCGCCATCGCGTGTGGCGGCGCAGTGCCGCGGCGATAGTGAACGTCGGCGAAGTTGACGCCGATCGCGGTCTGGCGAATTCGGATCTCGTCCGCTCCGGGCTTGCCGGGATCGAGATCGACGATCTTCAGGACGTCCGGAGCGCCGAGCGTCTCCACAATGACTGTTCTTGGCACGTTTCGTTTCCTTATTGAGCTGTTACCGCCAGGTCGAAGTGCGCGCGGTAGGCCTTGTCGGTCCCCTTGGCGTTCGGATCCGGCTCCAGCTTCACGATGAGATCGTCGCTCACGGCGCCCTCGACGTAGTCCTTGTCCAGGAAACTCGAAGTCGGCATGAAGATTTGCGTGGTCAGCCGCAGCTTGCCGCCGACGGAGACCTTTATGTGGACGTGCGCGGCGCGCGTGTTGGGCTTGCCCATGGCGCGAAAGAGCTCGCCGATCGGGTCGTGTTCGTGCTCGGCATAATCGGCCGGGAGGACCGTGGAGAGCTTGTATCGGCCCAGGTCGTCGGCGACGACGATGCCCCGCAGATTATTGCCCTTGCGATCGTAGAGGCCGTTGCCGTCGGTCTGCCAGAAATCGAGATGCGCGCCCGGCAGCGGTTTGCCCGTGACGGCGTCGGTCACTGTGCCGGACAGGGTCAGAAGCATGGCGCCAGGTGCGGCGGGCCGCTCGAGGATGTTGCCGTCCGGCCGAATCGGGTGTTTGGCGTGATAGGGCCCTTCGAGGTTCGAGCGCGTGCCGCGCCTGCCGGGCGTGGTGGAGGCGACGCTGGTCAGCGCGAGCGACACGTCGACCAGGCTGCGACCCATGCCGGACTGGCCCAACCGGTTGATGTAGTCGCCGGCGGCATGCAACTCGTCTTCCGTGATCTTGAACTCGCGCACCACTTCCTTCAGCTTTTCGACGGTACGGGCCCAGATGGCATTCAGCCGTTCCTCGCGTGTCATGGGGTTTTCCCCTCTTTGGTGTTGAACGACGCTCTTATTTCTTCGGTGGAAACACCGAGCGCGGGATGCGCGCATGGATGCCCTGCCGGCCGTCGACGACCTGCGTCACCGTAAAGTCGGCCGCGACGCTCATCAGCGAGTAGGCG
>WNFC01001109.1_pt1 | contig 27769 bp, 26 predicted proteins | sample 5400541 | NCBI WGS metagenome assembly WNFC01 (sample SAMN13153342, study PRJNA577476) | soil metagenome | isolation source: 120 cm saprolite under Douglas fir tree site 2 hole 2 replicate 1 | place: USA:California | collected 2015-04-18 | reverse complement strand
CGTGCGGGCCGCTGCAGCCGGCGAGCCGGATCGGGCATCCGAGCAAGGGCCGCATCGCGCTCAAGGTCAACGGCAAGGTGCGCCAGGACGGCGATCTCGCGCAGATGATCTGGAGCGTGCCGGAGGTGATCGTCAAGCTCAGCGAGATGGTCGAGCTCGCCGCCGGCGACATCATCATGACCGGCACGCCCTCGGGCGTCGCCGCCACCGTCGCCGGCGACAGGCTCGAATGCGAGATCGCGGGGGTGGGTACGCTGACGGTGACGATCGGCCCGCCGCAAACCCGGTAGAACGGGTTGCCGCCCGGGAAAGCGGGCGGCAGTCCGTCCGCTACCGACTGCAACCCTTCTGGCGGCAGCTCTGGTTGGGGCTGGAGCGCGCATCTTTGGCTTCGGGTAGAACTGTGGCAGCAGATACCTCGGGTCAAACCGCGGCAACGCTGCCGAACCGTTAGCAGTAGCCACCATGCGGAATGTCAGCAATCCGAAGAGCAAATGCCTCTTCCCGCGACCGTCCCCCCTGGCTTCGCCGTGCCGCGTCTCTTGAACGATGGCAGCGGAGGAGCAATCATTTGCGGTTACGCGCGCATGTCTCGCGTCCAGCGTCGCTCGGTCAACCCACAAGCGGCCTAGCTTTCGATGCATATAGATGACGCAGCTGCTTTCATCGTTGATTGCATAAAAAATCCCCGCAACCCTGGCGGATACCCGACGTATGGGTACGAAATCTATCTGCCCAACGTGATCGCCGCCTATCTTAAGGAGGTCGAACGGAGCACCGAGCATGAATCGTATTTGCGCGGTGGCGCGCGCGTTCGGGAGCTGTCGCCAGTCTTTTATGAAGCTGCGTGGAACCTGTGTCGCCGCGGGGTACTTCGACCCGGCATAAAAGCATTGGGAGCACAGAGCGCTGGCGAAGGCGACGGGTATTCTGTCACAAGCCTTGGGCGATCATGGATAGCGCAAGGCGTATCGGCTCCAATCCTTGTCGAGCCCACCCGACTTGGTCACCTGTTTGGATCGCTGTCGACGCACCTTGGTCGTGGCTTCTTACAGCGCGCGAATGAAGCTGCGCGATGTCATGCGTTCGGATGTTATTTGGGTTGTTGTGCGATGTGTGGGGCGGCTGCAGAATCGATACTGCTTGCTGTAGCTGTTGCGAAGAGTGGAGATGAAGCATCAACGCTGAGGATATATCACACAGCGCAAGGTAGGCGGAAGGTGACCGAGGGGATCATTGCACAGGCAAGGGAAGGGATTGCCGGTCCATTTCGAAGCGCGACTGGCCTACTTTCATATTGGAGAGATGAAGCCGCTCACGGGCTCGCGTCAGAAATTTCGGAAATTGAAGCGCACGAGGCGATCGGTCGGCTTCTGCGGTTCGCCCAGTTCGCGCACGAGAATTGGGCAGAACTGACCTCTTCCAACGTCAAGCCCACGACATGACAATCCTCAGCACCCTGGCGAAGATTGTGCCGGCGGGATAGTGGAGACGGTGGTGAGCCGGCGGGGGTTTTTAGACCTCTTTTGAACCGTGCCGGCGGCGTTATTCGGCGATCCGATCAACCAGTACCCCTCGGTCCGGCGTTCGGGCGCGGATGGGGCCCGACCACTCGGCCGTGATCTCAATCGCATCGTCCACCAGTACGGCCACGATGTCCGCCGGCATCGTCTACGTCTCGCACGCTGTGACCGGGGAGGACATCGCCGTGCCGTTGCTGGCACCAGCGAAGCCGACCCAAGTTTAATGAGGCTTTGGCGTCACGCGGGTTAGGCGGCTGCTCGTAGCCATGGTGGGGCGCTCCGAGTTGCTGTTCCGCGCCGCGACCTTTGCCGGGCGGTTAGCCGCATTGCTCAATATGAAATCTCCCGTCATCGCCGACCCACACTTTGCACCGAATCTCGCACATGGGAATGTCTACAGCAGTGGCTCGCATTGTGAAAAAATACTCCTTGTCGGCATCCAACAGCGGACACGTACCTTCAACATGCACCGTGAAGAAGCTGTCTGCGCAATTATATGATTCCGGGTTCCTGGCTTCGCCGAAAGTCGCCAAAGGAATAAACTCGTAGTCGCCGGCTGCGAGCGTCAAGCCCTGCGTCAGCGACCATGGGCCGTCGAATTCTGTCTGCGGTTCGATCTTCGTGATATGGACCTTGCAATTGGTTGCGGTGTTCGTTGGGTGCACGTTCGACAGCTTGATGTTAAACGTCCGTCTTATGTCGTGCAGGCCCCTTCCTGTCGTGCGAAACAACGGGCCGGACTCGCCAACTTGCAAATTGAGAACCTGCGCCGGGGGGTCCGCAGGTTTATTGCCGACAGATTTCCCATCCGGATTGCTGGTCGATGAAGCAGGCTTGATCGGCCGAAACCGAGCCTGTCTCACGACGTGCTCGCTCTCGTAGTTGTCGATGAAGATCACGTCGGCAATCAGCGGATCATGACCATCACAGATGGCCGGAAAGAAAAACAGATTCGCTGTCACCTCCGACATTCGATTTGCCGGGATGGCATTTCGTGAGTCGAATGTGCGGACCCCATAGCGGTCAGCAATGGGGCTCTCGGTGGCGACGTTCGCGATCTGCGCCACATGATTTGCTAGTCGTGCCCCCAAAATGACAACGTCTCTATCTGAAACGTTGGTCACGTGCCAGTGTCCAGCCACTTGGGTTCCTGCTCGATCACCACTGCGCGCTGGCCCCCAGAACGATTGCTGGTCATTGAGCACAAAGCGCAGAGGGCGTTCATCCCGGGATGGTGACCCGAATTTCACGGGGCGTCGGAACTGAGCCAAAAGCCATCTAATCGGCGCCCAGCCCCATTTCAGCAACGTGCCGAGCGCGGCAGCAACGGGCACGATAGCGACCGCGATCTTCTGCCAATGTTCGGCGAGCGCGGCCGGCACTCTCCAAGTCTCAGGGTCGAGCCAATCCATCGAGGCCTCCCCGGCCCTCGGGCATGGCGATCCCGGATCAGCGGTGCACCGCTACGCCAAGGCGCCGAAGACGCGCGTGAACGCGCTTAAGGCTTCGCGCTGCACCGCATCCGGGATGACGAACTTCGTTCGTCACTTGGCCAGCCCCTCCGCCTTCAGCGCCTCCTGCACCTTGGGGCGCGCGCCGACCCGGTCGACATAGGCCTTGAGGTTCGGCCACTTGGCGAGGTCCATCTCGATGCGCGCGGTCCAGCGCAGCACGGTGAAGAGATAGGCGTCGGCGACGGTGAACTTGTCGCCCATCAGGTACGATTTGCCGGCGAGCTGCTTGTCGAGCCAGTCGAAGCGCTTGCCCAGGTTCTCCTTGGAGATCGCCTTGTAGGCGTCGGGCGTGGTCGGCCGGAAGATCGGCCCGAAGCTCTTGTGCAGCTCCGAGGTGGTGAAGTTGAGCCATTCCAGCACCCGGTAGCGCTCGGGCTTGCCCGCGGCAGGAACCAGGGCCGACGCCGGGTTCTGGTCGGCGATCCACTGCACGATCACCGGCCCCTCGGTGAGGCGCTCGCCGTTGTCGAGTTCGAGCACCGGCACTTGGCCCTTGCCGTTGACGGTCCAGTAGTCGACCCCGGACTTGGTCTTCTTTTCCTGATTGTTGACCTGCTCCAGCTCGAATTTGGCGCCGGCCTCGCGCAGCACGATGTGGGGCGAGAGCGAGCAGGCACCAGGCGCATAATAAAGCTTCATCACGAACCTCCTTTGAGACGCCGGTCATTCGCGCATGTCGCGGGTTTTCCAGCGCGTTTTCAGGCTGATTGGGAACCGGTCAGCCGCGATCGGCCGGCGGGGGCCGGACATTGCATGGGGCACGGGCCCGGCGCAAGCCTCCGGCCGCGGAACCGACCCCGGCAGCGGCCGTTAACGGTTCGCTAACCAGCCGGGGACCAGTCTGTGCGGTGCCGAGGCAGCTCGCTTTGCGGAGGATGCCCAATGGGATCGATCGCCGACAACCGCAGCGCGCCCGACGCGCCGCCACGCTCGCATGCGCCGACCGGGGCCGGTCCCGATCGCGGCGGCCGCAGCGGCCGAGATCCCGCCCAGCCGGGCTTGGCGGGCGTGTCCCAGGACGACTTTCAGGGCGACTTGGCCCGCCGCATGGTCGAACGCGTGATCCGCGGCGGCCAGACGTCGCCCGCCGAGGCGCTGAGCGCGCTGCGCTCGGCGTTTCCGGAAAGCCCGCTCACGGTGCGGGTCGCCGCGCTCGCCATGCTGATCGGCGGCGCGGGCGTCGATCCCATGCCGAGATAGGCCCGCCGCGCGCGATCGCCGGCCAGGAGTTGCGCGCCGGCGCGTCACACGCCGGCTCCCCCAGCCGGAATGACCAGCCCCGCCCCGTTCCCGAAGGTGCCCGGTGACTACGAATTTTTTTATCTACGTAATGCATTTTTTTCTTGACTTTTGATGCAAATCAGTTTATAAGGGCCGCATCCTCGCTCAGAGGGGCGTTTTCTAGGGACGGCCTGAAACGGAGCGAGGTGTGGCGTCCGGCGGCGGCGGCTCGTAACCGCAGTCTCGGGAGGTTCGGGGAAGATACCCGCTGGGCTGGATGCGGCCCCGAGCCAAAAAGCCACGGGTGGAGCGCCGAGAGGCGGGCGTCCCTTCAGCGAAAGGGTTCGCCCGGCGCCTCGCAAGCGCCACCGTGCCGGGCACCACGGCACGGGTTCTACCCCCCAGTCGCCTTTCGGCGCTCCGCCTACCCCCTCGTCGGGGTGGAGGATAGAGAAGAAAAGTCTCAAACCCCGGGCGCAACGCGTCGCGGGAACGAGACGGGCTGTTTGACATCGTGAAACCGAGCACGGCAGCGGGGCCGATCACATCCCGAGATAGGCCTGCCGCACGCGGTCGTCGGCCAGGAGCTGCGCGCCGGGGCCGGCGAGCGTGATGCGGCCGTTCTCGAGCACGTAGGCCTGCGCCGCAAGCTTGAGCGAGACCGCGACGTTCTGCTCGACCAGCACGCAGGTGAGGCCTTCGCGGTTGAGATCGCGCACCGTGCGCAGCACGTTCTGCACCGTCGCCGGCGCGAGGCCGAGCGAGGGCTCGTCGAACATGACGAGCTCCGGCGCCCCCATCAGGCAACGGCCGATCGCCAGCATCTGCTGCTCGCCGCCGGAGAGCGTGCCCGCCGCCTGGCTCGAGCGCTCGGCCAGCACCGGAAACAGGGCGAATACACGCTCAAAATTTTTCGCCCGACCGGACTGGGCACGCGGCAGCATCGCACCGACCTCGAGGTTCTCCATGACCGACAGGGTCGGAAAGACCTGCCGGCCTTCCGCCACCTGGCCGATGCCGAGATTGCAGACGCGGTGGCTTTCCCAGCCGCCGATATCGACGTCGCGGAAACAGATGCGGCCGCGGGCCGGGCGGTGCATGCCGGCGATGGTGCGGATGAGCGAGGTCTTGCCGGCGCCGTTCGCGCCGACGATCGCCACAATCGTCCCCTCGCCGATGTCGAGCGACACGTCGTCGAGCGCCTGGGCGTCGCCGTGGAAGACGTCGAGGTGCTCAACCCGCAACATCAGCCGACCGCCTCGGCGCCGAGATAGGAATGCACCACCGCGGGCTCGCGCACCACGGCGTCGGGCGCGCCCTCGGCGATGGCGGCGCCATGGTGCAGCACCAGCACCCGCACCGCCAGCGCCATCACCGCGCGCATGACGTGCTCGATCAGCAGGATGGTGAGCCCGGTCTCGCGGTTGAGCCGCCCCAGGATCGCCACCATGCGGTCGGTCTCCGCCGGCCGCAGCCCCGCCATCACCTCGTCGAGCAGGAGGAGCTTGGGATCGGTGGCGAGCGCGCGCGCGACCTCGAGGCGCTTGCGGTCGGGCAGCGTCAGCGCCGCGGCCGGCTGCCGCCGCCGGTCGAACAGGTCGAGCTGCCACAGCACCTCGTGCGCGCGGCGGCGCGCCATGACCGGATCGTCGTGGTGGAGCAAGGCGCCGATGACGACGTTGTCCTCGACCGAAAGCGCGGGAAATGGCCGCACCAGCTGAAAGGTCCGGCCGATGCCGCGCCGGCAAATCGCGTCGGGCATGAGCCCGTCGATGCGCTCCCCGGCGAAGGCGATCGAGCCCTCATCGGGCGCGAGCGCGCCGGCGATCATGTTGAACAGGGTGGTCTTGCCCGCCCCGTTCGGGCCGATGACCGCGAAGATCGAGCCCGACGCAACGGCGAAGCTCACGCCGTCGACCGCCAAGAGGCCGCGGAACCGCTTGCTGACCGCGTCGATCGTCAAGAGCGCGGTCATGACGACGTCACGCCGAGCTTGCGGGCGAGCCACGGCCACACCCCGTCGGGAACCACCATCACGACGGCGAGCAGGCAGACGCCGTAGAACACCTGCTTGACGCCGGGTATGTCGAGGCCGAAGGCGGTGAGCAGCTGCTGCACGGCCTCGGAAAGGCCGGTGAGCAGGAACGCGCCGATGACCGGTCCGAACAGCGTGCCGGTGCCGCCGATGATGGGCCCCAGGATCAGCTCGATCGAGCGCGAGACCTGAAATACCTGCTCCGGAAACAGATTGTTGTAATAGAACGCGAAGAACACGCCGGCGACCGCGGTCATGGCGGCGGAAATGACGACCGCGTACATCTTGTAGCGGAAGGTATCGATGCCGAGCGAGCGCGCCGCGATCTCGTCCTCGCGGATCGCCTGCCAGTAGTAGCCGACGCGGCTCCTGAGCAGAGCGTGACACAGAACGAAGGCGGCAACGGTCAGCGCCAGCATGACGTAGTAGAACATGGCTGGGTTGCCGCGCAGGTTCCAGAGGTCGTTGCGGGCGTAATTGGCGACCGGCAGGAAGAAGCCGCTCGACCCGCCGACCCAACCGAAATGATCGAAGCCGATGCGGGCGAACTCGGCGAAGGCGATGGTGAGGATGGCGAAATAGACGCCGGCCACGCCGAAGCGGAAGGCGAGGAAGCCGATGATCGCGCCGCAGGCCGCCGCGAGCGCGACCGCGGCGAACAGCCCGATCCAGGGACCGACGCCGAAATGGACATAGAGCGCCGCCGCCGCATAGCCGCCGAGCCCGACATAGATGGCATGGCCGAGCGAGAGCTGGCCGGCGAAGCCCATCATCACGTTCCAGGCCTGCCCGGTATAGGCGAAGTAGAGGATGATGATGAGCACGGTGAGCAGGTAGTCGTTGGCGAGCCACGGCGCCGCCAGCAGCGCCGCCAGCAGCACGCCGAGCAGCACCAGGGTGCGGCGCGGAACGCCTTCGGTGAGCCGCCGCATCATGACGGCCTCCTCCCGAGAATGCCCTGCGGCCGGAACAGCAGCACCAGCACCAGCAGGCCGAAGGAGAACATGCTCTTGGCGGAGGGGGTGAAGACCAGGCCGGCGAGCGCCTCGGTGAGCCCGATCAGCACGCCGCCGACGAGCGCGCCCGGCATCGAGCCGAGGCCGCCGGTGATCACGATGATGAAGGCGAGCAGCGTATAGGCGGGTCCGAGCGCCGGCGTCACGTCGAGGAGCAGTACCAGCATGGAGCCCGCCGCGCCGACGCAGGCGGCGCCGAGACCGAAGGTGAGCGCATAGAGGCGCTTGACGTCGAGCCCGACCACCAGCGCGCCGGTGTAATTGTCGGCGCAGGCGCGGATCGCCTTGCCGAGCGGCGCGAAGCGGAAAAACCCGAACAGCGCCGCCGCCACCGCGATGGTCGCGCCGCCGGCATAGACCTTGGCGGCATCGACGATCAGCGGACCGATCAAAAAGCTGTCGAACGAATAGGAGGTCTGCACGTTGCGGGCATCGGGCCCGAACACGATCAGCAGCAGGTTGACGATGATGAGCGCGATTGCGACCAGCAGGATGAACTGGCTGTGCTCGGGCCGGTTGATGAACGGATTGATGACACCGGCCTGCAGCGCATAGCCCAACGCGAACAGCACGGCGGCGATCGGGACCGTCATCGCCAGGGGATCGAGCCGCAAGCCGTTGAACAGGACGATCGCGATGTACATCGCGATCGTCATCATCTCGCCGTGCGCGAAATTGACGACGCGCACGACCCCGAAAATGACCGAGAGGCCGAGCGCCATCAGGCCGTAGAGGAGGCCGGTCAAGAGGCCGCTGACCACGACGTTGAGATAGATGTCTGCCGCCACCGCTCGGTCTGCCTCAGGGCGTTGTCGTCGCGAGCTACGCGCCGGCCGTCGGTCGGGCAGGATCGGGTCAGGCGCGCCGGTCGTAGGGGGTCATCGGCAATTGCGGCGCGGCGTTGGCCGCCGCCTTCGGCGCCACCGTGGGGAGCTTGCCGCCGCGATTCTGGATCGCCGAGTTCTTGAGCTTGTCGTTCTGGCCCTTGGCGTCGAACTGGATGCCGGGGCCGACGCTCACATTGTCGGTGATGTCGGTCTTGCGAATGGCATCGGCGAGCGCCTTCGGATCGGTCGAGCCGGCCCGCTTGTAGGCATCCGCGGCAACCAGCAACGCCTCGAAGGTGAAGACGTGATTGGTATTCAGGTTGATGCCCGGATAGGCCTTGGCGAGCGCGGCCTCGAGCCGCTGGCTCAGCTTCTTGTTCGGATCGTACCACGGCACGAAGCTGAGCGGGCCGTCGCTGAGCTTGCCCAGGGTCTTGAGATACTGGTCCTCGTACCAGCCCGGGCCCATGCTGAGCACGGCCATCGGCGCAAAGCGCTGCTTGACGAGCTCGCGGGTGATCAGGATCGCATCGTTGAGCCGGCTGACCATGAGCAGCGCCTCGGCGCCGGTCGCCTTCGCCTTCGCGACCTCGACCGAGAGATCGCGCGCCGCCGGGTCGTAGGCGATCTGCTCGACCACCTGGTAGGGCATGTTGAACTTGGGCAGCAATCCGGGAAGGTCTCTCGCCATCGCGGTGCCGAAGGTGTCGTTGACGTGCATGAACACGACCGATTTCGGCGCCTTGCCGGTGACCTCGAACACCTCCTTCTGGTTGGCGAAGGCGTCGGAGAGGATCATCGGCGCGGTCGGGAAGTTCCGGAACACGAACTTGTAGCCCTGCTCGGTGATCGGGGGCGCGGCGGCGATGTTGATCACGAACGGGATGCCCTTCTGCTCGGCGACCTGCGCGATCGCCGTGCTCTGGCCGGAATCGAAGGCCCCGACCAGAAGCTGGGCACCGTCGCCGATGAGCTTCTCGGCGCGGGCGCGGGCGACCTCGACGTTGGTCTCGGTATCGGCGTTCATGATCGCGAGCTCCGGCAGGCCGAGCTCCTTGAAGATCGGCGCCGCGACCTCGACTCCGCGCTGGCAGTCCTGCCCGATGCTCGCCTGCACGCCCGACCGCGGCAGCAGGACGCCGACCTTCAGCGCGGAACCCTGCGCGCGCGCGATGTCGAATGGCGCGGTGCCGGCGAGCAATCCGGCGGCGCCCGCGCCGGCGGCAAAGCGGCGGCGGGTGACGGATGCGGCGGGCGATTGACGGATCATCGGCGGTTCTCCCAGGATACGCGGTCGTTTGCCCTATTTCTCTTATTGTTCGAACCAAGATGCAATGGGCCATAACGGCGCGATCGAGGCGGTGACGAGGAGGTGTCCATGGAAGAAGCAGCGGCGCTGTCGGAACGGCGCGCGGGCTACCGCGTCGTCACGCTCAACCGGCCGCAGCGACTCAATGCCTTCACCGAAGCGATGCACCAGGCGCTCAAGCGCGCGCTCGCGGAGGCCGAGGAGGACGGCGAGTGCCGCGCGCTGCTGCTGACCGGCGCCGGCCGCGGCTTCTGCGCCGGGCAGGACCTGAACGAGCGGGTGGCGAAGGACGGAAAGACCATGGTGCTCGGGAACGCGCTCGAGGCCCATTACAATCCGCTCGTGCGGCGGCTGCGCGCCCTGCCGTTCCCCGTGGTCGCCGCGGTGAACGGGGTCGCGGCCGGCGCCGGCGCCAATATCGCGCTCGCCTGCGACATCGTGCTGGCGGCGCGCTCCGCAAGCTTCGTGCAGGCCTTCGCCAAGATCGGCCTGGTGCCGGACTGCGGCGGCACCTGGATCCTGCCGCGGCTCCTTGGCCCGGCGCGCGCCCGCGCGCTGGCGCTCACCGGCGAGCCGCTGCCGGCGGAAAAGGCCGAAGCCTGGGGGCTGATCTGGAGAGCGGTCGACGACGCCGCGCTGATGAGCGAAGCGCACGGGCTCTGCGCCGCGTTCGCGGCGGCGCCGACGGTCGCCCTCGCCCTGACCAAGCGCCTCATCGACGAGTCCTGGGGGAACGATCTCGACACGCAGCTCGACCTCGAGCGCGAGAGCCAGCGCGAGGCAAGCCTCACGCCCGATTGCGCCGAGGGCGTGCGCGCGTTCCTGGGCAAGCGCCCCCCGGTGTTCACGGGTCGGCGCGGTCTGTAGTCAGTAGGGTGGGCAAAATCGCCTGTCGCGGCATTGCCGTATCGAACGGCACGTGCGCGATTTTGCCCACGCGTGACCATTGCCGAGAGATCGACGTCCGGGAAATTGCGACGCGTGGGCAAATGCACGACCGACGTTTTCGACAAGACGCAATGAGCGGGCCGCGCTTTTGCCCACCCTACGGAAATCCTCCGCCGCTCGTCATTTCTTGCGCGGCGGGATTTGAATGAGCTCCGCGAGCTGCTCCTTGGTCAGCGGCGCATCGATGAACTTGAGCTTGACCGCGTCGCGCTGAATGCCGTCGATGTCCTTCATCTCGTCGGTCTGCATGGCCGCCTTGGGATGGAACTCCTTGATCGATTCCGCGATCAGGCTCTCGTCGAGCTTCATCTTGTCGGCATACATCTTGATTGCCTTGGGGTCGGAATACATCCAGTCGACCGCCTCCCGATAGCCTTCGACGAACCGCATGATCGCATCATGCTTCGCCTTCAAGGCGTCGGCATTGACGATGATCGTGCGCACCGTCTGCCCGCGCAGCGAAGGCGCATCGCTGCCGTGGATGAGAATGCGGATCTTGCCTTCCTTGAGCTCCTTGATGCCGAACGGCGGGGCGGCCCAGCCGATATCGATCTGACCGGACATGACCTGGGTCAGCGTGGCAGCCGGACCGCCGGTCGGCGTCGGCTTCGCCTTGACGCCGAGCTCGTCGACGAACGCCAGCACGAGGTTGTTGGAGCTCGAGCCGCTGGTCGAGTACGCGATCGTGTTGGCGGCGGTGGTGTCCTTGACGGTCTTGAGCGGCGAATCGGCCCGCACGTACCAATAGAGGTCGCCAGTGCCGGTGAATGCCGGAAGCAGGATGCGCAGCGGCGCGCCGCGCGCGAACGCGCGCATCACCCCGGCGACGCCGACGCCGGCGCCGAGCTCGGCGCTGCCGGCGATGACGGGCTGCATGGTCTCGCCGGCGCCCTGGGTGCCGACATTCTCGAGCTCGAGATTGCGCTTCTTGAAAATACCGGCGTCCTGGCCGAGGGTCGGCGCCTGGTTCTCCCAATTGTTGATCTGACCGATCGCGACCTTGAGATGGTCCTGCGCCGGCGCGGGCGCGGCGGCGAGCACGAGCGGGACGGCGAGTGCGATCGTCAGTGTCCGCTTCATCGGGTCCTCCCGGTCTTCCGGCTCGTCCTGCCTTTACGGCTGCGCGACGACGTTGTACGCGACCTGTCGGATTTCGCCGATGCGGCCCGCCGCCGCGCCCTGGAGCTGGCGAGCGCGACTTGGTAGCGGGCATCGGAAAGGTCGGGCACTGGACTTTCCTGGTTCCGGCAGCGCGGCGGCACACCGCTCGCGCCGGAGCAAAGCCGAAATAGCCGCAATTGCCAAGCCGCGGCCGTTGCCGAGACGCCTTGCCAATCGGCAGCGATCTCAGCAGAGTCCGCGCCGAGCCGGGGCGGAACTGGAGAGAACAGCACATGAATCCCGTGGTCGCAGTCATCGCGCCCGGCATGATGGGCGGAGCGGTCGCCGGGCGGCTCGTCGAGAACGGCGTCAAGGTGCTCACCTCGCTCGCCGCCCGCAGCCCCGCGACCGTCGCGCGCGCCAGCAAGCACGGCCTGACCTCGGCTGGCGAGGAGGAAATCGCGGCGGCCGATTTCATCCTGTCGATCGTACCGCCGGGCGAGGCGGTTGCGCTGGCGCAACGCTTCGCGCCGGCGCTGACCGCGAGCAACAGCAAGCCGATCTATGTCGACTGCAACGCGGTGAGCCCGGCGACGGCCGAGCGCATCGCCGCCGCGATCGCGCCGACCGGCTCGCCCTTCGTCGATGCCGGCATCATCGGGTCGCCGCCGCAGGCCGGCGACGCCGGGCCGCGCTTCTACGCATCGGGTCCCCACGCGCCGCGCTTTGCGGCGCTCAAGCAATATGGGCTCGACGTGCGAGTGCTCGAGGGTCCGGTCAGCGCGGCCTCGGCGGTCAAGATGTCCTATGCCGGCATCACCAAGGGCACGCAGGCGCTCGCCGCGGTGATGATGCTTGCGGCGACGCGTGGCGGCTCCGCCGACGCCCTATTCAAGGAGCTCGCGTTCAGCCAGCCGCACATGCTCGCCTGGCTCAAGCGCAGCCTCTCGATCATGCCGCCCAAGGCCTATCGCTGGATCGCCGAAATGCACGAGATCGCCGATTTCGTCGGCGAGGATCCCGCGGGGCACGAGCTCTACGTCGGCGCCGCGCATTTCTACGAGCAGATCGCGCGCGACTTTGCGGAAGAAAAGAAGCAGGTCTCGGCGCTCGACGTGTTCCTCAACAAGGGCGCCGCGTAGGCCGGATGCAGCGCGGCACCGTAGGGTGGGCAAAGGCGCGGACGACAATCACCCATCTTGCCACGACAACGGTAGAGCGCCGTGCCCACGCGTCAACGCCGACCACGAAGCAAGCCATACGCGTGGGCACGGCGCACGCAAGCACATTCCGCGGATAGGTAGGCGGGCGGCGCGTGCGCCTTTGCCCACCCTACAAATACGCCGTCACAGCCGCTCCTTCAGGAAGCGCATCAGGCGCGGCGCCATGAAGCCGGGGTAGCTGTCCGGCTCCTCGATCGGGTCGCCGACCCAGTAATGCGGCGCGCCCTGCACGATGCAGGTGCGCGCGAAGAAGTTCGCCTGCTTCAATCGCAACAGGAACGCGTCGGTCTGCGCGCGGCGGTCGACCAGATCGTCCTCGGTGCCCACGCTCAGGAACACGCCGATCTGGTTGTTGGCGAAGGTCGCGTAATTGATCGGCGACGCCTCGAAATAGAGCCGCGGATCGTCCATCGGCGAGGCGCCCAGGAAATTCTCGATGTTGTTCTCGCGCGGGCTCTGCAGCTGGTAGCGCCGCCACATGTCGGCGAGGTCGTAGACGCCGTAGACGCCGATCAGCGCCTTCACCTTGGTGCTGACCGTGGCATGGGGATCTTTCGGATAGGCGCCCTTGAAGATCGAGCTCGATCCGCCAAGCGTGGCAAGGGCGGCAAGGTGGGCGCCGGCGGACGCCCCGAACAGCCCGATGCGCTCGGGATCGACCTTGAACTGGCCGGCGCTGGCGCGCACGAACTGCACCGCCGCCAGCACGTCGTGGACCGCCTGCGGGAACGCCTTCTCGCCCTTCTTGGCGAGGCGATAGCTGATCGCGAACAGGGCATAGCCGCGCTCGGCCAGATAGGGTCCCCAGAACTGGAACGCGCTGCGGGCGCCCGCCTGCCAGCCGCCGCCGTGCACGGCGATCAGCGCGGGAAAGCGCCCGGACCCTGCCGGCAGATAGAGATCGCCGAGCAGCGAAACGCCGTCGTGGCTGGCGTAGGCGATGCCGCTGCGGGCTTCGATCTTTTGCGATTCCGCCATTCGATCCTCCCGTGCGCGCGCAAGCTCACGCCCGGGCGTAACGTCCGCGATTGAAGAAACGGTCCTTGTCGTCCTCGGACGCGGTCTCGCGGTTCGACTTGATCACCGCCACCTTGGCGAGCGCGGCCTTCACCGCGGGACGCTCGCTGATGGCGTTGAACCAGCGCCCGAGATTGGGGTGGTCGTCCCATTTCACGCCGTGGGTCTCGTGGTTGCGCGTCCACGGGAAGGTCGCGATGTCGGCGATGGAGTAATCCTGGCCGCCGAGATAGGGCACGGCGGCGAGCCGCTGCTCCAGCACCTCGTAGAGCCGCTTCAATTCCGAGGTGTAGCGGCCCGTCGAATAGTCGTTGCCGGCCTTGGGCGCGAACAGCTTGAAATGGGTCCATTGCCCGAACATCGGCCCGACGCCGGTGAGCTGGACCAGCAGCCACTGGATCGCCTCGTACTTCTTGGCGGTGTCCTTGGGCAGGAATTTTCCGGTCTTGTCGGCGAGATACATCAGGATCGCGCCCGACTCGAACACGGTGAAGGGCTTGCCGCCGGGACCGTCGTGATCGACGATCGCGGGAATCTTGTTGTTGGGATTGATCTTCGAAAACTCGGGCTTGTACTGCTCGCCCTTCCAGACGTCGACGAAGTGTTCCTTGTAGGGGAGCCCGCATTCCTCGAGCATGATGTAAATCTTCTGCACGTTCGGGCTGGTGAGCGCGTAAAAAACGATCATGGCGATTGGCCTTTGCTGGGTCGCGGAAGACGCCAACGGTATCGAGCGCCGCCCGCGCCGGCAAGCGCCTCGCCGGAACCGCGCGCCGCAACCCGAGCCCCTCGCGGGCGCGCCTTTCTCGGGCCTGGCGATCGAGGTAGACTCACCGACTTGCCAAGGCCGCGAACCGGGAGGCGTGCCGTGAGCGTCGAAGACCGCGTGCAGCAGACGCCGAGATTGACCGGCCGCATCGCCGCCGAGCGGATCAAGCTGATGGCCGTCCCGCGCCCGCCGGTGGGCGCGGTCGCCCGCTTCGCCGCGCTCGGCGATCCGACCGGCATCGTCTCCGACACCATGGACGAGCTCGGCATCCCTTGCGGCGTCGTCGGGGCGTCGGTGCTCAAGCCGACCATCACGGGCAAGACCATCGTCGGGCCGGCGCTGACGCTCCGCAACATCCTGCAACGGATCGATCCGCTCGCCGGCGCGCGCGAGCACGTGAACCGGATGGCCGAGTTCGAAGCCCACAACCTGGCGCAGCCCGGCGACGTGCTGGTCATCCAGGGCGTCGCCGGGGTCTCCAACATGGGCGGCATCTCCGCGCAGACCGGCAAGCGGCAGGGCGAGATCGGAGCGATCGTCGCGGGCGGCGTGCGCGACCTCGCCCATTCCCGCGCCATCGGCTATCCGGTGTGGGCGAGCGACCTCACCCCGGTCACCGGCAAATGGCGGCTCGAGACCATCGAGATCAACGGCCCGATCCAGATCAGCGAGGTGCGCGTCGCGCCCGGCGATCTAGTGATCGCCGACGATACCGGCGTGTGCTTCGTTCCGCGCGACATGGTGCTCGAGGTGCTGGAGGCGGCCGAGCAGAAGGCGAAGGCCGAGACGGTCCGCTGCAAGGCGATCGACGACGGCGTGCCGGTGCCCGACATTTCGCGCGCGACCTACGGGGACAAGGGGTAGCAACCCGACGCGGAACCGGGAGAAAGGAAAACACCACGTGCGACTTATTCTACGCGCAGGCCTCGTCGCCGTCTTCTGCGCCGCGGCATCGGCCCAAGCCGCGGCACAAACGCCGGAGCAATTCTACGCGGGCAAGACCATCGATTTCGTGATCGGCTATCCGCCCGGCGGCAGCAACGATACCTGGGCGCGGCTGGTGACCCGCCATCTCGGCAAGCACATCCCGGGCAAGCCGACCGTCGTCCCGAAGAACCAGCCGGGGGCGGGCAGCTTCCTGGCGGTCAACACGATTTTCAACGTCTCCCCCAAGGACGGCACCGTGATCGGCATCGGCGCTCCGACCATGCCGCTCGACGAGAAGCTCGGCACCCAGGGCGTGCGCTTCAAGACCGCCGAGATGAATTGGATCGGGCGGGTCGATTCGCTCGTCAACATGGTGTTCTTGTGGAAGACCTCGCGGGTGAAGAGCTTCGCGGACGCGATGAGCATCCAATCCACCTTGTCCGCGACCGGCGTCGGCTCGACCGTCTCGATCTATCCGACGGTGATGAACAACGTGTTCGGAACCAAGTTCAAGCTGGTGATGGGATACAAAGGGTCGAACGAGGCCATGCTCGCGGTCGAGCGCGGCGAGGTCGAGGGTCATTCGACCTCTTGGACCGCGCTCAAGGTCGCCCATCCCGATTGGATCCGGGACAAGACCGTCACCATCCTGGTGCAGTTCGCCCTCAAGCGGCACGCGGAAATGCCCGACATTCCCACCGCGGTCGAGCTCGCCCGCAGCGACGAGGAGCGGGCGGTCCTCGCCGCTGTGATGAACGCGGCCGAGGTCGGCACCGCGTTCTTCACCACGCCGGGCGTCCCCGCCGACCGGCTCGCCGCCCTTCGCCGCGCCTTCGACGCGACGATGCAGGACCCGGAGCTCCACGCCGACGTCGAGCGGACCGGCCTCGCCATCAATCCGATCACCGGGGAGGAGCTGCAGAAGCTCGTCGCCGACGTCAGCAACCTCTCGCCGGCCCTGCTCGGGAAAGTGCGCGCCGCCTACACCGTGCCGCGCGCGAATTGATGCGTGGGCGCAATAGCGCCGAGCGGCGGATTACGCCGCGCTTCAATCCGCCCAGAGACTCAACCGGCGTTGCGGTCGAGGAGCTCGATCGACACCCCTTCCGGCGCGCGCAGGAAGGCGACGCGCACGCCGGGACGCACCGTGGTCGGCTCCCGGGTGAAGACGGCGCCCTTGGCCTTGAGCTCGGCGACCACGGCGTCGATGCCGCTTACCCGCAGCCCGAAATGGTCGAGGCCCTGATAGGGCGTGGCGGGCGGCGGGTTGACGCCGTCGCCGGGCGCGACCGGGGCGATGAAGATATCGACGCCGCCGAGCTTGAGGTCGATGCGCGGCTTGCCCTGCTGCATGGTCCTTACCACCTCGGCACCGAACATGCGCTCGTAATAGCGGGCGGTCGCCTCCGGATCGGGGCTGCGCAGATGGATATGGTCGTAGGCGAACTGGGCCATCGTGGTGGTTCTCCGTGCGTTGCTCAGGTCCCGCTCTTCGCCGTCGGGCTCGGCGCCACCGTCGCGATCTTGGCCGCGGTGTGCATGTGGCCGTCCCAGCGCTTGGCGAACGGCGCCGCGATGTCGAACTGGTCGAGCACGCGCGCCACGATGTGATTGACGATGTCGTCGACGGTCTGCGGATGATTGTAGAAGGCCGGCATCGGCGGCACGATCGACACCCCCATGCGCGCGAGCTTGAGCATGTTCTCGAGATGGACCTCAGAGAGCGGGGTTTCCCGCACCACCAGCGCCAGCTTGCGGCGCTCCTTCAACACCACGTCGGCGGCGCGGTGCACGAGGTGCTCGCCATAGCCGTTGGCGATGCATCCCAACGTGCGCACCGAGCAGGGGATCACGACCATGCCCTCGGTCTTGAACGAGCCGGACGAGATCGACGCGCCCATGTCGCCCGGGCTGTGCAGGACGTTGGCGAGGCCGCGCACCTGCTCGACGGTGTAGCGGGTCTCGTGCTCGAGGGTGCGCTGCGCCCATTTGCTGATGATCAGATGGGATTCGACGTCGCTCGCCTTGAGCGCCTCGAGCATGCGCACGCCGAAGATGGCGCCGGTCGAGCCGGTCATGCCGATGATGAGACGCCGCATTCAGGTCCTCCGCGGTCGCGCTGCAGCGGTCCACAGCAAGCGCACGAAAATCGGCTTCATGCAAGCACGTCCCTTCCCTTTCGATCTTGCGTGGCGAGCTCGAAGGAAAGCCCGCTCACGCCTTGAACAGATGGCCGAACCTCTCCAGCGCGATGCGGCGCTCTTCCGGCGTCGGCAGATTCACCTTCGGGAACTTGTCGCGCCAATGCCAGGGCCGACAGGCGTCGATGACCGCCCGGCTGTTGGTGTGGTCGCCGATCGCCTTGCGCTCGGGCTCGATGCGCGGATCGAGCGGAGTCGACCAGGCATTGCGGATGATGTCGATCGAGCTCGCCGGATCCGAGCGCGTGAGGAGCGCCCAGACGAGCTCCTGAAGATCGGACACGTCGATGTCGTCGTCGACCACGATCACATAGCGCCCGCAATAGGCGCCGACATGGCACATGGCGGCGATATGGCCGGCCTGCTTGGCATGGCCGGGATAGCGCTGATTCATCGCCACGGCCAAGAGCAGCCGCGCATTGCCGACCTCGTGCGCCCAGACCGCGGTCACCCCCGGCACTCCCGCCTTCTGGATGCTCTCGCGCAGCAGGGCCGAGCGCACCACCGCGCGGTAGCGACAGATCTCGTCGGGCGGGCGCTGGGGCACGCAGCCCAGGAGGATCGGATCGTTGCGATGATAGACCGCCTTGATGTCGAGCACCGGCTCGGGCCGCAGGTCGCTGGCGTAGTAGCCGGTCCACTCGCCGAACGGTCCCTCGATGCGCTCGTTGTCGGGCTCGACGAAGCCCTCGAGCACGATCTCGGCATTGGCCGGGATCGGCAGGCCGGTGACCGGCCCCTTGATCACCTCGACCGGGCTTCCGCGCATGCCGCCGACGATCTCGTATTCGCACACCCCGTAGGGCACCTCGCTCGAGGCCATCAGGAACGTCATGGGATCGCCGCCGCAGACCACCGCGACCGGCATGCGCTCGCCGCGCGCCTTGTACTTGTCGCGCATCTGCCGGCCGTGCTTGCCGGGCGAGATGTAGAAACCCGCGGTCCTGGCGTCGTGGATCATGACGCGATAGGTGCCGCAATTGATCCAGCCTTCCTCGGGCTCACGGGTGACGTTGAAGCCGCCGGTGCCGATGTAGCGGCCGCCGTCGGGCTGGTGCCATTGCGGGGTCGGGAACTTGGTGATGTCGACATCATCGCCGGTCATGACGTTCTCGAAGATCGGGCCGTCGCTGACGTATTTGGGCGGGATGCGCGTCATCGGCACCATGAAATGGGTGCGAAAGCCGTCGCTCAGCTCGATCTTGCCGATCCCGGCCGGAAAGCCCAACGTCATGTTCTTGCGCTTGCCGCCGAAGAAGTTGACCAGCACGCGGCTCCCTTTGAGCGTCCCCGGCACCTCGTCGAAGACGAAGCAGGGCGCCGCGTCGTCGTGGGTCGCCATTTCCGCGACCATACCGATGTCGCGCTGCCAGGAGAGCCCGCTCACTTGGCTGACCTCGCCGAGCTTGCGCGCCTCCTCGAGCCATTGGCGCAGATCGGCATAGGCGAGGCGCGGCGCGACATTGGAACGCGCGGACGGATCGGCGGCGGCCGCTCCGGCCGGATTGCTGGTGCGATCGGGCTGTGCGGCCATCAATTCCTCCGAAGCGGCGACTTTACGCATTTAATCAAAAACCCCCTGCTGCCGATAGGCCTCGTGCTCCGCCTCGCTCAATCCCACGAGATTGCGAAAGACGAAATCGTTGTCGGCGCCCACGCACGGCGCCGGCCCAACGATGTCGCCGGGCGCCTCGGCGAGGTCGAAGCCCGGATAGCAATAGGCATGATCGCCCATCTCGGGGTGCCGCCGCACCCGAAACTGGCGGCGGGCTGCAAGCTGCGGGTCGGAGAACAGGCCGGCCATGGTCACCACGGGGTAAGCCGCGATGCCGGCGGCCTGCAGGCACTCGGCCGCCGCCTCGGCGCTCATCCCCGCGGTCCAAGCCGAGAGCACGGCGTCGAGCGCCTGGCCGTTGGCGCGGCGCGCCGCCGCCGAGACAAAGCGCTCCTCGAGCGCGAGCGCGGCCTCGCCGATCGCATTCGCCAGCACCGCGAATTCGGCGTCCGACCAGCACGACAGCGCGACCCACTCGCCGTCGCCGCAGCGATAGGCGCCGTGCGGCGCGGCGACCGGATCGTCGTTGCCGCAGCGCTCGGCGAGGCGGCCGGTCGCGAAATAATCCGTGAGCGCCGCGCCCATGAAGGCGAGGCCGCATTCGTATTGCGAGAGATCGATCAGCGCGCCCTTTCCGGTGCGGCGGCTCCGGATCACCGCCGCGAGCGCGGCCGAGGCGCCGAGCAGCGAGGCGACGTAGTCGATATAGGGGCCGTAGAGCAGCATCGGCGGCCCATCGGGAAAGCCGGTCAGCCCACACATGCCGGCGAGCGCCGAGAGCTGCGAGCCGAAACCGGGCTGGTCGGCGCGCGGCCCGGACTGGCCCATATTGCAGGTCGAGAGCATGACCAGCCGCGGATTGAGCACGGCGAGCGCAGCAAAGCCGAGGCCCAGCCGCTCCATCACGCCGGGCCGCATGTTCTCGATGACGAGATCGCACCATTGCGCCATGCGGCGCGCCAGCGCCACGCCCGCGGGCTTCTTCAGATCGACCGTGACGCTGTATTTTGAATCGTTGAAGAAGGCGAAGCAGCCGCTGCGATTGTAGCCCGGGCGGTTGTCCTTGAACGGCGGATATTGAATGCGGAAGCCGTCGGGCCGCTCGCGCGATTCCACGTGGACGGTGTGGGCGCCGAAATTGGCCAGGATCTTGCCGATATGCGGGCCCGCGGCGTAGCCGCCGAATTCGATAACCTTGAGGTCGCCGAGCGCCTGGGGAACCGCGGTCACGGCTGGCCTCCGGCGCGCCACCGCGGTTGCGGCGCGACCGTAACTGGCGCCGGCTCCGCACCCGCGGCCGCGGCGAACGGCGCGCCGGGCGCATGGCGCAGCGGCGGCCGCGCGCCGTCGATCACCGCGAAGCTGCCGCAAAATCGTTCGGCCGAGCCGCCGACGGCCTGGAAGAAGCCGCGCGCCGCAAGCTGCGGATCGCTGGCGATATCGGCGACGGTCGATACCGGATAGCCGAGCATCTCGCGCCGGTGGCCCTCGATCAGGAATTCGCGCTTGGTGAGGCCGGCAAAGAATTTCATCACCGGCGCCTCGATGGCATCGACCTCGGCCTGGTCGGCCCGGGTCGGGTCCCAGCTCGTCCAGTCGATGGCGGCGAGCGCGCCGAGCTCGGCCCCGCGCTCGCGCATCCAGGCGACGAGCTGCTCGTTGGTGCGCCGTCCGGCAGCGCCGCCATAGAAGATGAAATTGACGTAGCCGTCGCGGCACGGCCAGAACACGCGATAGCGCGCGCCCTTGATCGAGCGGCCGGTGATGAAGGCGCCGGCGCGCGTCGGCTCGACCCCGAGGAGATCGACGAAGGCCGGCGCATGCGACAGCGCGGTCACCACCGAGGCCTGCGCGGACACATCGACGAGGTCGCCGCGGCCGGTGGCCTCGCGCCGGTAGAGCGCGACCAGCGCGCCGATTGCCGCCTGCGCTCCGGCCCAGCCGCAGGATTGCGGCTCGCTCACCCGCACCGGCGCGCCGTCGGGCTCGCCCGCCAGCGCCATCGCGCCGCCGGCGGCCATCAGCTCGAGGTCGCTCGCCTTCCAGCCCTGGCGCGGACCGATGCCTCCGAACGGCCTGATCGCGACGACGACGAGGCGCGGATGATCCCGATGCAACGCATCGGGATCGAGATCGAACGCGGACGAGCCGGGCGTGAGCAGGCACACGTCGGCGGCGGCGAGCAGGTCCGCGATCTGCGCCCGACCGCCCGCCGGATCGAGCGCGAGCAGGCGCTTGTTGACGTTGAAGGCGCGCCATGCCGGACGGCCGAGGTCGCTGCCGGGCGGCTCGAGCTTGACGACGTCGGCGCCGAGGTCGGCCAGCACGCGTCCCGCAAGCCAGCCGAGCCGCTCGGTCGCATCGACGATCAGGACGTTAGACAGCAGCATGGCGCACCCGATTCACTCGCGTGTCCGGGGCGCAGGGGCCGTAGGTTGGGTCGAACTCTTCACGAGACCCAACAATTCACTGCACCGCATGCGCGGGCTCGAAGTGTTGGGTCTCGCAACGGCTCGACCCAACCTACGAACTTCACCGCATAGAACCCACGAATCACGGATCTGCTCGTCAGCGCCCGGTGCGGGCGAGCGAGTGCACCCAGCCGACCATGCGCGACCGCGCGTTCTCGATGTCCTTCTTGGTGAAGAAGTCCTCGGGCTTCACCCTGTCCACCGGATAAAGCGGCCGCAGGAAGTCGCTCTCGTATCCGAACGGCACGGTGGCGTCGATGCCCATGCCGCCTTCGAACTGCGTGTTCGACGCCGTCCACTGCTTGCTGCCGGCGGTCATGCGCTCGGCCGGCATGAAGGTCTGGCCGCGACCGCCCGGGATCGGATTGAGGATATCGGTCTGCGGATTCACGCGCGTGGTGAGGCACCACATGACGTCGTCCATGGAATAGGGATCGACGTCCTCGCTGACCGCGATCGCAAGCCGCATGCCCTGCGAGCAGGACAGCGCCGCCGCCAGGAAGTTGCGCTGCCAGCCCTCGTCGATCTGGTGGCGCTTCTTCACCTGGATGATGCAGCCGCCCCAGTCGGTCATGCAGTACGGGATCACCACGTTCTGCACGATGCCCGGCTGCAGCCGGTCGCACAGCTCGTAGATCGCGGCCTCGCGCACCGTGGTGTCGATGTTGTGGTCGTCGAGCGTGTGCACCCCGAGCGCGAAGATGATCGGCTTGCTCCTGGGATCGCGCATGGTGATGCCGGTGACGTGGAAGGTCGGCGCCTTGTAGGCCTTGCCCATGTAGCCGGCCCATTCCGGATGGAAGTGGAAGCGGCCTTGCACGCCGGCGTCCTCGGACTCCTTGGTCTCGAACCGGCGGTCGCGCGGGTCGACGTAGCCTTCCAGCACCAGCTCGGCATCCGCCAGCGCCATGGCATTGACGGTGCGCGCCTTGACGAGCCGGATCGGCGCGCCCTGCACCGCCCCGGCAATGCCGATCTCGTCGCAGCCCATCGGCAGCACCGCGTAATCGAAGCCGGCGCCGGCGAGCAGCGTGCAGGCCGGCGGCACGCCGAAGCACATGGTGATGGGGACCCGCTCCTTCGACTTGTAGTACTTGTTCACCACCTGCCACATGTGCGAGCCGGGCGAGATCTGGAACGTGCCGACATTGCCCCAGCGGAAATTCATGCGGTTGTAGCCGAGGTCGGAGCCGCCATCGAATTCCGGCCCGGTCACGCAGCGGATCGCCGAGCCGACCGTGAGCTCGGGCTCGTAGGTGGTATGCCGGATCGGCACCAGGTGCGCGTTGACGTCCTTCGGATTCTCGATCACGTGCTCCTGGCAGGGCGCCTCGCTCTGCGGGATCTCGACCGGCTTGAGCGGATGGCGGAGCGCATGAGCGAGCTTCTTCACCCGCTCGGCGTCGTCCTGCCAGCCGAACATCTTGTTGATCACCTTGATGTCGCCGAACAGGTTGGTGAGCAGGCGGTGAGCGGGCTTGCCCTTGACGTTGCGGAACAGGATCGGGCAGCCGCCGTCCATGTGCTTCTGCAGGCCGGTCACCTCGAGATCCGGATCGACCGGCGTGTCGGTCTCGATCAGGTCGCCCTGCCCGCGCAGCCAGTCGAGCGCGGTGCGCAGATCACCGGCATGATGTTGCTTGCCGGCGGCGGGCTTTTCCTTGCGCAGTGCTTTTTGCATGGCTGGTCGCTCTCCATCATCAGGGCGGTTGGGCGGCGGTTTCCCGACTGAAAAGTAGCCTCGGCCGCCGTGTTATTTGCCGGGGCCCGGAAGCCGCCGGTTCCATTGCATAGATTTCTAAGTATTATGGGCGGAATCGAAATTCTGTCAACGCCGCGCCGCGCCGGTCGGGCGCACCAGCGCGGGGAGCGTGACGGCATGCAGGAGAGGCGCCGCACGGCATCGCGCCCGATCGGGAACCGGGCCTCCCCGGTCGAGTTCCCGCTCGCCGAGAGCTCGGGCTTTTTGGTGCGGGACGCCAACCGTGCGTTCCAGCGATTGCTGGAGAAACGCATCGCGCGCTATGGGGTTTCGCGCGGGCAATGGTATTTCCTGCGGGTGTTATGGGCCGAGGACGGCCTCTCCCAGCGCGAGCTCTCCGCCCGGGTCGGCACCATGGAGCCGACCACGGCGATTGCGTTGCGCAGCATGGAGAGGTCGGGCCTCGTTCGCCGGGTGCGCAGCCGCGACGACAAGCGGCGCGCGCAGGTGTGGCTGACCCCGAAAGCCCAGCGCCTGCGCAACGAGCTGCTCGCGCTGGCGCGCGGCATCACCGATGCCGCCGAAGCGGGCATCGGCCGCGACGACCTCGCGCTGTTCCGCCGCCTGATCAGGCGAATGACGGAGAACCTCGACCGGATCGAGACGTAGCGCTGATCAATGCCGCGCGCCGGAAAAATCGCGCGGCAGGCTGCATTTCGCGATCCGGATCTTGCGCGTGGTCGCGGGCGTGTTGCGGCTGCGCCCGACGAAGCGCGGCTCGCCGCCGCTGATCACCGCGCCGACCGCCGCGATGTCGCCGTTGCGGATCGCCGACAACGCATCGCTTTGCGTGCCGCCGTCGGGCGCGTCGATCAGGACGATGTCAGCGGCCTTGCCGGCGGCGAGCAGGCCGCAGTCCAGGCGATAGACGCGGGCGTTGCTGCCGGTCGCCGCCGCGATCGCGGCCTCGGGGGCGATGCCGGCGAGGCTCGCGAGGTGCGCGATGGTGTAGAGCATGCCGAGCGGCATGATGCCGCTACCGGTCGGGGTGTCGGTCCCGATCAGTACGCGCGCGAAGGCCTCGAGCTTGCGCGCGAGGGTCGCGCACAACAGCGCGGTGCGCAGGTTGCCGGCAGTGCAGATCTGCAGCGCGATGTCGCTCTCGCGGATGACCCGCTCGAAGTCCCGGTCCGGCATCGCCGTCGGACCGCCATTGACGTGAAACGAGACGTCGGGCCTGAGCGCCAGCAGGTGATCGCCGGTGATCGCGCCCGAGCCCGGGATCGAGGAGCCGCCGGTATGCACGGTGGTGATCATGTCGTGGGCGCGCGCGGCCGCGATCAGCGGCGCATACTCGTAGGGGCTGGCAAAGGCGCCGAACCCGGCTTTGGCGAGCCAGACGCCCTGCTTGGCGATCTCGCCGAGATCGTTGCCGGTGAGGCCCGGCTCGAGAATGACCGAGCCGGCATGCACCGTCATGCCGCCGGGACGATAGCCGTCGAAGCATTTGCGCGCCGCCACCGCCAGCGCCTTGACGCCTTCGGGATCGCGCGGCCGCCCGGGGACGTGCACCTCCGAGGCGCTGATCGCCGTCGTCACGCCGCCATGCACGTAGCTTTCGAGGTAGCCGACGGCCTGCTGGCGCGGGGTGTAGTCGCCGAACGTGACGTGGACGTGCGAATCGATCAGCCCGGGGATCGCGGTCGCACCGCCGGCGTCGATCACGACGTCGCAGGATTCCACTTCCGCGGCGGACGCCGCGCCGACGGACTCCAGTTTCGGGCCGGAGACGACGATCGTATCGCCCCTCACGAAGGGGTCGCGCCAGTCCCCGGAGACGATCGTGCCGATGTTGATGACGGCGAGGCGCATGGGCGACGGCGTACGACGACTCGATTTTTATTTCCGCGGCGGGATCTGGAACAGGCCGGCGAGCTCCTCCTTGCTCAGCGGCGCGGCGGTGAATTTCAAGCTGACGGCATCGGAAATGATCATGTCGAGGCCGGTGATGGTGTCGGGCGACAGCGCGGACTTGGGAAAGAAACCGTCGCGAATCCGCTGCGCCTTTTCCTCGGTGATGCCGGCGAACTCGGCATAGGCTTTCAGCGCGGCGGGATCCGAATACATCCAATCCACGGTCTCCCGGTAGGCCGCCATGTACCGATCGATCGCGTCCTTGCGGCTCGCCAGCGTCTGCGCATTGGTGATGAGAAGCCGGACGGTCTGGCCCTTGAACAAGGTGTCGTTGCCGGTGGCAATCTGGCGGATCTCCTTGCGGTCGAGCTGATCGAGACCGAACGGCGGCGCCGACCAGCCCACGTCGACCTGCCCGGACATGACCGCGGTCAGCGTCCCGGCCGGTCCGCCGGTCGGCGTGGGCTTCCCCGTCGGCACGTATTGCTTGACGAAGGCGGTGACGACCCCATGGGTGGAGGCGCCGTTGGTCGAATAGGCGATGGTCTTGCCGTCGGCGTCGCCGATGCTCTTGATCGGCGAATCGGCCTTCACGTACCAGAACAGGTCGCCGGCGCCGGTCATCTCGGCCCCGATGACGCGGACCGGCGCGCCCTTCGAGTAGGCGGCGAGCGCTCCCATGACGCCGATCCCGACTCCGACCTCGACGCTCCCGGAGACCACCGCCTGCTGGGTCTCGCCGGTGCCCTGGGTGTAGAGGATTTCGAGGCTCAAGCCGTGCTTCTTGAAGATGCCGCCGCGCTCGCCGAGCGCGGATATCGACGTGTCCCACAGTCCGCGCTGGCCGACCGCGAGCTTGAGCGCGTCATCGGCCGATGCGCCGTTCGTCATCACCGCTGCCGCGATGATTCCGCAAGCCAGCCGCGCGATCCACATGGCACCATCCTCCCTCGGCTCGTGCTCGACCTTCGATATCTGCGTATTTGGCTCGACGTATTCTTGGACATTTCACCCGGGGTGCCAAGGCGCCATGGCAGCCTGCGTCGGAAGGACGCCGCGCCGCCGGGTCACGGCCGCCGGCTCTGCGCGTTCCAGTGGCGCTCGAGGTTGGCGATCAAGGCCGGGCTGAAATGGCAGTAGGCCTGCTCCCGCGCATAGACGGCGAAGTAGCGGCGAAACATGTCGAGCGGCTCCTGCGTGATCCGGAACGCCCGCCGGTTGCCGGCCGCGCTCACCACGCCCGAATTGGTCAGCCCCGCCACCACGCGCTCGATCGCCGCGTCCATCGCGCCGGGCTCGACGATCTCGTCGCAGATCAGGCGTCCCTCCGGGCTGTCGCATTCGAGCCGTCGCTCGTACTGGATCGCCTGCCGCGCGATGCGGTCGCCGGTGAAGCGCGGCAGCCGCATATTGGCCGCGCCCGGGATGATGCCCTCCTTGCGGGCGGGCAAGGTCAGGAAGGCGTTGCGCTCCGCCAGCACGTAATCCATCACCAGCAGGGCTTGGCAGTGGCCGCCGATGGCGAAGGCCTCGACCGCGGCGATCCACGGCTTCTCCAGGGTGCGGCCGCCGAACTCGTCGGGCGGCGCGTCGTCGGCGAAAGCAAGCCCGCGATAGATCTTGTTCACGTAGCCGAGGTCGCGCTGCAGGTACCACACGAACGGGATGCGGCCGTGATAGAGGTGGGTGAGATTGATGCCGGCGCCGAACACGCGCCGGCCCCGATATTTCGGATGCTCGACCGCCGCGCCGCGCATGACCGCGATCTCGGTCGCGCGATCGAGCAGCGCGAGATCGACGCAGGCTTCCGCGCCGTCGAGCGAGGTCTGATCTTCGGCGTTGAGGAAGCGCGGATTGCTCTGGGTCACCACCGCCGCCTTCCCGACCCGGCGGACCGAGGCGCCGGAAAGCTCCACCCGCCCGTCGCGCTCGAGCTGCGGCAGCAGCGCCTGCGCCTCGGGGCGCGGCAACAGCATGGCGTGGCAGAGGTGGGGCCCGCAGCGCTCGCTGCCGAGGACCGCGGAAACGAACAGGCCCTGATCGATCTCGAGGCCGCTCTTGTCGCGCTGCAGGACGCCGTCCTCGGCGGCGATTTCCTGCGCGGTCGGCACCAAGCCCGGCACCACCTCGGCCGCCCGGATCACCAGCTCCTCGACCCGCACGAAGCGCGAGCGGTGCACCGTCAGCGCGTCGTAGACGGCCTCGGCGTGCCGGCGAAGAAAGCGCGCCCGCGCCTTCCGCGCCCGCTCGGCAATGATCAGGTCCGCGGCATGCTCGGCCGCGTTGCGCCGCGGTTTCCCCGGAAGCCCGCCCCGCAGCCGGGCCGATCTCTGCCAATAGGCGGAGAATGTCCGGCGGTCGGCTGGAAAATCGGTGGTCTCGCCCGGTTCCGCCTGCAGCCAGTCCCTCGCCTCCCCGGACGCCAAGCCCGCCGCCGCCAGCCGTTCGAGGGCCGTGGTATCGCCGGCGGTCGCCGCCGCGCTCATGCAGCCTTTG
>WNFC01001107.1_pt1 | contig 27776 bp, 23 predicted proteins | sample 5400541 | NCBI WGS metagenome assembly WNFC01 (sample SAMN13153342, study PRJNA577476) | soil metagenome | isolation source: 120 cm saprolite under Douglas fir tree site 2 hole 2 replicate 1 | place: USA:California | collected 2015-04-18 | reverse complement strand
ATCATTCGAGCGGCCTTCGAATGGGCACAATCACACGGCAAGACCCGCGTCACGATGAGTGATAAATCGAACGCCATTCCCACACACCGGATCTGGCAGGATCGATTCAAGATGATTGCGCAGGAATACCCGCACATCGCGGCGGAGCACCGCTACGTGGACGCACTGGCGCTGGAGTTGGTGCGTGAGCCACAGCGGTTCGAGGTGATCGTGACGAACAATCTTTTCGGCGACATCCTGTCCGACCTTGGCGCCGGACTGGTCGGCGGGCTCGGCGTTGCCGCCAGCGCCAACCTCCATCCCGGCAAGCAGCACGCGCTCTTCGAGCCTGTGCACGGCTCGGCACCTGCCCTCGCAGGCAAGGGCATCGCGAATCCTATTGCAGCGGTATTGACCGGCGGTTTGATGTTCGAGCACCTCGGCCACCCAGCCGCCGCTGCTGATCTCAAGCAGGCGATTCGTAAGCTCCTGGCCGGCACCATCCGCCCACCCGATCTCGGGGGAAAGTCAGGCACCACGGTTGTCGCGGAGGCGCTCGCGGACCTGGTTTGACCGCGAGTTGACACCGTCGGCGCGCGCTGATCGGCACCGCCACAGGTAATCAGCGGCGGATGGGGAACAACCCTGTCCGCCGCTCGTGTTTCAGCGACACGACCTACCGTCGCATCGGCTGCAAGCTCATATTCCGCCCACTTATGATGGAGTTGCTCTCATGAAAACCCAGGGCGCCACAAAGGACGTCGTCTTCCTGTCCGGGGTTCGGACAGGATTTGGGACGTTTGGCGGCTCTTTGAAGGACGTATCGGCTATCGACTTAGGCGCGGCCGCCTCGCGTCACGCCATCCAACGCTCCGGCGTTCCCGCGAGCGACTTCGGGCATACAGTCTTCGGCAATGCTCTCCAGACTTCGGCAGACGCGATCTACATGGCCCGCCATGTTGGTCTCAAGGCCGGACTGCCGATCGAAACGCCGGCCGTCACGGTCAATCGTCTCTGCGGCTCGGGCTTCGAGGCGATCACCCAGGGCGCGCAGCTGATTTTGCTTGGCGAAGCGGACGCGGTGCTTGCGGGCGGTGCCGAGTCGATGAGCCAGGCGCCCCACGTCGTGCGTGGCGCGCGGTGGGGGCTGCGCCTCGGACCGGCGCCGCTCGAAGATCTGCTGTGGGAGTCGCTGAAGGACCCGCAATGCGGCCTCTCCATGGCCGAGACCGCCGAAAGCCTCGCCGAGAAGTACAAACTCACCCGCAAGGAAGTCGATGAAGTGGCGGTCGCCTCCCAACAACGCGCGAAGCGCGCCTGGGACGCCTGCGCGTTCCAGGACGAAGTCGTCCCCGTCACGATCAAGGTGAAGGGGAAGGAAGTCGAGTTTCGCGCCGATGAGCACATGCGGCCCGAGACCACACTCGAAATCCTCGGCGGGCTGAAGCCGTACTTCAAGAAGGACGGGCTCGTCACGGCCGGGAACGCCTCCGGGATTTCGGACGGCGGTGCGGCGACGGTGCTCGCGAGCGAGGAGTATGCCAAGGCGCACGGGTTGAAGCCGCTCGGCCGCCTCGTCGCGTGGGCGGTCGCCGGAGTCGAGCCGAAACACATGGGCATCGGCCCGGCGCCCGCCGCCCGCAAAGCGCTCGCGAAGGCGAATATGAAACTCGACCAGATGGATCTCGTCGAAGTGAACGAGGCGTTCGCGCCGCAGTACCTCGCCGTCGAGCGCGAGCTGGGCCTCGACCGCACGCGCACGAATGCCTGCGGCGGTGCGATCGCCATCGGGCATCCGCTCGCGGCTACCGGCACGCGCATCACGATTCACCTGCTGCACGCGCTGCGGCGCGAGAAGCAGCGCTTTGGACTCGGATCCGCATGCATCGGCGGCGGGCAGGGGGCGGCGGTCATCGTCGAGGCGTTGTGAGCGACATTCTCCTCGGGGCGATCGGTGTGATCGCTCTCTATCTCTTTTCTGGTCTGCGCGTGCTGCGCGAATACGAGCGCGGCGTGTACTTCCTGCTCGGCCGTCTGCGGCCGACAAAGGGACCGGGCCTGATCTTTCTCCCTCCGGTGCTGGCGCGGATGCAGAAGGTGTCGCTGCGCGTGATGGCGATCGACGTCCCGCCTCAGGACGTGATCACGCGCGATAACATCTCGATTAAGGTCAACGCGGTGTTGTACATGCGCGTGAAGACGCCGGACAAGGCTGTCGTGGCCGTCGAGAATTATCTGTACGCCACGAGCCAGCTGGCGCAGACGACGCTGCGGTCGGTGCTGGGTGAGACGGAAATGGACGAGCTGCTCGCGAATCGCGACAAGATCAATGCGATCCTGCGCCAGACGATCGACACGCGCACCGAGGAGTGGGGCATCGAGGTCTCGGCCGTCGAAGTAAAAGACGTAGATCTGCCGCCGGAGATGAAACGCGCGATGGCCCGCCAGGCCGAAGCCGAACGCGAGCGCCGGGCCAAGGTCATCAACGCCGAGGGCGAGCTGCAGGCGGCGGAGAAGCTGGCGCAGGCGGCGCACATCATCGGCAAAGAGCCCGCAGCCATTCAGCTCCGCTATCTGCAGACCGTCAACGAAATCGCTTCCGAGAACAATTCCACGACGATCTTTCCCATTCCGATCGACCTGTTCAGGGGCTTCATGGAGCGCCTGGCACCGGGGCAGGCCGATGATTCGGGCAGCCGAGCCATTCCCGAGCGCACCGCGGGCGAACGTTTGCCGGCGGTCCGCAATAAGGGGAAGGCGAAGGTCTGATGGGCAAGGACCTCGTCAGTCGTGAGGCGCTGGAGCGCATCATCAAGCGCGCCGCCGAGCTGCAGGCCGGAGAACACGACGTCGGCGACGGTCTCACGAATAACGAGGTCCTGGCGCTCGGGAAGGACGTCGGCATTCCCGACCGCTACCTGCGTCAAGCGATGCTGGAAGAGCAGACGCGCATTGCGCCCGACGTCGCGACCGGGACGTGGGCGTGGCTGACCGGTCCCCGGTCGATCGTGGCGCACCGAGTCGTTCCCGGCGATCGCGAAGCGGTGGAGCGCGCGTTGAGCCGCTGGATGACCGAAGACGAGCTGCTGCAGCCCAAACGGCACTTTGCCGACCGCACGTCATGGGAGCCCAAAGCGGGCGCATTCGCTTCGATTCAGCGCGCGTTGGCGGGAAGACGCCGCTACTCGCTGGCACAGGCCGGGGAGGTGACCGCGCAGGTCGTGCAGCTCGAGCCGGGCTTCTGTCTCGTGCGGCTCGAGGCCGACATCCGCCAGCAGCGCGCCAAACGGATCACCGGGGGCACGGTGCTGGCGATCCTCGGCTGGGGGCTGACAGGCGCAACGGCACTCATCGCTCCGCCGCTCGCACTCGCTCAGGCAGTGATGCTGTTGCCAGGCATCGGCATGACGATGGGAGGTGCCTTGGTCGCCCGCACGTACCGCGGCGCCAACGAGCGCGTGCAGGTGGCGCTGGAGCAGGTGCTCGATCGGCTCGAGCGCGGGGAGGTCCGCGCGTCGTCCAGCCAGGGCGCGTTGCCCGAGACATTCGCCCGGATCGCCGACGAGGTGCGCAAGGCGTTCGAGAGTCCTCGGCCCCGGCCCAAGCCCAGGAGCTGAGGAATTCATGGCGGACATCCAGAGGGTTGGTGTGCTCGGCTGCGGCCTGATGGGCAGCGGCATCGCACAGGTCGCCGCCAGCGTCGGCTACGACACGATCGTGCGTGACGTATCCAAAGAGGTCCTCGATCGCGGCCGTGCCGGCATCGAGAAATCGCTCGCAAAATTCGTGGAAAAAGGAAAGCTCCAGGCGGCGGACCGGGATGCGACGCTCAAGCGCCTGACCTTCACGACGACGGTCGCGGATCTGAAGCCGTCGGATATCGTGATCGAAGCGATCACCGAAGACCTGGCGCTGAAGAACGCGCTCTTCAAGGAGCTGGACGGGCTGTGCGGCCCCGGCACCATCTTCGCCTCGAACACGTCGAGCCTCACGATCGTCGAGATGGCGGCGGCCACCAAGCGCGCGGACCGGTTCGTCGGCCTGCACTTCTTCAACCCCGTGCCCCTGATGCCGCTGGTCGAGGTCGTGCGCACGGTGACGACGTCGGAGCAGACGTTCAAGCGCGTGTTCGCGTTCGCCGCCTCGCTCCGCAAAGAGCCCGTCGCCGCCAAGGACAATTCCGGCTTCATCGTGAACCTGTTGCTCGTTCCCTATCTGCTGGACGCGATCCGCGCCGTGGAGCGCGGCGTGGGCAGCGTGCCCGACATCGACAAGGCGATGCAGCTCGGCTGCGGCTACCCGATGGGCCCGCTGACGCTGCTCGATCTCGTCGGGCTCGACACCACGCACCACATCGCCGAGATCATGTTCAAGGAGTACCGCGAAGCGCGGTATGCGCCCCCGCCGTTGCTCAAGCGCATGGTGCTCGCGGGAATGCATGGAAGAAAGTCCGGGAAGGGCTTCTACGATTACTCGTCCAATCCACCCATCGTCAGCAACCTGGGACTCTAATGCTCAGCTACGACGCTGCGCACTGGCACGCGGTACTGAACGATTTTCCTGCGGCCCTGCTCCTCGTGGCGGTGCTGTTCGATATTGGCGCCGCCGCGACGAAGCGTGAATCGCTCATGTGGGCGGGAATCTGGACGTTGTGGGCCGGCGTCATCGGCGGATGGGTGGCGGTCGTCGCGGGGAAACTCGCGTCCGGCACCATCGAGCACGGTGAAGCGATTCACGAGATCATGGAAAAGCACGAGAACATGGCGCTGCTGACGATGGGCCTGTTCACCGTGGTGCTCGCCTGGCGTCTCGTCCGCCGCTTTCACATGCCGGCGCAAGAGCTCGCGTTCACACGCATGCTGAGTGTCGTGGGGATCGCGGGCTTGGTGTGGACCGGCGTGTTGGGAGGCAGGCTCATGTTCCAACATGCGGCCGGCATTCCGTCCAAAGTGCTCCAGGCCGAGATCGAGAATCGGGAGGCGGGGCATCACCACGAGCCGGGCGAAGAGCACGAGCACGGTACGCCCACGGATACCGTAAAAGCGACGCACACACACCCGCCCGGCACACCACCGCATACCCACTAATGCGAAATACGAAATTCGAAATGCGAAATCCCCTCTTTCTCCAATTTCGCATTTCGCATTTCGCGTTCGCACTTCTTCTAGGCGCCTGCACGCCGACCACGACGCGCCCAGCATTCGCTCCCCTCCCGGAGGCGCTGCACGCGGTGATCAACGCGCCACCGGCCGCCGTCACGCAGGCAGCGCAGGCGCTCCTCACGGCCGACACGATTGCCGTGCATTTCGTGAGCCTACAGGACGCGTATCTGGAAACAGAGGAGTTCGCCGGCACCCATCGCCTGCGTCTGTGGGCCGATCCGGACGTACCGGGCAAGGCGCGCGTGACGATCGAAGCGGTGTATCGACCCGCGGAAGACCCGTCGCGCACGCGGCGGGATCTCGAGCGCGCCGCGCCGCCGGGCTCGGCAGGTCAGCTACGCGCCGAGCGGCTGCTGGCCGCGTTGAAGGACAAGCTCGGAGTCACGACCTACTAGGTGGGCACGACCCTCCGGCGCAGCCTCGGTGCCCTCGAGTACTTCACGTTCGGTTTCGGGAGCATGGTGGGGGCTGGCTGGCTGGTCGTTATGGACGACTGGCTGCGTCGCGGCGGGCCTGGCGGCGCGATGCTTGGCTTTCTGAGCGGCGCGTTGCTCCTGCTGCCCATTGCCCACATCTACGGTCGCCTCGTGCGAATGATTCCCGATGCGGGCGCCGAAATCGCGTACACGGAACATGTCTTCCCGTCGTTGGTGAGCTTCGCCTCCGGCTGGATGATGGTGCTCGCGTACGCGATTGTCTGCCCGTGGGAAGCGGTGGCGATCGGCAACCTGCTCGCGCGGCTCTTCCCAGCCATGAATGCCCTCGTGCTCTATACCGTCGCGGGAAAGGCTGTCACGCTGCCGCGGCTGCTTGCCGGGCTCGGACTGACGGCTGCGATCGGTGTCGTGAACTACCGCGGCATCCGACTGAGCGGGCGCTTTCAGGATGTGACGACGATCGGTTTGCTGATGTGCTTCGCGGTGTTCGTGGCGCTGGGGTTCGGGCGAGGCACCGCGGCTAACATCCCTCCGCTGTTCGCGCCCGTCGGACCGTTCGTCTCGGTGCTGCTCGTCGCGCAGATCGTGCCCTACTTCATGACCGGCTTCGAATCCATTCCCAAGGCGTCGGAGGAAGCGCTCCCCGATGTTGGGCCCGGCACGCTCTCACGGGCAATCACCGCTGCACTCCTCGCCGGCGGGCTGTTCTACGTCGTCATCGTCGGCGTCGTCTCGTGGTGTACCCCTGGACCGCTATCGTCACGCAGCATCTTGGCACCGATGTGGCGTTCGCGCGCGCATTCGGCACACCCTGGATCGCGCGGCTGATTCTCGCGGCCGCCGTGCTATCGCTGTTCAAGGTATTCAATGGAAACTTCGTCGCCGCCACGCGACTGGTGTACGCGCTGGGCCGGCGCCGCCTCGTCCATCCCGCGCTCGGCGCCGTGAATCCAACGTTCGGAACTCCAGCCTCGGCGATCGCGCTCATTGCTGGCCTCACGGGCGCAGCCGCCTTCCTCGGCGACGCGGTGCTGGTTCCGATCAGCGAGGTAGGCGCGGCGGTTGGGGCAATCGGATGGTGCGCCGCCTGTCTCGCCTTCATTGCGCTCGCGCGCCGTGACGGCGTGCGGGACGGTGTCACGATCGCCGCGATCGGCGCAGCGGTGAGCGTCGCGATTGTCGTGATGAAAGTGGTGCCTCTTGTGCCGGGTAGCTTTACCACAGCGGAGTGGCTCGCCTTTACGGCTTGGTGTGTCCTCGGACTGGCGCTGCGGCAACGAGTCCCTGGACCCATCGCTCCATCTGTCCGAGATCGATAGCAGCGTCGCGGCACGGCCCATTGGGGAGTTGCATCGTCAGGCCGAGCACCGGAAGCTTGCCGGCGACATCGCGCAGACCGGTCATCATGTCGCGCTCGCAGGCGACCGCCACGACGGCGCGTGGACGCCGCTCGCGAATCACGCGGCGCGCGAGCTGGCCCCGCGTCGCAACGAAGACCGGAACCTCGTAGCGCCCCGCGATCTCGAGCACGCCGTCGAGCGCCTGCTTCGAGAGACAGCGGGGGATCAACACCAGCAGCTCGCCCTTCCCCACCCTGCGACCCCGCCGCTCCGCGAGCGTGTTGTAGATGTCGATGGCCGCATGCTCAACCCAGTCGCGCTTCCCGAAGGCGCGCGCGACCAGGGACGTGTAATTCATCAGCTGCAGGTAGGGACCGCGCTCGAGCAGACGCTCGGGCAGCAGGCTCCGGCCGCTATAAAAGGCCGCCGCGATCACGCTCAGATAAAGCGACTGGAGCACAGCGAAGAGGCCGAGGACACTCCAGAGGATCCTGGGCAGCAGCGGCCAGAGCGTGCCGAGTCGTGGCCCGATCAGATAAAGAAGAAGGGCAAGGGCGCCAGTCGCGGCGGCGACGGTGAGCGCCGCGAAGCGGAAGAACAGCCCCGGGGCCGCCGAAAAGTCGCCACCACCGGGTAGCGGGCGGCCGTTCCATTCATCCCACTCGTGACCCAAGCGCCGATCCACTTCGATATGGATCAGCTGAGCACGCGGGGAGGGCGCGCTCGACGGCGCGGGGGAGGGGGGGGGCGTTGCGGTCTGTGGGCCAGCCATCGGGAATCGAAGCTTCACGTTGCGCTTCCCCCATGTCAAGTTTGGAGCGTGTTAGTCACCGACGCCCGTGTCCGCGCGGCATACGCCGAGGGTGCGGGTATCTACCGCATCCTGCCCGCCGCAGTCGCGATTCCTGAGAGCCAAGACGATGTCGTCGCCCTCGTGCGCCAGGCGGCAGAGTCGCACATGGCACTGATCCCGCGAGGAGCGGGAAGCGGGATGCCCGGTGGGAACGTGGGAAACGGCGTCATCGTGGACCTGAGCACCGGGTTCTCCGATCTGGCCGTTGACCCCCACACACGCAGCGCCCGTGCGGGCGCGTCCGTTACGTGGGCGGAAGTGAACGACGCCGCCAAGCCGTACGGCTTGCGACTGCCGCCCGATCCCTCGTCCGGAGCGTTCGCGACGAGCGGTGGCATGGTCGCGACGAACGCTGCGGGGCCGCGGACGGTGCGGTACGGCAGTGTGAGGCCGTGGGTAGAAGCGCTCGAAATTGTCGAGCCAAATGGCGAGGTTCGAACCGTCAAACGGGGAGAGGGGAGAGGGGAGAAGTACGATCTGCCCGCTGACGGCAGACGGCTGATTGCCGAACGCTTCCCGAAAACCCGCAAGAACTCCTCGGGCTATGCTCTCGATCGATTCGCGCAGACCGGTGACGAAGTCGATCTCCTCGTGGGATCCGAAGGTACGCTCGCGATCGTGACCGAAGTGCATTGGAGTCTCGATCCAATCCCTGCCGACATCGCGGGCGCCGCGCTCGGATTTGCCGATCTCGAGGGGATGACTGAGGCGGTGCAGTACCTGGTGTCCCTGAAACCATCGGCACTCGAGCTGCTGGATCAGTCCCTGCTGCAATTCATTCCGGAGGCCCACCCCCCGAAGGTCGCCTGCCTGCTCCTCGTCGAGTTCGAGCGGGAGACGGCGGCCGCGGCGCGCGGCGTCGTGGGGGACGCGGTACGCGGGCTCAAGCACTCCGTGATTCACGTCCAGACGGCGGTGAACCGCGCCGGGCTCGAACAGCTCTGGAGTGTGCGGCGTCTGGCCTCCCCCGCCCTGGCCCGCCTTCCTCCCACCCAGCGCTCGCTTCAGATCGTCGAAGACGGCTGCGTGCCGCTCGACGCACTGGGCGCGTATGTCGCCGGGCTCAGGGCGGCGGCCGATCGTCGCGGCATTCCCGTCGCGATCTTCGGACACGCCGGCGACGGCCACGTCCATGTCAACGCGCTTCCCGACACGACGCGCGACGGCTGGCGCGAGGCGATGCACGGACTGTTCGACGACGTCACCGATCTCCTGCTCCGCCTCGGCGGTGTTCCGTCGGGCGAGCACGGCGTCGGTCGGCTGCGCGCGGGGATACTGGAGCGCTTCTATGGCGCGGACGTGATGCGGCTGTTTCGCGACGTGAAGCGCGCCTACGACCCGCTGTCCATCCTCAACCCTGGTGTTATCATTCCCGCGACTGATTGGTCGCCCGTGGCCGCGCTGAAGGTCGGCGCCGGCGCCGCGGCCATTCCCGAAGACATCGCAACGCGACTACGAGAAGTGGAGCGCAGCGCCGCATGGGCCACACCGAAACTCGAACTGGCACACTAGCTCCGATGGAAGTCTTCCGTGCTCCCCGCGTCTCACTGATCGCCCGTCCCCAGTTTCTCGAACCGGAACATCTCGCCGTGCAGTGGCGCGGTGAGGCCAGCGATGGCGAGCGTCTCGCGGAGTACGCGGGCAGGCTGTGCTACATGAGCCAGCGCAACCCCGTGAACCGTACGACCGCCGAGTATCTCGAGAACATCAAGAAGCAGGGCCACGGCTCCGTGCTGGAGCACGCCGTCTACGTGCTGCTGATCGAGGGAATCTCGCGCTCCTGCTCCCACGAGCTGGTGCGCCACCGGGCCGGCTTCGGCTATTCGCAGATCTCCCAGCGCTACGTCGACGAGTCACACGCCGCCTTCGTCATGCCGCCCGCGGTCGCCGGCGACGCGCGCTTAGAGGAGGAATGGCAGCAACAGGTCGCCGATGCACAGGCCGCGTACGTCCGAGCGGTGGAAGGCTTGATGCAACGCTACGAGTGGGTGACGGACAAGGTGCACCGGCGGAAAATGGCGCGCGAAGCCGCTCGCAGCGTGCTGCCGAACGCCACCGAAGTGAAGATCGTCGTCTCGGGGAACGCTCGCGCGTGGCGCACGATGCTCGAGCTGCGCTGTGGCGAAGGGGCCGAGCTGGAAATCCGCCGGATGGCACTCGCGGTGTTGCGCATACTTCAGAAAGAAGCGGGCTCGCTGTTCTCCGATTTCGAGATTTACGGCGCCGACGACAGACAGGAAGCCGCGCGGGTCACATATCACAAGGTTTGACGTCGTTCATTCGACGACTGCTTCGACGGTTTTCTTTTGGACGTTTTTCAATTCGATCGATTTTCTTTCGATGTCTTTTTTGCGACGTCTCTCTCTTGCGTATCCGATGACCATTTCGTATTCTGGTTTCAGCATGCGAATCGGTCTCGCATACAACGAGAAGCCCGACGTTGGCGCTACGTCGGACGACTACGCAGAATGGGATGACCCGTCCACGATCGACGCGGTCGATCAGGCGCTGAGTCTCTTCGGCGACGTCGTCCGTCTCGAAGCCGACGAATTCTTCCCGCAAAAACTGTCGCTCGCGCGTCCCGACATCGTCTTCAACATGGCGGAGGGACTGCACGGTCCCTGCCGCGAGTCGCACGTCCCCGCGCTGTGCGAGTACTTGAACATTCCGTACACCGGCTCCGACCCGCTCACGCTGGCGCTGACGCTGCACAAGGGACGCACGAAGGAGATTCTCGCCTACCGCGGAGTGCCGACCGCGCCGTTTCGTGTCATCGAGCGCGTGGCGGATCTCGAGCGCATGCCGCTGCCGTTTCCGTTGTTCGTAAAGCCGGTCGCGGAGGGATCTGGTAAGGGCATATTCGTCAACAACTTATGTGAGACACCCGCACAGCTCGCGGAGCGCGTGCCTTTCCTCTTAGAGCGCTACAATCAGCCGGTCCTCGTCGAGACCTATCTCCCCGGACCGGAGTTCACGGTCGCGATCCTCGGCAACAACGGCGACGTGCGCTGTCTGCCCCTCGTCGCATTCGATTTCGCGACGTTGCCCGCCGGCGCCCCGCCCGTCTACGGCTACGAAGCGAAGTGGATCTGGGATACGCGCGAGCACCCCCTCGCGATCTTTCAGTGCCCCCCCACCGGCCTGGCCGACTCGCTCTGCCGCGAGACCGAGCGCGTCGCACTCGATGCGTATCGCGCGCTCGGGTGCCGCGACTGGTGTCGCATCGACGTGCGCGTCGACCGGTTCGGCGTACCGAACGTCGTCGAGTTGAATCCGCTCCCCGGCATCATTCCCGATCCGGCGATGAACTCCTGTTTTCCGAAGGCGGCACGGGTCGCCGGCTACGGGTACGACGAGCTGATCCAGGAGGTCTTGCGCATAGCCTGGAAACGGATCGGGGCAACGGCATCGGTAGGGGCACGGCATATCGTGCCCCTACAACCCGCCACCGCACAGATTTCCGCGTGAAGGTCGTCATCCTCTACGATCCCGGCGCCGATGACTGGACCGCCGAGGACATCGCCGGGGTGATGCAGGCGGTCGACGCCATCGCGACGATTTTCGGCGCCCTGGGCCACCAGGTGCAGCGCGTTCCGGTCCGGCATGACATGCGCTGGTTCAACGTCTGCCGCCGGGCCGACCTCGTCTTCAACCTCTGCGAAGGCGTGCGCGGGGTCGCGCAATGGGAGGATCACGTCGTCGGCACGCTGGAGCTGGCCGGCATCGCCTACACCGGCTGCGGTCCGTGGACCACGGCGGTATGCCGCCGCAAAGCCGTCGCCAATACGCTGCTGGAGCGCGCCGGGCTGCCGGTCCCGCGCTGGACCATCGCGCAAGGGAAGATCGAGGATGATTTCCCGTTGCCCGCGATCGTGAAGCCGGCGGCCGAAGACGCAAGCGCCGGCCTCGACCGGCAATCGATCGTCACCGATCGCAAGAACCTCAAGGCGCGCATCGCCGCAATGACGGAGCAGTTCGACGAGGTGCTGGTGCAGCAGTACATCGCCGGCCGCGAATTCAACGTCGGCATCGTCGGCGAACGCACACTCCCCGTCGCCGAGATCGATTTCAGCACGATGCCGGAAGGCGCGTGGCCGATCCTCACCTACGCCGCCAAATGGCACGTGGGATCTCCCGAGGATCTCGGCAGCCGGCCGGTGTGCCCCGCCGCAATCCCGCAACGCCTCGCCGATCGGCTGTGCCGCCTGGCGGAGACGGCGTGGCGCACGATGCAGGGCAAGAGCTACGGCCGTGTCGATCTGCGCATGGACGACGCCGGGCGGCCGTGGGTCCTCGAGGTGAATCCCAATCCCGATCTCACCGACGAGGCCGGCCTGTCGCGGATGGCGAGGGCCGCGGGATGGGACTACGCCGAGCTGATTCGCCGCATCGCCGAGATCGCGCTGCGGGAGGCCCAGGGCACGAAGGCCGCGCGTGAGCTGCTCGCTGCGCCCCGTCGGGCGCGCGCACCGCGCACGGCTTGAGCAGCTCACGCGGTCGACCGGTCTCTTCCGCGAGGAAGAGGTCGCCACCGCGGTCGAGCTGCTCGACGAGAGCCTGGCGGGCGACGACGACTATCAATTCGTCGGCGCATTCGCAGACGATCAGCTGGTCGGCTACGCGTGCTGGGGGCCGACGCCGGGCACCGCGGCGACGCACGATCTCTACTGGATCGCAGTCGATCGCGAGCGGCAGGGCGCCGGCGTGGGGTCGCAGCTGCTCAACGAAGTGGAACGCCGGCTGATGGCCGACGGCTGCCGGCTGATTGTCGTCGAAACGTCCTCGCGGGCCGATTACGGACCGACCCGCGGCTTTTACGAAACGCGCGGCTACACCAGGACCGCGACCATCCCGGGGTACTACGCGCCCGGTGACGATCTGGTGATCTACACCAAGGAGTTGGCTACTGGAGACCTGGCAAGAGCTGCTCCGTAAGAAGAGCATCGCGTCGCTCGATGCCCTCGCCGCGCGCTTCGGTCCGGAGCACGTCGGGGAGATCGCGCATCTCCGCCAGGCCGCCGAAAACTTCGAGTTCCGCATCTCGCCCGCGATGGTGGACCTGATCAAATCGCCCGGCGACCCCATCTGGCGGCAGTACGTCCCCACGGTGCAGGAGCTGGAAGTCCACGACGGGCTGGTGGATTCACTGGACGAAGACGCGAACTCGCCGGTTCCCAACATCACGCACCGCTATCCCGACCGCGCGCTCTTTCTGGTGTCCCCGGTGTGCGCCTCCTACTGCCGCTTCTGCACCCGCCGGCGCAAGGTGGGCGACCCCGAGAAGATTCCGATGGCACAGCTCGAATCGGCGTTCCGCTACCTCGAGGCGCATCCCGAGATCCGCGATGTGATCATGTCGGGCGGCGATCCTCTGCTGTTGTCGGACCGCCGCATCGACGAGATCTGCAAGCGGCTGCGCGCGATTCCCCATCTCGAGGTGCTGCGGATCGGGAGCCGTATCCCCTGCCACCTTCCCGAACGGGTAACGCCCGAGCTTTGCGGCATCCTCAAGCGGTACCACCCGCTCTACATCAACACGCATTTCAACCACCCCGACGAGCTGACGCCCGCCGCGGTCACGGCGCTGGGCATGCTCGCCGACGCAGGGATCCCCCTCGGTTGCCAGACGGTGCTCCTCAAGGGCGTGAACGACGACGCGGAGGTCATGAAGCTGCTGATGCAGCGGTTGCTCGCCGCGCGGGTGCGGCCTTACTACATCTATATGTGCGACCAGGTTGCGGGCGCCGAGCACTTCCGCACCACGGTCGAGAAGGGGTTGGAGATCATCCAGGCGCTGCGGGGCTGGACCTCAGGGCTGGCCGTGCCGCACTTCGTGATCGACGCCCCGGGGGGCGGCGGCAAGATTCCGCTGCTGCCCGAATACGTCGTGAAGCTGACCGACAAGGAAGTCGTGCTCCGCAACTACGCCGGCAAGATCTACCGCTACAGCCAACCGCTCGAGCCCATCCTCGTCGGCTGACCACCCTACTTGACGGGTTCCCCCAAATGCGCATATTTATGTTCAGGAATGCATAAACATACGATTGCCCCGCTGACGAATATTACCGGCACACCCTCTCCAGGGAGCGGCGGGGCGCGATAGCGTGCAAAGCAAACCCGAACCCAGCCAGCCCGCTCCCTCAGCAGAGCGGGCTTTTCGTTTGCTCGACCCCTGGCGCGAGCGCGACGCCTGCGGCGTCGGCTTCGTCGCGCGCGCCGACGGCGATCGCACCCACGACATCCTCGCGAAGGCCCTCACGGCCGTCGCCCGGCTCGCGCATCGCGGCGCCGCCTCGAACGACAAGTCCGGCGACGGCGCCGGCGTCCTGACCCAGATCCCGCATCGCTTGCTCGGCGTGGGGCCCGTGGAGCGCGTCGCGCTCGGCATGTTCTTCCTGCCGCAGTCAGCCCCCGCCCGTGATGCGGCCATCGACCTCATCGAAACGGTCCTGGTTGGGCTCGGCATGTCGGTGCTCGGATGGCGCGTCGTGCCGGTCGACGCCACGGTGCTGGGCCCGCTCGCCGCCGCGAGCCAGCCGACGATCCGGCAGGTATTCGTGGGTCCGCCGTCGGGTCCCGGAAATGCCCAGATGTGGGAGCGGCGTCTCTACCTGGCGCGCCGAGTCATCGAACGACGGGCCGCGGAGGCCGGACTGCCGACCTTCGTGTGCTCGCTCTCGTGCCGGACCGTCGTCTACAAGGCACTGCTGGTCGGCACGGAGCTGCCGGGCTTTTACGCGGACCTGCGGTCGCCGCTGTTCGAGACGAGCATCGCCGTATTCCACCAACGGTACTCGACCAACACGCTGCCGAGCTGGCCGCTCGCGCAGCCGTTCCGGCTGCTCGCGCACAACGGCGAGATCAACACGCTCTGGGGGAACCGCAACGCGATGCTGGCGCGCGAACCGGCGCTCGCCGCGCCGGTATGGGAGCGGGATGTCGAGCTGCTGAAGCCCGTCATCTGGGCGGAGGGCAGCGATTCCACGAGTCTCGACAACGCGTTCGAGCTGCTCGTCCGCTCCGGACGCGACCCCGTCCACGCGCTCATGATGCTGCTGCCGGAGGCATGGGAACGCATTCCCGAAATGCATCCGGCGCTGCGGAGCTTCTACGAATATCACGCCGGGTTGATGGAGCCCTGGGACGGACCCGCCGCTCTCGCGTTCAGCGACGGCGTCATCGCGGGCTCGGCGCTCGACCGCAACGGCCTCCGGCCCTGTCGCTACAAGGTGACGCGCGACAACGTCGTGGTGGCTGCGTCAGAAGTGGGCGTGGTGGACCTCGAGCCCGCCGACGTTGTCGAATCCGGCCGCCTCGGTCCCGGCGAGCTCTTGGTGGTCGATACGCTCCGCAACGTCGTCCTCCGCAGCGCGGATGCGAAGATGGAAGTTGCGCACCGCTGTCCCTATCGCCGCTGGACCACGCGCGTGGTGCGGCAGCTTCCGGCCGAAGTCTCCGCGCTTGGACCTGCACTCCCCGCGAACGAGCTCGCCGCACGCCAGCACGCCTTTGGCTACAGCCACGAGGACCTGCGCTATGTGATCTCGCCCATGGCGGCCGAGGGTCGCGACGCGATCTGGAGCATGGGCGACGACACGCCAATTGCGCCGCTGTCCCGGCTGCCGCAGAGCCTCTACACCTATGTGCGCCAGCGTTTCGCCCAGGTGACCAACCCCGCGATCGATCCGCTCCGCGAGGAACTGGTGATGTCGCTCGTGATGTATCTCGGCCGGCGCGGCTCCTTGCTCGCGCAGCGGCCCGGTGGCCGGACCCTGCTCCGCGTCGAGCATCCGGTGCTGCTGGCGGAGGAAATGGCGGCGATGCGGCGGGCGGGCGGCTCCGGGGGAGGGGGGGGGGAGCTCACGACGCTCAGCGCGGTGTGGGAAGCCGCGGCTGGTCCCGACGAGCTGTTGCGCGCGCTGGAAACGCTGAGTCGAGACGCGGTGAAGGCGGTACGGCGCGGGGGTGGCGCGACCATCCTGGTGATCAGCGACCGCGACGCGGACAAGACCCGCGCGCCGATCCCCATGCTGCTCGCGATCGGAGCGGTGCACCAACGTCTGGTCCAGAGCAAGCAACGCGTGCGCGTCGGGCTCGTCGCCGAAGCCGGCGACGCCTGGGATGTGCATCACCTCGCCGCGCTGTTCGGGTATGGCGCCGAGGCGGTGCACCCCTGGCTCGCTCTACGATGCCTCCGCGACGTCGAGTCATCGGCTGAGAAGTACCGCAGCGCGGCCGAAAAAGGCCTGCTCAAGATTCTGTCCAAGATGGGAATCTCGACGCTGCAGTCGTACGCGGGCGCGCAGATCTTCGAGGCAATCGGGCTGGGGCCCGAGGTAATCGAGCGCTGCTTCACCGGCACGGCGTCGGTGATCGGCGGCATCGGGTTCAAGGAGATCGCCGAGGACGTGCTGGCTCGCCATCAGGGCGCGGGTGCGCTGCCCGACCATGGCCGCATTCGCTATCGCCGGGACGGCGAGGATCACGGCTGGTCGCCGCCGCTCGTCCGCGCGCTGCAGCACGCCGAGTACACCGGCTTTGCCGACGGCGTGCGGGCTCGAGCACCGGCCGGGCCGCGGGACTTGCTCGATTTTCGTGAGCAACCTCCAGTGCCGCTCGACGAGGTCGAGCCGGCGGAAGAGATCCGCCGGAGATTCATCTCCAGCGCCATGTCGCTCGGCGCGCTGTCACCGGAAGCGCACGCGACGCTCGCGATTGCGATGAACCGGATGCATGCGCGGTCGAACTCGGGGGAGGGTGGAGAGGACCCGGCCACGTGGGCGACGCCCGCGGACGGAGTGGGCGACCGTTCCGACAACCGGATCAAACAGGTCGCCTCCGGCCGCTTTGGCGTGACGACGGCCTACCTCGTCCGGGCGGACGAGCTCGAGATCAAGATCGCGCAGGGCTCGAAGCCCGGCGAAGGCGGCCAGCTGCCGGGGCACAAGGTCACCGATCTCATCGCGCGACTGCGGCACGCGGTCGTCGGCATACCCCTGATCTCGCCGCCGCCGCATCACGACATCTATTCGATCGAGGATCTGGCGCAGCTGATTCACGATCTCAAGCAGGTGAATCCTGCCGCACGGGTCGGCGTCAAGCTCGTCGCGGAAGCCGGCGTGGGCACCGTCGCGGCGGGCGTCGCGAAAGCGTACGCCGATTACGTCCTCATCTCTGGTCACAACGGCGGGACCGGCGCGTCGCCGCTGTCATCGATCAAGCACGCCGGCACGCCGTGGGAGCTGGGCCTGGCGGAGACGCAGGCGATTCTCATGCGCAATAAGCTCCGCGAACGCATCGAAGTGCGGGTCGACGGCGGGCTGCGCACCGGTCGGGACGTCGTGATCGCCGCGCTGTTCGGTGCGGAAGCGTTCGGTTTCGGAACCGCAACGGTCGTCGCCGTGGGCTGCGCGATGGCGCGCCAGTGTCACTTGAATACCTGCCCGACCGGAATCGCCACGCAGCGGCCCGACCTCCGCGCAAAGTTCCGCGGCACGCCCGAGCAGGTCATTGCCTATTTCACCTACATCGCCGAGGAGGTGCGTCGCATCATGGCGACGCTCGGCGTGCGCCGGATGGACGATCTGATCGGCCGGGTAGAGCTGCTGCGGCGCATCGAACGGCCCGAGACGCCGCGGGCGCGGCTGCTCGACCTGTCGTTTCTGCTTGACGCACCGGCGAACAAGTCGGCGCCGCGCCGGCGCACCGTGGATCGCAATGTGCGCCCGGGGCTCGTCTCGCTCGACGCCGAGATCCTGGAACAGCAAGGTTCGGCGCCCCGAGTTTTCACGATTGGAAATCATCACCTCACCGTCGGCGCGCGCATCGCGGGGCAGCTCGCCCGGGTGCACGGCGGCGCCGGACCGGGACAGCCACTGCGGCTGCGGTTCCGGGGTAGCGCCGGCCAGAGTTTCGGCGCGTTCACGCTGCCCCGCATGCATCTGCAGCTGGAAGGTGAGGCGAACGATCACGTCGGCAAAGGGCTGTGCGGCGGCGAAATCGTGATCCGGCCATTTCGTGGTGCCGGTTATACGACTGGTGTGCTGATTGGTAATACCGCCCTGTATGGCGCCACGTCCGGGCACCTGTTTGCGGCCGGCGGCGCGGGTGACCGCTTTGCCGTGCGGAATTCCGGCGCCGTCGCAGTGATCGAGGGCGCCGGCGACCACTGCTGCGAATACATGACGGGTGGCGTCGTGGTGGTGCTGGGACCGGTCGGCAGGAACTTTGCGGCCGGAATGTCCAACGGCATCGCGTACGTGCTCGATGAGCGCAGCACGCTCGAATCGCACTGTAACCTGGAAATGGTTGCGGTCAGCGGACTCAATACGATGGACGAACGCGTGCTGCGCAAGTTGATCCAACAGCACTTCCACAAGAGCGGCAGCCCGCGCGCCCGGATGATCCTGGCGCAGTGGGACGCGTACCGCACGCTGTTTCGGAAGGTGGCACCTCCGGCTGCGGCGACTGTCGAAGCGACTGTCGCAGCCCCAAGCCTTTCACGCTGACTGCAACCAGTGTAGTCTACGCCCATGGCAGCGTCATTGCCGTCGAAGTTCACGGTCGGGCTCGTCCAGATGAGCATGAGCGACGATCCCGAAGTGAATCTCGGCAAAGCCGTCGCCCGCATTCGCGAGGCCGCGCAGCAGGGAGCGGGCCTCGTCTGCCTGCCTGAGCTCTTCCGCACGCAGTACATCGGCCAGCGCGAGGACCACGCGCTCTTTGATCTGGCGGAGGCAGTCCCGGGGCCGACGACCGAAACGCTAGGCAAGATCGCCAGGGAAAATGGCGTCGTCGTGATCGCGTCGCTGTTCGAGCGCCGGGCCGCCGGCCTATATCACAACACGGCGGCGGTGATCGACGCTGACGGGAAGGTGAAGGGGATCTACCGCAAGATGCACATCCCCGATGACCCCTCCTACTACGAGAAGTTCTACTTCACGCCGGGTGATCTGGGCTTCCGCGCGTTCGATACGAAGGTCGGCCCGATCGGCGCGCTGGTCTGCTGGGATCAGTGGTATCCCGAGGCCGCCCGTCTCACGGCGCTGCAAGGCGCGAACATCCTTCTCTATCCGACTGCGATCGGCTGGCATCCCGCGGAGAAAGAGCAATACGGCGAGCAGCAGCTCGATGCCTGGAAGACGATCCAACGCAGTCATGCGATCGCGAACGGCTGCTGGGTTGCCGCGGTGAATCGCGTCGGCTTCGAGCAGCTCAGCGGCCAAGGCGCCGGGGGGGGAATCGAATTCTGGGGTCATTCGTTTGTGTGCGATCCCTTCGGGCTCGTGGTCGCCGAAGCGGCCGAAGACGAGGCGCTCGTGCTCGCCCAGGTTGATCTGGCGCGGATCGAGGAGGTGCGCCGCAACTGGCCATTCCTGCGTGACCGCCGCACCGATGCCTACAGTGGTATCCAGCACCGCTTTCTGACGGACTAGCTTGCCCCCCCCCGCCGGTTACCGGATGCCGGCCGAGTGGGAGCCGCATGCGGCGACCTGGATCGGCTGGCCGCACAACGTCAGCGATTGGCCCGGGAAATTCCCGCCGATCCCGTGGGTCTACGGCGAGATCGTTCGCGCGCTCGCGCCGGGCGAAGTGGTCCGCGTACTGGTCAACTCCCGCGTTCAACAGACGCAGGCAAGTCGCATTCTCAAGAAAGTCGGCGTCGATCTCGCACGCGTAGACTTTCTACCTTTTCCGACCAACCGCGGCTGGACGCGAGACTTCGGACCGATCTTCGTGCGCGGCGAGAAGAGCCTCGCGATTGCGCGCTTCCATTTCAACGCCTGGGCAAAGTACAAGGACTGGAAGAAAGACGACAAGATCCCCGAGCGCGCGGCGCAGCGGCTCAAGCTTCCATTGATCGAGGCGAGGATTGTTCTCGAAGGCGGCAGCATCGACGTGAACGGCCGCGGCACGCTGCTCACGACCGAGGAATGCCTGCTCGATCCCAAGGTGCAGACCCGCAACCCAGGATTGTCCCGCCTCGAGATCGAGACCGTGTTCCGCGACGTCCTCGGCATCACGAATACGCTCTGGCTCGGCAAAGGGATTGCTGGCGACGACACGCACGGCCACGTAGATGATCTGTGCCGCTTCGTGAAACCGGGGACGGTCGTCTTGTGTCGCGAGGACAATGCGAAGGACGTGAATTACAAACCGCTCGCGGAGAACCGCGAGCGACTGCAGGGCATGCACCTGGAACGAGGGGCGAGCATCGAGGTGATCGATCTCCCGATGCCCGCCCCTCTCTACTTCGACGGCGTTCGCCTACCCGCCAGCTACGCCAACTTTTACATCGCCAACGCCAGTGTGATCGTTCCGACGTTCAATGACCCCAAGGATCGGATTGCGCTCGGCATTCTCACCGAGATGTTCCCCGATCGCGACGTGGTCGGGATCCACGCGGTGGATCTGGTCTGGGGACTCGGAACCATCCACTGTCTGACGCAGCAAGAACCGGCGGTCTAGGCCTCCAACGCACCGTCGATCACATCCGCGAGGTTCGCGAGATCGGCGAGGAGGTGGGCCCGCCCGGTGGCCGAAAGCCCCTCCGCCGTTCGAACGCGTCCCGCGCATCCTTCCAGCCGCTCGAGCGCAGAGCAGAGATAGACGGTCGCTTGATCGACCGCCAACCACGCCCGCTCATGAGCCCCAAGGCACAGGCCGCCGAGCTCTACCACGAGCCGCTCGGGGCTGCGGCGCTCAAGGCCGGTCGGTGGCGGCGCAGGTGGGTCGCTGCGCACCGCAGCCACATGCCAACGATCGGCATCGACGCGGCATCCGATCCACAGACTTTGTGGAAGCGCTAGCCTCCCCCACCGTCGCAACACCCCCGCGACGTCGAACTCCACATCATCCGCGGGCGGCGGCTGCCGGCTCACGGCCTCGGTCATTGCCAGTCCGCCCCGAGCGACGCGCCAGAGCGCCACGGTACGGCCACGGAGGGCGGTGCTCAGCTGGTTCAACAGCTCGCAGCGGCGCTCGTAGAGACTGATAAGCGAGGATTCGCGCATCGCGAGCTCCTCGGTTGGTGTCCTTAGAAGAACCCCGCACGTGGCCAGAGGTAACACGGTTCATGCATGCGGCCTGCCGCCGCGTGACGAGCGTCATCAACGCGGTGTGAGCCGCTGACCGCCTGCACCGCGATTTACTGCAGCTGCCAAATCTCCACGCGGTTTCCAGTGAGGATCGGAATCAGCACGCGATTTCGCTTCGCGTCATACCCGATATCGGCGGGACTTGGAACGCCGGTGATGATCTTCGTGCCTTGCGTGCTGTCGAACCGTGTGATCGAGGAGTCGGTCCAGCTCGACACGGCCACGTTTCCCCCGACCATCTCCACGCCGTCGAACCCGCCGACGCCTCTGGCGATGACGCTGGGCGCGCGGTCACCCGGCTTCCACGCGAGCACCGCCTTACCGCCGTACTGTACGACGATGAAGCGGCGCCCCACAGCGTCGAGCGTGATGCCATTCGGGCGGCCGAGGGTGTCACCCCGCACCGCGACGGTCACCTTGCGGTCCGGTCCCACGCGGAAAATGCGGTCCGGCCCTGGATGCAGGACGTTTCCGACGTCGTCGAAGCGGATGCCGGTGTCGGTGATATAGATCGCGCCGTTGGGAGCGATCGCAAGGTCATTGAGAAAAACCGCACCCAGACTGTCGAGCTTCACGCTATCAACCGGAACGCCAGTGCGCGAGTTAAACGCACGCAGGACGTCGATGTCCGTTACCCACAGCGTGTCACCCAGCACAGCCAGGCCCTTGGGCGCGTTGAGAGTGACACCCCCGCGACCCCCCTCGATGAACTTGAGGATCTCGATGGCTCCGTCCGGTCGCAGACGACTGATAAAGCCGTTGTTGTCTTTGGCCAGGGGGCCACCGTTGATGTTCGAGACGAAGTAGATGTCCTGCGCCGAATCGTCCAGCACCGATTCGGGCGTGAGAAAGCCAACTACCGTTCCGACCTTCGTCGCCCGTGGAGCAGCGGTCGGCGAAACCTGGAGCTGAGCCGGCGTGACGGTGTCCCCGGCCTGCGAGGCCTGCGGCGGCGGTGGCGGCCGTCGCCGGTCCACGGGCTGACACGCGGCGAGTGCTGCGAGGGTGGTGCAGAGGGCGGTCGCTCTCATCACGGCTCCTCCTCCTCGGCCAGGGAATGATCGCAAAAACGCGCCCGTGAACCTCCCAAGGGTCGCACGAGATTGCCCGTCGAGGTAGGGGGTGGGGGCGGGGGGGCCGCGCGGGCACGCGCCCGACCTCTCACGCTGTGATAAGCTGCACAAGACTTTCGGTCGCTTTTTTACTGCAGCTGCCAAATCTCCACGCGATTCCCGGTAAAGATCGGAATCAGCAAGCGATTGCGCCGCGCGTCGTACCCGATGTCCGCGGGACTCGGCACGCCCTTAATCGATCTTGTCCCTTGCCCGTTCACGAATCGATAGACGGAGGAATCGGCCCAGCTCGACACCCAGAGCGCGCCGTCACGCGTGATCTCGACGCCGTCGAACTGCCCGGGCCCGGTGCCGAGCGAGGTCGTCGCCTTCTCGCCCGGCTTCCACCCGATCAATGATTGGCCGCCGAACGGCACGACGACGAAACGCTGATTTGCCGCGTCCCACGTAATGCCGTTGGGCCGGCTCAGCGAGTCGCTCTTGATCGCGAGGGTCACAGTGTGGTTCGGTGCGATGCGAAAGATCTGATCCATGCCGGGATGCTCGATCGCGCCGTTCGCGCCGAAGCGAATCGCGGTGTCGGTCACGTAGAGCGAGCCATCGGGAGCGGCGGCAATGTCGTTGAGGAAAATGGCGCCCGGAACCGGCACCGTCGCGACGGGCGCGCCGGTGCGCGCGTTAAAGGCGCGGACCTGGTCGATGTCGGCGACCCATAACGTGTCGTGCGCCAGCGCCAGACCCTTGGGCGCATTGAGACCTTTGATGAACGCGCTGTCCATCACCATGCCGGCCGGGCCCAAACGGGTGATGTAGCCATTGCCGTCCTTGGCACCGGGCGCGCCGTTGATGTTCGAGACGAAGTAGACGTCCTGAGCCGAGTCCCACTTGACCGACTCGGGAGTCTGAAATCCTCCGACCGATGCCGCCTTGATGGGCGTTCCGCTGCTCGATGGCTTGCTTGGATCGGCCTTCGCACCGGGCTTGCACGCGCACACGAGAGCTACGACGGTTGCCCCCCAAATGCTCATCCTGTTCATCGGTGCCCTTCCTCCTCGGCCAACGTTTGAATGTGGTGCAACACCCGCGCATGGATCGCCGTGACGATCGCGCGCGCGGGCACAGTCCAATACATCTGCGGAAACATGTCTACCACGTAGCTAGTCCGACCCTCGAGGCGCGTGTGTCCTCCCGGGAGCGGCGTCAGCCTGAACTCGCCGTGGGTCGCGCGGAAATACCCGTCGAGGTGCGGCGGATGCACGTCGCGGTAGGGGCTCAGCTCCGACATGGGCGGCGCCTGGGCGGTGATGTCAAACGCGAGGAGCCGGTTCTCGTCCCAGGCGGTGATCGGCTCGACGAAGCTGCCGGTGGTGAAATCGCAGTAGCGAACCGCCCCCACGCCGTACCCCTCGATGCGCGTGCGCAGCGGTGCCGCGACACCCGCGCGAAACAGGGCCTCGGTCGGCGGCGGCAAGTCGGGGAACGTCACGACGTGCTGCCACACGACGTCCGGTGGCGCGGCGATGTCGACGACCGTGATCACCTCGTGTGTTGGCGGGGTGGCGCGCGGCTCGACGCCGACGAAGAACGGCACCACCAGAGCCATGGCGCCCGCCGCGTACGTGGCGCGCCGCGCCATGATCCGGCCGAGCATCGCACCTGGCCAGGCAACGATCCACGCGATGGGGAGCGCCATCATCACGCACACTGCGCCTTCGAGCGCGAATACGATCAGCGCGCCCGCGGCGATGCTGACACTCGCAAGCGCCACCATGATCGACTCCCCAGACGGTCGCGAATGGCGGTAGTTGTAGATGTAGGAGCTGATGTATCCGACCGTGAACGGCACACCGAGAAACAGGCCAGTCGAGTAACTACGGCGCAGATAGACACCAATGCCGACCGTCACGAGCGTAATACCCAGCGAGGCGGCGACGCCGACCATGGCGCTCTTGAGGCGCTCGTCCACTGCCGGCGTCAGGGGCTCGACCGGCGGTGGTTGGACTGCGGGCCGTGAAGGCAGCAGCGACAGTACCGCCATCAGTGCAAAGTTCACGACCGGGACGAAGAAGAGCAGCGCAATCCAGGGACTGCGGCCCGCGTCGACGGCGCGTCGCATCGTCATGCTGACGCCGATCCAAAGGAACGGCAGCGCGATCGCGACGAGCAATGGGAGCAGCCAGGGTGGAGCGCCGCGCAACAGCTCCGCGCGTGTGCTCAACAACGGTGACACGTAATTGAGGGGCGTCCAGACACGGCCGGCAAAGCGCCAGATGAGCAGGGCGTCGATGGCGTACTTGAGCGCCATGAGGCCAGCGCCGTGCCGGAAGTACGTGCCGCGATCGATGGGATCGCGGAATCCGAACCAGAGGCGCACCCAGCGGGCGAGCATCCTACGCTTTCGCTTCCTCCAGCTCCTTCTTCCGCGCCTCGGTCACCTTCGCGGCGATTTCCGCCGGCGCGTCCTGATACACGTGGAACTTCATCCGATACGTCCCGCGCCCATGCGTGATCGAGTGTAGCATCGTGGCGTAGCGATCGAGCTCGGCCTCGGGTACGAGGGCTTTCACCTTCGTGAGTCGTCCATCCTTCTCTGTTCCGACGATATGCCCGCGCCGTGAGGACAGGTCGCCCATCACCGCTCCCTGATAATCGTCGGGCGTCCACACCTCGACATCCATGATCGGCTCGAGCAACACCGGCCGCGCGCCCGGGCTCACGTTTCGGAACGCCAGAATGCCGGCCATCTTGAAGGACATTTCGTTGGAGTCCACGTCGTGGTAGGAACCGTCGTAGAGCTCGACTTTGAAATCGACGACTGGGTAGCCTGCCACGGGTCCCCGGTGCGATGCTTCGACCACGCCGCGCTCGACCGCGGGGATGTACTGGCGCGGAATCACACCGCCCACGATCTCGTCCACAAACTGCATGCCCGACCCGCGCGGCAGCGGCGCGATTCGGATCCAGCAGTCGCCGTACTGTCCACGGCCCCCGGTCTGCTTCTTGTGTTTCCCCTGCCCCTCCGATTTTCCCCGGAACGTTTCGCGATAGGCAACCTTGGGTTTTGCGGTCTGCGCATGAACGCCGAACTTCCGCGCCAACCGCCCAACCACGATCTCGAGATGCCGCTCGCCGAGTCCCCGAATGAGGGTCTGGCCCAGCTCGCTGTTGTACTCGTGATGGAACGTGGGATCCTCTTCGTGCAGCTTGTGCAGGCCGGTCGACAGCTTGTCCTCTTCGCCGCGCTGCTTCACCTCGACGGCCACGGTGATCACCGGCTCGGGGAATGGGATCTTCGGCAGCACGAGCCCCATGTCCTTCGTCGACAGCGTGTCGTTGGTGTGCGTATCGCGCAGCTTCGCGACCACGCCGATGTCGCCGGCGTGCAGCTCCGGAATCTCGATCCGCTCCTTGCCCTGCCCCACGCACAGGTGGTTGAGCTTTTCCGACACTTCGCGCGGCGCGTTCCACACGTCCTGCCCGTTCTTGACGTGGCCCGAGTAGATCCGAAACTGCGTGACGTCGCCGACGTGCGGCTCGGACACCGTCTTGAAGACCTGCGCCGCCAGCGGCCCGCCGTCGTCGCACGTGAGCGTGAGCCGCTCCGCGCTGCCCCACTTCTGCGCTTCGACCGGTGGGCGCTCGTGCGGCGCCGGGCACAATTCGACGAGCTTGTTGAGTAACGCGCGCGTGCCGTACGTCAGCTCGGCGGCGCCGCAGAACAACGGGAAGAGCTCTCCCTTCGCCATGCCCGCCTTCATCGCCGCGATCGCGTCGTCGCGGCCGATCTCCTCACCGCCGAGGTAGCGCTCGAGCAGCGTGTCGTCCGTCGCAGCGATGCTCTCGATCAATTCCTGGGAATACTTGTCGAATCGATCCTTGTACTCGTCGGGAACGTCGACCTCGTCGTACTCGCCCGCCTTCGTCCCCTTCTTATAGAGGTGCGCCTGCTTCGAGAACAGGTTGATGATCCCGTGGAACTCCAGTCCTTCGCCGACCGGAATCTCCACCGGGATCACCTTGGCCGTCAGCTGGTCCTTGATCTGGTTGAAGACGCGCTCGAAGTTGGCGTGCTCCTTGTCCATCAACGACACGAAGAAGAGGCGGGGCAGCGAGCGGCGCTCGCAGTAGTCCCAGACTTTCTCGGTTCCCACTTCGACTCCCGCGGTCGCGGACAGCACCACGACGGCGGAATCCGCGGCGTACACACCCGCGAGGGCGTCGCCGGTGAAATCCAGATATCCGGGGGTGTCGATGAGGTTGATCTTCGTGTCCATCCACTCGGCCACGGCGAGTGCGAGGTTGATGGAGTACTTGCGTTCGATTTCGTCGGCGGTGTAATCGGTGAGGGCGGTGCCATCCTTTACAGATCCGTGCCGTTTGCTCGTGCCGGCCACGAACGCCAGCGCATCGACCAGGGAGGTCTTGCCGCTCGCGCCGTGGCCAACGACGGCCACATTCCGGATCTCCGGCGTCTTATACACGCGCATCTATCCACCTCCTGCGGGGGGGACAGAAATATGAATCAGGAGGGAACGAGACGGCTAGGTGAAAGGCAGAGGCCTAGGTTCCTACAGACCCCGTGAAGCCTCGGGAGGAAGGGGTGGCGGCGGGACGGATGGAATCGGAGGACCCGCTGGAACGGGACCGGGCTCACCATGACGCGCGGGCGCTAAACCGAACGCGGCGACGCCCGCGAGGGCCATCACGACACCGGCGACGAAGAATGCCGCGTTTCCATTCACGATGTCGTAGATCGTGCCGATCAGGGGCGGTCCCGCGGTCCGTCCCAGCGCCGCGATCGCCTGCGCCGCGCCGAGTATCGTGCCTTGCTCTGTGGGATCGGCGTAGACCGAGACGAGGCCGGTCGCCGCGGGCGCGAATATGCTGTTCGCGAAGGCCAGCACGAAGGTCCACCCGTACAGCAACGCGGAGCTCGCCAGGAACGGAACGATCGCGATGGACAGCGCCATGCCAAACGTTCCCGCGATGACGAGCGCTCGTTCGCCGGTCCGGCGCGCGATCTTCCCGAAAAAGTAGCCCTGCACGGAAGCGGCGGTGACGCCGATGATCGTGAAGAGAATGGCGAGGTCGCGCTCGGTCCAGTTCAGCGCTTTGCTGGCGTGCAGTGGCAGCGCGACGGTGTATCCGGCGAATGCAACTGGCGTCAGCGCCCAGACGATCATCAGCGGCCGCAGTTTCGGACGCGCGATCGCCTCGCCGATGTGCCCCAGGTCGAACAGCGGCCGCCGGACGCGAAGCTCGTGTTTCAGAGACTCGGGAAGGATGAAGTAGGCCGAGACGAAATTCGCGAGCGACAGCCCGACCGCGACGAGGCCCGGAGCGCTCGGACCGAGATAGTGGGCGGAAAACCCGCCGATCGCAGGACCAAGACTGAATCCGATTCCGAACGCCGCGCCGACCATGCCCATGCCGCGCGAGCGCTCGGCGGGCGTCGTGATGTCGGCGATGTACGCCTGCGCCGCGGAGATGTTGCCGCCCGCAAAGCCCGAGACCACGCGCGAGAGAAACAGCACCCAGTATGAGCCTGCGAACGCAAACAGCGTGTAGCCCACCGCGTTCACGAGCATCGTCGTCAGCAGGACCGGCCGGCGTCCGATCCGATCCGAGAGCTTGCCGAGCAGCGCCGTCGCCACGAACTGCATCAGGGAGAACACGCCAATGACGGCGCCGTACCCCAGGCCCGCGGCTCCGAAACGCTGTGCGTAAAATGGCAAGATCGGCAGCACGATCCCGAAACCGATCAGATCGATGAGGACCGTGAAGAAGATGACGCCGATGCGGGAGCGGGAGGCGGGCATTGGGGGGAGGAATATA
>WNFC01005373.1_pt1 | contig 27778 bp, 16 predicted proteins | sample 5400541 | NCBI WGS metagenome assembly WNFC01 (sample SAMN13153342, study PRJNA577476) | soil metagenome | isolation source: 120 cm saprolite under Douglas fir tree site 2 hole 2 replicate 1 | place: USA:California | collected 2015-04-18 | reverse complement strand
ACCTGCTGGAGCAACACGAACTGGGCGGGGCGATGCTGAACACGGTGAACCAGTATCTGGAGAGCCGGGGCATCCGCATCACCACGGGCACGATCGTGGATGCGACCATTATTCATGCGCCCTCGTCGACCAAGAACCGAAGCGGAGAGCGCGATCCGGAGATGCATCAAACGCGCAAGGGGAAGCAGTGGTACTTCGGGCTAAAGGCGCACATCGGAGTGGACTCGAAGCGAGGCCATGTGCATTCGGTGTGCACGTCGGCGGCTTCGGTGGCGGACAAGCACATGCTGCCGGATCTGTTGCACGGCGAGGAGCGCAAGGTGTGGGGCGACGGTGGATATCAGGGACAGGGCGAAGCCATCCGGCAGGCGGCTCCGCGAGCGCAAGATATGACCAGCCGGAGAGTGCGATACAAGAACTTTGTGGACGAGTTAGAAAAGGCCAGGAACCGGGTAAAGGCCAGAGTGCGAGCGAAGGTGGAACATCCGTTCCGGATTCTGAAGCGCATCTTCGGTTTCGAGAAGGTGAGATACCGCGGGATTCAGAAGAACCATCATCGACTGTGCGCCAGCTTTGCGCTGGTGAACCTGTATCTGCACCGCAGACGACTGGCGGTGGCGAGGGCGTAGTGTCTCTGAACCCCGCGTGAATCGCGGGTTCCGGCAAGGTGACAGAGAATACCGGGTTATGCATCGCCTGTGCAGCTCTGGAATTCCTGGCCGCCTCAAAATCGATGGTTGCTCAGAGCTTCCCTAGCATCGAATCACTATTGGATTCGTGATTTGGGCAGCAGCTATTCCTTTTAGGAGCTGCTAAATGTCGAGGAAACCAGAATAGTGTCATTGAAACACCACTGTTTCTTTATTGCCTGGGTACGAAAGTCTTGCAGGAACACGGGAGTGCCCCGAACTTGAACCCAATCCCGGAGAGTGCCAGGTCGGATCTGGCGGTCAAGATCACCGGCAATCTGAAAAAACAACCCATCGCTGGTTGAGAACGATCATGTGTAACGGTGCTCCTGATGTATTTCTGCATCTCTTCATGATACTGTCGGCAGAACAGCTTATTTCTGATCGGCAGGACGGTGACGCGACCGCGACGGGGCAACCTGTCGGACTCGGTGACCCGACCATTGCTGCATCGCGGAGGTCCACAGTTACGCGAGGTCGCGCATCGCTGCAAAGAGCCTGAGTCGCCAGAAGTAGCGCTTGGCCGTTGGTGATCTGGCTGGGTATACTGCGCATTGCGCGCCACGGCTGACTAGCTAACCCGATATTCCTGGCGGTAAGTAAGCCTCCTTAGTGCCCAGGTGCGTCCGAGGTTGTTTTAGGTGTGTAATGGATTTCATGACGAGAGACAACCTTGAGGTGCGTCCGTTCTCATCCGCTGCAGAATACGAATGGATGATCGACTATTTCATTTGCGCGGAGGACAGCTTTTTGCGGGGCATGGGAGTTGAGCGGACCAGAATTCCAGCAAAGGACAAGTGGCTGCGCGAGGTGCTTGCGGATCACGAAGCCACAGATGATAAGAAAAACAGGTTCTATCTCGCGTGGCTCTACAACAGCGAGCAAGTCGGACATTCGAGTATCAATAAGATCAGGATCGGCGAAGAGGCGTATTTCCATCTTCACATGTGGCGTGCGGACCTGCGCCGAACGGGTCTAGGCATAGATTTATGCCAGCGATCGGTGCAGTACTACTTTAGGAGATTTCGATTGAAGCGATTGTTCTGCGAGCCTTTTGCCGATAATCCCGCACCCAACAAGGTGCTTCCGAAACTTGGGTTTAAGTTCGTCAAGCGATATTGGACGGTGCCCGGCGAGATCTGCCCGGAGCAGGAGGTCAACCGCTACGTACTGGACGGGCTCGCGCAAAATGGTAAGTCTTGGCAACAGTCGTGTGCACCGTGAAGCTCGCATTATGCCACATCGAATCAGACTGTAACTGGATTGGCCACACGACTGATGTTGGGTGTGCACCCCCACACCGATGCGTCCTTTTTAACGTTGGTGCACCGAAACGATGAAGTCACTAAAGTATTTTAGGTTATGGGCTCTTTGGGCCTGCGGCCCGGGTCGCCAAGCGGGTTGCTGTGTAGGACGCCACCCTAAATAAGGGCGTGCAGGTCGCAAATGCGAGGATTGCTGGCTTCGTCGTCCAGGAATGCTTCTGATTCTCAGCAATCGCAAAAGTAAGGGGCTCGGCTCTCAGGTCTGTCACTCCCACGGCATGTGGGTCGTGCGGGCTTTGGCCCGCTTTCTCAAGCGTGTCGTTTCTGGTTTAGGAGCAGTGATCATCATAAGGACTTGAAAGAAATAAGCACATACAACAGTTTTTTCAGCGACCTGCTCGACCAGCGTGTTTGTGACTATGTTACAAAATCCGGAATGCACTAGTTAATCATCTGAAATATGTGCCTATCGGTTACCGAGAACAAGCGTTGATGCGTTTCTTTAAAAGCCCTGCAATCAATGCCTTCTATAAATTATTACCTCTTAGGCTCGCATCGCTGATGTTTCGGAATTCGTAACGACGAAGGTTGGTTGCAAATTCCTGTTGATTTCCACAGGCGATGGAGGCTATTCTCTCTCTCCATTCGGCAAACAGCACGTTGCGGTTAGACTCGAAGACCCTCAGTTTTGTTAATCCCTTGTTTGCCCATGTATTTCAACAGAGTTTCGTAACACAGACCCCGGGTTAATTCGCTAATGATCGATGGGCAACCAGATGTGGCCCAGGAGACTGTACGGATGCAGCCTGTGATCCATGGTGGAGGGGGAAAATATGCCGCTCAATCGCCTTGGCCGGGATAGGCCAGTTGCTCTTGTTTTCGTTGCTAACAATTGCCTATCTATCCGATTTCACCCAAGTCACGCCGGAAACACCTTCTATCTGATCACCGCTGAAATGACGCTTTTATTTAACTGATTGAGGGAGATATATGGCAGACAGTGAAAACCGCAAGAAAAGTGAGAAGGTATCTGAGGAAGCAGGGGTTAGTGCTAAGTCTGCAACTGGAGCGTCCCAAACACCCGCGCTGAAGCCCGGAGAGACGGCCGAGTCGCACTTGGCCCCATTCGCAAAGCCGTACAACGAGTACTTCGAGAAGGTTCATGAGGCTTATCGCGCCAATGTCCAGAGCGCCCGCGAGATTTACGGCACTTACATGAAGGCAGCGCAACATGCAATAGAAAAGGGCGACGCCGACGCGTACCGTGCCGCAGCCGAGAAGTTCAGCATTGCATGGTCCGAACTTGCGACGACCCTTGCTTCGAAGGTGGATCGCGCCTTTGACACTTATCACCGCATGATCGGAACTGCCTTCGCGTCGGGTGCAAGCGCCGTCCTCGGCCCGGGATGTCAGATAATGGTCGCGCGTAGCATCACTATTGTCGCGTTGCACCGCACGCTGTATTAGCCCCTAGACGATGGTTTGGATCATCTCAGCGTGCCCGGTGGCTGTTCATGTTGCAGTCGGCCTCCTAGAGCAAGAGCCTGTCGTTCTCGCCGTGCCCGACCGGCGAGTGAGTGCGGCTAGGGCTGCAGTTATCGGTTTGCTTGGGCGAGGCGCTGCCGAAAAGCTTGATGTCTGGCCGGAAGAAGTCGCGCGCTCCGGAGCGTGCAGCGGAATCGATTCCCCTAGGGAGATCTGGCGCTTGTCATGCTTGGCCGAAAACGACGATGCCACATCTGTTCTGTGGGCTGACGTTGCTCGTGGGCTAGGCACGCCATTTCGTCTTTTTTATCTCGACCCTGTCGCCGAAACGCCCATCGAAGCACTTCCCGGTCCGTTCTCCGTTTTTATGCACGCTCTTCACCAGACGGTGGACGAGGTCCGCTCCCGTGATGCCGGCTACTTCGATCGCAAGGCCCTCCGCACCACGCTTCCGGCCGATTTCGCATCGCTCGATGCTAGCAGTGCCGCTTGCACAATAGTTGCGGCATCCTCAGGACCACCATTCGAGTGCCGTATTGCACCAGATTCTGTTGATAGGCCTTTATTCAGCGATGCCATCAGCGACGCATATGAACTCGAGTTGGTAATGGGGGCTCAATCCTCTACGTTGACCGCCGTAGACCGTTTGTTCGAGAGCCGGTTGTGCAGGATAGTCGATTGGGCAGACGCAACAAGGGGGGTAACTCGTAGGGCTCGCACGGTTGGCGGGCCCGAGTTGAAGAGCGTTGTAAAAGATTGGCACCGGTGCCACACGGAATCGTTGCGTGCCGAGCGGTCCCGATTGGTGGCCTTGCCTGCATCGGCTGCGGTCTCGTCTTCTTCTGGGGAACCGGCATTCCACATTTTCGGCGAGCGGGGTCCCACGATTGTCATCGTCAACGCCATCGCTCAGGATGACCGATATTGGGTCCGCCTGATCGACAGATTAGCCAATGAGCATCGTGTAGTGACTTGGACTCAGCGGACCTGGGGGAAAGAAGGCGATGCGGCTAGCTTTGCCGATCATGTGAACGATCTGAACGCCGTGATAAATTCCGTTGCAGACGAGCCGGTGCACTTGATGGGCTGGTGCACGGGGCCGAAGTTATGTACGAAGTATTGTCTTTCCCATCCTAGGCAGATTTCTTCCATGATCTTCTTGGCAGGAACATACCGCCCGTTCGGGGATGCTCGTTTCGACACGGACTATGAGGTTGCACTGGAGATGGTGTTCAAGCTCCTTGATCAATCTCCACGAGCCGCGGCTATGGTGCGTACCACGTTGTTGAATGCGCTGGGTGGCGGACGGTTCAACGCCGCGACTCCAGACGACCTCGGCGCAGAAGTGCTGGCCCGAATCGATCCCGCTTTGCTCACCTCAGTATCAGCTCCCTATACCGATGACCAATCGACTCTGCGCTACGCCGGGCAGATTCGCGAATTCTGGAACTACTCCATCGAACAGGACGTGAAGGGGATTCAGATTCCTGTCATCGTGGTAGGTGCCGAACTGGATCGGGTTGCTTCCCCGCATCTTGCCTTGCGAGTAGCGCAGGCAATACCCCACGCCCAGTACATTAGACTTCCGGGCGCGACTCACTACTGTATGTACGACCGGCCCGACGACATTGCTTCTATCATCAGACGCTTTCTTCATGATCCGTACGGCGCGTTCCCCGCCGCCTCTGAGGTGCCCGCGTGAGCAGTACGCGGCCAATCCCGGGCAGCGCTGTCGGAGAGATCGGTCGCAGGATCGCCGCGCTGTCCCCGGAAAAGAGAGCCCTACTCGAAGCTCGGTTGGAAGGCCGCCATACCACCAGGGCGGTTGCAAATGCCGACTCACCCCTGTCATTTGCCCAAGAACGGATTTATAAGCTGGCTCAAGCGAACCCGGAATCTGATTTCTTCGTTCGCGTAACCCGCTTCCAACTGCCGCGGGTCAACCCTCCTGTTCTGCGAAGTGCATGGGCTTTTGTGGCGGAGCGTCACGAGGCTCTCCGTAGCGAACTCGTTGCTTCGGATAGTCGAGTGCTGTGGGCGGTCCGGCCATCGATTCCTGAACTGATTGTGGTTGACGATCCAGAGGACGGATGCTTGAACGGACGCGTCGCCGATGCCGTCGCCGCCATTCGCAGGCTTGCGCCACCCCATTTCCGAGCGATTGTCAGTGTTGCTCCGGGATCGTTCGTCGACTTCGTTCTGGTAATGCATGTCATCCTCTGCGATGGACCTTCAGTAGCAATTCTGAGCCGCGAGTTCCTGGATGCTTGCCAGGCGCATGCGCAGGGTAGCCCCGTCTCTCTGCCAACAATCTCGCTCAAACCGAAGGATCTCGCCTTGGATCAACAGCGCCGCCTGCGTGGGGCGCACCTGGAGCGGTTGGTGGAACGCTGGCGACATCTCGAGCTAGCACCTTCCCTTTCCCTGCATACGGATCGACCTCGTCCGGCGAAAGGACTTCCGGTGGTGGTGAAGTGCTCAACGCCCATCCTCAGAGACCGAATTCGGCAGGTAGCGAACGTAGTTCGTCGGCTGGGCGAGAGTGCGGCAGTCCTTTGGGCCACCGGAGTATCCGTCGTCCTCAGCCGCTTCGCCCGGCAGAATCAGGTTGTCATCGGCGTACAGGTCTCGAATCGGAATCGACCTGAGATGAAAGCGTTCGTGGGAGTTGCTACCAGGGTTGTTCCGCTGAGTCTCGATACGACGGGGGACCCAACGTTCGCCAACCTTTGCAAACAAGCCAGCGCGGAATTACTAGTAGCCGGCGCCGGGGAATTGCCGCACGAGAAGCTTGCTCGGGAGTTACGAGTGAATCACTCGGGCCGCCAACACCCGATATTCCAGGTCCTGGTTGCTCTGCGGTCGGACTTGGAGGATTCCGCGTCTTCTCGCGACGTGCAATCGAATGACAGCCTGGATTGGTTCTGTAGTGGTTCCGTGCATTACGAACTCGCACTCGTAGTGGATGACATGGTCGATTCGCCGCGTGCCCACTTGCTGTATGACAGCCGTCTCTTCGATGAGGAAACCATTTGTGCCATCGTGCAATCGGTGGACGCTCTGCTAGATGAGGCCATCAAGCGGCCCGAGGAACCGGTGTCGGGCCTGCCGATGTTTCATCCGATGCAACCAGTACGGCAAGACTTCGAGCGGCAACCTGAATTCGCGTCGACAATCCATGGATTGTTTGAGCGCAGAGCATCCCAAAACCCGGCGAGGATCGCGTTGCTTGGGGACAAAGAACTCTCCTACGGCAGTCTGAACGGCCTTGCCAACCGCCTGGCGCGCGCTTTGCGGGCGCGCGGAGTCAGCCCAGGAGCCCCAGTCGGAGTATGTATGACAAGGTCGGCGGACCTAGTCATGTCGTTTCTTGCCATTCTAAAGTCCGGCGCCCCCTACCTACCTCTGGATCCGATGTATCCGGCCGAGCGACTCGCCCTCATGATTCAGGATTCGGGCGCGCGGCTGATACTCGCCCAGCCTGGAATGGCCAAACATTTGGAGACGGAGTGCGAGGCAATCGACATTACAGCTCTGAATCTGTCGCAATTTCCCGAGAACGATCTGCAACTCCCGATTCACAGCCACGCCCAGGCGTATCTGATGTATACGTCTGGCTCAACAGGGGGTCCAAAGGGCGTGATGGTACAGCACGCCGGTGTTTGTCATGTCGCTGATGCGCAAATTAGGCATTTCGGTCTGACCGATCAGGACCAGATCCTGCAGTTTGCCTCCCCCAGTTTCGATGCCAGTATCTTCGAGATGGTGATGGCACCGATCTGCGGTGGGGTGCTCCACCTTGCCCGGCCTGAGGACCTGATGCCCGGCCCACCCCTTGTGGCGCTGCTCAAGAAGCGACGGATTTCCGTACTGACGATGCCACCTTCGGCTCTGGCAGCCGTTCCTCCCGTCGAGCTTCCCGATCTCCGAGTCGTGATCTCGGCGGGAGAGGCATGTCCTGCGGAGTTGGTGGCGCGATGGTCGTCGGGACGGCGATTCTTTAACGCATACGGTCCCACCGAGGCGAGCATCTGGAGCAGCATAGCGGAGTGCGTGGCTGCCGAGCGACCGCCGTCGATCGGTAGTCCTCTTTCTCATGTACTCATTCGCGTAGTGGACGACCGCATGCGTCCCATGCCCGTCGGCGCCCCGGGTGAACTGCTCCTCGGCGGACCGAGCGTCGCCTTGGGTTACCGCAATCGACCGGAACTCACCGCCGAACGTTTCTTCGAGGAATCTGCAGACGGCGATTCGCCGATTCGCTGGTATCGCACAGGAGACCTGGTCTGTCGCGACTGCAAGGGTCTTCTCTGGCACATGGGCCGCATCGATCGCCAGGTCAAAGTGCGGGGCTTTCGCATCGAGCCTGGCGAGATTGAGGCGAGCCTGATGGAACTCGCCGGTGTTGAGAGTTCTGCAGTGGAAGTGGAACAAAACAACCTCGTCGCGTATTACAGCTGGTGCCAGGTTCTTTTGTTCTGGTCGAATCGATGCCGATCGGCTCCAATGGCAAGCTTGATCGCGCCCAACTGCGTCGGTTCGCAAAGCCCGGCTCGCGTGGGACCCAAGCCCCGAGAACATCTACTGAAGCAGCTCTGGTGGAGATATGGAAGAGCGTCTTGCGCGTCGAGAAGCTCGGCGTCGAGGACAACTTTTTCGATCTGGGCGGACATTCTTTGCTGGCTGCCAGCATGATGTCGCGGGCGGCTGCCACGCTCGGGCGGGAACTTCCTCTCCATGTCATCTTCCGCTCACGAACTGTCGCCCAACTCGCGCATGCCTTCGACTCTGTGGAGTCTGAGGCATGACTTCACGCCACGCAAACGCGATCCAAAACTTGGAGATCGGGCGCTACCCTACGTCCTTTGCCCAGCGGCGAATATGGTTCCTGCACGCACTTGATCCAGCCAGTCCGCTTTACAACATTCCTTGCGCCATTCAGCGGCAAGGCCAATTTGAGGTAGCCGTGTTTGAGCGGGCGCTCGATGAGATCGTCCGGCGGCACGAGTCTTTACGTACGACGTTCATTCTCGATGGCGGCGAGCCGGTGCAGTTGGTCAGCCCTTTTCGAAAACAGCATCTTTCCGTCATCGACCTGCGTAAGGTTTCGGAGACCCAGCGCCGCCTGGAAGCTCAGCGCCTTGCCCTCCTCGAAGGGCGTGCCCCTTTCGATCTGGAACGAGGTCCGCTGCTACGCGTTTCCGTTCTGCAACTGGACGAAGCCGATCACTTGCTTCTGTTTACGTTCCATCACATTGTGGCCGATGGTGGCTCCATCGTCGTGTTCTTTAAGGAACTAGAGGCGCTGGAGTCGGCTTTCGCCAGGGGCGAGCCATCTCCGCTCCCCGAATTGGATGCCCAGTATTCCGACTTCGCCTCTTGGCAGCGCGACCGCCTGCAGGGACGTGTTCTAGATAAGCATCTATCCTTCTGGCGGAAACAGCTTGCGGGTGCACCGGCGGTGGTTGAACTTCCTTTGGACCGGCCGCGCCCCAAACTGCAGGGGTTTTCCGGCGCCACGCTGCCGGTGGTGATCGAACACGACATAGTAGAAGGGCTCAAGTCGCTGTGCCGCGAGACCGGGGCAACGTTGTTCATGAGCCTTCTGGCCGCGTTTTTCTCCCTCCTGTATCGATTCACAGGGCAAACCGATATAGTGCTTGGTACGCCCATCGCTCTGCGCCAGTTGCCTGAGTTCGAGCCGCTGATTGGTCTTTTCGTCAACATGCTGGTATTGCGGGCTGATCTTTCCGACCGGCCTACCGTTCGCGATTTCCTTTGCCGCGTCCGCGATCTCACCGTAGACGCGTATTCCCACCATGATCTTCCCTTCGAGCGCTTGGTTGAGGAGTTGCAGCCGGAGCGGAGCCAGGCACACCAGCCGATCGTTCAGGCAGTTATCGTGCTGCAAACCGCGATGGGCGATCTCAGTGCGTTTCACAGCGAGGCGAGCAAACCGACCCATTCCACGCCTTCCCCTGCTCCGAGCGTGGCTAAGTTCGACTTGACACTCTCGCTTGGAGAACTCGGCGGTCAACTCGTGGGAGGCATCGAATTCAATACGGACTTGTTCGATACGGCTACCATTCTCCAGTTGATCGAGAGGTTGAAGTACCTTCTCCGCGAGATGGTTCGGGATCCTGGCCAATGCATCGCAACAGTGCCGTTATTGACCGCTAGGGAGCGCGAGTTCATGCTCGCTGGTCTTAACGCGACCGCCTACGACTGGAAAGTTTCGGGAACAGTGCTGGATCTCATCTGGCGCCAAAAAGAGGCCAATCCCCACGAAATTGCTGTCGTGGCCGATAGCGGCGAATCCATAACCTACCGCGATTTCATCGCCCGTGCAGAGGCCGTCGCCACCGCACTCACTGCCTGGGGATCGATGCGTGGCGAACTCGTGCCAGTCTGTTTCCACCGCTCTGTCGATCTATTGGTAGCTTTGGCGGGAATCTTGCGCGCCGGAGCGGCCTACGTACCCATCGATCCCGACCAGCCGCAGTCCCGTACGGAGTTTATGGTCCGCGATGTCGCCGCGAAAGTGGCGTTGACTTCGCGAGATCTCTGCAGCCGCCTGCCGTCCTCCGTAAAAGTAATAGCTGTCGAGGATGTTCTCCCGAACCCATCGGATGCCTCCACCTCTGTTGCCGTCCCATTCCCCGAGCCTGACGACTTAGCCTATGCAATCTTCACCTCGGGCTCGACAGGCCAGCCGAAGTGTGCCGCCAACAATCACGGCGCCCTCCTGAACCGTCTGCTTTGGATGCAACAGGCTTTCGGCATCAACCCCGGCGACCGCGTTCTACAAAAGACACCCTACACCTTCGATGTTTCGGTCTGGGAACTGTTTTGGCCACTGATGTTCGGTGCAACCGTTGTTTTCGCGCGGCCGGGAGAGCACGGCGATGCTGCATATCTGATGGACGTCATCACACGCCGCGCCATTTCCGTTCTGCACTTCGTGCCGTCGATGCTGCGCGTGTTTCTTGATCATCCTAGCGTTGGTGAATGCACATCCTTGCGCTCGGTGATCGCCAGTGGCGAGGCTCTGCCCGCAGATCTCGTCGATCTCTTCTACTCACGTCTTGGTGCCGAACTCCACAACCTCTACGGGCCGACTGAGTGCGCGATTGACGTGACCCACTGGCCGTGTCGGCGGGGCGTGTCGATGCCCGTAGTTCCTATCGGCCACCCCATCACCAACGTTCGAATCTATATTCTTGATCCGCAGACGCTCGAGCCGGTTCCACCCGGCGCGAGAGGAGAGTTGTTCATCGCGGGAAGAGCGGTCGGTTGTGGATACATCAACCGCCCCGATTTAACGGCCGCTTCTTTTATTCCGGATCTGCTGGATCCGAGCGTTACGATGTACCGCTCGGGCGACCTGGCCCGTTATCGCGCCGATGCCAGTATCGAATACCTGGGCCGCACGGACCACCAGATTAAGCTGCGAGGCTTCCGCATTGAGGCCGGCGAAGTGGAGGCAGCGCTTTGCAGCGTTCCGGGCGTAGCCGAGGCCGTCGTGACCGCGCGGTCTACGGCCTTCGGCCAGGAACTTGTCGCCCACTGCGTGCCGGACTCGAAGGCTGGGTGTGTCATCAAGACGTTGCTGCGCTGTGATCGTGAAGGGTTGCTGTCCGGCCGCACGGTGGAGGAGATTTCGAACGGGCTGACGGTGGTGGCTTACAACCACACCGAGACAGAGTTTCTCTATCGGGAAGTTTTCGTCGATCGCTCATACCTGCGCGCCGGAGTTGACCTCCGACCCTTTGACGTCGTATTGGATGTCGGCGCCCACATTGGTATTTTCGCTCTCTTCGTGGGCATAAACTGTCCAGGCGCAACAGTCTACTCATTCGAGCCCATCCCGGAAACCTTCGAACTTTTGACGATCAATGCCAGCTTGTATGGCTGGAACATCTCTCCGCGTCAAGCGGCGATCGGATCCGACGCTGGCAGAGCCCGTTTCACCTACTACCCCAACATTTCGATCCTCTCCGGCCGCTACGCCAATTTGGAGGAAGAGCAGAGAACTGTCGCTGCTTATGAGCGCAGTCGGGGTCACGTCGGTTCCGAACTTGAAGACCTTATACGCTTACGGCTCGAATCTCGGATGGTGGACGTTCCGGTCAAGACCCTCTCACAGGTCATTGCGGAAGAAAAGTTGGAACGGATTGATCTACTCAAAATCGACGCCGAAAAGAGCGAGATGGATGTGCTCGACGGAATCGACGACGGCGATTGGGCAAAAATCCAACAGGTGGTAGCCGAGGTGCATGAGATCGGGTCCCGTCTCGCGCACATCTGCGAGTTGCTCCATCTGAAAGGTTTCGATGTGGCCGTAGAACAGGAAAGTTCACTCGCAGCCACCAACATCTCCATGGTGTTCGCGCGGCGTGCTTCACGCGGTGCCTCTCATCCCACCGTCGAGGCCCAGAATCTTCCCCCGTCGCCCGCCTTTCTTCAGGATCAGATTCGCGCCGCTGTGGCGCGCAAACTGCCCGAGTACATGGTGCCGTCGCGCATCGTTTGGATGGAATGCTTGCCGCGCTTGGGCAGCGGGAAGATCGACCGCAAGTCTCTTCCCCCGGAGCCGGAGTGGCAGGGTGCGTCCTTCGTGGCTCCGCGCTCCGAGCCCCCTCACACTCCGGTAGAAGTACGGATCGCACAGATTTGGAAGGAGACGCTGCAGTTGCAGAAAGGGCTAAGCATCGGCCGAAAAGACAGTTTCTTCGCTCTGGGCGGCCACTCCCTGCTGGCAACCAGTGTTATTGCACGCGTTCGGGATGCTTTCCGCGTCGAGGTGTCCCTGCGCGAGTTTTTTAGCAATCCTACGGTTGCGGGACTGGCGGAAGTGATCCAAAGTAGCGAGGCGCCGTCTCAAGAATTGCTGGATACCATTCCTCACATAAATCGCGGTCCAGACGAAGTCGTGCCGCTCTCCTTTAGCCAGCAGCGCGTCTGGTTCATGGACCAGTTTTCTCCTGGCGAGGCCACCTATAACATTCCGGCCGTACTGCCTCTGCCGGGCCTCATCGACGAGACAGTGCTGGAGCGCACCTTGTCGGAGATCGTCCGGCGGCACGAAATTCTGCGCACTTGTTTCCCCTATGAACGTGAGCAGCCGGTACAGCGCGTCTCCAGTGATTGGACCATGCGTTTGCGTCACGTCGATGTCTCCTCGATGAACTCAACCCTCATTGACGATGAAGTGCAGCGACTAGCAGTTCGGGAAATCCAACGGCCCTTTGACCTCAACCACGGCCCTTTGTTCCGTGGGATGCTCATCCACGCTGTCGACCGGCATTTTCTGGTCCTGACAATGCACCACACCGTTTCCGACGGTTGGTCCATGGGAGTTCTCTTCCGTGAACTCTCCACTATTTATGAGGCGTTCTCTCGCGGGCTGCCGTCACCGCTGCCGGAACTGCCGATACAGTTTGCGGACTACGCCATTTGGCAGCGCAAGTGGATGACTGGCGAGGTGCTGGAGCGCCAACTCAGCTTCTGGAAGCAGGCACTCGCAGGTGCGCCGAAACTCCTGCTACTACCCACTGATCGGCCGCGGCCAACTGTCATGACCACGCGGGGCGACGTGCTCCCGTTTCACATCGATCCTCAGGTTTACGTCGGGTTAAGGGCGCTTGCGCAGATCGAGAACTGCACGCCTTTCATGGTCATGTTGACCGCGTTCAACGTGTTGTTCCACCGGCTCTGCGGTCCGCGCGATATCTGCGTGGGAACTCCCATCGCCAACCGTCGCCGCCCTGAGCTGGAAAGCATGATCGGATTCTTCGTTAACACTATCGTTCTCCGCACACGCTGGACGGGCGATGTCAGCTTTCGGTCCCTCATGCATATGGTCCGCGACGCGACTCTGGCCGCCTTTTCAAATCAGGATATGCCGTTTGAGCACCTAGTGGTCGAGTTGGAGCCGGAACGCGCGATGGACCGGAGTCCGGTTTTCCAGGTCATGCTTGTTTTGCAAAACATTGTCGGATGGGATTCCACCGGATTGGTGGAATCCCGCCCCGTTGGCACCGGAACCGCGAAATTCGACCTCTCCCTGTTTATCCTTCCGGCCCAAACCGGCCTAGTTGGCATGTTGGAGTACCGTTCCGAACTGTTCAGCCGCAAGACCGCCAACTGTCTAGTACAGCAGTTCTGCGAAGTTCTGGCGCAGGCGGTCAAGTCGCCCGATGCGCCTATTTCGCTTCTGCCATTGCTCACTTCTGTGCCGCGACCGGAGAGTGCATTGCCGCAAATCGAGGATGATCAGGTGGCGCCCCGCCTCCAACTCCTGGGCCTCCGAAGCGGCGATGTCGTCGCGGTAGCGATCCGTCCGTGTACAAGTCTGCTCACGTCGCTCTTGGCAATTCGGCGAAGCGGCGCCGCCTATCTCCTGATCGATCCCCAGGACCCTCCGCGCCGCAGGAAGTTGCTGTTAGAGTCTTCGGGCGCGCGGCTGCTCTTGGTGTCCGGAGAATCTGAACTTGCCGGCGATATCCCCACCTTCGATATCTCCGCAGCCATACCCGACGAGACTGCGCTCGCGGCCGGCCGAGACCGTTCACCGCATCGCGCCGTGTTGATTCCGCAATGGAGCGAAGCGGGCGTATCCATTGGCGAATTGAGTGCAAGAAATTTGGCGTGGCGCCTGCGTTGTTCATTTGTGTCCAAACTCGCCGCCGGTCGCGTAGCATGCGCTGCGCCGCCGTCCGCCGATGCTGCCGTGTACTATCTTGCGACCCTCTATCACCGAGGGTGCCTTATCCTTCCGGAGCGTGACACCTCCTTGAGTCCGAGAGCCTTCGCGCGATCGCTCGCGTCCACCGAAGCTCACGCGCTCGTAACGACGCCCGACTTGTTACAGGTCCTGGCACGCGAGTTTGCACGTTCGATTGAGTCGGTTGAACTAATCGTCGCCCTTGAAGATCCTGTGCAGATCGATCATCTGCGCGCCAAGGTTCCATCCCCGCTACTCGATCGCTGTCACTTCCATCTCGGAATCCCAGCCTTCGGCGCAGTGCGTGTCCATTCAGAGGGCGACCGCAACTGCATCCTGGAAGTTGAGCCTGGATCGCTCATCGAGGTGATGAACGAGAAATCCGTGGCGCCGTTGGGCGCCTTTGGCGAGTTGGTTTTGTCTAGTCCTGGCCTTGCGCGATTGCTTGGCGCGGAAGTGGAAACCGGCGACGGAATGCCTATGCTGCGGACGGGTGTGCGGGTGATACGGACCGTCGCCGGGAAAGTCAGGCTTCATTCTCATGGGAAACTGTTCAGGAAAGCATTTGCGGATGTCGAGTTGGCAATCTCGCGGATTGTGGACGGCGCACCCGCGGTTGCGGCCTGTGATGGCGAAGCGAGCAGCTTAGTAGCGTTCACGCTTCGTCGGGCCGGAGTTCACGAAGCATTCATCCAGCAAAAGCTTGCACTCTTACTGCCAGCGTCGCGCCAGCCGAAGAACATCTGGTTTTGCACGGAGCTGCCGCTTCTACCGGACGGCGAAATCGATATCGATGCACTGATTAAGGACGGAGCCACTCAGGCAGCCCCATACGTCGCCCCGCGAACTGACCTAGAACAGGGGATCGCCCGCATCTGGATGGAGGCTCTGGGTGTAGAGCACGTCGGCCTGCACGATGATTTCTTCCACTTGGGCGGCCATTCGCTCCTCGCATCGCACGTGATTGCGCGAATCGGAATCGTGCTCGGTGTCGAAGTTCCGCTCCGCACACTGTTCGAGTATCCGACGCTGGAAGGGTTGGCGCGCGTGGTGGAGCAAATGGCGAAGTCGGAGTCCGGAAGGCATGAGCTGCGGCTGGAGCGGAGCATGGTAAAGGGCCCGGCGCCGCTCTCGTTCGCTCAGCAGCGGCTGTGGTTCCTGAATCGCTACGAGCCAGAAAGCGCGTTCTACAACGTTTCCGGTGCTTACCCGCTCCATGAGCCCATCGACCGCGACGCTTTAGAGAAGGCGTTGAACCTTGTCGTAGCCCGCCACGAATCGTTGCGCCTCTCGTTCGCGATGACGGATTGGGAGCCGGTGCAGTGTGTCGAAGAAACAGTGCATATTCCATTGCAGACGATCGATCTCAGGGGACTCCCGCCGGATGCAAAGCAGGCCGAGGCCGAGCGACTCCGCAGTCAGATTTCTAAGGATCCCTTCCGGTTGGAGAAGGGTCCGCTGCTTCGCATCTGCTGTATCCGGATGGACGATGAGTCCTCAATCCTCCTCTTGTGCATGCATCACATTGTGGCTGATGGCTGGTCGCTCGGGATACTCAACCGGGAATTAACGATCGCCTATTTGGCTCTTGCAGCTGGCGAGCGTGTAAACCTTCCGGAACTGCCGCTTCAATATACGGACTATGCTCGCTGGCAACGGGCGTGGCTCGCCGGCGAAGTGCTGGCACGCCAACTTTTAGCCTGGCGCCGAATGTTGGCGGGTGCGCCACCGCTGCTACAACTCCCCAGCGACCGAGCACGGCCTCCAGCCCAAGGTTTCATCGGTGGATTAGAAAGCAAGGCACTCGACCCCACATTGATCACTCCCCTGCGCGATCTATCGCGAAGCGAGCACGCCACGACTTTCATGACTCTGTTCGCCGCCTACGCCGCGCTTCTCGGGCGGTATACGGGTCAAGACGATATCGTAGTTGGCATCCCTATCGCCAATCGCCGACCTGAGCTGGCGGGAATGATCGGCTTGGTCGCCAACACCCTTGTGGTGCGTCTGTCGTTGTCCGGGTCGCCTTCATTCCGCAAATTATTGAGTCGAACGCGGACGGTGATGCTTGAATCCTATGAGCATCAGGACGCCCCCTTTGAGAAGCTTGTGGAAGAATTGCAGCCTGCTCGCGACGCTTCCTTCAATCCCGTATTCCAAGTCATGTTCACGCACCAGACGGCTGTCGAGGCGGATGTCCCCACCCCCCCGGAGACGCAGCCAGCGCCGGAGATGTCCCAGACCGGAGCTGCCAAATTTGACTTGACCATGTTCGTCATGGAATGGGCCCGGGAGATCTCGATGGGCGTCGAGTATGACGCGCACCTTTTCACCAACGAAACCGCGCGTCAAGTCCTAGAGAACTACGAACGGATGCTGCGTTCAGTTTTGCGTGAACCCGATCGTTCGTTGCCGGACGTGTCGCTCTTGGTCAACGGCGACACACCGACACAGTCGCCCGCGAGCAGGAGTGCCGATCTGATCCCGACCGCGTTCGAAGCGCTCGCGACGCAACATCCGGATCGTGTAGCGGTCGTGACTCGGGACACAGAGCTGACCTGGAGCGATTTGTGGGTGCGCAGTGAAATCTGGATTACCAAGCTGTGCGAGGAAGGCTTCGATGCTGAGAATCCTGTGGGAATTCTGTTCGAGGATCCGATAGATGAACTCGCCGCAGCACTTGGCTTGCTGCGTGCTGGGGGTGCGGGTCTTTTTCTGGAGCGCCGCGCTCCGCTCACTCAGGTACAGCAGCAACTGGCGAATGCCGGAGCCCGCGTCGTTCTGTCCAGCGGAGCGAACGTCGCTCCTCTGTCCGAATTCGCCAGAGTGATATCAATCAGCGCGGGTGAATCGCCAGTCGCCAGAGCGGCTGCGGTTTCGTCGTCCCCGGTCGCCGTCGCGATCCGTCGCGGAACCGTCAACATTTCGCACGCCGCACTGGCCGTCTCAATTTGGGCGGAAATCGAAGATGCGGGTCTTGCTGAAGGGGAACGCACGTTGATCGCGGAGGAAGGAGCGCTGGCCTTTCACGACGCCCTCGCCGTCTGGCTGTCGGGCCAAACTGTCGTCCTTGCGACCATGGACGAACTGGAGGACGCCACTACTTTCCGTCACCTCGCTGGCTGCGGCATAACTCGTGCCTACCTATCGCCGGCGCAGTTCCGGCGTTTTGCCCGTTCCACTGAAAGACCTCTTTTGGGCTCCCTACAGGACCTTATTGTTTCCCACCCGGCGGGGCTTCCTAGCGAATTGCTCTTGAAGATGCACGACCAGTACGGAGTCACTGTCTTTGAGCGCCTAGTTCCGGCAAGCGGATTGCCTGCGCTGCGCCGCTGGGCCTCCGCGCCGGAGCCGCCACGCGCCCTGCCGCGCCCCGGTGCTTCGATCCAGATATTGGATAGCGCAGGCAACCAAGTGCCGCAAGGCTTGCCCGGCAAGGTCTGCCAGGTCCTATCATCAGATGTCGACCGGGAGACATTTCTAACCACGGGTGTGCTAGGACGCTGGACCGCCGACGGTGCGGTTCAGATTCTCTGCGTCGAGGCCGCACAGGCTTCGGTGCGAGGTTATCCGGTCGATTGCGACCGCGTGGAGTCTGCTCTGCGCGGGGTCTTCGGCGTTGACGACGTGGCGGTCACGGTCATAGGACAGGATTTGGTCGCTTTCATCGAAGGAAATTGCTCCGAAGCTCAGGCGCACACCGTGCTGAGCGAGCAACTTCCGGCGTTCATGATCCCCACAAGCATGGTAATGACCCTGCGACTTCCCCGCTCCGGTAGCGGCGAAATCGATCGCAGCCGATTGCCCATGATTCCTCCGTTGGCACGTGATCGCTCTGCCGGACGGACCCCGATGGAGCGTTGTGTCCTCAATGCATTCGCCCAGTCGTTTTGTCGGAGCGGCGTTGGATTGGACGATGAGTTCCTGGCTCTTGGCGGCCGTCATCGCGAGGCACATGCCATAGCTGCGGCTCTCACCGACCACCTTGGGACGCAAGTGAGTTCGTCTGCTGTGTATCTATACAGCACTCCCGGGCGGCTCACCGTCGCACTCACGCAGGCGTTAGCCAACGACGAGCTAGAAATCGAACGGTTGCTGGCCGAACTGGAGTCGCTTGACGATAGCGTAGTGGCTTCGCTGTTGAGTCCTTCTGCACCGGAAACACTCGACTTTCCGGATATGGAGCCCGGTAAATGAGCATGCATGCCTTACGCGGTCGAAAGTTCTTTCTCACACCGGTCTGCTTGGTACCAAACGGGCGTGCACATTTGGGTCACGTCGCGGGCCCCTTGCTCAAGATGGACGTGCTGCGGCGCCATCTGCTCAGAGCGGGTGCGGACGTGAAGATGATCTCGCTCTCCGACGTACACGAGGCCCATGTCCTCATCAAGGCGTACCTGGAGGGGACAACGCCTGTCGTGATTGCCAATCGGTTTCACGAACAGATTGTTCGGGATCTGAGAACGCTTGGCATTGAGTACGACGATCTCATAAACCCACTGGACCCGGCTTGGGCGGAAATTTATAAGACCGTCAACGTGGATTTTCTCAACAGCATCATCGCGGCCGGCAATGCCGTGATCCGTACTGAGCGTCTACCGATCCTCGCCGAGACCGGAGGCCTGCAAGCCTCTGGCGGTTCCTGGCGGCCGCAGCTAGGCGACCCGATTGTCAGCGGCTGGCTCAAAGGCCGATGTCCCAACTGCGAGCAGCCGCTAGTCGGGTTTTTCTGTGAATCGTGCGGGGGTCACTTTGCGCCTTCCGAGATGGTCGAGCCCGGTCCAGCATATTTTCCGGGCAGCCTCCGTTTAGAGAACCGATCGTCGCTGTTCCTCTGCCTCCAAGGCGGAGCGGAGTCCATCCTCGGTCATCTTAGAAACGTTCGTGTCCGCAGTGATTTTCTCGAGATGGCCCGCCGGTATCTTGGCGCCAACGGTCCTTCGATTCGGTTAACCGTTCACAGCCCTTGGGGAATTCCGTTTGAGCGACCTGGCATTTCTAGCGGTCAGGTCATTTTCTCGTATTCGGCGCTCCTCATCGGCTGTCATTTCGTCGCGGGAGAACGCTATCGCCAGCTTGCGGGCGCCGATTGCAATCCTCTCGATCGAGAATCCGATGTAACGTGCATCCTCTCCTTCGGCATCGATAATACAGTGCCATTTCTGGTGGGTGCGGTCGGTTGCGCGCTCGGCCAGAACCGCTACAAGCCGATCGACCATTTCCTGGTGAACTACTTCTACGACTTAGATGGGAGCAAGTTCTCCACCAGCCGTGGCCATGTCATCTGGGGCGGAGATATCGTCTCGCTCGGCGGCGCCGAGGCGGACTTGATTCGGGCTTACCTGTGCTGGCGCAATCCCGAATTTGGACGGCATATGTTCCGCGCCGACGAGTTTCTTCGGTTCCACAATGAACTTGGATCCCGCCTCGGTGCGGTGACTGCCGATTCGCTGCGCTCCGCAACCAGCGCCGGAGGATGGGACCCTGGCGTCATCCGCTATCTCGAAGCCGAACTCGAATCGCAGTCCACATTCCTAGATCCGGATACCTTCGACCTTGCTGGCGCATTCGCCACTGTCGAGCGCTGGTTACATCGCGTGCCCGCGCTCAATGCGACCGCCGATTCCGCAGCCGCATGGCTGCTCGGCTTCGCGCTCCTCGCTGCTCCCATTTTGCCGGACGCCGCACGGCGCGTCTGGAGTGGACTGTCCTTGCCTGGATCGCCTACCCTCGACGTCCTCGAGCACGGTTTTTCTCCTCCCGCAGCCGTTGATGTTCCGTCCTTTCGGAGCCTCACTCGGACACAGTTAAACGGATGTCTGCCGACATCCCTAAGGAGGTAAGCATGAACACCTTCACAACCAGCCCACCAATGTTGTGCGAACCCGAAGTCTTCGGCGAAATCGAATCGGCGGCACAAGGGCTCGCCTATGGCGCGATGGTTTTCACGGTAAAGCGAAGCTGCGCCACCGAACCCCACGCTCACGCCTCCGAAGAGACCTGGATCGTTCAAAAAGGTACGGGTCAGGCGCATATCAATGGCGACAGCTTCAGTCTCGTTCCGGGCTCGCGTATTTGTGTGCCACCCCGAACTCTGCACTCCGTCACGAACACGTCCACCGCCGATCTGCAGGTGATGGCGTTCTGGTGGAAAGGTGAGAACGAATGAGCGACACAGGCCGTCACATTCTCATTCTAGGAGGCGGCGTCGTTGGCATGGCGGCGACCTCGGTTCTGCTCGCCCGTTCGCGGCGTGTTTCCGTAACGGTGCTGGAACGCTCGGCCATCGGCGAAGGGGCCTCCCAGTATGCAGGCGCCATGGACATTCCCTATTTCCGGAATCGATTCCAGAGGGAGCTGGTAACTGCAAGCTGGGCCTGGCATGAGACGCACAACGCTGGTTCTAACGCGTACCGCCACGCCGTTCCAATGGTCTGGTACAGCCGAACCAACTGCGATTTGCAGTCGAGCATGACGACTCCTCTGGCTGAACAGCCGCTTGACGATGCGCCAGCATGGTGCGTGCCCGCGGACACTCGGGTGCAGTACGGCCCCGCATTTGTCATCGACTCGCTCCTATGGTGTCGCTCACTGGCTTCTGAGGTTCGCAAGTCTGGCCGCTGCGAAGTAATCGAGAACGCCGAAGTGGCGTCGCTCGCCCCGGACGCCTCAGGCCGTTTGCGCGTGAATTGCGCCGATGGGCGCTGCTTTGTCGGCGACCACGTACTACTGGCTCTGGGGCCGTGGGTGCTCGGCTGGAACCAGCGCCTTGCGACATGGGCCTCCAAGCGACAATTGCGCACGAAGCGCGTCTTCGGACTTAATGTCGAAATCAGAAATGGCTGCGGGGCGGCGCTGGGTTGGCCTGATGCCGACTTCTATTTGCATCCCGCACCCACCGGGCATTCCGCCGGTGCCTATCACCTGAGTCTTCGCCACGACGAGTGGGATGTGGATCCGGACTCTCCGCACCAAATGGTCGACGAGGTTCTGGAACGGTGCGCACGCCTGCTCGACCAGTTGCTCGGGTCCGGCAGTTGGTGCATGACCGGCCATAGGGTTTTTGTCGATACCTATACGCCGGACTTTCAGGCGGTAGTGGAACCGTGCACCAACTTCGGCGCCGACGTCACTATCGCAACTGCTACCCACGGATCTGGCGTTCGCATGGCGCCTGGAATCGCTGAACTCGTTGCCGACAGAGTGCTCAGCCGGCTAGGTCAAGATCGGGGGAATCTATGAACGGCAGTAATGCGGCCAAGGTAGTCTCGCAAGACAGCTACTACGGCAGCGAAAACCACGCGGCAACGTTGATGCGGATCGCAAATTTCCCGGACGACGTCCTCTCTCTTCTCCAACTGGAGACACTAGTCGCTATCAATGCTATTCAGAGGTATGGCTGTACCGCAGTAGTAGAGCTGGGTTGCTACGACGGCCGCTCGATCGAGTTATCCCGGTCACTCGACTTACGCTACGTCGGTGTGGATATTAATCCTCAAGCCATCCGATCTCTGACCCGCCGCATTGCCGACGAACACTTAGAAGGTCGGGCCGAGGCTGTGCTGGCAGATGCGCTTGACCTCGATCAATGGGCAGATCGTGTCCGCGAACAGCGTCCGCTCATTCACCTCCCATTCAATTTCCTCGGCAGTTTCCAATCGCCCTTGGTGTTGCTGAATCGGTTGTGCCGTATGCCGAATGCCTTTCTTCTCATTTCTGTCTTCAATACCAGCAGATACACGACTGATGTACGCCGCCGCTATTACAGCGCTTGCGGCGTGAGAGATCTCAAAGTGACATGCGGTGGGCTTGATGCCGCAATTTTCACGGGGGAGCGCAATTTTTTTTCACGGGCCTTTGCCCCGGAGATGCTTGAGAGCCTCTTCGAAGAGTGCGGCGCTGATACGCTGCTGCTGAGCACTAACCGGCTGGGCATATGTGTGGTGGCGAAACCACTTGAGGCAGGTGAGATTTTACGATGAAAGCAACCATGGAGGAGGTGCGGATCGCCAGCAAAGAAGGCGATGTCCGCAAATGTTGGGAGGCCTACAAGGAATTGCGTCCGCACCTCGGTTCCTCGGACGAATTGGTGGAGCGCTGGCGCCTGCAGACTCGCGAGGGTTTTCAGATTATTTTCATCGCCGACGGGGATAAGGCCGTCGCTGTTGCCGGATACCGCTTTCTGAATACATTGGCCTGGGGATATATCCTCTACATCGACGATCTGGTCGCGCTCACCTCGCGTCACAAGACCGGCCTTGGGACCCGGCTTCTGATGTACCTCCAGGAGGAAGCACGTCGCCGCAAGTGCGACGCCGTCCACCTGGACACCGGCTACCAGCGTCATCTGGCGCACCTTGCTTATCTGCGCAACGGGTTCCGTTTGAATTGCCACCACCTCGCATGGGAGGTCAATCGATGACGGCCCCCGGCAGAACCGCGGATCTGATCGTAATTGGCGCAGGTCCCAAGGCTGCGGCAATCGCGGCCAAGACCCATGTTCTGAATGAACTTGGATACGGCCCACTGCAAGTGAAGGTTGTCGAACGAAGGGAAGTAGGTGCCTCCTGGACGGGGCGCTATGGCTTTACCAGCGGCTACGAAGCCCTGGGTACCCAGCCCGAAAAGGATATTGGTTTCCCGTACCAAACTGCGATACGCCTGGGTGCGCCGGGCCAGCAAATCGATCAGGCCATGCTGCAATTCTCCTGGCACAGTCATCTGATCCAGATGGGCGAGTACCGGCGCTGGGTCGATTTGGGTACGCCGAGGCCCACGCACCGTGAAGTGGCGCGATACCTCTCATGGGTCCTAGACCGGGCAACCAACGGTGTTGAGCTACGTCTCGCGAACGTTACACACTGCGAGTTCTCGGTCGATGGCTGGCTTGTCACCTGCGAAAAAGATGGCCATTGCGGTGAGGTCCTTGTGGCCGAGCGCGGAATCGTATTGACGGGACCGGGTGCTTCCAAAACGCTGCCCTACGCCAAAGAGGTAGCGCATCGCATCCTCTCGCCCAAAGTGAAAACAGAAGACCTCGAAGCGATGTACCTGCCGCCTGCGGCTCGGATCTGCATCATCGGTGGTGGCGAAAGCGCCGTATCGATGGCTCTCTGGCTAATCAGCAAGCACGGCGAAGATTTAGGACTTACCTTCGTCGCCCCGACCTTGCCCTACTCCCGCGCGGAGTCGTTCTTTGAAAACTCCGTCTACTCCGATCCGCAATTGGTCGGATGGGGACACTTGACCGAAGGGCAACGTGCCGAATTCGTACGCCGCACGGATCGCGGAGTCATGTCTATAGCTGCACTCGAACGACTGGCGCGCCACCGGGCGCTTTCCTTCATAGTTGGCCGCGTACAGGAGATTCAACGAAATCCGAGCGGTCTGGCCCGAGTCGTTGTCAACCAAGCAGACGAGATGATTCGCCAGGAATTTGACGCGGTAGCAATTTGCACTGGCTCGTCGCCGGCAGCGGAATTGGCCCGGTTGCTGGGCGATTCGAAAAGTGCGGTCGAAGAACGACTCGGGTGTTCCGTGGCCGATGAGTCATCGCTGATGCGACAGATCGATTCAACGCTCGCGTTGCGCGGTCTGAGTCCTCGCATTTACCTGCCCACTCTTGCAGGACTCGCGCAGGGACCCGGATTCGCCAACCTCAGTTCACTCGGGATGCTCAGCGATTGCATCCTCTTGAGTTGCGTTTACGCGACGGACGAGGGCGTCCGCAGCGCGTTAGCCGAAACTCTGCTATGACAAATCTTTTCAAGATCTATGAGAGGCTAGCTGAAGAGCAGCCGGAAAAGCCAGCGCTCATCTTCCAGCGTGAGCCCTACGTCGGAGCGGGCTGGACTTGGTCTGAGCTTCTGGAGCGCAGCCAGATTCTGAGCCGCAAGCTGAAAAAATCGGGACCAGCAGAGCGTGGGCTGTGGGCCATCGTGCTGGCCGACCATCCCGATATTCTGCCGCTTCTGCTTGCCATCTGGCAATTGGGAGGCGCGGCGTTGCTGATTGATGGCGCATGGGGCAGTCGGCTTCGGAATGCCGTCTTAGCGCATGCTACTCCCAACTCCATCGTAACCTTGCTGCCTGAGTTGACAGTCACTTGTCTTAGTAACCTGCCACCCGGGGACTGCCTGTCCGCTGATGCCGCCCTCCTCTCTTACACCTCGGGGAGTACCGGCGATCCGAAGGCGACGGTCATGACCCACACCCGTCTGTCCACCACGATGTACGCAGCGAGTGCCGCAGTCGTGCGGCATCGCGGATCGTCGCCCGCGCGCATTGGCTGCAGCATGAGGCTTTCCGGCTCCGGCGTGCTTAATCTGCACTATACGTGGGCCGTCTGCGCTGACGCAGCAGTCGTCGTGCTTCCCGAATTAGTTCTCGATACGACGCTCGGTTATTGGCAGCGGATTGAAGAGTACGAGATCGACCAAATGTTCCTTGTGCCGCCGTTGATCGAACTCCTCAATTACGCCGCGTTGCCCCCGAGTGGTAGGCGCAAGCCGCCGATCTGCATCACTGGAAGTTCTCCTCTTTCACCTCGCACCCAGGAGCGCTTCCATCAACGTTTTCAGATCGGACTTCTAAATGCCTACGGTCTCACCGAGTCGATGTGTGCGGCTTTCTTCGGCGAATATGACGAGTGTGGAATGGGTCTGAACTCCATCGGCCAACCGGCGCTGCTCAAGGCCCGCTTGCGCAACGCCGCAGGACGAACCGTCGAGGGACCCGGCGAGGGTGAGTTGGAGCTCAGCGGCCCCACTCTGTTTGAAGGATACTACCGCAACCCTGCCGCTACCGCTGCTGCCTTTGACGGCTCCTGGTTCCGCACGGGCGATCTCATGCGGCGCGATGAGCGCGGCCATTACTGGATAGTAGGACGTGCCAAAGACGTCGTCATGAGAGGCGGCTTCGCCATCTATCTGATCGAGGTGGAGGAGGCCGCGCTCGATTTAGTCGGCGTTCAGGAAGCCGCAGCCGTGCCCCTGGTGCTTCCCGATGGCAGCGAAGACATCGGACTGCTGGTGCGGCCGCTCCCCGGAGCGCAGATCGAACCCAGCGCCGTAGCTGCGGAACTCCGGGTCAGGCTTGGTGCGCAGCGCACGCCACGCCGCGTCATCACGGCGAGCAATGCGCTTCCTCGCACCGGTCAAGAGAAACTGGACCGTCGACGGGTAAGCGAAATGTGGCATGAGCTTTCGGGTCAAACAACTATCACCCCGGGGGTAATATGGACCGCGAATTAGTTGCACATCGAATCACTCCTGTGGCCGAGGCGCTCGTCAGTGAAGACGCCGATGGCGACTTTATTGAGGAGGCTCGCGACTTCCTGGCGCGATTTGGTGTCAACCGTGCAGTTCTAGACCCGGATGCTGATCTAGTAGCGTCGGGCGTGCTCGATTCACTGCTCCTTTTAGCCTTCTTTGCCTTTGTACAAGAAAAGCGCGGCCCCGATGCACAATTTGATCCACAGGACGTAGTGGCCATGCGAACACTCCGCCGGGCGAGCGAATTCGCGCGTTGCGCGGGAACCGGCCGCTGAAGGGAGAAAAACCGCGTGGACAAAGAAGTCGCACACACGATGTCGTTGCTACCCGACTTCGACTTCGCACAGCCGGTAGAGGTCCGCGCCAGGATGACACGCTTCATTCAAGTGCTCGCTGCGGCTGGACTTCGCACCATCGAGGATCCTTATCTCGATGTGCGCGACACGACGATCCCGTCCGGCGCTCCGATACGCATCTACACGCCGCGTCATGGGCGCAAGCCATTCGCCGCGATTGTCTACTTCCACGGCGGAGCGTTTGTCCTAGGGGATCTTGAGTTCGAACATCCGCGTTGCCTGGAGATGGCTCGGCATACTGAGGCCGTGGTTGTCTCGGTGGACTACCGGCTTGCACCCGAATATCCTTTCCCGCTCCCTTTTGAAGATTGCTGGTCAGCATTTCAGTGGGTTTGCCGGAGCCGCGATCTCGAAATCGATCCTAAGCGAGTCGCGGTCGCCGGGGCGAGTGCCGGCGGTGCGTTGGCTGCAGCCGTTTGCCTGATGGCGCGCGACCACGGCGTGCCGCAGCCTTGCTTCCAACTCCTCATTTATCCCGTAATCGATGATCGAATGAACACTCGATCCATGGCAGAGTTTCTCACGACCCCGGGCTGGAACCGTATCCGCTCCGAGCACATGTGGTCACACTATCTGGGCCGTGATCGTTCACTCGTCACGCCGTACGCCGCACCGGCCCGTGCAGCGGATGTTAGAGGTTTGCCTCCCGCTTACATTATGACAGCGGAATTCGATGCGCTGCGGGACGAGGGCATTCAGTACGCCCATCGCTTGATTGAAGCCGGAGTTTCCACCGAATTGCATCACTACCCCGGGACATTTCACGGATTCGACACTCTCTCCAGGGGCGAGGTGTCGCGCCGCGCCTGCGCCGAACACTATGCTGTGCTGCGGAAAGCGCTTCAAACACCGCCGGCGAATTGAGTCTCATGAGGGGGTATTCATGATCTACAAGTTTGATCACATCGGAATTACTGTGCCCTCACTAGAGGAGGCTAAAGCCCAATTGAACTCCGCCACGCACACCTGCTTTCACACCCAACTCGGCATGGAAACAGGCTCAGCGCTATGTGAGGTATCGCTCCACCAGCCGACCCGTCTTAGCATTTCGCTCCACAAGAAGCCGAACAGTATCGCCATCGAGTTGATGGAATACGGCAGAATCGTTCCTTTGCGAGGTTCGATCTTCCCCTGGTTCTTTTCCCCAAAGGATATCAATGACGGATTGGCTGGTTTGAAGTCTATTACAAGTGAAACCATCGAGCGCGCACGAGAGAAAGACCAAATAGCGGACGTCCTTTCCCAGTTTTCCGCTCAACGGCCGTTCAATGCCGTCGTAGTCGCTGTCGGGGATCTCGAAGCGGAGGCGGCATTCTGGCAAGCGTTGCGCTTCCGGAAAATCGTCGGGGATCAAGAGATGGCCGTACTTGCTCTCGCGTCTCTCTTGCCGCCTGCGGAAACTCACTACATTCTCCTATGCAAGGTGGATTTTATAACGGCCCGTTACACGGACGCACAAGGCATCAACGAGATTGCTCTTCTTTGTTCGTCGTGCCAGGCAAGCTTGAACGACTTTCATGAGGGTGTGTCCCGAACGAGCGTAAGCAGGTATTCCGTCAATGACAGAGAGATCAGTCTGGGCTATATGCGGTCACCGTCCGGTGTGCTCGGTGAGGTCTTCTCGGTCGGAATCGCTGCGAATGCGATCGGGTCTCCGCCCGATGGTGCCTCCGCAAGTGTGAAACCTCGATGCGAGTGTTCGGATAGTCAAACGGAGGCTTTCGAATTCGATCCCCATTGCGGGGCAAACTGAATCAGAAAACTCCGTCACCGCATCTGGCGGACCTGTCCACATACAGAGGCATCGCTTGCTCCTGATCCTCAGGGCTGGCCGGATGCGGAACGCCTAGGGAACCTCTGAAGAACTCTCCGATCCACAGGCTGCGCGTATAAGGTGTAAGTCGAGGTGAAAAGGCGAATGCGACAGCAAACTTTGGCGGCGCAGACGGGTTTCGAGAAGTACGGGCGGAAGTCGAAGCGGGAG
>WNFC01001106.1_pt1 | contig 27780 bp, 19 predicted proteins | sample 5400541 | NCBI WGS metagenome assembly WNFC01 (sample SAMN13153342, study PRJNA577476) | soil metagenome | isolation source: 120 cm saprolite under Douglas fir tree site 2 hole 2 replicate 1 | place: USA:California | collected 2015-04-18 | reverse complement strand
GAAGAACGCGGTCCTGCAGTGTCGAAACAGTCCCAACAACGCCATACGGCAAGAATGATCCGGAAACTCAGAATGCTTGGCTACCGAGTCGAACCTATAGGAGGTCCAGCCTGACGAACGCGATTTTCGACCCAGTCATTGTCAACAGAAAAGCACAAAATCTTCTGGGCGCGCTCACGAGAGCGCGCTATTAGTTTGATCAGAATCTGCCGTTACGCAACAGTGCCTCTCGGCTGGTGGTTCCTGCTCTCTGCAGAACCGGACATCCATTTGCTGTCTGAGACTCCAAAGAGTCTGCACAGAAGATCGAGTTTGTGTTCTCTGCCAGTCCCGAAACAAACCGAAGGGAGCCTCTGGAGATGCCTCCGTCGCTCAGCCCGTCATCTGCGGGACCTGGCAGCCTGCGCACCGATGATCCTGATATTTTTCCTTCCTGGGGAGGTTTCACGCAGCGGCAGTGCCGCTGAACTCTCCTGTAAGCACGAAGTTCTGTTTTCTGCGTTCGTCGAAGAAACGTCCTTCGGCATCGCGAGAGAGTGTCTCGTGCACCTCATGGGTCAGCGAACTTCCATCGGAGAGGCGCTTCACCGTGCGTGTCACGCGCTCAGCCTGAAATGGGGCGCCTGGCGTAGTCAACGATATCCCGGTGGAACTGAATCTCAGCGACACCTGCGCGAAAGTACAAGTCGAAAACATGACCAGCAAGGTGAGGAGAGGGTTGCAGAGTCGGTTTCGAAGCATGTCAGCCAGCATATTCTCGCCATAAATGAACGGCAAGCAAATGGTGAGAGACCCGTCTAGGTGTTTGAGGTGCGGGCGTCTTCGGCTGCGAAGTCTGGGGTGAGTCTGAGGTGGTTCTGGTAGCTCGCGGCGATGAAGTCGCGGAAGATAGGGTGGGGCTCGGGGGGGTTGGATTTGAATTCGGGGTGGAACTGGCAGCCGAGGAAGAGGTGCGGGTGGGGATCTCGACGATCTCGGCATAGATGGAGTCGGGGGGCAGCGATGCGGACGCCTTCGCTGGTGAGGACGGCCTCGTACTCGCGATTAGACTCGTAGCGGTGACGGCGGCGTTCGACGGTGAGACTGCCGCGAAGATGGGGCACCCGATGTATGGGTTGGGTTTTATGTATGTGCCACCCGTCCGATTGTTGCTGGCTCTCCCGACTCCCCCGCCCCTACCGCGTCCGCAAGCTATACACGCTCACCGAGCAGTTCACGCAGCCGGCCTGCGCGCCGCTCTTCATCCGCGTCTCCTCCTGGGCCACTTGTTTCGCTTCCTGCTCGCGGTGCTCCGCGCCCAGATACGCCCGGTACTGTTCCAGCGAGCTGAGAACGTAAGGAAGTCCCGCCCCCTTCATGATCTTGATGCCTTCGCGCATCTCCGAGTCCGGCCCGTCCTTGAGCCCGTTCTTCCACTCCGCAAATCCCAGCGCCATGTGGGTCTGGCCCACCGTCGGCGAGTCGGCTGGGAACGCGCCGCGCGCCAGTGAAGCAGCCTCCCGCGCGTGCGCTAGCCCATCCGCGCAGCCTCCGCTAGAACACTCCGCATAGATCAACGTGGCAAGCACCGAAATGCGGTCGCTTACGTCGGGATCCTTCAGAGCGATCATCTCGTTGTAAGCCTCCATGGCTCCCTGCCGAGCCTCCTTGAACCTGTGCCTGGCCAGTTCGACCTCCGCCAGATGCGCCTTGCCTCGCGCAACCTCGAGCGGGTCGCCCAGCGCCTCGCGTGCCGCCAGCGAACGCTTGCGGCACCGCTCCGCCGCGGCGAAGTCGCCCGACGTCAGGTACATCCACCCAAGGTTGTCGAGCGCGATCGCGTAGTCAGCCTTCCCGTCCGGCGCAGACTCCAGTAGCCGCAGCGCATGGTTGTACGCAGACTCCGACTTCGCGAACTCCATCGCGTCCTCGTAGTCCGCGGCAAGATGCGCCCACCGCCTTCCCAGCTTCAGCGGCTCCATCCCGCGTTGCTCACCTTCGTGGATCCCCTGAATCTCAGAGGCAATCTGTTGCTCCAGAGTAGGCGGCGCGGTCGCGGCCTGCTGTCCGGCGTTGGCTTGGCTGTTTATGCCTCCGAGCGTGCCGAGATCGGTTACGGTAAACCTCAGTAGCCTCTCATTTCCCTGGCCTTCGTCCTGCTTGTCGAAACCCTGCGCTCTTGCCGACGGAGTCGACAGTAGCCCCGCCAGCGCCACAAGAAGGCTCCACCTTGTGAGAATACCCAAAGCTCGCTTTTTCATAGCGGCCTCCCTTTCAGATCGATCGAAATAGTCAGGAACGCCGCGACCTTGCGCCTGCGGGGAGGGTTTGTCCATAGCTCGCAGATTGAATGTTTCTTACACATCAAGTTCTTTGCCGGGTGAGGCTTGCACGCAGGGGTTATTTACCTTTTCACTGCTTCCGTTGGAGTAAACTTGCCTACACAAAGCGTGAGGGGTTCCCGTGCATCCACCCACTGCAACGCGCGTGTTAAGGTTTGGAGCTTTCGAGGCCGACCCTTCACGCACGGGAGCTGCGCAAGCAGGGGATGCATATCAAGCTCCAGGAGCAGCCGTTTCAGGTACTGGCATTTCTGCTGGAGCACGCAGGTGAAATCGTAACGAGAGACCAACTCCGGCAAAAGCTGTGGCCGGCGGATACCTTCGTGGACGTCGACAACAGCATCAATGCCATCATCAACCGGCTGCGCGAAGTTCTCGGTGATTCCGCGGAGAGTCCCCGCTTTGTGGAAACCCTGCCTCGTCGTGGCTACCGGTTTATTGCTCCGGTCACAGAGGTCAAGGGCACTGAGGGCGGCTCCGCTGCTGAAGACACAAACCTGGCAACTCCAGCACGGCCAGACGAGCTCCAGGCAAAGAGCGCCTTCAAAGCCCGGTGGTCCTTGAGAAGACTCGCCGTAACCTCAGGGTTGGTTGTGGCCTTGATGGCTGCATCGGTCTGGGCGTGGCAGAGGTGGCGAGCACGGACACCGCAACTTCAAAGCCTTCCTCACATTACGTCGCTTGCAGTGCTGCCGCTCGCGAACCTGTCGGGCGACCCGTCGCAGGATTATCTTGCCGACGGGATGACCGACGAGCTCACCACAGACCTGGCCAGAATCAGCAGTCTGAGAGTCATTTCTGAGTCTTCCGCGATGCGATATCGGGGGACGCATCAGTCCTTGCGGCAAATTTCTCAGGAACTCGACGTGGACGCCATCGTCGAAGGTTCCGTTGCGCGCTCCGGCGATCATGTGCGAGTTACCGCGCAGTTAATCGACGCGAAAAGAGACCGGCATCTATGGGCCCAGAGTTATGATCGCCAGTCGGGCGACGTTCTCGGCTTGCAGCGCGATTTGTCCAGGGCAATCGCGAGCCAGGTCCACTTAAGTCTCACTCCGGCTGAGCAGCGGCGTCTGGAAGTTCTGCCCACGCACAACCCAAATGCCTATGACGCCTATCTTCGCGCAAAGTACCACGTCAACACCGCAATGCTGCAGCGCGAGGCCGATGCTGACGCGACCATCGCCGAAGCCGAGCAGGCTGTGACGCTCGACCCCGACTTTGCCGAGGCTTACGTAGTGCTCGCCCAAGGCTGCTTTCCCAAGATATTCGATTGGGCTGGAGGGAAGGAGTATGACGAGAAAGGGTCGTTGCATTGAGCAAGGCGCTCGCCCTGGATCCCGCTCTGGCGGAAGCCTATGCTGTTCGCGGCACGCTCTACTACACGCGCTTCCACAGTTTTGATATCGCCGCTGCCGTGGCGGACAATCGGCGAGCAATTTTCCTCAACCCGAACCTCGCCTTAGCACACCATGATCTCGCCGCTTGGTTAACGCATGCTGGTCTGCACGAAAAGGCCATTGAGGAATCCCGTGCGGCTCTGCGGCTGGATCCGCAGAATGCCGGCACCAGGCACCAGCTGGGCCGCGCACTTTGGCAGTCGCAACGCTTCGCCGAAGCGCTCCAGAGCTACGATCGCTACAACATTGAAAGTTCCGAAAAAGCTCTGACCCTTGCTTACCTGGGGCGCCGAGCGCAAGCGTGGGAAACCATCGAAAGAGTCGCGCAGCAGCTAGGGGGAGGCTTCAGTGGTGGCGGTAACCGCGAAGAAGATATTGCGGCAGTACGGGCGTTTCTCTACGCCACCGAGGGCCAGCCGCAGAAAGCCGAGCAGCAGATTCAAGTGGCGGCTCACTTGGAAGAGAACGATGACCACTTTCATCACGCCGCGTTCATCCTCGCCGCCGCGTGCGCCGAGATGGGCAAGCCCCATGAGGCGGTTGTCTGGCTCAGGCGCAGCGCCGAGGGCGGCATGCCCAACTATCCGCTCTTCCACGACAACCCCAGCATGATCAAGCTGCACGGCAACCCTGAATACGACGAGTTCATGGCCGAATTAAAGCCTCGCTGGGATCAGCTCGCCAACGTCATAGATTTGCCCGCCTGAACGTCTCCACCCCACGCAGGGCGTCCGCAGAAGCCCAGAGAACCGAACCCTTCTACTAGTCTTTGTTGAAGGTCGGCAGTGATGCTACAACGTCCATATTCACCCTAACGCGAGTCCTGAATTGACTAATATTGTGGATATTTTTTCCTAATCGGCTCATAACATGGGTTCGATGTACTTGAAGCCGGATCCATGGCTCTAGACGACACAAATACGCTAGTTACGCTAGTGCACAGGATCCAGTCTGTTCGTTTGATTGGTTTGCGCATCGGCCATTCAATGGGATTGTGGTTGTAGGGCCTGTTTAATTGTGGCGGCAGCCTGATCGCCCATAATATTAGCCCCGGCCTTGTTGAAGTGAATTGAGTCCTCGTAGAGATCCAAATGGTTCGTCATAAGATTGTGCTGGTCATCGACCAAAATCTTCTCTCGTTCTGCGAAGACCTTTGCTATTGCGTTTCTTGCGTCGATACGTGGATTGCTAGCGCCCGTAGTCGCCTCAGGCTTGACGGGTGTAATGGTTGCCCAGATAAGTTTTCCTCGACCAGGAAGCGCAGAAACAGCAGCCAGGAAGAATGGGAATCCACTCTCAAATTGAGATTCCGTATAACCCCAGCCGTGCATACCGTTGTTGAAATGCACCACCGCGAAGGAGACCCCTTGTAACGCAGCGAACTCGGCAATCTGTTGTGGAAGACGCGAATCTCCTACGGAAGTGGATGATGCCATGAGATAGACGTTTGCTATACCAGCGAGATCTTTTGTCACCTGCGGAAAATAATTGCGCGTAATGGAGTCGCCGAGCAAGAGAACGTTGGGAAGTCGAGTATCTACGTGTTGCGGACGAACGTCCCATGTCCACTCGATCTCTTCAGCGATAGCCTTGTTAGGCTGCGCGATAGTGAGGGTAGGAATGAAGAGCATTCCAAGAGCAAGGGACGTTAAAAAGCCGTGTCGAAGCGAGACGCGACGGCTACTATTGAAGATGGCAATCATGCTGAGTCCTCCGGAAAGACTACGACGTGAAACGTGAACGCCAGGGTCATTACCCCTGTAATATCAATTTCGCTGCCGAACTTGTAAGTACCTGAAACACCTTGAAGCTGCAGCCCATGCAGAGAGAAGCTCAGAGCATCCGTGGCCTCGCCATCGTCCGCTTTTGCGGAGGCGCAAAATATCCAATCTATTGAACCCGATTCTTTTGATCCCGAGAAACACCCCTTCGCTCTTCAATAAGGGAGCAGGATTTTGCTGCGTTGTGGTGCTCGATTAGTGCAGTAACTGATTCTCACCGGCGTGCAGGCTCTTGACCGCACTCATTTCCCGAGCCGCGTCCTCTTTCCTGCTCATCGACTGGTAGGCCCGGGCTAAAAGGTAGTGAGTGATGTAATTGCTCGAATCCATCTGCTCAGCATGCTCCAGATAGCTGGCGGCGGTCTGAGGATCGTTGTCGTTTAGAAAGAGCTTGCCCATCAGGATAAACGGGCCGGTGCTGGTCTGGTCGAGTGAGAGGGCTTGAGTCAATGAATGCTGGGCCTCTTGGAACTGGCCGGTTCGGATGTACAGATCTCCGAGAAGTTCATACAGCGGAGGATAGCCTGGATTGAGAGTGCGTTCCTCTTCGAACTCCGCCAATGCTTGGGTCGTGTCACCCCGGGCCAAAGCAATCTTCCCCCGCACGAAATGGGTCAGCGCCAGTTGGGGCGAAAGCTGCAGCGCTCGCTTTGTATTCTCCTCCGCTAACTCCGGTAATTCTTCGCGGACCAACATCTGGGCCATCAGCAGGTAGGCGGCGCCCGAGTCCGCGCCAAAGCTGTACTGGGCAGCAAAAGCTGCCCTGGCATCGTCGTATCTTCTGGCATTGATATAGCACCGGCCGAGTACATAATTCACATCCACGCTGGACGCGCTCGTCCACTGCCGTGTGTGCTCGAGAAAGGGAATGGCTGCGGCGCGGCGATTGAGCCGATAGAGTGTCAGGCCTCGCATCTGTTCCGATTCGGCATCCACGGGATCTACAGCCATCGCGGCAGTGAAGGCCTTCTCCGCATCCTCCAGCCATCCAGTCCGGTAATAGGTGATGCCCAATTCCCGAATGGCACCGGGTACGGGAGGCTGAGCCGACGCGAGCCGCTGCAGCGCCTGGATGGCCTCCTTTTCCTTGCCGTGAAGAAGCTCTTTATGCGCCTCGGCGACGGTCATTACCGGCACCTCACCGGCAGAGGAAGATGTCGCCGCCTGTGCGTATGCGGAGGTAGCTGAGAGGACAAGAAGAGTTGCAATCAGGAAACCTTCGATGCAGGCATACCTCAGTGCACCATGCAAATCAGAGAGACGGAATGGATAGAGAGAAAACATCGAAAACTCCTTCAGCATAATGAGCCCTGCTCACAGCTGCCGTGTTCAGGGGCGAGGCTTTCTTTCCCAACTAGCATAGGCGGTGGCTGCAATCCGGACCATGACTCTCTTGATGTACTGCTCGACGGTCTCGCCTTCGCCCTCTTTGATCAACTCCACGATTCGACGGAATGCCGGAAAGTCCTTAGCCCAGAGTGACGCGCTCTGACCACTTGCGATGGCACGGATGCGGACAAATGCGAAGAATGGCGTCAGCAGCCTGTACGCATGGTCGATCAGATATGAATTGCCCGACAACTGACAAAGACCAAGGTGGAACGCCAGGTTCGCATCCAACAGAGCTGCGACGTCGTCCTTCTGCGCGGACCTTTTCATAGTAATGAGAGCCTTTTGAACGTCAGCAATATCATTTCCCTTTTCCGCCGCAAGTCTCGCTGCCAGGCCCTCCAGGACTCCGCGCATTTCATAGATCTGCCTTACGTCTTCCGCGCTCAGGTTAATGACTCGCGCGCTACGCCCCAGGGCCTTGGTAACGAAGCCGTCGGTGGCGAGAAGATTGATGGCTTCCCGGATGGAGGCCTGCGAGACGCCAAACGTGTCGGCCCAGCGTCTCTCGACTATCTTCTCCCCTGGCTTCAGGGCGCCTTTGACCATCTCCGCGCGTAATTGCTCCGCGACCGTGTGTTTGAGCAGAACTACATCGCCGTTATAGCTTCGCTTCGACTTCCTCATTTGTCGATCACCAGTTCAAGTCGTTCCTCTGGATTGAGAGGCAACCACGCATCAGCGAGCCGGCCTGAGCACCTTCACATAACTCTAAAACACTCGGCAGATAACGCCGATTCGTCTGGCTCCCAAGGTAATCATGAGAAGCAATTCGCAGCGGATGTCAGCAGCAAAGCCGTCTGAAGCTTCCGGGCGATTCATGCCCGATCCAACTCGTATCTCTCACCCGCCTCTGTGTCAAACTTGCAAACACCCGCGTCGGGATGAACGATTTGGCGGTTATGATCCCGAAGCCGAGTTACTCTAAGAGCTCCCTGATCCCAGGGAGAAACGATTCGTGCTTCTTTCCCCTTTTCGCTTATCAGGGACAGATATGTAACAGCGCTGCCATCATATTCCGCGCTGACCAGGAAAGCACCAACGGCACGAAGATTCTCAAATCGCGCGGGCCCCAGATTGATTGTATTCGGGAAGAGGCGGATGGTCCCAGAATAGCTTTGCATCATGCACTCGTTCACGACCACTGGAAGCGCAAAATTTTCACACCAGACGCCCATGGGCATCATGAAGTCGAAGTCAGCGGACTGAGCATATCGGCCGCCGGACTGCCGAATTCGGTCGTTGGCCACTCCATTGGGAAAGCTGCAATAACGAACCTCGCGCACAAACCAGTCCAGGTCCAGGACTCCGAGGCGCGCTCGAATCAGCGGCTGGTAGACCAGGTCGTTTCCACCCTCGAGTCTGGTGGTGCGTGCGGTGCGGCGCGCAATATCGAGAGAGTCCTTTGTCCCAAGCCCAACCTGTTCGCCGGGAAAAACCGGTGCCAGCGTGATCGGTATGTTGTAGATCCAGTCCGGTGGCGCATCGGTCACATCGCTCCATACCTCGCCGTATGAGGCGCTAACTTTTGGATATGGAGCAAGGTTCCGGCGAACTTCACTCCAGTGCGCTCGTTCGCCTTCATCCACGCCGAGAATCTTCGATCCGGTAACCACCGCATCGAGAAGGAACTGCGTCAGCGCCAGATCCAGAATGCAGTCCTTATTCAGACGGAAGTCTACGGTGAATCCCCAGTTCTCAGAAGATACCGTGGGGATAATGTGATATTTCCCGTCCGACCCGTTTTGGACATATGCCGTGAGAAACCGCGCCGCGGAGCGCAGAAGAGGATAAACCCGCTGCAATTCCTCTTCGTCCTGCGTATAGAGGTAATGCCACCAGAGACTCTGGACCGTCCACGGAGTCATCGAAACCTGGTAGGCCCAGGCGGGTACCGGATAAGGAATGGCCTGGCTTGGCACGGGATACGCGGACAAGGGGAAGAATGCCCCGGGCAGTTTGAACTTATCCTGAGCGAACTTCTCCGACATAGCGCGGAGGTTTTCGCACAGTTCGATGTAGGGATAGTGCATATCCGGATGATTGCTGGAGAAGACGCTCCAGTAGACCTGCTGGCAGTTGTAGTCCGTGTGATAATCGCCGTGCCAGGAAGTTCCGATGTCGCCGGTCGACCAGTTCGCGAAGAGTCCGGGTGCGACTTTATTTTTCTTCAGGCAGCACGCGAGAAAATATTGATTGTGGTACCAGATCCGCTCCAGGTCCTGGTTTCCGAGTTGCACAGCGGATCGCGACCAGAACTTACGCCAATGGCGCTCGCTCTCCTGCTGCCGCTCAGCAAATCCCGCTGATGCGAGGCGATGTAACTGTTTCTGGGCGTAACGCAGCGTGTCCAGCTCGTCCGGTGTGTAGACATGCGTCTGCGGGATAGAGCAACCTGAGTCGCCATGCCCGGCCGCCGCTTTCTCCAGTTTGGCCAGCAGCAGATCGCGCGGCGTTGCCACTATCGCATGCACTGAGAGCACCTGGACACCCGATGGAATCAGAGGTATATCCGTCGCGACGCGTGAAGTTCCGAGCGACCACTGTCCATCCACCCTCGCCACTAGCGAGAAATTCCGATCTTTATCGGATTTCTGTGGCGAAGGGGATTCGCTGGTCGGTCCGATGGCGGGCAGAACCTGGAAGCAGGTGATCTCGGCGAACGATTTGTCGATGTGTGACTTCGTCTCCGGCGGAGGGAGAAGATCGGGGGTTTGCGACTTGTGGCCAGCATCGAATGGCCCGATACGAAGACCATCCACCTCCGGTGAAAAGACAACCGAGAGCACTTGCAGTGGGCCGCTCGTCGAGATCGAGACAAGTCCCGTCTCCCAGTCGACGAAGGCGTTCAACTGAACGACTTGCGAGCCCTTCTCCAGGGTAGTGCATTTCAGATCCAGCGTGAGCAGACCATTTGACGGGTCCAGCCGGTATTGCGCCGGCTCGACCCAGCGTACATCCCAATTGATCCACAGGGTGCCACACGGCCACGGGCGGGGCCACTTCTTGTTGTACGACTGGTTCACCATTTGCGAATACTCGTTGAAGAAATCGATGTTTTCCTCCAGGTGAACCATGTCGGGCTTGCCCTGCTTTTTTGCTTCCTCACCAGCCCTCTTCCACATCTCAAGCAGGTCGGCAAACGGGAGCACTTTATCCTCGGACGGCTCGCTGACGCGAATATCCCAGCAGTCGTTCTTCCCGATGTGGATTCCAAGCGCATCGGGCCTCACCACGGCGCAGACGCCGACGTCCCCATTTCCGAGCAGCATTCCTTCCAGAAACGTGGGTCCCGGAATATCGCGTCGCATCGTATGCTGCTTCGCGATGGCAAAAGCGTCCAAACTCGCTCCCTTGGGCCCGAATCGGGCGGGTTCTTCCGCCATCGAAGGAGGGACCTGCTGTGCGGGAGCTATGTGTTGCGCGGCACCAAGAGATGCAAGAGCTGAAGTCTGAAGAAATGCTCTGCGGGTCGTCTTCACCTGAAACGCTCCGTATCTGGAAAGAAGTTCGTGGCGTGCTGCACTGTATTTGGGGTGGGAATCACGGTCCGCCGGCACATGTCAGACCTGAGTCATTCCGCCGTCTACGACAAGCTCGGCTCCAGTTATATAGGTCGAATCGTCTGAGGCGAAGAACAGTACGGCTCGCGCCAGTTCTTCCGGCGTGCCCATTCTTTTCATCGGAATGGACTGGACCATCTGCTCCCTCGCCGCCTTCATGCTTTCGTCGCTGATGCCGATCCTTCCCTTCACTTCTGTGTCGATCAGTCCCGGGCAGACAGCGTTGATGCGAATACCGCGAGGGGCCAGCTCAACGGCCAGGGTTCTGACCATGGAGCGGGCTGCGGCTTTACTTGCTCCATAGACCGATGCTCCGGCCTGGCCGATCTGATTGTTGACCGAGGTGTTGACGATGATCGAGGAACGCTGACCGAGCAGAGGGAGAGCGCTTTGGATGGAGTAGAGAACTCCTTTAACGTTGACGTTCATAAGTTGATCGAAAAACTGCTCCGTGATTCCTTCGACCGGCAGGCGGCCCGAGACGCCTGCATTGGCAAACAGAACATCGATGCGTCCGAACCGAGCAGCGACCTGAGTGTAGAACTCATTTAGGCTTTGCGCCGAGGCCACGTCCCCGGCAAACCCGAGGCAGTCTTCGCCAGCCGGGGCGACTGTTCGCCTAACCGTTTCGGGATCTCTGCCGATCACGGCAATTCGTGCACCTTCGGATCTGAAAAGCCGGGCCGTAGCGAGCCCAATACCGCTGTTGCCGCCGGTAATCACCGTCACCTTGTCTCGCAGTCTGCCGGGCAACACTGCTCCTTCGAACGATCTCGTCCTTGCCTTCCAGTGCCGGGCACGCGACCAGCCGCTGAAGGGCTCGACTATTTATGAGCGCTCATTTGCAAAAACCTTAACCCATCAAGATCAGGGGTGTCAAGGAGAGAATGGCTACAGGAAGCCAGCGCCGCGTGCCCGGTGAATTGCTACCGAACCTCGCCTAAGCAGCTCCCCTTCTCACTTTCTCTTGGCTTTCGATGAGCACTAGAGAAAATCGATTTCAAGACTTACCTGATTTCTCTTGCCAGTCGGGAATCTCCGCGGTTATATTGAGAGGCGCTTCATTTTGAGCGCTTATTATGAACTCGCTCGTTCCATAACTGGGACTGGCGAGTTGGCAGGACAGGTAGAGCGAAGGCCCGGAATCCCTTTTTTGACGAATGTTCGTTGCCGAATCGAAAGACATTCCCCAACCGGCGGAACGATTCGCCGAAACTGCCGAAGACCACTGGAGTGATGAGAGCCCATGGCCCGCGATTTGGAAAATAAGGTGATTGTCGTAACCGGCGGCGGGGACGGCATCGGCCTTGAATGCGCCCTGGCCTACATGCGCGCGGGAGCTTCGGTCGCCATACTCGACCGGAACGTGGAAGCGACAGCGCGCGCAAAGGCAAAGCTGGGTGACAGTGCAATCGCGCTGCATACTGACGTCTCGGAAGGCGGCTCGGTCGAGCGAGCGATAACAGAGGTTCTGGAACATTCGGCCGCATCGATGCTGTGCACAATAATGCGGGGATCGCTAATCCTTCGAAACCGCTCCACGAGACTTCAGAGGACGAGTGGGACGATCCCTTTCAGATCAACGTCAAGACTGTTTACTGGACGACGAAGTACGCGTTTGAAGGACTTGTCGCAAGCAAGGGAGCCATTCTGAATACAGCCAGCATGGTGGGATTGATCGGACAGCGGGATCATGCAGCCTACGTTGCCACGAAGGGCGCTATGATCGCGCTGACCAAGACAATGGCCATCGATTATGCGCCGCATAGGATTCGCGTGAACGCGGTGTGTCCGGCGGGAGTATGGACGCCCATGCTGGAGCGATGGTGTCAGGAGCAGCCTGATCCGGCCACCATCGCGCAGTATCTTGACGACATTCATCTTCTGGGCTATTGCCCGCATGGAGATGTCATCGCCGACGCGGCAGTCTTCCTGCTTTCGTCCAGGGCCAGGTTCATCACAGGCTGCGTTCTTCCGGTGAGCGGGGGAGCAGAGTTGGGTTACAGGCGGTAAGCAAAGGACCAGATGTCGAATCTCATCATTGAATCAATCAGAACTGTCGATGCCAGATATTCGCTGCAGCCGGGCGAGGGAACCGATGCGGTCCACAGTAACCCGGAATACTGCATGGCAGTGACGCGTCTGCTGACGAACAAGAAGACGTCCGGAAGCGGTATTGCGCTGTCGCTGGGCGAGGGAAACCGGCTTATCTGTGAAGCCATCGACATGCTGGCTCGTCCGCTTGTCGGCGTGGAAATTGAGGACGTGATGGCCGAATTCGGCGCAGTCTCGCGGAGCATGGCCGATCATCCGTCTTTGCGGTGGCTTGGCCCGCATAAGGGTGTGGTCCATCTGGCACTCGCCTCCATCACCAACGCGTGCTTTGACCTGTGGGCGAAAGGCCGCGGCACTCCGCTATGGAAACTGCTGCTGGACCTCTCGCCGGAGGAACTCGTCAGAACCCTCGATCTGAGCTATGTCGAAGATGTTCTGAGCGCAGACGAAGCCGTCAATTTGCTGAAGGCGAATGCACCGACTAGAAGGGATCGCGAGGCGATTCTGAAGAGCGGCTACCCAGGATATGACACTTCAGTTGGCTGGATTGCCTATGACGACGCGAAGGTTCGCGAACTGACGATGCGAGCATTCAACGAAGGATTCAGGGCATTCAAACTGAAAGTAGGATCGACAGACCAGTCGCGCGACCTGCGACGCGCGGAGATGCTGCGCGAGTCCGTGGGCGATTCGGGCATCCTGATGTTCGATGCCAACCAGCAGTGGAACCTTCCCAATGCAACCCGCATGTGTCGTGAACTCGCCGGGTTTCGTCCGTTGTGGATCGAGGAGCCGACCCATCCCGACGATATATGCGCGCACGCTATTCTGGCGCGCGAAATCGATCCGGTCAGGATCGCCTGTGGCGAACATATTTCAAACCGCGTCCTGTTTAAGAATTTCATCCACGCCGGAGGGGTCCATTTTGTACAGGCGGATTGCACCAGGCTGGCGGGAGTCAGCGAATTTCTGACGGTCAGCCTGCTGGCAAAGAAATTCGGCCTGCCCATCGTTCCGCACGTTGGCGACATGGGCCAGATTCACCAACATCTGGTTCTCTTTAACCACGTGGCGCTCAACCATGAGCTGTACTTCCTCGAACACATCCCGCACCTGAAAGAGCATTTTGCCTTTCCGGCCCAGGTCGAGGGAGGCTTCTACAAAACTCCACAGGAGCCGGGGGCATCGGCCGACATGATTCTGCCCTGCGAGGGCAATTAGGTGCCGCAGTCGCTGCCAATGGGGATCGTTCTGATTTTGCTGGCTGGCCTGATGGCAGGAGACTGCATGCTGCCCATCAAGTTCAATCGCAGGTGGAAATGGGAAAACACCTGGTTCGTGTTTAGTCTGGTTTCTTTGGTCGTTCTTCCCTGGGCTCTCGCGCTGAGTCTGGTAAACCATCTCTTTCAGGCATACAGTTCCCTGACCTTTTCGCAATTTGCGGTGCCTGTGCTGTTTGGCGCCGGGTGGGGTGTAGCTCAGGTGCTCTTCGGAATTTCAATTCAGCGCCTGGGCGTGGGTCTTGCATACGCCATCGTGATCGGACTGGGGACCTTGCTGGGAACGCTGGTACCGCTGTTTGTGCGGCATCGCGGCCAGGTCAGCCGGAACGTTCTCATCGATATCCTAGCAGGCATTGCTGTCATGCTGATCGGCATCACGCTTTCCGCCTGGGCCGGCCACAAGAGAGAGCATGGTAGCGACGGCACGGCTGCGATCAGGGCCTCCGGCCAATACTCCGCGGCCGTTTTGCTCGCGTTCTTATGCGGCATCCTCGCACCCATGCTCAACTACTCGTTCGCTTTCGGACAGGATATTGCACATGCGGCGGTTCGCCTCGGCGATCCCGAAGTTCGCGCCGCTTATGCCGTGTGGCCCATTGGCCTGGCCGGTGGGCTGGTACCGAACCTTGGATACAGCATGTATCTGCTTCGAAAAAACCGGACAGGCGCGCTGTTTCAGTCACTCAATCCGGATATCTTCTGGTCCGTGCTTATGGCCGTCCTCTGGATGGGAGCGTTTGCGCTCTATGGCATGAGCGCCACCTATCTCGGTTCCTTCGGCACTTCGGTCGGATGGGGACTCTTTCAGATTTTTATGATTATGACGGCGACATTCTCAGGCGTAGTCACAGGCGAGTGGAAGGGATCGCCGCGTGTGGCTCGAGTGCTTCTCACGCTGAGCCTCGTCTGCCTTATCTCCGCCACAGCTCTTCTGGGAATGGCGAACCGCTGAAGAGAGTCCATGTATCGCCGTGGTCAAGTGCGCGCTATGAGAGTTTTCAGACGTCAGTTCGTCATCGACTCGGCCGCCTTCACTCTCACCAGGTCTCGCTGAACCCGCTGCGTGTCCGATGAAAGCGCGGGCGGGACTAAGATAGTGTGTTGCCGCCATTCACAGAGAACTTCTGCCCGGTGATGAAACCCGCGCTGTCACTGGCCAGGAACGCGACCATCCTCGCAACATCTTTCTCGCTGCCCATTCGCTGCATGGGAACGCTGCGTGCGTAGTTATCAAGTTCTTCCTGTGTGGCATCTGCATGGCGCTCGGTCGGAATCCAGCCGGGCGCTACGAGGTTAACCGTGATGCCGGTGGGCGCGAGTTCGCGCGCCCACGAGCGGGTGAGTCCCAGTTGTGCACCCTTCGCGGCGACATAGTTCGCAAATCGAGGATTCCCGATCTCGAAGACCTCACTACCGATCTGAATAACGCGCCCGAAGCCGCGCTGTTTCATGCCGGGAAGCACCTCTTTAAGCAGCAGCAGAGGAGATTTCACAAAGAACTCCAGCTGATCGAGACAGCGCTGCCACGTCTGCTCCTCAATCGAGAAAAGCGGCTGCGAACCGGTTGCGTTGACGACGAGGATGTCTACCGCGCCGAAGGCTTCGTTTACCTCCTGCACCAGGCGCGCGACTTCGCTTTCATCGCGAACATCAGCCGGAAAGGCCCGAGCATGACCGCCACTCTGGAGGATGGTTGCGCAAGTGTGTTCAGCCGCATCTCGTCTGTTGAAGTAGTTGACAGCCACGTGCGCGCCCGCCGCTGCCAGTTCGAGAGCCATCGCCCTGCCGAGTCCGCGCGATCCCCCAGTGACGAGCGCTGTCCGTTTTTTCTTGGCTGTATCCATCCAGCACTCCTCCTGCGAACTTGGCGGCCTGCTCCCCGAGATCATGCTTCATCTTCGTTGGAGTGTACAACCTGGACATCGCGGCGGACGACCATTCCCTGCCTTACTGTGCTGCGGCCTCAAGCCCGATGGTGCGGGGTCCCAACCGCTTCGGCTGCGTTGCAGGTGCTCCGGTCACGGGTGCAAACGGCAGAGATGCCGCCTCGCTACCAAACGGCTCGAGGAGATAGGTCTTTCCAGCCTCCATTGGAAATGTAAACACGGGATCCGAGCTTTGCCGTACCACTGCCTTGCTGGCTGCATCGATGACCTGCACACTCCTGCCCTTCCACGGATTGCGAATCCTGAGATCCTGCGCCGCGCCGGCCCTGATGCCGACTGTTATGACTTGGCCATTGAACACCTGAACATAAACTCTGGCCCCGTGTGCGATGGATACGGAACCGTCCCCGCTCCAGTCCTTCGGCCATGCCGGAGCGATTCGAAGCAGATCATCGTAGTCCTGCACCAGTGCATTTTGCAGCGCGTCGGCTACCACTCCCACCTGCTCCACGTAGAACTCCGATCGTCCTTTGAACTGCGCAAGTCCGGAAGGAGCCGCCTGGTAGGCCTCCGTCAACTCGATGAGCCCTGTCCTTAGTTCCGAAGCCAGACCGAGGCGAGCCGCCTGAACCGGGTCAGCGCTCCAGTCTGCCTTGAACTTGTTGGGACGGTTCAAATACGTTCGCACAGCCAGCTCGTGCATGGGGCCATCGTCGCCGATCAGCGCAAAGGGCCAGACTGGCTCGAGTCCAATATTCTCCTCGTTATGTTTCATGGCATCGGGAGTGTATGAGTTAGCGACGATCGCGTGTTCGTCGGATTCCCCGGGCTTCAGAAGCGCGGCCTCATCAGGATTCCGTTCCGGCAGCGCCGGAAGCAGAGCAATGTCGGTCCGCAGCTCCTTCACCAGGGCACCGTCGATGTTCAGAGTGTTAGCGGCCTTCATTACGACGGGGAACAAGGCATGCATGGCTGACACATCCGTGGTTGGATTTCGCACATCCCAATTCGACTCGTGAGCATTGGACGGCCAGGTGTAAAGCTTCCCGGCCGCATCACGCTTTGCATACGCAAGCAGAAAGCGCGCGGCGTCCCGCATCAGGTCATAGTGGCTCTCCAGAAAGGCGCGATCGTCGATGAACTGATACTGTTGCCACACCCACAGCGCCACCTCTGCACCGGTGGAGATGGTGCGCGCGTTGTAGTAAGGCCGGGAGTCTTCGCTACAGCTGATGCCCTGACTCTTGAGCCAATACTCATTCTCATAACCCGCACCGTTGAACCGGAGAGTCTCCGGGATGCAGACGCCCGGACGGCCCCCCATATGCCCTCTCGTCCAGTGGGCAATATTCTCGAGGTTGTCGTTGTATAGATTGAAGTACGGCTCGTTGAATGCGGCCAGCCCGGCGCCGAGATTCGCCGAAACCTGCATCCGCAGATTCCAGTGCCACCAAGCCGACGGGCTCCAATAATGATCGTCTTCATAGGAAGAGAAGAGGTCGCCGATGCCCGCCTGCGATCCGGGAAAGCGATCGCGGCTTTCTGCAACGGTCGTAAACATATCGATCATCCGGAGATTCTCAAAATACTCGGCGGTGTGATCGGCGGACGAGAGCCTCATCAGGTCCACGCTGGTCCACAGGTGGTTCCACCATGCACAATGTTCCTGGCTTCCGAGCGACCTGGCCTGGTCAAACATTGCGGCCGATACAGCAACCGCATCTCCTCCCTGCCACTCAGGCGAAGCGACAAATAATCTGAAGCTTCCGTCGGGATTCGGCCTGAACCTGATCCTGACCGCCAGTGGACCCGCTGCCTCTGCTCGCACGTCACGGCCATCGGCGGTTACAGCCGCCATCGATCCGAAGGTCAGCCCCGTCGATCCCAGCTCGGTCGTGTCGCGCCATGTCTCTGCGAGAGCGCCGTTCTTCCCGTCCACAATGACCTCGGGCTTGCGGGGAATCCATAACTTCAGTTCTGCCGTTTGTTCTGCCTCCGGATCTGCACCTTTTACGTCGATCACCATGACGTCCACCGAGTCGTCGACCCAGGTGGTGGCTGTCATCCCACCGCCGCTCTCGACAAACTCACCGTTATAAAGGTCCAGGCGGCCGTGATAATCGGCGGCGCTGGCGAGCTTGTTCAGCCCCGGCAAGACGATCTGCCCTGGAGACAACCGCTTCGGAAGCGTGTCCTCCCGGTTGATCTGAGCTGTGTAGCCGTCCTGTGACCAGACGCCGATCCCAAGCCGGCCGTTCCCAAGAGGCATAGACTCCTCACGCATTCGGCCCGCACGCAGCAAGATCACATCAGAACGTCCCACCACCTGGCTCACGTCCATCTGGAAGTGGCCGTCTCTCCAGGCCGTCGTGGGCGCACTCGGTGTATCAGTAGCCCCGGCCGCGTAAGCGAGACGAGGTGAAAGCTGCAATATTGAGGCGACTGTAAAGACCACAACGAGTCCAATCGCGAACCGTAAGCATCCGCTGAAGGAATCGGCGCGCACATCGACGTACTCAGCTTTTTGGCGCGAGGCAAATTTCATAGAAAGACACCCACTGAAAAAGGGATTTGAACTGGAGCGTTTCTCCGTTCCGGAGTTACCACAGTGTTTGCCGCACCCTGATCGGAGCAGAATTGAAACGATGAGCGCCAACCATCAGCGTTGACAGAAAGGGCGGGCATCTCACGATGCCCGCCCAGCAGCAAGCCAGACCGTCGCTAGAACATGAACTTGAGACCGAGTTTCATGAAACGTTCCGCGGTGAGTCGACTTCCAGGGTTTATGCTGTTGATGATGCCGAAATTTCCATCAGTAACGCCGCTGTCAGGATTCCCGAAATTCGGGTGATTCATGAGGTTGAGGGCTTCCGCACGGAGCTGCACCCTGACCGGCTCCCTGATCGGGAAGGTACGGAATACACTCAGGTCAAGGTTGGCATATCCGGGTCCGCGCAATGAGTTCCACCCGGCATTGCCGAAGCGAGCTTGGGTAACTGGAGCGAACGCGCTGGTATCGAAGTACGGTGAACCCAATCCATGCCCGCCGTAGATCGTAACACTCGATTTCACCTTATCGGCCATCTGGTTATTGCCCGGAGCATTGAGTGAAGTCCCTGGAGCGGTGACCGAGAACGGTGTTCCAGAGTAGCGCGAGAAGATCCAGTTGGTCTGCCACCCCCCGGCAATCGCGGAAGCGACGCCACTGGTCGCAAACTTCTTACCTTTGCCAAAGGGAAGTTCATAGATGGCGCTAAGTTCAAAGTTGTGGGTGCGATCGTCAGGCATCAACGCCCAGTTGAGGTAAGAGTACTTAGGAATGAGTATTTGCGGCGCACCATCCCCCTGCTCTTCGCAGCAGGTTCCCATCCATTTAGACAGAGTGTAACTGGCCGTGAACTGAAGCCCGTTTGCCATCCGCTTCTGGAGCTGGGCCTGCAGGGATTTATAGTTCATGTGTTCGAAGGCCAATGTTTTGGTCATCGCGGCCGCGACCCCGAAGTTCTGGTACAGCGGTTCGCTGGCGAGACCGCCGCCTACCTGACCGTAGTTGATGTTCGCCCGCGTGTGCTGATGAATCGTGAGTGTGGAGACGTACCCCACCTGCGCCAACAGATTCCATTTCAGCTCCCGTTGCGCAGTTACGTTGAAGGACTCGGTGTATCCACGGATGAAGTCTTTGGCCGGTGTCGAGACACCAATGTCGCTCGGCAAGGTCAGCGTTCCCTTGCTGATGTCCGGAGGAGTTAGCGTCGGGAGGCCCTGAGTCAGGGTTGTAGCCGCGGTATAGGTGTTCGGCGCATTCAGGCTCTGAGTAATGGTCGCCGGGTAGTTATACAAGCCATCACGCGCCATGTTGATCTGTTCCGGCGTGAGCGAATAACCGCCTCTCACCACGGTGTTGGGACTTAGTCTGTATGCGACGCCCACTCGTGGAGCGAACAGATACTTCTGAACCGAGATTCCGCAGTTACTGGAAACGCCACCTACGCCGCAAAACTCGTATACGTTGGTACTCGGGTCGTAGTACTCAATGCCGCGGCCATCGCGTTTTGGCACCGGGAGATAGTCCCAGCCCGTGCCTGCATAGAGGGTCAGTTTGCGATTGACCTGCCACGTGTCGGAGATATACGGAGCGAACTGCCAGGTTCGTAGCGTGACCCAGTTCTCGGTCAGTTCACTGTTCGTGGCATACGAGGAGATGCCCAGGAGAAAGTCCGCGAACGAGTTGAACTCGCCGATCGCCGGGCTTCCGTTCTGGCAACCTGGGCTTGTGGCGGTGGGACAATACAGCCCAGTATTACCTCCTGAGAAACTGAATGCGGTCGGAGTTACCTCCTGGTGATTCATGTGCTGCTGGCTGATGTCGATGCCAAAGCGGAGGCTATGATTCCCTTTGGTCCAGCTCACATTGCCCGTGTACTGAAAGACCGGATCCTCGTAGGATAGTGCCGGGTAGTTAGCACCCCAGCCATTCAGTCCTCCCGAGAAATTAAACTGAGGCACGCCGCCTGCAGAGGGCATTGGACCCAGGTTCGTCCCTGGAATCTTCAGCGTCTCCTGGCCATAAAGTACGTTGTAATTCGGCGGGAACGCATATTGGGCCATGTGGGTCAGTCCAAACAGGGCATCGATCACCAGTGTCGGACTCGCCACATAGGTCCCCATCACCCCAAGCTGGTAAATGTCACCGTGTTGGTCTGTTCCGGCCCCGCTGGATCCCAGTACGATTCCGAATGCCGGAGGTTGAGTTTGTTTATACGGATAAGCGCTGTAACGGGCCGTAAGCCTGAGCTTCGATGTCGTATCCCAGTCCACTTTCGTGTCGATCTTCTGCAAATCGTATAAATAGGGCGTGTTGATGTAGATATTGTTGGCGTAGATCCCATTGGGCACGCCGGAAGGAATGTTAGACATCAAGGTCTTTGAGGCGGAGGCGAAGCGGGAACTGGGAATGATGTAGTTTCCATTTGCATCCTTGGGAAAAGGCGTTCTTCCGCTGCCGTCAGGATTTCCAGTGGAGGGATCGTAAATCGGCGTCGGAGAGGAAAGTATGCCCTGCGTCATCTGGGGAGTAGGCAATGTATAGAGGCCCCCCGAAGCTTGGCGCAGAAAATCACCCTCGTAGCTGCCGAAGAAGAAAAGCTTATTCCTGATGATCGGGCCGCCGATTGTACCTCCGGCGTCATTGTCGATGTACTTGGGGATCCTCACGCCGGATGGCGTGAAATAGGGCTTCGCCTTCAGCGCATTGATGACGTTGTACCAGTATGCAGTCCCATGGAAGTTATTCGTCCCGCTCTTGATGTGCAGCCGAACTGCGCCGCCATTCACGATTCCCTGGTCGGCACTGGAGCTGGCGGTGACCACATTCACCGTCTCAATGGCATCCGTTGAGGGAACAGCGGTGGAGTAGAACTGCACCCAGGAGTTCAGGGCGCTCACACCGTCCACGGTGACCCCGGTGCCACTCGCGCTGGTCCCATTCACGTTGACGATCATCGAACGGTCGGGATTGTTGGTGCCGCCTCCACCTGCCCATTGCGGGTTAGGAGGCGCGACTCCCGGCAGCAGTCCCAGCAGTCCCTCATAGGTGCGAGTAGGCTGCGGCAACTCTGCCAGTTCTTTCGAACTGACGTTCCCGTGCACGTCGACACGATCCGTTTCCAGCTGAGCCGTCTCGGCTGAGACGTTCACCGTCTGCGTTTGAGAACCGACGACTAGCGCTGCATCGACGCGAGCAGTGGCGTTCATCGTTAGGGTAATGTGGTTCGCGGCGAAAACCTGGAACCCCTGCTTCGAAACTTCGACGGTATAGGTGCCCGCAGGGAGAGTCGAAAGCGTGTAGACACCGCTCTGGTTGGTGGTCGTTGTGCGGGTCTCGTTCGTCTCGATATTTTTTGCCTTGACGGCCGCATCCGGAACCACAGATCCGGATGAGTCGGTCACGGTGCCGACGATGGAACCGTACAGGACCTGGGCCGTACCATCTCTTCCGTTCATCAGGATGAAGATCGTGACAAGGAGAGCCAGAGCGAAGCTGCTGGCTTGACTTTGGCGGAGAACATGAGACCTGTCGATACCTCTCTTCTCCTCACTGCGATTGCAAGACTGCATACAGCCTCCTTAAGAATTCTGCGTCGTTGCGTGTAGCCGGGAAAGTTGCGCTGGCCAGCTCCTGTGTCTGAATCAGGGGTAAGAGCTCATGACATTGCCTCCAAGGTGCTGTCTTGACGCATGACAGTACAAGCGCACGCCCAACCGCGGCGTGGTCCTATATCAGAAGATTTAGGCTCAGATGCTCGAAATGACTACGAACTCAGTTGTTGCGCCGGTCCTCTGCTTTTCCGCCGAATTGACGGGTTTTCACTAATGATTACGTATACATTTCTGGGACGAGAGCACCTTAGATCATCTTCTGAAATCTTGTCAAGGGAATATTTTTGCAAAGCTGCACCCGGCTTCGGTGTCTCCAGCTTAAGCGCAGTGCCAAGATCCGTTACGGTCACATTGGCATTTGGAATCACGGCTCCTCGTTGATCCACCGCGGTGCCAGTGACGGCTCCATGATCGACCTGCGCCCGCGCAGCGAACGACAGCATGCAGAGACAGAACGCTACCCGCGACGTGAGCAAGATGCGTTTACGGCTTCCTTGGACCAAATCTTTAGACATGTTGTTGGCCGTCCCTTTCAATTCGAAGCATGACCCGGGTGCTTTTGCAGTTGCTTGAGGGTCAAACATATATATCGTCGAAGCTACTTTTTTTCTGATAATGTATAGGTATACAAATAACGTGTCGGAAATATATATTGGAATTGATGGATGGTTGTCAACTTGTAAATCTGTTACTGCAATCATCATTGTTCCTACGGACTATTCCTTGACGAAATACAACCTTGTCCGATGTCCAAGGGAATCTCCCAAACATCAAGGCTGCTTTACCTACCCGTTGGATACAATCTCGCTTGCTGGCCTCCTTCCCTCCCAATTCGGCTGATCTCACAATTGTCACGGTCTATTTTGTCGCCACGATTATGGTTGGGTGGCTTTTTCGCAGAAAAGCACGTTCATCCTCCGAGTTCTTCCATGCGGCTCGCACTTTGCCCACCGTGGTGACTGCAATCGCTTTTCTCGCGGCCAACTGTGGAGCGCTTGAGATTGTCGGCATCGTTTCCGCCAGCGCGAAATATGGGGCGGAAACCCTGCATTTTTATTGGATCGGCGCTGTACCCGCCATGCTCTTCCTCGCCCTCGGCATGATGCCGATCTACATGCGGAGCCGTGCACTGACCGTACCTGAATTCCTCAAACTGCGGTTCAACGAGGCTACTCGAGCCCTGAATATTGTCTGTTGCGGCGTCATGATGATTCTCGTTTCGGGCATTAGCCTCTACGCACTGTCTCAAGTATTGCGTACCTTTCTCGGTTGGAGCTTCACACAAACCACGCTGACCGCAGCCGCCATAGTCTTCCTTTACGTCTCCTTGGGCGGCCTCACCGCCACGATGTACAACGAAGTGATTCAATTCGCATTTATCATTCTCGGCCTGTCGCCGCTGGTATTCTTCATCCTGCACGATTTCCACGGTATTGCCGGGATCGCCTCGCACCTCGAGCCATCCATGCGTCATACCTGGGTGGGGCTTCCAATCGCTGGTCCACGCACATCCCGCATGGACGTCCTCGGCATCTCCATGGGACTTGGTTTTGTCCTGAGTTTTGGGTATTGGTGCACCGATTTTGTACTCATCCAACGGGCCCTCGCCGCACGTAGCACCGCTGGAGTCATCGACACTCCGTTGATAGCTGCTGCCGCGAAACTCTTTTTCCCTGTTCTGGTCGTACTTCCCGGCCTCGCAGCAGCCGTTCTGTTCCGTTCCGAACTTGGGTTCAACTATGACCAGGCCTTGCCAGCGCTGATGATGCGTTACTATCGCCATGGCCTGCTGGGCTTCGGAATAACCGCTATTCTGGCGAGCCTTATGTCTGGACTGGCGGGCAACATCAACGCTCTTGTCACCATCTGGACACACGATGTCTATCGAGCCACTCTTGCGCCCAACAAGAGCGACGGGCATTACGTTCTGGCGGGAAGGCTCTCTACGCTCGTCGCGATCTTGCTAAGCGTTGCGACAGCGTACCTCGCACTTTCTTTCAATAACCTGATGGACTATCTGCAACTGCTCTTCTCACTTTTCAACGCGCCACTTCTAGCTACATTTCTACTCGGCATGTTCACGACATGGGCCACTCCCGAGGCGGGATTTTGGGGACTCCTGTTCGGGACTCTCTCATCCGTCGCGCACAACTGTGCCTACCGCACACATTGGATTACATACGGCAGCGATATGAGCGCAAATTTCTATGGTGCAATCGTTGCTTGGACCAGTTGCTTTATAGTCACCGCTCTCCTCAGCGTATTCACTCCCGCCAAGTCACTTGAGCAACTCGCTGACCTCACTTGCTGGACTGCAACGCATCAAGGCATTCGGATACCCAAGACAGGACTGTTCCTCGCACTCGCAGCCATTGCAATCTGCGTGTTGCTGAGCATTCTCTTCCGTTAAGGTCCACACAAGCATGCTTGGGTTAAACAATCGCAATGAGACCTCAACAGATTGTTTCAAATTGCAAAATGAAGGGCGCTGACCAAATGATCGGATGGAGCATACTGATGCCTACTTCTAGTGGAACCGAAATCAATCGCCTAAGTTTCTCGTTCCTCCGCATCGAATCCGCGTGTGGGTTCCGCACTTTTCAGGTAGCTCTATTGGGGATTGCCCTTCTAAGTCTCATCGCTCCCCGGTTGGTGCAAGCACAGTCAGTCGAGGCGTCCATTCGTTTCGACCAGCAGACGCAGGTCTTCCGCATCGATGCTGCCGATATGTCCTACGTGCTCGGTATCAACGAGAAGAAACAGGTGCAGACGCTCTATTGGGGTAAGCGCCTCAGCAACGCGGACTCCTTCGCAGCGGCGCACGCAACCCCTGGCCCTTCATCATTCGATCTTCCCATTAACACCACGGGTCAAGAGTTCGCTGCTTGGGGCGGAGGCCTCTACGTTGAGCCCAATCTGAAGGTCACCTTTCCGGACGGCAATCGCGATCTCGTGTTGCAGTATGTATCGCACGCCATCGAGGGCAACCAGCTCATCATCCGACTTAAGGACATCTCCCAAGAAGTCTATGTTGACCTGCAGTACCAGGCAGACGCGGCCACCGGCATCCTCCGACGATCGGCACGGTTGCAGAATGGAACCCCCTCTCCACTGACCGTCGAGCAAATCGCTTCGGGTACGTGGAACCTGCCTCGTGGAACGGACTACCGCTTGCGCTATCTCACGGGTAGATGGGCTGGGGAGTGGAACTTGCACGAGCAGACCATCAAGCCCGGAAAAACCATTCTCGAGAGCCGACGCGGCTCTACCGGCGCCCAGAACAACCCTTGGTTCGCCATAGATCGAAATAACTCCAACGATCAGGACACTGGCGACGTCTGGTTTGGCGCGCTTGCCTGGAGTGGCTCGTGGCAGATTAGCGTCGAACAAGACCAGATCCAGCAAGTACGCGTGACAGGCGGCCCCAACAGCTTCGACTTCGGCTATCGCTTGGCTCCTGGACAGCATCTGCAGACGCCATACTTCTATGCTGGCTACTCTCACGACGGCATCGGAGGTGCTTCCAGGTTGCTGCACCGCTTCGAACTTTCCAGCATCCTGCCGCACGCGCCAAACCCGAAGCTCCGGCCCGTTCTCTACAACTCATGGGAAGCCACGGGTTTCAAGGTAGATGAGACTGGACAGGAAGCACTCGCGGAAAAGGCCGCAAGCTTTGGTGTTGAGCGCTTTGTCGTCGACGATGGCTGGTTCGGTCAGCGGGCGGACGACAAGGCAGGCTTAGGTGACTGGTACGTAAACCCCGTAAAGTTTCCGCGCGGCCTCAAACCTCTCATAGACAAGGTCCACTCGCTCGGCATGGACTTCGGCTTGTGGGTTGAACCTGAGATGGTCAATCCGAACTCCGATCTTTATCGGAAGCACCCGGACTGGATATTGAACTTTACCGGCCGCCCGCGCACCGAGGGACGCAATCAGCTCATGCTTAACCTCGCCAGACCCGATGTGCGCGACTATGTTTTTCGGTTTCTCGACAAGCTGTTGAATGAAAATGATATCGCTTTTCTGAAGTGGGATTACAACCGCAACTGGTCTGAGCCAGGATGGCCTGCCGTGACGCCGGAAGACCAGAAGAAGGTCTACATCACCTATGTGCAGAATCTCTATTCCATCCTCGAAGAGTTGCGCGCGAAGCATTCCACAGTGGAGATCGAAAGCTGCTCCGGCGGTGGCAGCCGCGTTGACCTCGGCATCATGCGTTACAGTGACGAGGTTTGGCCTTCGGATAATACCGATGCCTTCGATCGTCTTCTGATGCAAGATGGATTCACCTATGCCTATAGTCCCGGCGTGATGATGGCATGGGTTACCGACTCACCCACGTGGGTCAATCAGCGTAACCTCTCGCTCGAATATCGCTTTCTCTCGTCCATGCAAGGGTCGCTTGGAATCGGGGCGAACTTGAACAACTGGAAGCCCGAAGACTTTGCGACAGCGAAGAAGATGGTGGCACAGTACAAGCAGGTTCGCGAAACCGTGCAGAGAGGATCGCTCTACCGATTGATCTCGCCGCAAAACGGAAGCGAGCAGTCTGTCACTGAAACAGTATCGGAAGACCAAGATCGTGCCATTACGTTCGCCTTCCTCCACTCCAGCCAGATGCTCTATCCCTTTCCGCGTATCTATCTTCGTGGATTGAAGCCGGATGCCGTATACCGCATCGCAGCACTCGACGGCAAGACCTCGGCCGATACCCCTGTCGTTGCCAGCGGTGCTTTCTGGATGCAGCATGGCGTCGATGTGGATCTGCGAGGAGACTTTCAGGCCGCAGCCTTCACATTGGAGACAGTTGCGCACTGAAGGCCTGAAATGTCCAAGGGACCCTGCGGTATTGATTGTGCGATTTGTCGCAGGATCTCCGTCGGAGTGCACCTCAAATAGAATTCTGTCACCGCTCGTTTCTAGCCGTAAAATTTCTGGTCCTGCACCGAACTACTGTTTACACGGCGACAACTCGCGGTACTATGTATACGTGTACATGAGCAGTTATGGCAGGTAAGAAGCTGTATTTGCCTAATCGATGTGTCGGCTTTCATATCCAGCGAAGGACAATATTGCCTTCCTCCGTCGCCTTTATAAAGTTACACTCGGCTCGTCACACCTAAGAAGGAGATCGATTGCACAATGGACATGCGCGACATTGCGAAACTGGCCGGAGTGTCGAGTGCTACCGTATCGCGCGTCATTAATGGCTCAAGTCTGGTTCGACCGGAAACTGTAGAACGCGTGCGCAAGGTAATCGAGGAAGTGAAGTTCTTCCCCAATAATAGCGCGACGACGCTGAAATACGGGAGGAGCGGAACGTATGGCCTGATCATTCCGGACATTACAAATCCATTCTTTCCGGAGTTCATTAAGTGTTTCGAGGCGATCGTCGTCGAAAATGATAAAGAGATGTTGATGGCGACAACCGACTTTCACTCTGGACGAATGCAGCAGTCTATTCGACGGATGCTGGTTCGTAAGGTGGACGGAGTTGCCTTGCTAGCCTCCGAGATTGAGACGGAGCCATTTGAGGACTTGATACAAAATCGCGTTCCCCTGGTGACCATGGATCGGGGGCGCACGGCTAATGGATTGAGCGATGTGGCAATCAACAACAAGAGTGGCATGGACCAGGCACTACGGCATCTGAAGGAGTTCCGCCACAAGAAAATCGGCTATATCGGCGGGTCTGCGGGATTGACGATTTCAGATCATCGCGTCGAGGCGTTTATCCGTGCGCTGAAGCGAGTCGATATTGTGCCGCGACCAGAGTTCATCAAGGTCGGAAACTATCGAATCACCGGCGGTGTAGCAGCAATCACCGAGTTACTCTCGCTTGAAGATAGACCGACCGCAGTCTTAGCAGCGAACGATTTGACGGCAATCGGTGCGATGCGCGCGGCGATGAAGATGGGGTTCTCCATCCCGGATGATGTATCG
>WNFC01003104.1_pt1 | contig 27787 bp, 24 predicted proteins | sample 5400541 | NCBI WGS metagenome assembly WNFC01 (sample SAMN13153342, study PRJNA577476) | soil metagenome | isolation source: 120 cm saprolite under Douglas fir tree site 2 hole 2 replicate 1 | place: USA:California | collected 2015-04-18 | reverse complement strand
GTAAATATCCTGCAAGTGACCGTGCGCGGCATCTTCCACGATGCGAGGCCAGGTATCGTCGGCTTCGCCGAGAGCGACTGCGTCGGCATGGCGGGGACCGCCGTCGCGGCCCAAGGCTTCGTCCGCCATCTCGGTGACGTGAGGGCCGCCCATCACGACTGGAACTCCGGCGGCGCGTACAGCGTCAGCCATGCGATAGGCTTTGGCGATCATGCGAGTCATGGCGCCGATGCCAACCAGATCAATTTTCTGTTCGCGTACGTAGCGGGCGATCCCGGCTTCATCCATCGGTTGAGCATTGCCGTCGATCAGGACAACTTCATGTCCGGAAGGAGTTAGCGATTGCAGGAGGAACATCCAGAGGTGAGGCATGAAATTGCGCGTAACCCCATTGTCGGGGTTGTACAGTAGGATTTTCAATATTTCCCTGATTTCTCGCGCACCGGCGGCCACAAAATGCAATAGGTGCGGTAGCGTACGGAAGACTGGGGGCATCTTACGTGAATACCGCTGGCTTGGATAGTCAAATTGCTGCTGGTCGGTCGGAGGCAGTTCCGAATTGGTTACAGGGCTAGTACTTTCGGATTTGGCATGCCTTGAGGCGGCAGGCTTAGAATATGATCACCCGCAGTTAACGGGAAGGCGAAAACCGGCATCTAATCCGCAAGACGCTGGCTATTCCCCGTTCATTGTCCAGGAAAAAGAATTATGAGGACCGAGGTTGTCATGAAAACCGTTAAGTCTTGTCTAGTCTCTGTGCTGGGCTCCGCAATGCTGGCTTTGGTTTGCGTGAGCGCGAATGCCATGCCGCTCAATTCGTCGGCGCGGGCGGTGGTTCCCGCCGATCTGCAGCAGTTGATCTCGGTGGATTACCGGGCGCTGAAAGACTCGACCACCGCGATGAAGTTGAAGGAGCAAGTGCTGCCCGAGAATCTGAAGCAGTTTGAGAGCGCGCTGAAGGGGATCGGCATCGATCCCGATAAGGATGTGGATACGTTGTCGTTCGCCTCGTTCCGCACGCCGAAGCAGGCGGTGAAGGCGGTGGGCGTGGCGGCGGGATCATTTTCCATGAAGACCGTCCTGAAGAAGATGACGGCGCAGAAGATCAAGCCGACGAAGTACCGCACCTCGAGTATTTATGCCATGGACGGCGGCATGGTAATGAGTTTTCTGGACGAGAGCACGCTGCTGTTCGGCGACAGTTCGGCGGTGAAGATGGCGCTGGACACGCGCGATGGCGAGATCCTGAACGTGGATACGAACGCGACCATGGCAGATATGATGTCGGACGTAGATTCGGCGCCGGTGTGGAGCATTCTGGATCAACTGGGAACGCAGAATGTGATGCGCTCCGCTCTTGGCGATGCGGCCAAGATCGCGGACTACGACACCATCAAGAAGCGCCTGCTGGGGTCGCGCTATACCATGAATTTCACCAGCGGTGTGAATTTCGACCTTACGGTGGTGGCTTCCGATGCCCTGAGCGCCGCCACGCTGTCGTCACTGGTGAAGGCTGGGCTGCTTTATAAGAAGATGAGCGCCAGCGCTCCGGAAAAAGTGGCGATGGATAATACCAGCGTGGAGTCGGATGGTTCGAATGTGCAATTCCATTTCAAATCGAGCGACCAGCAGTTTCAGTCGCTGATGCACTCGGAGTTGTTCGCGGCGGTTTCGCACTAGGACAAGGCTAGTTCACCACGGAGGCACTGAGACACGGAGAGAAACCGGGTCTTGGTGCTTTTTGTTTTTTTGGGGCGAGTCCGTAATTCGGGCCGAGACGCAATCGCCGGTGTGTCAGGTTGCCGGACCTGATCCAGAGACCATCGAGCTTCGCTCGACCGGACAGCCGAGGGTGGCTGTCCCCACATGAGCATCCTTCGTACGAATCTGCGCAAAGCTGGATTACTTGGGCTTGCGGGCGGCGCGCTTGGAGCTGGCCCAGCCTGGTTTTACGATCTGGTGTGCGCGGCCAATGGCGAGGGCGTCTTCGGGGACGTCGCTGGTGATGCAGGAGGCGGCGGCAACGTAGGCGCCTTTGCCCACGCGGACGGGGGCGACAAGCGTGCTGTCGCTGCCGATGAACACTCCGTCTTCGATGATGGTGGTGTGCTTGTGAACTCCATCGTAGTTGCAGGTGATGGTCCCAGCGCCGATGTTGACGCCCGCGCCGATTTCGGCGTCACCCAGATAGGTAAGGTGGTTGGCCTTCGATCCCTTGCCCAGTTTGATTTTTTTGGTCTCGACAAAGTTGCCGACGTGCGCGCCTTCACCGATGTCGCTACCGGGGCGCAGATGGGAGTAAGGTCCAAGGACGGCGCTGGGGCCGATGCGGGCATCTTCGAGAATGCATCCGGGACGAATGAGGACGCCGTCGGCGATTTCGGAGTCGCGAATTACGGAATAGGAGCGAATGCGGCAGGAGGCGCCGATGCGCGAGCGGCCGAGAATCTGGACGAAGGGTTCGATGACGGTGTCGGCGGCGATTTCGACATCCTCATCGATTACGCAGGTCGCAGGATAGAAGATGGAGACGCCTTCTGCCATAAGTTGCCGGCATTTGCGCATGCGGATTTGATGATCGAGGAAAGAGAGTTCGGCGCGGGTGTTGGCGCCGAGAACTTCTACAAAGTTCTCTGTTTTCCAAACTACAACTTTTTGCCTGGCTTGCCGCAAAACTGCGGCCATGTCTGTCAGGTAATACTCCGCGTGAGGATTGGCGGTGGAGAGGCTCTGGATATGAGCGAACAATTGCGGGACGGAAAAGGCATAGAAGCCGGCGTTGATCTCGCGAATCTTTTTTTGGGCGGGGGTGGCGGATTTTTCTTCGACGATGGACTGGACTTCAGCGCTGCGGGCGTTCCTTCGAATGACGCGACCATAGCCTGTGGGGTGGTCGAGATTGGCGGTGAGCAGGGTCATGGCGGCTCGCTCATCCAGATGAAAATTGAGCAGGCGGGCGATGGTTTGGGGAGTAATCTGCGGGGCGTCGCCGGAGAGAACGATGACATGGTCGTAGGCCGCGAGCGCGGACTTCGCAACCATGAGGGCGTGGCCGGTGCCGCGCTGCTCGGACTGCAGGACGAAGTTGACGCCGGTGTGGGCGAGGGCGTCGCGGACTCGATCGGCTTCGTGGCCGATGATGGCGAAGACGTCGCTGGCGGGAACGACGCGGGTGGCAGAGGCGATAACGTGGGCCAGAAGGGGTTTGCCGCCAACTTCATGCAGGACTTTAGGAAGCTGCGAGTTCAGGCGGGTGCCTTTGCCTGCGGCCATGATGGCGACGCCTACGCGGGGGACAGAGGCCGCCGTGGTTTTCGAAGATGGTGGGTTCATGGATTTCTTCATTCGCCCAACTATACCTTGAGCCGGAATTGTACAGGAGAGGGATACGGGACTCCGGCGCCAGGCTTCTGGTCAGCCCGCCGAACCAGAACCTTGAATCGCGGAGGACGCGGAGGCATTCCGCGGACACGCGGAGGTAACCGGACATCGGCTGGTTTCTGACCGTAGCTATTTCTTGCGCTACAGAATAAAATCTTGCGGGCGCGGTTCGTGCGGCGCCCAGTCACACCGCCATCAAATGGAGGAAGCGATGCCAAAATACGTCATAGAGCGCGAGATTCCGGATGCAGGAAAGTTTACGCAGGAGCAGATTACGGCGATTTCGCAAAAATCCTGCAGCGTGCTGAAGAATCTGGGGCCGCAGATTCAGTGGGTCGAAAGCTTCGTGACTCAGGACAAAATCTATTGCGTTTATATTGCGCCCAATGAAGCGATGGTGCGGGAGCACGCCAAGCAGGGCGGGTTTCCGGCGAATCGGGTTTCGGAAGTGAAGCGGATGATTGATCCGACCTCGGCGGAAGCCTGAAGGATTAGAGGCCCAGCCCTCCGTCCACGGCGAGAACCTGGCCGGTGATGAATTGCGGGGCGGTGGCGAAGAACAGGACGGCGGCGGCGATTTCTTCGGCGCGGCCGTTGCGCTGCATGGGAGTCTGTTTCGCCATACGCTTCATGAAGGCAGCAGCGGATTTCTCTCCGAGATCGATCATGCCGGGGGCGACCGCGTTCACGGCGATTTCAGGGGCGAGGGCTTTGGCCATGACTTTAGTCAGCATGTGCAGGGCGGCTTTGGAGGAGCAGTAATGGGCGTGGGTGGGCCAGGGGCGCAGGCCGCCGAGCGAGCCCATGTGGATGATCTTGGCTTCGATTTTTTGTGAGCTGCCGCGGGGCTTGCGGCGCATCCATTTCAGGGCTTCGCGGGAGACGAGGAAAGGGCCACGGGTGTTGGAGGCGAAGATGGCGTCCCACTGGCGGAGGGTGAGGCGCTCGAAGTCGGCGGTTTCGTAGTTGCCGGCGTTGTTGACGAGGATGTCGATGCGGCCGAGTTCGCGTCCGGCGTCTTTCATCATGGCTTTGACGCTGGCTTCGTCGGTGATGTCGCAGCGCAGGGCGAAGGCGCGCACGCCGTGGCTGGCGAGATCGACAACGGTTTGCTGGGCTTCGCGGGCGGAGTTATTGAAGGTGATGGCGACGTCGGCGCCGGCCTGGGCCAGAGCGAGAGCGGAGGCGCGTCCGAGACGGCGGGCGGCGCCGGTGATGAGGCAGGTTTTGCCGCGCAGGGGTTTGGCGGGGTCTGGGTGCATGCGGAATTCTACCCCGAAAGAGGATCTCGGGCGGAGTTGCGAAGATTATCTACCTCCGAAGATCATTAACCACTAAGGGCACGGAGGCACACGAAGGTGGGAATTCGGATTTTCGCTTATCAACATTTCGCGGTGGAATCGGGACGGCAGGAAAGGCTACAATTCCGCCGTGCCGGAGTCTCGCCAAGTCGTGGTTTATTCGCGCAAGGGTTGCCATCTCTGTGAGGTGGTGAAGGAAAGTCTTGCGAAGCTCTCGCACTACGGCGGATTCACCTGGCGCGAAGTGGATGTCGACAGCGACAGCGACCTGCGGCGGCAGTTCACCGACGAAGTTCCGGTAGTGTTCATCGACGGGCGCAAGGCTTTCAAGTACAGAATGGATGAGCGGGAGTTCTTGCGGAAGCTGGCCAACTGAGGCCTTTTTATCACACTTTGTGTGCATTCGAAGTTTATGCGACTCGACAGGCATGACATCTTCCCATTGCTCGTCATATTGATGTTCGGGTTCGGGATTCCTTTTGCTTGGTGGGTTGGCTTCGGCGGTCGGCAACAAATCGTCCGTGACCTGTACGACATTGCCAAATTTTTCGTACTTGTCACCATCTGCGTCGTTCCGCTCATTGCGTGGCTTGCTCTACGCGCGCGCAGACGTGAGAAGCGATTCTTGATGGAGCGCTGCGAACAAGCGTCGTCTGATTTCGCTGCTCTGTTCGCGGATGAATCGGAGCAGCGCGCGGCTCACGTTCTATTCGAGATGCTTCGAAGCCTAACTGCAACGGGTAGGATGCCGAGACTGGAAAAAAAAGACCAATTGAGCGGCCCGCCTTTGTTCCTTGTCGGAGATGATTTGACCGAACAGATAGAGGAATTATGTGAGGAGCTTGACATCTGCACGACCGTTGACCCTGATGCCGAGCTCGCCCTATACAGCTCTAAAACTGTTGCGCAACTTGTCTCTGCCCTGGCCCATTTCATTGAGCAGCAGGGGCTAAAATCGGATGTTGTCGCTGCACCAGGCGCGTATCTGCTGAAAAATCGCGAATACGCCAGATACGGCTGGCCGTTGTGGCGGACTCAACTCTTCAAGAACTGAATCCCAAGCCAATCCGCTACAATCATCCCCGCAATGTTGCGCACCCAGCTCTACGCCGATCCCAGCAACGTCTTCGTACACGATGCGATTCTGGCGTCTTGCCGACGGCATGCCGAGAAGACGGCGCTGGTGGATGCTTCGTGCCGGCGACGGCTCAGCTATGCCGAATATGGAGAGACGGTGGAAGCGCTGGCGCGTGGCTTGGTTGCGGCCGGGTTGAAGCCGGGAGAAGTGGTTGGCATTTTCCTTTGTAATTCCTGGGAGTTCTGCGCGGCTTATCACGCGGCCACGCTGGCGGGGGCCATTCCGACGCTGCTGAATCCGATGTATCGCGAGCGGGAGGTGCGGCATCAGTTAGGGAATTCGGGCGCGGTGGTGTTGATTACAGACCGAGCGAACATTGAGGGGATTGATCTTTCGGAGCTGCCGAATCTGCGGCGCGTTTATTGCACGCGCGAGAGGGGAACTGGCGCTGAGAATTTCTCTGATCTCCTGAGGCCGGTGAGCGCCACGCTGCTGCCTTTGCCGGGTCTGTCGTCGCAGAAGACTTTGGGGGCGCTGCCTTATTCGAGCGGCACGACGGGGATGCCGAAGGGCGTGATGCTTTCGCATCACAATCTGGTGGCGAACGTTTATCAGTTGCTGGGGCCGGGCGCAGTGACGTTTCGAACCTCGGACAATATTCTTTGCTTTCTGCCGCTGTATCACATCTACGGGCTGAACGTGATGCTCAATCCGGCACTGATGATGGGCGCGACCCTGGTGTTGATGCCGCGGTTTAATATTCCGCAACTGGCGTCGCTGATCACCGAGGAAGCGATCACCATGATGCCGCTGGTGCCGCCGGCGATGAATGCGCTTTGCCTGGCGGCGGAGGCGGGCGAGTTTCCGAAGAATCACACGGTGCAGTGGGTGAAGTCTGGGGCGGCGCCGCTGGCGCCCGATCTGCCGCGAAGATTCACGGCGTTGACTGGCATCCTCGTGCGTCAGGGTTATGGCATGACGGAGGCGTCTCCGGTGACGCATGCGGGCTATCTGGAACCGGAACTTTACCGGCCCGATTCGATCGGGCATCCTCTGGCGCAAACGGAGTGCAAAGTGCTGGGGCAAGAGTTGGCGGCTTCGGCGGGGAGCGCGGTGGACGCTGTAGAGGGCGAGCCGGGAGAACTGGTGATGCGCGGTCCGCAGTTCATGCAGGGTTACTGGAAAGAGCCGGACGCGACTGCCGCTGTGTTGCGTGACGGATGGTATTGGTCGGGGGACGTTGTGACGCGTGACAGTGAAGGTTTTTATCGAGTTGTTGACCGCCGCAAGGAAATGATCAAGTACAAAGGATTTCCTGTGGCTCCGGCGGAGGTGGAGGCGGTGCTGCTGGAACATCCGGCGGTGCGGGAGTGCGGAGTGGTGGGGCGTCCCGACGCGGCGGCGGGGGAGATTCCGGTGGCCTTCATCGCCCTGCGTGATGGATTTACGACCTGCAAGCAGATGGAAGAAGAGTTGTGCGCATTCGTCGCCGAGCGGCTGACACGCTACAAGCAGCCGCGCGAGGTGCATTTTGTTGAAGTCGTTCCCAAAACGGCTTCGGGTAAGATTCTGCGGCGGGAGCTGCGGCAGTTGATTCGCTGAACTGGCGCAATACCGGGTTTTGTAGGCAGAATCGCCGGAAGTGACACGGAATTGACAATTCGCTGACAATCCTTTGACAAACCCCTCATGGGGTGATTCCACACTAACTTCAGTAGGTGTCGTGATGCTGCAATCGTTCCAAGCCTCACCCAAAGCATGCACTCTCAGGAGGATCCCCATGAAACAATTAAAAATAAGGTCTTGTGTCGCTGTAGTAGTCCTGATCGCCGCTGCCAGCCTTACCGCTTATGCCCAAGGGAATGCTTTTAACACGCCCGGCAACATTCTGATTTCCGACCAGTTCAACAATCGCGTGATCGAAGTGAATCCCAACAATCACCGGATCGTTTGGCATTTCGGAAATCAGTCGAGCGTGGCTGGACCCCATTCGGTGGTAGGAGTGAATGACGCCCAGCGGGTGGGTGTCTTCACGCTGATCGCCGGCACAGGCGCGCCTGCGGGAAGTGAACCCACCTGCCCCAACGGGTGCCCTGACAACCGAGTGATGCTGGTTAATCCCCAGGGACAGATTGTCTGGCAGTACGGTAAAGCGGGCGTGACCGGCTCTGGTCCTGACGAACTTAATACACCGGTGCAGAATACCTGGCTACCGAATACACATGTACTCATCACCGACCAGGCCAACGCCCGCATCATTGAAGTTACGCTGAACAAGAAAATCGTTTGGCAATACGGCCAGACGGGCGTTAGCGGAGATGGGCCTGATGAGCTCAACAATCCCAACAGCGCCGAACTTCTGGCCAACGGCCACATCCTGATTGCCGACGAAAATAACAACCGTGTGATCGAAGTCGACCGGCACAAGAACATTGTCTGGAGCTATGGCTGTGCCACGTGCACGCAGCTTAGCGGTGCGGCCTTTGCCAGCCGCTTGCGGAATGGCGATACGCTCATCACCGATTCAAACAATAACCGCATCCTCGAAGTGGATGCTTCCGGCAACGTGGTTTCCACCTATTCCACCAACACCCGTTCGGGCAGCATCGCGGCACCATTGCCGACTCGCGCCGTCCGCCTGAAGAATGGCAACACGCTTATCAGTGACCAGTTCAACCAGCAGGTGATTGAAATCGATGCGAATCAAAACATAGTATTCAGCCAGGGGACCATCGCCGTCTCGGGCAACACGTTCGACCTGCTCAATGCGCCCTACGATGCCAAAGTCGTGGGCGACTACACCGGACTGACGCCGCCTTTCTGCGACGATTGCGGCGGGGACGACTGATTTCACTCTCGCACCGCAAGTGCCCATCCTCCGCGTGCGCCTGCGGAGGGTGGGTTTTTTCTGAATGCAAGAAAACGATTCGCGGTATCGGTTTCGGGAATCCGCATTCCCGTTGTTCCAGGGGTCGACTTGCTGTAGTATCTCTGCCTCATGTTCCGAATCCTGCTGCTGTTCCTGCGCCGGCTGTGGCTGCCGTTGGTGATGTTTGCCGGGTTCAGCCTTATGTGCGTGCTGGTGTACCGGAGGCTGGAAGGGTTGAGCTGGCAGGATGCGTTGTTCTGGATGATTCAACCGCACGCAATCGATGCAAAACGAGTGCGCAATGCGACCAAGCTGTTCTCGATTTTTGTGTACGCGGGCGTGTTTGGATTTCAGATCTGGGTGGCGGAGCGCGTGGCGGTCACGATTTTCAAGCGGCAAGGGGTGGAGGCCTGGAGAACCATGGTGAATGACGTGAGCATCGAAAAATTGCGCGATCACTTTATTATCTGCGGCTACGGGCAGGTGGGGCGGACGGTGGTCGATCAGCTCAACCGCCTGAAGATTCCTTTTGTGTTGATTGAGACCAACGAAGGATTGTGCCGCGAGCTGTTGAAGGAAAAAGTTCTCAGCATCCAGGGCGATGCCAAGCGGCACGACGTGCTGCAATCGGCGGGGATTGAGCGGGCGCGCGGAGTGTGCATTGTAATCGACAATGACGCGGACAATCTGTACATCACCGTGACCGCGAAGGCGCTCAACCCTAAGGCGCGCATCATCACGCGGGCAGGGCAGTCACGCTACGCACAGGCCATGCGCAATTCGGGCGCGGATGAGGTGATCATTCCAGAGTACGAAGGCGGACTGATGACGGGGCGCATGATCGCCAAGTTTTATCCGGACGCGCAATCGCGCCTGGTGTGAACGGGGTTTTTATTGTTGTTCTTTCGCGCTTTCGCCGGTAATTTTTTTGGTAACCAGGAAGCTCCAGATGGTTTCGTTGGCGTTGAGGGCGTTGCTGGTTTTGCCGACTTCTTTTTCGGTCATGTACTGCTCGCCGCCGGGCCAGGTATGGCCGCCGTTTTTCACGGCGTAGAGCACAACCTGGGCATTTTCGTGGCAGCCATCGAACAAATAAACCTTAGTGTCCTTTCCGCCTTTTTGCAGCGAGGGCAGCTTGCTCTCTGAGGGCTTGTCCGAGCAGTGGTTTAAGCGAGCCCATTCCTTGGCGCTATCTTCGGCGGAAAGCAGGTGCAACATGCCGTAAAGCAGGTGCAACATGCCGTTTTTATAGCGGCCGCCATCGTAGTGAACGATCGGGTCGTCGGTGCCGTTCATCAGCAGAGCGGGAACCGGCCGCGAGGGGACGCAGGTGAGGGTGCGGGGCATGGCAGCGGCCACCACCGCGATGGCAGCGATGCGGTCCGCCATATTGCAGCCCATGCGCAGGGCCACGAAGCCGCCCTCGCCAAGGCCCGTAGCATAAATGCGGCGGGTGTCCACAGCGTAATGAGTGGTGAGCCGGTCGAGCATGCGATGAAGAAACTGCATGTCCTGATTGCGAACCGCGCCCTCGCGGCGATCGCCGGGTTCGGGGCGTGGCCCTCGTGGAGGATAGCCAGGGCCCCAAACTCCGGGACGACGATAAGGACCTCTGCGGTAAGGACGCGGCTCGCCGCCACCGACAATCCAGCGGCCGGCGACAGCATTCGGATAGACGGCGATAACGCTATCCCGGTCGGCGAATTCGTTGAAGTGCGTGAGCCGGGCCATTTCGGCGGCGTCCTGTTCGAAACCATGCAGCAGAATTACGACGGGATAGTGCCGCTGAGAATCGTAGCCTTGCGGTAGATGCACGACGAAGGTGCGGTTGCGGTCGTCGACCTGGACTTCTTCTTGTGCATCTCGTCTCTGCGTGGATGCCGGTTGCTGGGCGGAGTCCTGTTCTTGGCGCGCTGGGTGTGCATCCTGCGGTTGCTGATTTTCCTGGTCCTCGGGAGTGTCTTGCGCTTTTGAAAAGGTAGCGAAGAGCGCTGTAGCCAGAAAAGCGAAAAAGATCCAACGCGCGGATATGCGGGGAAGCGATTCCAGTCTCATGCAAAGCTCCTTAATGCACCTATAGCACTGATGTTAAGACAATGAGGGAATCCATGGAACTTTTTTCGCCGACCTTCGTAAATGATGTCAGGGCGTCAGAGCCAAGACTTGGCACCCGAGCCGGGAGGCATTTATGGATGGCAACTTTGTGGGACTGGCGGCGGTGGTTATGGTGTTTGGGATTCCGATGGCGGCGATGTACACGTTCTTTCGGGTGCGCAAGCTGCGCAGCGAGGAGCGGTTGGCAGCGATTGCCCGCGGCGTGGAAGTGCCGATGCAGCCGGAGCTCTCGGAGGCGGCACGATCCAGGAGGTCTGGAATTTTGCTGGTGGCCGGCGCACTGGGGTACATCGTGACTTTCACTCTTATTGGACGCGTTGAAGCCGATGCGATGATTGCGGCTGCGTTTGGGGTGATTCCTCTGGCGATAGGACTTGGCTTCTTTGTCGATCACGCGCTGATTCGGCGAGACGCGAAAGCACAATAGGTTGGGAATACCGCCTCGGTTCGATGGGCTGAATCCAAGCCCACAAGGCATGTTCCGCCACCCTTCGAAGGGGTTGGGTTCGGTTTTGCCTGGCGAAATCTATCTCAGGTCTCGGCTGTATAGCGATTTTCCCGCTTAGTGTCGAATTTGCATCCCCCACAAAATTCTTTAGGCCTTTCTCGGCTCGCTGCAAGGCTCTTACCCCCAACGAGATAAGCAAATTTTCGCGGTATTGGCCTCCACCTTGCACCTCTTTTCCTGTGGCCCGCGCCAAAGGCCACATTCGTCATTCAGGAGGTACATAACGGTATGAAACGCAGAAATTATCTTGCCCATTATGGCTTTATCTTGCTGACGTGTGGAGGTCTCGTTTGCGTAGTCGCGCCGACCAGCGCGCGGTCGCAGACGCAAACTATGGCGCCGCCAGCACAAGACCGGGACGACAGCGCTACTCGGCGACAACTTGCCGGCTTCGACAACTTTCTAGACACGCATCCAGAGCTTGCCGAACAGCTTCGCAAGGATCCATCTCTGGTAAACAATCAGGAGTTTGTTGAAAAACACGGTGACCTTCAGCAGTATCTACAGCAGCATCCGGAAGTGCGCGAAGAGTTGAGTCAAAACCCGAACGGATTCATGCGTCAGGAGCAGCGCTTTGACCGGCGAGAAGATCAGGCGCGGGATCGCGATGTAACGCGCGGGGAACTGGCGAACATGGACCGGTTCATGGACTCACATCCGGAGATTGCCGAGCAATTGCGCCGGGACCCGTCGCTGGTGAACGACAAGAAGTTTGTGGATAATCACCCCGACTTGCAGCAGTTCCTGGCGGAACATCCGGGAGTGAGCGAGGAATACAAAGAAAATCCTAATGCATTCATGCGTCAGGAGCAGCGCTTTGACCGGCGGGAAGATCAGGCCCGCGATCGTGATGTGACGCGCGGGGAACTGGCGAACATGGACCGGTTCATGGATAGCCATCCGGAGATTGCCGAGCAATTGCGCCGGGATCCGTCGCTGGTGAACGACAAGAAGTTTGTGGATAACCATCCCGACTTGCAGCAGTTCCTGGCGGAACATCCGGGAGTGAGCGAGGAATACAAAGAAAATCCTAATGCATTCATGCGTCAGGAGCAACGCTTTGACCGGAGGGAAGACGTCACTATGCGTCGCGACCGCGATGTTAGCGGTGAAGAACGATCGAGCTTTGGCGAGTTCATGCAAGGCCACAGCGGCATCGCCGGCGATCTTTCAAAGAATCCATCGCTAGCCAACAATCAGGAATACCTGGAGAACCACCCCGCGCTACGGGACTATCTGAAGGCGAATCCCAAAGTGCACCAGCAGCTCACAGAAAATCCGCAAACGTTTCTCCAGTCAACACAACAGCTCAATAGCCACGCCACGCCCAAGGCGGGTGAATCCAAGCCTAAATAGCGGTCTGGGAGAATCGTGAGGCAGGGCTGCTTAGCAACGGCCCTGCCCTCGCGCTTTCTTCATCTCTATCCGAACTCGGAACGGCAGGTAAAGGTGAAATGGAGACTTTTTAAGGGAGGCTTACATGAACCGCAATATGCCACTGATTAGCATGCTCGCGCTGCTGCTCGCAGTGCCCGGATTTGCCAAGGACAAGAAAAAACATGCGAACCGCGCCATGATCGAGAAAATGGAAGCGGTCCCATGCGGCGCGAAGGAGCACGGCCTGACCGGCCTGGGAAGCCTTTGGGGCTCGGTAGGAGTCACACACGTGAATTCCGACGAAAAACTTTGTCCCCAATATCTGCTGCGGACCGATGACATGGAATATCACGTGCGACCGCTCGATCATAAACATCCAAATATTCTTCCCATAGGCAAGGAGGGAGAGTTCAAGGTGTCAAAGGACAAGTTTGATATGCGTGTGCCGGACGGAGATCGCAAGATGCGCCACTATCAGGTGGTCGCGATGAAACCGATTGAGCACTCGGAAACGGCTGCACCCGCAAATTACAAATACGATACGCCGCGCAGGGACTATGCCGATAAGCCTCTGGCAGACAAGAATTACGCGGATAAGAATGTGCCGAAAACTCCAGACAAGCCGAACGGTCCGCAGTAGGCGCCCGCGATGGGTGATTCTAGAGCCGCGGGCGAGTAGCGGCGATGCGGACTACTCGCCCGCCAGGACTTTGTACTGTGACTCCGTCAGCGGCACTACGCTGAGCCGCCCTTGCCGCACCAGGGGAGATTCGGCGAACATTTTATTCGCCTTTACGTCCGACAAAGTAACGGCTCGCGCTACTGGCTTTCCAACTTTGATCTTCACCGCCGGATTCCTTGCATCTGACGCATCGACTGACACTACCGTCGCCGTGCCCACGGCACTCTTTTCGTCCCCCGTGTGGTAGATGACAAGTTGATCCCCCGATTTCATGCCGCGAAGGTTCTTAAGTGCTACGGGATTAGTGACTCCGTCCCAGATGGTGGTTTTTTCGCGCTGCAGGTCGGCGAAGGAATAAACGGAGGGTTCAGTTTTGAGAAGGTAGGGCATGGGCAAGATTTTACCCGGCAGTCCGGCTTCGCATCCAGCAGCAAATCAATAGTGGTTCGAGCGCAGGATCATTGGGGCTTGGCGGGTGGTGTCTTGTCGTCCTTCTTCTCATCCTTTTTGTCAGTTTTCGGATCACTGGGATGTTCGTCGTAAATCGAGTACTGGCCTTGCGGGCGCTTCAACCTGACGGTGAAATCCATCCTTCCCTGGTTGATGTCGTAGTCTTCGCCGAAAGTCTGGAATCCGGAAGCGAGTACTTGGACGCGCAGTTTGCCGTAGGGAATGCCGTCGAAGGTGGTCTTGCCCTCGGCATCTGTCTTAAGTTCGAGTCCGCCCCGCTCTTGCTTGCCGTGGGAGCTTACGGGATGCATGATCACTGCCGCGTTACGCACCGGCTTGCCATTGTCGTCCTTGAGGATCAGAAAGCTCAAGACTGCGGTAGGTTCTTCATTCTTGTCGCGCTGGGCAGGCGCTTGGCCGACGAGAGCGAAGATTGACAGCAAGGCCGCGATCGTCCACATCGTAACGCCTGCCATTTTCATATTTGGACATTCTAGCGAGTGCAAGAGGAGTGGGAAAGGACGAAGTGAGAAATTGCTGAATTAAAGTTTCTCAGCGGACTGGTTCTTGCGCTCTGCGCCAACTGCCGAGGCAAGTTGGACCAGATCGCTGGCGACACGAGCGGTATTGTGCCGGGCGACCCCGTCCTCTTCCAAATAATCTCCCAGAACGGGGATTACGCCCAGGGCTTCGATAGCATCGAGATCGGCAACAATTTGGCATGCGCCCTCAAGGGCGTATTTGGCCTTGAGGTCGTCAGAAATCGGAGTTCGATTGATCAAAGCGTAGTTGAAGATCTGTTGTCGGGCATGGCGATTCAGAGCGCGGATGTGGTCGGCAGCCGTAAGGCCCAGGCTTTCGTTGGCCTGAGTCATCAGATTGCAGATGTACACCTTGGTGGCAGGCGAGTTTACGATGGCATCCGAGATGCCATGTACCAGCAGGTTGGGGATGAGGCTGGTGAACAGCGAGCCGGGACCGATGCTGATGATATCGGCGCGGGCAATGGCGTCGAGCGTTTGCGGGAGAGGGTCAACATTGGGCGGAATGAGGAAGAGTTCCTGGATGCGAACCTTACTGGCGGTAATCTTGGTTTCGCCGCGGACGCGCGTGCCATCCTCCATCAGCGCTTCGAGTTCGATGTTGGAGGTAGTCGCAGGGTGAATGTGACCGCGCGTGACCAGAATTTCCGAAGACAGGCGCACTGCCTCAGAAAAGTCCTGCGTAATGTCGGTAAGAGCAGCCAGAAATAAATTGCCAAAGCTGTGACCTTCGAGACCTGAGCCTTTCGCGAAGCGGTGCCGAAAGAGCCGCGAGAGTAAAGCTTCATCCTCGCTAAGGGCGACAATACAGTTGCGGATATCGCCGGGAGGAAGCATGTTGAGTTCCTTGCGCAGGCGTCCGCTGGAGCCGCCATCGTCGCTGACGGTAACCACGGCGCACAGGTCACGAATGACGGGCGAACCGGGAGGAGCTACGGCCATTTCCGCGGGAGTCAGTGCGAAGCGCTTGAGTCCTTTGAGCAGAGTAGAAAGGCCGGTGCCGCCGCCGATGGCGACCACACGAACGCCCCGCTCGCGCGCGATCTTTTCCGAGGACAACAGATCAGCGATTCTGGTTTCCATCCGAGAATCTCGTATACCGATTAAAAAGATTCGTCTTCCCGGAAAGAACTTTGCGGCATGGAGAGGTCCGCAGCCGGGTCCGGGTACAAGAGCTCGGTGAAGCGGGGATCCTCGGCCAGGTTGTGAAAGTCGGAGTCGTTGCGCGCCTGGTAGCGCAGGCTGGCATTCAGGCGAAGCGCCTCTTCCAGATGCTTGAGTGAGTCTTCCACGTGGCCGGTAAGGCAATCGAGCGCGGCTAAACCATAGACGACAAAATCCGTCTTGGGCGCCTGCTTGAGCAGTTTTTCGATGTGCTCGCGGGCAGTGACGTAGTCTCCGACGTTCATGAGAGAGACGGCATAGTCATAGTGCTCTTCCACGCTCTTGAACTGTGTGGTGGTCGAGCGCTCCAGGTGCTGGTTGCAGATGCTGAGATGGATAGCCGCCCGGTCCGTCAGCTCTTTGCTGGGGCCGGCCAAGACCTTCTGGAACAGGGGTTTCGCCTTCTCGAACTTGTGCTCCTGGAGGGCCCGCAGTCCGGCTTCGTAATTCTGCAGCGCCTGCGCGACCCGAGGATCCTCTGGAATGGATGCTTTCTTGGGGGTAGCCTTTTGAGCCATGTGAAGAATTTTTCCTGTGCTCGTCGTAATGGGGGACTCCTTGTTTCTCGAAACTCGAAGAGCTAATACTCAAGTATCACTCAAAGGGCGGGTGGAGGGCAATTCCGAGCGTGGTACCGAGGTTGCTAGTACCAAGCCACGCCGATCAACGGTCCTGGCACGACATTAGTGTTTTTCGGTTGGTAATCGACAGTTAAGTACCAGGTTCCTAGTTGATAGTGGCTGCCGATTGCAGGTCGATCTGTTTCCACTCGCCCTTGATGATGCCGGCGCGAATCTGAGCGGCGGTCTTGCCTTTTTTATTCTCCCGATACGAGTAGTACAGCTCCTTCAGGCAGGTGGAGCATTGGGCACCATGAGCGGTCTCGAAGCAGCTATGCAGGCTGTTATGGCCCATGCGGTCGCAATAGCAATAGCAGGGCTGCTGGTGCAGGACGGCTGGAATCTTCGACGCGAGTTCGTAAGCATGCGTCTGGTATGGGTACTGCGCATCGGCTCCCCAAAGATCAGCCTTGGTTAGAGTGGCAGGCAGCTTCGTGCCCTTTGGCGGTGGACCGGCGTTGTAGGCGGGAATGCCCCCTTCATCTTGCTGCGCGGTCCATTGCGCCGACATGGTGAGTGTCACCGTTACAAGAAAAACTACGGTTAAGGCGCGGTGGGCATACTTGTTCCGTAGCAGGCGCGTCATGAATATCTCCTGAATTTAGTTATTTTAACTCGCTTTCGACGTCGGCGGTAGGGATCAAAGCAGTCACAGGAAGTGGCTCAGTTTCTCCGGGCGCGATGAAAAACCCCCTTCGAGCTTCGCTCGACGGACAGCCGAGGGCGACTGTCCCCACATGAGCTCTTCGGCACTACCCCAGCACTCCAAAAAGGGCCGGGGTAACCGGTAGAACTCGCTGCCGAGCTTATACGATCTGTATACAATAGGAATCGCATGCCTGATTCACCAGGATCAGAATCCGGGAACAAACAGGCGCCGTTACCGGCACGGACGGAAGCTTCTGAGGTAACATCCGGGGTCCGCTTGCGTCCGGCATTAGGGGTATGGCTGCGCGACCTGCTTGTTTCGCTGGCAATCTCCGCTTTCATCATTGTGTTCATCTACCAGCCGGTGAAGGTGGAGGGCACGAGCATGATGCCGTCACTCGAAGATCAGGAGCGAATCTTCGTCAACAAATTCGTGTACCGCCTGGAGCCGATTTCGCGCGGGGATATCGTAGTGTTCCGTTATCCTCGCGATCCCTCGAAGAGCTACATCAAGCGCGTGGTTGGTGCTGCCGGGGACCGTATCCGAATCGACGGCGGGCAGGTTTATGTGAATGGCGAGGCGTTGGATGAGGACTACGTTCCACCCGCTTACGCCGACTCGCGGTCCTATCCGGAGACGGTCGTGCCGGCGGAATGCTATTTCGTTCTGGGCGATCATCGCTCGATGTCGAACGACAGCCGGGACTTCGGTCCGGTGAATCAGAGCTATATTTACGGCAAGGCCGTCTTTGGCTATTGGCCCATGGATAAGGTGGGCAGAGTACGGTAGGGGGGCGATTGGCGCGGAGCGCTTCGTCGACATTTATCTTCGTAGATCGAAGTAAGTCTCTGGAAGATGGTTGCAAATTTCTTCTCATTCAGAATTTTATTCGCAGAACCTATGTTCTATGCTTGGCCGCGAGAGCAATCCCTGATAAAATCCTTAAAATCCAATCCCCCCGGAGCGAGAATGCAAGCTATCCTTGCGCTGGAAGACGGGCGAGTCTTCCGAGGCAAAGGCTACGGCGCCAAAGGCGAATGCTACGGCGAGGTCGTTTTTAATACTTCCATCACCGGCTACCAGGAAATCTTCACCGATCCCTCCTACTCAGGACAGATTGTTGTCCTAACCAACCCCCAAATCGGCAACTACGGTACCAACCAGGAAGATAACGAAGCCACGCGTCCGTGGATCGAAGGGCTGATCGTCCGCGAGTTCTCGAAGGTGAGTTCGAACTGGCGCTCGCAGCAAGTGACCGACGAATATCTGGAACAGTTCAAGGTGCCGGTGCTTTCGGATATCGACACGCGGGCGCTGGTGCGGCATCTGCGTGACCACGGCGTGATGCGCGGCGTGGTTTCGACCATCGAGAGCGACGCGGAGAAGTTGGTGGCCAAGGCGAATTCGATTCCGAAGATGGATGGGACGGACTTGGCGAAAGTGGTGAGTACCAAGGGTCCGTATGTGTGGGAAGTAGGTGAGCGTTCGCACGAACCGGTGGCGCAGGTCGGCGTGAAGGATGAGCCAGCGCGCTTTCATGTGGTGGCTTACGATTTTGGCATTAAACAAAACATTCTGCGTAAGTTACGCGGCGAAGGATGTCGGGTGACTGTAGTACCGGCGCAGACCACTTCGGAAGATGTGCTGGCCTTGAAGCCGGATGGTGTGTTTCTGTCGAATGGTCCCGGAGATCCAGAGCCTTGTACATATGCCGTGGATGCGATTCGTCGGCTGATGGGACGGCAGCCGATCTTTGGGATTTGTTTGGGACATCAGCTCACTGGCATTGCGCTTGGCGGAAAGACTTTCAAGCTGAAGTTTGGACACCACGGCGGGAATCATCCGGTGAAGCAGTTGAAGACTGGGAAGATTGAAATCACGGCGCACAACCATAACTTTGCAGTGGATCCGGATTCGCTGCCGATGAGTGAGGTCGAGTTGACGCATATCGATCTGAATGACTCGACATTGGAAGGCTTGCGGCATCGCAACCTGCCGCTGTTTAGCGTGCAGTATCACCCCGAAGCCGCGCCGGGGCCGCATGATTCGCATTATCTGTTTAAGGAGTTCGTGAAGATGATGGAGGAGTGGAAAGGGTAGTAAATTGAGGCGTGCGGGCCGAATTGTATTAGTTCTTGCCGTGTTAAGCGGTCTGTGTCAGGCGTGCAGCTTGGCCCCGGGTTATTTCCATCAAGTAACAGACATACGAGGACGAGTCGTCGGCAAGAGTCTCGGACAGTTAGGTTTCAGATGGCTCCGCCAATCGTTTAGTGTCGGAAATGCCACGTTGACGCTGTACGAGTATCGATCTGCTGGATTCGACGGGACTAAAAAGGTTGCCGCCGTCACCACAGATCGACATGGCGATTTCGATTTTGGATCAATTCCAACAGGCCACTATTTTCTCAACATCGTCGTTAAGGATTCCGATCGGTTGGGAGGCTTATTCGAAGTTGAAGTGACGGACGCTGTAAGGGCCACAAAAAATATCACTATCGATGTGTCACCGATTCATCCCGATTGCAAAGGCGGACACGAATTTATTGAGACGAAAATTTAATGCCCAAACGCACTGACATCTCGAAAATTCTGATTCTCGGCTCCGGGCCCATCGTCATCGGGCAGTCGGCGGAGTTTGATTATTCCGGCACGCAGGCATGCAAGGCACTCAAGTCTGAGGGCTTTGAAGTGGTGCTGGCCAATTCCAATCCGGCGACCATCATGACCGACCCGGAGATTGCGGACCGCACTTATATCGAACCGCTCACACTCGAATACCTGGAAGAAATCATCCGTTTCGAGCGGGAACTATCGCCGGGCGCTGGTTTCGCCGTGCTGCCCACAGTGGGCGGACAGACGGCGCTCAACCTCGCCATTGAGCTTTCCGACGGCGGCGTTCTGGAAAAGTATAACGTCAGCTTGATCGGCGCGAATGTAGCGGCCATCAAGAAGGCTGAGGACCGCCTGTTCTTCAAGGACGCGATGCAGAAGATCGGGCTTGACGTACCTAAATCGGCGCTGGTGAACAGCACCAAAGACGGGCTGGAGTTCGCGGGCAAGATCGGCTTTCCCGTGATCGTGCGGCCGTCGTTCACACTGGGCGGTACAGGCGGCGGCATCGCTTTCAACCGTGAAGAGTTGGTTGAAGTGCTCACCCGCGGGTTGGATTTATCTCCCGTGCACGAGGCGCTGATTGAAGAGTCGGTGCTGGGATGGAAAGAATTCGAACTCGAGGTGATGCGCGACACAAAAGATAACGTCATCATCATCTGCTCGATCGAGAACTTCGATCCCATGGGAGTTCATACCGGCGATTCCATTACAGTCGCCCCGGCGCAGACGCTGACGGACCGGGAATATCAGGCCATGCGCGACGCGTCAATTGCAGTAATCCGTGAGATCGGCGTGGATACGGGCGGATCGAACATTCAGTTCGGAGTGAATCCTGAGACCGGACGCATGGTGGTAATTGAGATGAATCCCCGGGTTTCGCGCTCGTCGGCGCTGGCGTCGAAGGCCACGGGCTTTCCCATTGCGAAGATCGCGGCGAAGCTCGCAGTGGGCTACACGCTGGATGAGATTCCGAACGACATCACGCGCAAGACGCCAGCCTGTTTCGAGCCGACACTCGATTATGTAGTCGTGAAAATTCCGAAGTGGCAGTTCGAAAAGTTTCCCGGAGCGGATGAGAGCCTTGGGGTGCAGATGAAGTCGGTGGGCGAAGTGATGGCGATCGGCCGCACCTTTAAAGAAGCTTTAATGAAGGGCATCCGCTCGCTCGACACCGGCAAGCGCATCGGCGGCGGGAAGATCGAGCCCAAGATCCTGACGCAGCGGCTGGTAACGCCGCATCCTGAGCGCCTGGCCTATGTGCAGTACGCTCTGCGGCAGGGGCACACGGTGAAGCAAGTCGCAAAGATGACCTCGATGGATCCGTGGTTCCTCTATCAGCTGAAAGAAATTAATGACATGCAGCTGGAGCTGGAAAAGCATCCGATCGAGTCGATCCCGACCGAGGTGCTGCGCGAAGCAAAGCGCATGGGCTTCTCCGATGGACGCCTGGCCAATGTGTGGAGACTGGAAGGACAGGAGAAAGTGCGGCACTTGCGCAAGAAGCATGGCGTGCTTCCCGTGTACAAGCGCGTGGACACGTGCGCGGCGGAGTTCGAAAGTTTCACGCCGTATTTGTATTCGACTTACGAAGACGAAGACGAAGCCGCGCCAACCGACAAGAAGAAGATCATCATCCTGGGCAGCGGGCCTAACCGCATCGGGCAGGGAATTGAGTTTGACTACTGCTGTTGCCATGCTTCGTTCGCGTTGCACGAGGACGGCTACGAGACGATCATGATCAACTGCAATCCTGAGACCGTCTCGACCGATTACGACACCAGCGACCGGCTCTACTTTGAGCCGCTCACGTTTGAAGATGTGTGGGCGATTTATCAGCATGAAGCGTCGAAGGGTGCGCCTTGCGGGGTTATCGTGCAGTTTGGCGGGCAGACCCCGTTGAACCTGGCTTTGCCGCTCAAGGCGGCGGGCGTCAACATTATTGGCACGTCTCCGGAATCGATTGACCTAGCCGAGGATCGCAAGCACTTCAACAAGCTTCTGGAAGAATTGGATATCCCTCAGGCCGCGGGTGTGATGGCGACGTCACTGGATGAAGCCATTGAGGGAGCAAAGCGCGTTGGATATCCGGTCGTGGTGCGGCCTTCCTATGTGCTGGGCGGGCGCGCCATGGTGATCGCGTACGACGAGGAATCCGTGGTGCGGTACATGAAAGAGGCGGTCGAGTATTCGCACGATCGTCCGGTGCTGATCGATCATTTCCTCGAAGATGCGATTGAAGTAGATGTAGACGCGCTCTCGGATGGCGAAGACGTTGTGATCGGCGGAATCATGCAGCACATCGAGGAGGCCGGCATTCACTCCGGGGACTCTTCCTGCGTGCTGCCGGCGGTGGATATTCCACAGCCACTGATGGATCGCATGCGCGACTACACCTTTAAACTGGCACGAGCGCTGAAGGTGGTGGGGCTGATGAATATTCAGTTTGCCATTCCACGCGGTAACGGCGGTTCGGGGAACGGCGCTGAGGGCGGCAAAGTTTACGTGCTGGAAGTGAATCCGCGGGCATCGCGCACCGTTCCCTACGTTTCCAAGGCTACAGGCGTTCCGCTGGCTAAAATTGCGGCGCGGTTGATGACTGGACGCAAGCTGCGCGAGTTCCTGCCGGAGAATATCAAGCGGCGCGCCGATCTCGACACCGGAAGCTGCTACTACGTTAAATCCCCGGTGTTTCCTTGGAACAAGTTTCCCGGTGTCGACACCGTGTTGGGACCGGAGATGAAATCCACCGGCGAAGTCATGGGCGTGGGCGACACCTTCGGCGAGGCTTTCGCCAAGGCGCAGTTGGCCGCCGGCCAGAAATTGCCGACGCAAGGGACGGTGTTCATCAGCGTGACCGATCACGACAAGCGCTACGTGGCCGACCTTGCGCGGAAGTTTGTAAGCATGGGGTTCAACCTGGTAGCAACTTCCGGTACGGGCGATGTGATTGAGGCCGCGGGTATGAAAGTGGAGCGCGTCTACAAAGTAAAAGAGGGCCGCCCCAACGTGGTGGATTTCATCAAGGGCCAGCGCATACACCTCATTGTCAACACGCCCACCGGGCTTGAGCCCTGGTTCGACGAAAAGGCCATCCGGCGGGCCGCAGTGATGGCGCGCATTCCTACCATTACAACGCTTTCGGCGGCGCGCGCGGCTGCGGAAGGAATTGCCGCGCTGCAGCGAGGCGAGGTGAATATCCGGGCGCTGCAGCAGTTGCACGCGGAGCGCCGATCCCAGGCTGAACGCTGATCTAGCCAGCCGGAACTCCTATAAATCGTGATCCACCGCGGTGCAATTGACCCTTTCCCTCCAACATGTTATAAATGCCCGTTTTGCACTCGTACGTTCGGAGCGGAGTCTTGCTCCCTCCGATCGTCCCGGGTACAAAGTCCGACGCGGCCAAGCTCCAACACTCCGTAGGTTTTGCGGTGGAAGCGTGTTCGGAATTCCGGCGACTGATCCCCGTATGCCACACTGGGCGTGCTCGGAACGGAGAATACTTCGCTGGAAGGCAGTGCCTAAACACGTTTGTATATTCCTGAAAACCGACTTATTGGAGGACTTATTATGCGCACCTGGCTCGCCACTGCTGCGTTCCAAGGAAGCCGTGTGGTATCGGGCTTCGTGAAAAGATCTTTCACCGTGGCCACGCTGCTTACCGTCGGCGCCGCCGCGGCCCTGGCTCAACCGGCTCCCGAGCCTGGAGGCGGCGAGGCCGCCCTCAACCTTCCCGATCTTTCCCAGGTCAGCTTTCTGAACGGATCTGTCGACGGCCACCGTCTGCTCTTAATCGGCATTCTGTTTTGCATCTTCGGGCTCGGCTTTGGCATGGTCATCTTCATGCGTCTCAAGAACCTGCCAGTCCATCGCTCCATGCGCGAAATCTCGGAGCTCATCTACGAGACCTGCAAGACTTATCTGGTCACTCAAGGGCGCTTCATACTTCTGTTGTGGGTATTCATCGCGGTCATTATTACCGCATATTTTGGCTGGCTCAAGCCGGTTCCCGGCAAGCCGGTTGCACTGACACTTCCTATCATTCTCGCGTTCAGCCTGGTCGGTATCGCGGGCAGCTACGGCGTGGCCTGGTTCGGAATTCGCGTGAACACCTTCGCCAACTCGCGCACCGCGTTCGCGTCTCTGCCGGGCAAGCCGTTCCCGGTTTACCAGATTCCCCTCGAAGCCGGCATGAGCATTGGCATGATGCTGATCAGCGTCGAACTGCTGATCATGCTGATCATTCTGCTCTTCGTCCCCGGCGACTACGCGGGCCCATGCTTCATCGGATTTGCCATCGGCGAGTCGCTTGGCGCGGCCGCGCTCCGTATCGCTGGCGGCATCTTTACCAAGATTGCCGACATCGGCTCCGACCTGATGAAGATTGTCTTCAAGATTAAAGAAGACGACGCTCGCAATCCCGGCGTCATTGCCGATTGCACCGGAGATAACGCTGGCGACTCCGTTGGACCTTCCGCTGACGGCTTTGAAACCTACGGCGTCACCGGCGTGGCGCTGATCACTTTCATTCTTCTCGGCGTGAAAAACCCCACCGTGCAGGTGCAGTTGCTGGTATGGATCTTTGTGATGCGCGTCATGATGCTGGTGGCCAGCGCGGTTTCTTACTTCATGAATGCTGCAATTGCCAAAGGCCGCTACGGCAAAGCCGATGAAATGAATTTCGAAACGCCCCTCACCACCCTGGTGTGGCTGACTTCGATCGTCTCCATCGGCCTGACTTTCCTGGTTTCTTACTTCATCATCCCCGAGCTCGGCGGCGACTTGTCTCAGTGGTGGAAGCTGGCCGTAATCATCTCTTGTGGAACGCTCGCCGGAGCGCTCATTCCTGAGTTGGTAAAATCGTTCACCTCCACCGAGTCGCGGCACGTAAAAGAGGTCGTCACCTCCGCAGAGGAGGGGGGCGCTTCGCTCGGAATCTTGTCCGGTTTCGTTGCTGGTAATTTCTCCGGCTACTATCTCGGCCTGTCGATGGTCCTGCTGATGTCGGTCGCCTATTACTTCAGCACCATGGGATTGGCCGCCGCCGCAACCATGCTCGCGCCTGCGGTATTCGCTTTTGGTCTGGTGGCTTTCGGATTCCTGGGCATGGGTCCGGTCACCATCGCGGTGGATTCCTACGGCCCGGTCACCGATAACGCTCAATCGGTCTACGAACTCTCGCTGATCGAGCAGGTTCCAAACGTCGTAGGCGAAATCAAGAAAGACTTCAACATGTCGGTGAATTTCGAGCGCGCCAAACACCTGCTCGAAGCCAACGACGGCGCCGGCAACACGTTCAAAGCGACAGCGAAACCCGTGCTGATCGGAACCGCCGTTGTCGGCGCCACTACGATGATCTTCTCCATCATCATGGCACTCACCAGCGGCCTCACCGAAAACGTCGACAAGCTCTCGTTGCTGCACGCCCCATTCTTCCTCGGCTTGATTACCGGAGGCGCCATGATTTACTGGTTCACCGGCGCATCCACGCAGGCCGTTACCACCGGGGCTTACCGCGCCGTCGAGTTCATTAAGGCGAACATCAAACTGGAAGGAGTGGTGAAGGCTTCCGTTGCAGACAGTAAAAAAGTGGTGGAGATCTGCACAAAGTACGCGCAGAAGGGAATGTTAAACATCTTCATCGCCGTATTCTTCGGAACGCTGGCTTTCGCCTTCGTCGAACCGTTCTTCTTCGTCGGCTACTTGATCTCGATTGCGATCTTCGGCCTCTACCAGGCAATCTTCATGGCCAATGCCGGCGCCGCCTGGGACAACGCTAAAAAGATCGTCGAAGTCGAGATGAAGCAGAAGGGAACACCCTTGCACGACGCCACCGTCATCGGCGATACCGTCGGCGACCCGTTCAAAGACACTTCATCGGTAGCCCTGAACCCGGTCATCAAATTCACCACGCTCTTTGGATTATTGGCGGTTGAACTGGCAGTCACTCTCACTCGCGAACAGGGTTCAACCATCAGCAATGCTCTGGCTCTGGCCTTCTTCCTGGTCTCCTTCTTCTTCGTATACCGTTCCTTCTACGGCATGCGAATCCGAAGCGACAAAGCGGAATAGCAGAGCATGTGAGGAAATGCTAAGTGCGGACTGCTGCCCTCGGCTGTCCGCGGGCGCAGCCCGGCATTTGTTTTCGACGTAATTCAAAACGCCATCCGGCCACACCCGGATGGCGTTTTTAGCTGATAGCACACGTACGACTGGCGAGCGTTGAGCTCCATGTGTTCATTGCAACTAATCCACCTTCACAGTCATGTGACCTACTTATGGTATGATGTAAGACATGAAAGACTTAAGTGCTACATTTACTTCCAAAGGCCAACTTGTAATTCCCGCGGAGTTGCGACGCAGACATAAAATCGAAGCGGGCACCAGGGTCAAAATTCTCGAAGATCAATTCGGCCGTATCGTCCTGCAGCCCATAACTGACGAGTATATCGATCGCGTGATGGGTATGTTCGCGGACGGGCCAGATCTGCTCGCTCACTGGGAAAAGGAGCACCGCGAAGAAGGCGAGCGCGATAAATGAAGACGTATGTCTTCGATGCCAGCGCATTGTTTGCTTTCTTACGGAGCAAACCGGGGGCTCTAAAAGTCAATGAGCTCTTGAAAGAGGTCAGGCGTGGGCGCGCAAAGGTGTTGATGTCGGTGGTGAATTACGGAGAAGTATACGGCAGAATTCTCCGCGACCTGGGACCGGAGCACGCACTCAGCGCCGTGTACGCAGTCAGGCCACTACCGATTGAGTTGCTGGATGTAACCTCGGAAAGAGCACTCAAAGCTGCCGATGTAAAGGCAAAATACAAGCTTTACTACGTGGATAGCTTTGCAGCGGCACTGGCGATCGAACAGAAGGCCACACTAGTGACCAGCGATTCTGATTTCCGCAAACTTGGCCACGTTTTCCCCGTCGTTTGGCTGAAAAAGTAAGAACAGTGCTACGCCGTCACGGGGTTCCCGCTTTTTGGCGAACCGAGTGAATCGGCCAGCACCTTTTGGAAGTCGTGCGGCACTTTGACCTGCCGGGATAGAATTGGATACACCCACCGGGGGGAGAGGTAAGTATATGCACTTCGAACAGTTTTATCTGGGCTGTCTGGCGCATGCGTCCTACATGCTGTCCTCCGAGGGCGAGGCGGTAGTCGTGGATCCGCAGCGCGACGTGGAAATTTACCTCCAGGCGGCGCAGGCGAATCGGGTTTCCATTCGCCACATCTTCGAGACTCACCTGCATGCCGATTTTATTTCCGGACATAGCGAACTGGCGTCGAGAACCGGCGCACAGATTTATATCGGGGCGGAAGCGGGGGCGACGTTTTCTCACATCGCGGTGCGCGACGGTTACCAGTTGCAAGTAGGAAAAATGCGGATCACAACGCTGGAAACGCCGGGACACACTCCGGAAAGCGTATGTCTTGTAATTGCGGACGAAGAAAAATCTGCCGCGCCGTGGGCGGTTCTTACCGGCGATACGCTTTTCCTGGGAGATGTGGGCCGTCCCGATCTTTCCAAGCGCTACACGCCCGCGCAACTGGCGGGAATGCTCTATGACAGCCTGCACAACAAAATTCTTCAGCTTGCGGATGACGTTCTGGTTTATCCGGCACACGGAGCTGGTTCCCTATGCGGACGCAACATGCGGACCGAACGCGTTTCCACCATTGGCACCGAGCGGCTTACGAACTATGCATTGCAGATCAAGAGCAGGGAAGAGTTCGTAAAGCAATTGACCACCAACTTGCCGGCGCGTCCGGCATACTTTTCGCAGGATGCGGAAATCAATCGCACGGGAGCGGCGGCGCTCTCCGATCTGCCGGACTTGCCTCCAGTCGAACCCGACGAACTTAACACGCTGGTCGCAGAAGGTGGAATCGTGCTCGATGTGCGGCCGGGCGAGCAGTACGCGGCGGGACACGTCCCGGGATCTGTAAACATCGCATTGTCGGGACAATTTGCTTCGTGGGCGGGAGCGTTGCTGGGTTTGGGATCCCGCCCGGTGTTGATTGCAGAGTCGCAAGAGGCAGTAGCCGAAGCGCGAATGAGACTGGCGCGCGTCGGTCTTGAGGATGCTAGTGGTTACCTCAAAGGGGGTATCGAGGCGTGGAGCCGGGCTGGATTGCCATTAGCTACACTTCCGCAAATTAGCGTTGAAGCTCTCAGCCACCGGCTAGAAGGCAATGGCTGGCACGTGCTGGATGTTCGCCGCGAGCCTGAGTGGGAGGCGGGTCACATTGCGGGCGCATCCTGGTGGCCGCTGGATAATTTCAAGGTGTCGCCTCCCGAAATTGATCGCAGCATTACTACCGCAGTGCACTGCAAAGGCGGTTATCGCAGCATGATCGCCTGCAGTTTGTTGCAGCGAGCCGGATTTCAGAACGTGGTCAATGTGGTTGGAGGGTTTGACGCCTGGCAAGAAGCTAATCTTCCCG
>WNFC01001406.1_pt1 | contig 27791 bp, 27 predicted proteins | sample 5400541 | NCBI WGS metagenome assembly WNFC01 (sample SAMN13153342, study PRJNA577476) | soil metagenome | isolation source: 120 cm saprolite under Douglas fir tree site 2 hole 2 replicate 1 | place: USA:California | collected 2015-04-18 | reverse complement strand
GCTCGATTTCGTAGGACTTCAGCAGGTTGGGTCCACCCCAGCCGGCGAGCGTGGCGGCGAGTTTCCACGACAGATCGATGGCGTCGCCGCATCCGGTGTTCATGCCGAGCCCGCCGGTTGGAATCACAAGGTGCACGGCGTCGCCGGCAAGGAACACGCGTGAGCCGCTGCCGTAGCGATCGGCGATCAGGAGGTTCTGCCGCCACACGCCGCAATTGATCATCTCGAAGGAGAGCGGCATCGCGATGGTGTTCGCGAACTGCGCCACCATGTCGGCGTCCTGCTCCACCACCGCGTGCAAGGTGAAGTGTTTCGTCGAATCCTGCAGGATCAGGAACGTGTGCTGGGCGTCGGCGACATGGTAATGGCGGCCCTTGCCGATCGGGATGCGCTCATAGAGATCATCGCAGCGATAGAGCGCCTGGCGCAGTTCGAGGAGGTTGCCGTCGCCCTTGAGGCCGATGCTGAGCTGCTTGCGGATCGAGCTACCGCCGCCATCGCAACCCGCGAGATAGAGCGCGGTGATCTCCGCAGTACCGTCGCGGCTGCGCAGCTGTGCCGTCACGCTGTCGGGATTTTCGACGAAGTCTAGGAACTCGGTGCCATAGCGTACGGTCACGCTCGGCAGCTGCTCGGCAACGGACTTCAGCAATGGCTCCAGCGTATACTGGGAGATGAGTTGGTACGGCTCCAGCGGCATCGAAGCGTCGGTTGAGGCCGCAATCTCCTTCTTGGCTTCGGCAACCGATGGGTAAGGCAGGCGGAGGAGCGGCGGCTCGACGATCGAGGTCACGATGAAGACGTCCATCGGGCAATGGGCCGGCAAGCCGGCGGCACGGATGCGGTCTGCGAGCCCCATGCGGCGGAAGATTTCCATGGTGCGGGCATTGCATCGCTCCATCTTGGGAAGGAACTGCGGCGCTTCCTTTTGCTCGACGAGCGTACAGGGCACGCCGCGCAACCCAAGATCGACCGCAAGGATCAGTCCGACCGGGCCCGCGCCGACGATGAGAACCTGGGTGTCGACCATGGGGACCCTCCGGTAACGAAAGAAGCGGGAGCGAATACAGGCGGCGACGAAACGTTGCTATTCCGTCGCCCGGACCGCCGAGCGATGTCAATGGTGGCGCATGCGTGAAGCAAACAGCACCTCCGTCCCAGCCGCATGGCGCTCTTCGCGACGCCTGCCCCGCGAGCTTCTGAGGTCAGCGGCAATCGGCCATCGGCAGCGAAGCATCGTGATGGGTCGAAGATCCTCCTCCCTACCCTCCACCGCGTGCGGGGGAGGGTAGGGAGGGCGTCAGGTCAAATGCGCATAGGACACTATCGGCGAGAGCGCCTTCTGGCGCCGGCGGATCAGCAATGACGTCAATCGGCACGCAAATCAGGACACGCTCCAGCGGATTGTAGGCATGCCATGGCGAGAACTTGGGGACGGGGCGAAAGAGAAAGATCACCATGCTTAGAAACAGCAGCATGGCGTGCACAGGCAGATATGTCGGGCCAAGCCAGTCGTGTTGGCGCGTATGCGCGAGTTCGTGAGCAAGGACCCATCGACCGTGGGCAGCAAGGAACGCCGGCTCCAAAATGATGACGTGTCCGATGGCAATGCCTCTCAGGCCTTTGAAGCGTCCCGCAGGTAAGCAATAGAGCCATGCCCTTGTTGCTTGGCCGCCGACGCGTTGCGGCCTCCCGCAACGCAAAAGCCGGGCCACACCATGTCCGATGAGGCTGGTAGGCGCTGTCCAGGCCTTGCGAAAGGCGCCAAGTGCGCCATTCCTTCGAGCGGCCGGGATCGAGATGCGAGTCATGATCCTGAATCTTGTCAGTTAGTGCGCATTCCGATGAGATGGAATCACCTCTCCTGCGTCATTGCCGGGCTTGACCAGGACAAGCCCGGCCATGACTCCGAGTAAATGGTTCAATATGGCCAGGACGTGCTCTAAGTAGCTGAGCATGACGGCCGCGGGGCCGCCGATTGCCCGCCATCGACCCGGCCTGTATACGCTTGGCTTGCGAACCCACAAGGCTGCCCTAATGCTCGAGCGATCGGCCCAACGCGAACACGACGTCAGCAAGAGCCGCGCGCCGGCCGACTTTCAGGAGCATCTTGCAAACCTGGAGGCTGCGGGCCTTCTGGTGCGGGTCGACCGCGAGGTCAACAAGGACACCGAGCTGCATCCGCTGGTGCGCTGGCAGTTCCAGGGGGGGCTCGACGAGGATCAGCGGCGCGCTTTCCTGTTCACCAACGTGGTAGGAGCCGATGGCCGTCGCTTCGACATGCCGGTTGCGGTTGGTGCGCTGTCGGCGTCGGCCCGCATCTACGCGCTCGGCATGGGCTGTTCGGTCGACGACATCGGGAGAGCCTGGACCGCAGCCATCGGGCATCCGATCCCTCCGGTCACCGTGACGTCGCCGCCGTGCCAGGAGGTGGTCGTCGCCGGCGACGATCTGCGCGGTCCCGGCGGCGGGTTGGCCGGCCTGCCGGTGCCGGTCTCGACGCCGGGCTTCGACGCCGCGCCCTACCTGACCGCAACGCTGTGCATCACCCGGGATCCCGACACCGGCGTGCGCAACATGGGCACCTACCGGGCGCAATTGAAGGCCACCGATCGGCTGGGTGTTCGCATGGCCTCGCGGATCGGCGGCGCCGGCGGCTATCTGCATTGGCAGAAATATCGCGGCCGCAAGGAGCCCATGCCCTGCGCGATCGTGATCGGCTGCGCACCGGTGGTGGCCTTCACCGGCCCGCAGAAGCTTGCCGTGGACCATGACGAGATGGGAGTCGCGGGCGCGCTCGCCGGGTATCCGATCCGCACTGCCAAGGCCGTGACGGTCGATCTCGAAGTGCCGGCCGACGCCGAAATCGTGATCGAGGGCCTGATCGATCCCGAGCTTCTGGAGCCGGAGGGGCCGTTCGGCGAAAGCCATGGCCATGTCGCGCTCGAAGATTTCAACATGTCCATGCAGGTGACGGCGATCACGCACAAGCGAGCACCGGTGTTCGTGTCGATCATCAGCCAGGTGACGCCGAGCGAGTCGAGCGTGATCAAGCGCGTGGCCTATGAGCCGGTGTTCCTGTCGCATCTGCGCGACACCTTGTCCATCAAGGGCATCCGCAACGTCGTGCTGCATGAGCGGCTGAGCAATATCCGCCCGGTGATCTTCCTGCAGTTTGCGCCCGGCACGCCGCAAAGCGAGGTCTGGCGCGGCCTCAACGGCGCCTCCATCCTCAAGGCCGATTGCGGCAAAATCGTCATTGCGGTGAGCGAGGACATCGATCCGCGCAACACCGATGCGGTGTTCTGGTCGCTCGCCTACCGGGCCCATATGGGCGACGATCTTCATGTGGTGCCGCATCGCTCCGGCGGGCACGGCCCGAAGACCGGCCGGCGCAGCGCGGACGCGACGCTGTTGATCGACGCCACTTTGAAAGGCCCGATGCCGCCGCTGGCGCTGCCGGCGCGGCCATTCATGGAGCGGGCACACGCCATGTGGGAAGAGCTGGGCCTGCCGGCACTCAAGCCGCAGCCGCCGTGGCATGGCTATTCGCTTGGCGAATGGGACGACGCGTGGGAGCGCTACGCCGCGCGCGCCGTCGAGGGCCGCTGGCAGGAGAGCGGCGGCGAGACTTTCGTCCGCCGGCGCGGCGGGCTCACGCCGGAGACGCCGGTGCGGGAGGTGGAGGCGAAGGGGCGCGGGAAGGCGTGATGGAATGGGAACGCGGGAGGCAGGATTGCGCTGACAATGCGCTAGAATGTAGCAGAGATTTCGAAAAGTAAAAAATAGGAGAAGCCGTGGGAAGACTTCCGCGACTATGAAGAACGCCATCATCTTGGTGTGCGCCGTGAGCGCTGCGATCTCCGGGTTATTCGCCGCGTTTTATTGGTATCGGTCGAGCAAGGTGAATCCGTATCCAGAGTGGAGCGCGGAAAGGCCGGAGCCGATGATCCAAGAAGTCAAGAAAATGGCGATAAATGCGGCGCTGGTGGAAGCCCTCGCCAAGTCAGCAGAGCTGAATAAGATCGCAGCGCTTTTGACTGCCGTGTCTGTCTTGTTCGGCGTCGTTTCGACGATCGTCAGTCTTTTCCCGTGATTGCGATCGTCGATGCGACGGGGCACGGCGCAACGGGCAATTACGGAAGAATGGAGACGCCGAATTTTACGAGCCAGCCGCCGACGCCGAGAACAGTTCCGGTGAGCGCCAAAACACGAGCCATCCGGCTCTCAAGCAGCTTGTCGATTCGATTTACGAACGAATTCCCAGATGTTCGCAGCTTGCCTCGAAGAGCAAGGCCTATGGCGTGCCGAAAGAACTGCACTTTGCTGATCGTGGATGCATTCATTCGAATGAATTCCATAGCTTTGAAGGCCTCAGATTCTTCGTGCCCTTCCATGAACTGTCTCGGTAATTCGCCTTGAAGAATCATTAGATTCTTCAACCTGGGGTCGGCGGCATAGTTGGCGCCATACCGCTCTTTGAAGATGTCATTGAGGTTGAGACGAACCTCAATCGGTATTATCGGCGGCTCGGTCTTGGCCAACAAGCGAAATCGATGTTCCAAATGCTCAAAGCCGTATACGAGGCTGCGCATGTTCCAGTGAACCCAGTATGATTGACGATGGTCGCGGACGAAATCGAAGAAACTGGACAGCAGCTCTTTTTCGATATCATCGTACTTCGCGGAGACTTCCTCTCTCGGAATGCCAAGCCTTTCAGCGATTACGTGCAACGCGTAGCTTTGTATCTGTCGTGTTTGATAGTGCATCACGACGATGGATGTGATGCGCGGTGAAAAGCCTCCTGTGCTCTCATCGAATAGCCGCTCAGACGAGTAATGAATTAAATAGAAGCGATCTGGGTGCTTCTTAATTGTTTTGAAAAACGAATTTGCATCTATCACTCATGCCTCCCGATTCTCCATTGTTTACCGGCCGCTCCGCTCAACCCATCCCACGCGCTGTGGCGTGTCGGCTCCCCCCGTCACGCGGCGGCCCGAACGTCGATCTTGACCTTGAGTCCTGCCCGCGTCGCCAACGTCAAAAGGGTGTCGAGCGAGAACTTACTGATTTTCCCTTTCAAAAGGTCGTTGAGACGAGGCTGCGTAATGCCGAGGCGACGCGCCGCTTGCGCCTGTGTCGTGTTCCAACCGCGGATCGTTGCATTGATGATTGCCATCACGTTGGACCGCATCGTCATGGTAGCGGCATCTTCGGGACTATCTTCCAGCGCATCCCATACATTCGCGAAGGTTTGAGCTTTCATCGTTGTCTTCCCTGTTTCAGTTCCTTCAAACGGGCGGACGCTAAATCCAAGTCGCGCTGCGCAGTCTTCTGGGTCTTCTTCTGGAAGGCATGCAGCACATGGATGGCGTCGGGCAGATTAGCAATGTAAATCACGCGGTATGCTCCCGATGCGTCGCCAATCCTGATCTCGCGCACGCCCACGCCGACGGTCGGCATTGGCTTCCAGTTGGTCGGTTCTGCGCCCTTCTGTACCTCGTAAAGTTCGTGGCCGGCCTGTTGGCGCGCTTCTTGCGGAAATTCGCGCAAGCGATCGAGCGAATCCCCGTGAAAAGTAATCGGCTTGAATGCCATGGAGAAAATTATATCACTATTTATATAGCTGCAAGGTCACGAATTGTCCCCGCCGTATTGCGGGTCCGGCCATTGGTAGACATCGGCGACGAAACGCATGATGTCGTCGCCAGCAGGATCATGGGCGGCGACGGCCCGGGCTTGTCGGCGGCAGACTTCGACAAAATCAGGAGCGCGGGTGTCAGGCACCCAAATCTGAACGGGGCGCAAACCCGCAGCGCGCATCCGCTGGCGATAGCTCTTCATGCGCTTGGTTGGTGGAATTGGCCGTTGAGTGGAGCGTGGCATCTGCGTCTCGATTTTGTAACATGTTACACCGAAGGGCAGCCGAAGTCACGAGGCCCGTGTTCGCAACGCTCTGACCGGGTTCGCGCTGCGGGCCCCCATAAGGACCATGAGCGCGGGGTCAGCCCGAGCGCGGCGGCTCCTCCTCTTCGTCGGCTGTGAGGATCGCGACAATCTGGCTGGCGATGCCCTGCAGCGGAAGGCCGGGGCCAAATACGTCGCGATCGCCGGCAAGCCACATGGAAGCTTCTTCGATGTCCAGGATCGTGGGGCGAAGCGCCATGATTGGCAGCATCTTAGTTGGGTCGAGGTTGCCAAGAATTCTCGCCACATCATCAGTTGTTGCGAATCCACGCTTAGCCGCTTCCGCGGAATGGCTCTTTTGCATCTTCTTCCTTCACCGCGAACGACAGATGTGCGCCGCGACTTGAATTGTCACCACGAGTGTCGCCACGCGGTATCTCTGGCGGCGAATGAAAATCTAATTGCTGCGTCGACCGCTTTTCCAGCGAGGTCACTCATCGACCCAACGTTGTGGTTGGGCTGCGTTCGATGCGACGAAATGCCGTCAGAGCGCTGCGAGGCGGCCCCTCACGTACTCGTTTCTTGCGAGCATCTGCCGGCAAAGGCAGCGTTGACCTCGTTCAGCATCCTCTCTTCTTGCCCCGCATAGCGCGGCGAAAAATGAAACGGCTCGACGCGGCGCACTCGGGCTTCGCGCGCGATGGTTCCGGCTGCCGCAGTGGTCAGGTGCGACCGTTCGGCGGCTAATCCCGTATCCGCTTGCGCGAACGGCGCCTCAATGAACAGCAGATCGGCATTTCGAACGAGATTGACGATGGCTGTGCGATTGGCAGCCGTATCGGCGGCGTCAGTCACGTAGGCGATTTTCTGGCCGGGCGTGACCGTGACGACGCCGCTCAGGGCGCCAAGCGGCATCTCGTGCGTATGGGAGGAACCTTGCCCGGCGGGAACCCGGAGCGGATGGTCGGCCGGCCGGCCCTCCGTCACCGCCTGCTTGAGTTCGCGCAGCCAGGGTCCAACGGACAGTCCCATGTCAGCAAGCCGGCTTTTCCAGACATTGACGTGAGCGACCTCCTCAATGGCGAAACCCAAGCAGGGCGTGCGGTGTTCCAGGATCGCAGTCGAGACCCGGAAGGCCGGCTGATTGCAGATGACGTTGTCGACGATCGCGCCGGTGCCGATCGGCTCCGCCGCAAAGGCGTTCCTGAGACGGAACCGCGCAATACGGGTCTCGGAGGACGAAGCGATCTCGGTCACCACGAAGACGAGGTCGGACAGATAACGGTCCGCCAGATTCCAGAGGTAGGCCTGAAGCTTATGATGCACGTGATCAATGAAGCCGTTAGGCCCATAGAGTGCGACCGTCTTCTCCCGGCCGACCAAGATCCTCAGCAGGCGATCGAAGCCGATAAAGTGATCGAGATGAGCATGCGACACGAACACACGGTCGAGGCGGTGAACCTTTCGCGGCGATAGCGGCGCGATATCGCCCAGGTCGAACAGGATTGCGCGCTCCTCGAACAGCGTTTCGATGTAAAGGGCCGGGTCGCCGGAGCGTCCATTGACCAGCGTCGGGTGGAGAAGTGGCCGCATGATGAAGTGTGTGCCTCACTCTCTTGATCCGTAAAGCCTCATCTGGCGGCGCCGGCACGGTCGAGGAAGCCAAAACCGTCGAGGGAACTGCAGATATGGCAAGCGCAGATGAACGGCAGGAGCAACGGTTATGGTGACATCGAGTTCAGTGCAGCCGGAGCCCCCGGCCGTCATTCGACTGTTCCTGTGCGGCGACGTTATGATCGGCCGGGGAATTGACCAGGTGCTGGCACATCCCTGTGATCCCGCTTTGCACGAAGGGTACGCCCATTCGGCAATGGACTACGTGAGTCTCGCGGAGGCAGCAAATGGACCAATTCCGCGGCATGCCGATCCTTGGCATGTATGGGGTGCGGCCCTCGACGAATGGAGCCGCGCGCAGCCGGACGGCCGCATTGTCAATCTCGAAACCAGCGTCACCCGCAGTGATGACTATATCCCGAAAGGCATCAATTACCGGGTGAGTCCCGATAATGCGGAGTGTTTGGCCGCGGCCGCCATCGATTGCTGCGTGCTGGCCAACAATCACGTTCTCGACTGGGGCCGTGCCGGGCTGTCAGAGACGCTCGCGACATTGGCCCATCTGGGGGTCAAGACCGCGGGGGCCGGTCGAAATCTCGACGAAGCGGCGGCGCCGGCCGTGCTGGATTTTCACCGCAAGGGCCGCGTCCTGGTCCTTTCGTTCGCGCTCCCCTCGAGCGGCGTCCCACGGAGTTGGGCGGCGACGCGCGAGTCTTCCGGCGTCAATGTCCTGAGCGATCTTTCGTTGTCCGGCGTGGCGCTCATCGCCGAACAGGTGGAGCGTTTGCGCCGCCCTGGCGATGTGATCCTGGTTTCCATCCATTGGGGATCAAATTGGGGCTACGAGGTTGCGGATGCCGAGCAGCGATTTGCGCACGCGCTCATCGACGACGCTGGCGTGTCCATCGTACACGGCCACTCTTCGCATCATCCAAAGGGCATCGAGGTCTATCGCGACCGGCTCATCCTTTACGGCTGCGGCGATTTCTTGAACGACTATGAGGGTATCCGCGGCTACGAAGAATATCGAGGCGACTTGGCGTTGATGTACTTCGCGCGCGTCGATGCAGCCAGCGCGGCCGTTGTCAGCCTCGAAATCGTTCCTCTCCAGATCCGCAATTTCCGGCTGGCGCGACCGTCAAGCCGGGACGTTGAGTGCCTGCAACAGACGCTGGATCGCGAAAGCGGGAGGTTCGGCGTAAGGGTGGCGTTGGACGCAGCTGGGCGGCTCGTCTTGTCCTGATTTCTGCCCAACCTTGGGAACCCTCTCGCCGCGTCATGAGTTCTTTTGCGCGCAGCTTCCCGAACTGTCGGCGACGTCCGCCTCCCCTTGACGTGCGAGCCGGGGAAGCTCATCCAGAGGCAAGACAGTTGGGCGAACGCGATACGCATGGTGACGGCAAGGTGATCGGCCGAGATGGCATTCGCCGCCGAATGTAGTGTGCCGGTTACGGCGACGCAGAATGGAAGGACGGGATGAGCCTCGATCCTTTGTTGCTGTCGCGGCTGCAATTCGTTTGGGTGGTCGCGTGGCACATCCTTCTGCCGGCCTTCACGGTCGGGCTCGCGTCCTTTATCGCCGTTCTGGAGGGTTTGCATTTCGCGACGGGACGCGAAATCTACTTCCGGCTCTCGACGTTCTGGATCAAGATCTTCGCCGTGTCGTTCGGCATGGGCGTGGTGTCGGGCATCGTCATGCCCTTCCAGTTCGGCACCAACTGGAGCCGGTTCTCCGACGCCACCGCCAACGTCCTGTCGCCGCTCCTCGCCTATGAGGGGTTGATGGCGTTCTTCCTGGAGTCGGCCTTCCTGGGCGTCCTGCTGTTCGGCCGCAAGCTGGTGCCGCGCTGGGCGCATTTCGTCGCGGCGCTCATGGTGGCTCTCGGCACACTGTTCTCTGTCTTTTGGATCCTTGCGACCAATAGCTGGATGCAAACGCCGGCGGGTTACGAGATGGTCGATGGGCGGTTCTTTCCAAACGACTGGCTGCAAATCATCTTCAGCCCGTCCTTTCCTTATCGCCTCGCTCATACAGTCGTCGCCTTCTACATCACCACCGGCTTCGTCGTTGTCGGCGTGGCTGCTTATTACCTCCTGCGCGGGCGCTTCGTGGACGAAGCTCGGACCATGCTGCCGATGACTTTATGGCTGCTCACGGTCCTGGTCCCGCTCCAGATATTCCTTGGCGATGCCCATGGCCTCAATACGCTCGAATATCAGCCGGCGAAGCTGGCGGCGATCGAGGCGCTTTGGGACACCAAAAGTCGCGTCGCGCTCAACCTCTTCGCGATTCCTGACGAGAAGGCGGAAACGAACCGCTACGAGCTGTCCATTCCCGACCTCGGCAGCCTGATCCTTACCCGCGATCCGAATGGAACCGTGCGCGGCCTCAAAGATTGGCCCCCCGGCGATCGTCCCCCGGTTGCCATTCCGTTTTTTGCTTTCCGGATCATGGTGGGGATTGGCTTGCTGATGCTCGCATTGATCGCCACCAGCTGGTGGTTGCGGACACACGGACGCCTGTTCGATGCAAGTTGGTTCCTGTGGAGCTGCATGCTCGCGTCCCCGCTCGGTTTTCTCGCGGTGCTGGCCGGCTGGGCTACGACCGAGGTTGGCCGCCAGCCCTGGACGGTGTACGGGCTCATGCGCACGGCGGATTCGGTGTCTCCCTCCCTGACGGGGTTCGACGTGGTCCTCTCGCTCGTCGGCTATGGCGCCGTCTATCTGATCATGTTCCCGGCGGGCATTGCGCTGATGGCGAGGATTGTGAGGAATGGCCCGGCGGAGCCCGCCATGGAGCCGGAGCCGGTTGAGAGCGGCCGGCCGCTGCAGCCCGTGCAAGCGCTGCCACACCCCGAAGGGGGGGCGGGATCATGACCCCGGCCGTGCTCGACTTCGTGCCCTTGTGGACGGTCATTCTCGGGTTTGGCGTGTTTCTCTATGTCTTGCTCGACGGATTCGATCTCGGGGTTGGCATTCTTTATGGCTTCGCGCCGGATCTGCCGTCGCGTAACCTTGTCATGAACTCCGTGGCGCCGATCTGGGACGGCAACGAGACGTGGCTCGTGCTGGGCGGCATCGGACTTTTGGCAGCGTTTCCGCTCGCCTTCGCGATCATCCTGCCCGCAGTCTACTTTCCCGTGCTGGTTATGCTGCTCGCGCTCGTCTTTCGCGGCGTCGCGTTCGAATTCCGTTACCGGGACGCCGAGCATCGAACCTTCTGGGATCATGCGTTCTGCTATGGCTCTGCCCTCGCCACCTTTGCGCAAGGAATTGTGCTTGGTGCATTTATTCAAGGCTTTCAAACCGCGGGACGTCAGTTCGCCGGCAGTTCGTTCGATTGCTTCACGCCGTTCTCGATCTTTACGGGCATCGCCCTGATCTTCGGCTACAGCCTGCTCGGCGCCGGCTGGCTGGTGCTGAAGACGCAAGGCACACTCCAGGACTGGGCGCGACGGTTGGGACGGTGGTGTCTGTTCGGCGTTCTGGCTGCAATCGCGGTGGTGAGCTTGTGGACGCCGTTGATGGTGCCGGATATTGCCCGGCGCTGGTTTTCGTGGCCCAATATCGCCTTTCTCTCGCCGGTTCCGATCATCACCGGGCTCTTGGCTTTCTGGGAGTGGCACTCACTCAGAAACCGCTCGGAGGTCGCGCCGTTCGCGGGTGCGATCGGCCTCTTCGTCATGTCCTACATCGGCATTGCCATTAGTCTGTGGCCGATGATCGTGCCGTATCAGTTTACGCTGTGGCAGGCCGCGTCGTCGGCCAGCACGCAAGCTTTTCTTCTGGTCGGGACGCTCTTTCTGCTGCCGATCATCCTCATGTACACGGGGTGGTCCTACTGGGTGTTTCGCGGAAAGGTCCGCGCTGACATCGGTTACCACTGAGGTCGCGTTCAAAACTCGAATCCAAATCGCAGCTTGGCTTGGTGCCGTTCGAAGTTCGCCAAGTCGAGTGCTCCGGGGGCGGCGATTGCTCGGCCGTGGATTTGAATATCCCATGCCGCCGAGACAAAAGCCTTGCGACCGAGCCGTGCGTAGAGGGTTGGGCCAACGTAGACCGCCTGACCTGAGAAGACGTTCAGTGCGGCGCCGCTGTAATCGCGCAGATACCGCGCTTCGCCCCCCAGCCACAGGCCGGGCATAACCTGCGCCGCCAGAGCGGCGCCGGCCCCGAGGAGGGATTCTTGCTCGATACCATCGGATGCAAGCAGGCGCGCCCGATCGTTCGCAAAGAGGAGGTTGACCGCACCGACCAGCCGGTCCGGCGCAAGCTCGCGGTCCGCGAACAGCTGGATTTCGGTGCCGAAGTGATCAGTTCGGACGCCGCTGGTTTCGTCGACCAGGCCCCAATGCGGCGCAACGCTCAAGGTCAGGCCGACGGGCGCCTGTGAGCGATCAAGCACCCGGAACCGTGCGTCAAAGGACAGCGATTGTATGGCTGCGCGCCGGGCATCGCTTATTCCGGCGACTCCGGCGATATCGTAATAGGCAAGTGCTGCTGCGGCCGAAATGCGGAAGTTTTCGAACGCCGTGTACTTGAACTCGAGTTCCGATGCCGTGTTGGCGAAGGAGCCGGTACTTTTGCCGGCGCGCAACGTCGTGTCGATCACGATCTCTCCTTCACCCTTGCGGCCGATATCGGCGCCTTCAATGAATCCGAACAGGTGCTCGGTATCCACCGGGTCCGTTCGCGTCTTAGCGCTGTCGGCGCGGATCGGCGATGTGGCAATTGCAATCATAACCGTCGCTGCGGTGGCCGTACCGATCACCGAGAGGAAAACAGGGCGGAACCGCCTCCCGCGATGCGGGGAGGCGTCACGCCGCCAAAGATGCGCGCGCATGAAAACTCCGTCGTTGCCGAATCCAAGCGGGCGCCCGGCCGATGGGCCGGGCGCTGCGCGTTTCAGGTCGACAACGGGAGCTTCGGTGGACGTTCCGGCGGACCGGGCCTGGTGCTGACGAGTGCTCGCGGCGGGACCGCGGTGACCTGTGCTGTCAAACCGCGCCGCCTTGCGCTGCTCGCGATCGGGACCACACCAGCCAGATGGTGGTGCAAGGTACAGCATTGATCGCCGGGGTCACTGCTGCCGTGCTCGTGCTGACCATCATGACGGGCGTGATGATGGTGCGCGTGATTGCCGCCGCCCTCGGACAGGTCAGCCGCAACATCCCGTTCGCTCTCGAAGGCATGTTGGATGTGGACGCTGATCAATGGCACTATGCCGGCAGCTTGGGACCAAAGAAATAGCCCCAGGAGGAACGGACCGAGGCGCCGCAGCTGAGCCAACGAGAAAATTCGAGGCCTTGCCGGCACCCTCTCTGGGGTCACCAACCTGACCGCTTGGCGCTCGCCAAGCCTATTTCTCTCACCGGCTCGAGCGCGAGGCCACACGGTCAGAGACCTCGCGCGATGCGCAATCCATCAGTATAGAACTGATCGCGCTTGTCGCCTCCGGTGCGAGCGGCCGAGCGATGCTCGACTTCGGAATCCTCCCACGATCCGCCGCGCACCACGCGGCCATTGCAGTTGCCGTCGACCCAGGCAGAGCCGTCGGTCGGGGCCATCGCGGTGTACTCATCGTGCCAGCAGTCTTCGACCCATTCCGCGACATTACCATGCATGTCGTGAAGGCCGAACCCATTAGGCGCAAAGCTCCCGACCGCCACCGTGCGCTGCCGGTTCACCTCGGACGGGCCTGACCCGTCGACGCTGCCGTCGTAGTTCGCCTGGTTTGGAGACAAGTTGTCTCCGTGCGAAAATCGCGTCGTGGTCCCCGCCCGCGCCGCGTATTCCCATTCGGATTCCGACAGCAGCCGGTACGGCTTACCGGTTTTCCGGCGGAGCCAATCTGCGTAGGATTTGGCGTTTTCCCAGGAAATATTGATCGCGGGTTGATTTCCACGTCCCCAGCCTTGGTCGTCCGGCCAATAGCCGCCGCAACCGCCGTCGGTCGCGCAGGCGTCCCATTCGCTAAACGTAATTTCGAATTTGCTGACCGCGAAGGGAGCAGCGATCGTGACGCGATGCTGGGCCTCCGCCGCCTGGTCCGAGGGGGGCGAACCCATCGTGAACTCGCCGGCCGGGATCACGGCCATTTGGGGGCAGTCCGCGCAGTCTTGGAATTGCGTGAGAGTCCCCGGCACCCTCCAGATGGCGGGAGGCGCGGACAGCCGCTGTTGCGGAGAAAGTGCGTCGAGACGCGGTCGCGCGGATGCAGCGAGCTCAGCGGTCTTGGCCTTTAGCTCTGCGAACTGAGCGTCGAAGTCAGGCCGGGCGAGCTCGTTCCCTCGCACTTGGGATGCGGCGCAAATCATAGTGCAAGCAATAATCAACAATCCGGGGACCAGCGCCGCCGCCGCGACCCAGCCAGAACCGATGCGCAACCCGGGATGGACGGCGCGCCGGATGGGCACCTGATGCAGGCTCGGTAGGTTTGCGCTCTCGTGCACGTCGCTTCCCTCGCGCCGATTTTCCTGCTTCGCACAAATACACGAAATATCGTTCCGGGCAACGTTCTTGCTGCGATCGGCTCGCTTGTAGTATCCTGGGGGATAGGATACGTTCGGTCTGTCCCGAGATATTGTTGCGGCGCACCGCTTATTTATTTGCTGATGCGTGTCCCTTGGAGGAACCCCACCCATAGGATAGGATAAGAACAATGAAGGCAGAGACGCACATCCATGAAAGTCATCCGGATATCGTCAAGCGGCTCAAGCGAGCCGAGGGGCACATTCGGCGAGTCATCTCAATGTTCGAGGAAGGCCGCCCATGCCTTGACCTTGCGCAGCAACTTCACGCCGTTGAGAAGGCCATTGCGGAGGCGAAACGGCAACTGATCCATGATCACGTGGATCATTGCCTCGACGTTGCCGCAAACGGGCGGGGCAAGCCGACGCGTGCGGTGGTGGGCGAGTTCAAGGCCATCTCTCGCTATCTTTAGGCGTTTGCCAGCGCGACGGCCGGTTTGCCGCCCGCATCTTAAGTGACCAATGAGAGCAGGGGGCATGATCGGTCGTCTGTCTGTTTTGATCGGAGCCCTTGCGGTTGGCTTTGCGCTGGCGAGCTTTTTTCCACAATGGCCAGAGCGGATAAGGACGGCCGCCGGATTCGCTTCGGCCACTGCTCCAAGAGCCCAGGAGTCGGCATCCGCGGAACCCGCAAAATCCGGTGTCGAGGCAAAAGGCGGCCAGCAAAGTATCGTCAAGCTCGGCGAAGATGAGATCAAATCCGCCAGTATCGAATCCGCGACCGCGCAGGCCGGTACGATCGCCCACCGCATTGTCGTCCCTGGCACCGTTATTCCGCACGCGGACCGCATCGCCCACGTCGCCGTCAAGGTGTCGGGCACTGTGGCTGAGCTGCGAAAGAAAGTCGGAGACCCGGTCGCGGCCAATGAAGTCCTGGCTATTCTTGAGAGCCGCGAGTTCGCCGATGCAAAGAGCGAATATCTCGCGGCGCGCCTCACCAACGAGCTGCAACAGGACCTGTTCGAACGGGAAAGGGCGCTTTGGGATAAAAAAATTTCGTCTGAGCAGCAATTCCTTCGCGCTAGAAATCAAGCCGCAAACGCCAAGATGAGGAACGACATTACCCGGCAAAAGCTATTTGCCCTCGGCCTGACGGAACCGGAAATTGCGAACTTGCCCAACGAACCGGAGGCCTTCCTGCGCCGCCAGGAGGTTCGCTCACCGCTTGCAGGCCGCATCGTGGAGCGCAAGGTCGACCTCGGTGCAGCGGTCGGGCGCGACAACCTGGAAACGGAGCTTTTCGTCGTCGCCGATCTCGATCCGGTCTGGGTCGATCTGGCCATTAGCCCAGCCGATCTGCCCCTGATCAAGGAGGGACAGGCCGTGTCGATCACGACCCGGGGCATCGCTGCAAGCATCGAGGGCAAGATCGTATTCATCGGGCCGATGCTCGATAAGGACAGCCGCTCGGCGCGCGCTGTGGCGGAAATAGCAAACGACAGCGGCATGTGGCGGCCGGGCTCCTTCGTCACCGCTGCGATCGCTTTCGCGGAACAGCCAGTCACGCTTGGGATTCCGACGAGTGCGATCCAGAACATCGGCGCCGCAACGGTCGTTTTCGTGCAGGTCCCCGGAGGCTTCGAGAAGCGCCAAGTGGTCCTCGGCCAGAGCGATGAGCGCATGGCGGAGGTGTTGTCCGGGCTCCGTCCCGGCGAGGTGATCGCCGTAACCAATACGTTCTTGCTCAAAGCAGAGCTCTTGAAAGCGCTAGCCGAGGATTGACCAGGCAATGATCGAGCGCATCCTTGCCTGGTCTGTGCGAAGCCGCTGGCTTGTCCTGCTGCTGACGTTGGCAGCCGCTGTGTCGGGCGCGTGGTCTCTGACCAGGCTGCCGATCGACGCCGTCCCCGACATCACCAACGTCCAGGTTCAGATCAATGCCTTCGCGCCCGCCTTATCGCCTTTGGAGATCGAAAAGCAGGTCACCTTTCCGATCGAGGTCGCGCTCGCCGGCATCCCGGGCCTCGAAAACACCCGGTCCTTTTCGCGCAACGGATTTGCCCAGGTCACCGCCGTCTTCACCGACAGGACGGACATCTACTTTGCCCGTCAGCAGGTGGCTGAACGCCTGACGGCGGCCAAGCCGAACCTGCCGCCCAATGTCGACGTGATCATGGGTCCGATCTCGACGGGGCTCGGCGAGGTCTACTGGTGGTCCGTCGAATACGATCCACCCCTCGCAGCCACGCCTGCGCGCGACGGCGAGCCTGGTTGGCAGAGCGACGGCGCGTATCTCACCCCTGAAGGGGAGCGCCTCTCCGATGATCTGCAACGTCTCACCTACCTCCGCACGGTGCAGGACTGGATTATTCGTCCTCAGATGAGGACCGTGCCGGGCATTGCGGGTGCGGATGCTATCGGGGGCTATGTCAAGCAGTATCGGATCGAACCCGATCCGGCGCGCCTCGTCGGATACGGCATTTCCTTCAGCCAGATCGTCAACGCGATTGAAGCGAACAACAACAGCCGCGGCGCAAATTACATCGAACGTAACGGCGAGGGGTACGTGGTGCGGACCAACGGCCTGATTGCGCGCCTCGCCGACATCGAGGAGATCGCCGTCGCCACCCGTGGCGGCGTCCCGGTGCGCGTGCGGGACCTGGCACAAGTCACCGTGGGTCGCGAACTCCGGACAGGCAGCGCAAGCGTGAACGGCCACGAGGTGGTGCTGGGCACCGCCCTGATGCTCGTCGGCGGCAACAGCCGCACCGTGTCGGCGGCGGCGGATGCCAAAATCAAGGATATCAATCGGACGCTTCCGCCCAGCGTCCGCGCACGGACGGCGCTCAGTCGCACCGAACTCGTCGATGCGACCGTGCATACGGTGGCGACCAACCTCTCCCTCGGCGCGCTGCTGGTCGTCCTCATCTTGTTTCTAATGCTGGGCAATTTCCGTGCCGCGCTCATCACCGCCATGGTCATTCCGATCACCATGCTGGTCACCTCGATGGGCATGTTGGGGGGCAAGATTAGCGCCAACCTGATGAGCCTCGGCGCGCTTGACTTCGGATTGATCGTGGACGGCGCCATCATCATCGCGGAAAACTGCCTGCGGCATCTATCGGAACGACGGCAGGCGCTTAGCCGCAGGCTTACGGCGAGCGAGCGCCTGGAGACCGTCGCAGAATCCGCGCGCGAGGTGATTCAGCCGACCATCTACGGACAGGCTGTCATAGTCCTGGTTTACGTCCCCCTGCTCGGATTTAGCGGGGTCGAAGGAAAAACATTCTTGCCGATGGCGCTCACAGTTATCATTGCGCTCGGCACGGCCTTCATTTTGTCGCTGACCTTCGTGCCCGCCATGCTCGCTGTCGCTCTCAGCGGCAATGTCCAGGAACGGGAGAACCGCGTCGTTTCCGGCCTGAAGGCCGCTTATCGGCCCGTGCTGGCGAAAGTCATTGCAACGCCCGCGCCGATCATTGCAGCCGCCGTCGTCTTGACCGCAGGCGCAGCATGGTTGTTCACGCGCCTTGGCCAGGAGTTCGTGCCCATATTGGATGAAAAAAACATCGTCATGGAGGTGAAACGAATTCCGAGCGCGTCGCTGGCACAGTCGCAAGCGATGCAATTCGCCAATGAAAACCTGATCAGCAAGTTCCCACAGGTCGCCTTCGTCTTCTCGCGAAGCGGCACGCCGGATTTGGCTGCCGATCCAATGCCGCCAAGCGCCACCGACACGTACATCATGCTGAAGCCGCGGGACGAATGGCCTGATCCCGGCTTGGCCAAGGACGACCTGATTCGCGAAATCTCCGAAAAGGCATCGCGGTTGCCGGGAAACAAGTTCGAGTTCTCACAGCCTATCCAGATGCGTTTCAACGAACTGATTGCCGGCGTGAAGGAGGACCTCGCCATCAAAGTATTCGGAGACGAGTTCGAGCCGATGCGGCGCGCCGCCAACCAGATTGCCGGCATTCTTGGCGGCATTCGGGGCGCCGCCGAGGTCAAGGTGGAAGACGTGACCGGAATGCCGGTCCTGGAGATCGATGTCGATAAGCGCGAGATTGCGCGCCGGGGCCTCAGTCTGTCCAGTGTTCAGGACGTGATCGGCATCGCCATCGGAGGCCGCGAGGCCGGTGTGGTCTTTGAAGGCGACCGCCGCTTTCAGATTGTCGTCCGCCTCTCGGACGCTGAGCGCAATAACATCGAGGTGCTCAAGAACCTGCCGGTCGCCCTGCCGGAGGCGGTGCCCGGGGCTGGCGCCACAATGGTTCCGTTGCGGCAGTTCGCGAGCTTTCGTTTTTCCGAAGGCCCCAATCAAATCAGCCGGGACAACGGCAAGCGGCGCGTCGTGGTGACGGCCAACGTCCGCGGTCGAGACATGGGTTCCCTTGTCGAGGAAGCGCAAGCCAAGATATCCGACCAAGTGAAGCTGCCGCCCGGATACTGGCTGGTCTGGGGTGGGCAATTTGAGAACCTCGTCTCGGCGCAGCAACGGCTCTTCCTTGTCGTGCCGATCTGCTTCGCGCTGATATTTCTGCTGCTGTTGGGTTCGCTCGGGTCTGCGCGCGACGCGCTCTTGGTTTACAGCGCCGTGCCGCTGGCGCTGACCGGCGGGGTTTTTGCCCTGTGGCTGCGCGACATGACGTTTTCGATCTCATCTGCGGTCGGCTTCATCGCGTTGTCAGGCGTCGCGGTGCTCAATGGCCTAGTGATGCTGACTTTTATTCGGCAACTCGTTGCGAGCGGCGTGTCGAGGCAAGAGGCAATTTATCGCGGCGCCCTCACCCGCCTGCGCCCGGTGCTCATGACCGCGCTCGTGGCATCACTCGGATTCGTGCCGATGGCCATCGCGACAGGCACCGGCGCTGAGGTTCAGAAGCCGCTGGCGACGGTGGTCATCGGGGGCCTGATCAGCTCTACCTTGCTGACGCTGTTCGTTCTGCCGGCGCTGTATGCGTTTTTCGCTGACAAAGCCGGCGTCACACGAGGCGAGGTCAAGACCGGCTCGACATCCGCCGGCATCGCGAACGTCGATCAAGCCGCCGAGTGAGGGGAACCGAGAGCCATGGAGCATGGTCAGATGAAGCACGGAGGAAGAGACTGGCGAAGAGCGGAGATCGTACGGCAGTCTCGGAACCGCGCTCGCTGCGGTGATGGATGGATTGCGGTGATGGCGTTGCTCCTGCTTTCGCTGTTGATAGTTGATAGCAATTTCGGCACTGCGTTTGCGCATGGTATCGGAGGTCGCGACGCGGCTTTCGTAGCTGCAACGAAAGGGCCTGACCTAGTGCCCTTTGTCTATCTCGGCGCCAAGCATATGGTCACCGGATACGACCACCTGCTTTTCATTTTCGGCGTCATCTTCTTTTTGTATCGCATGAAGGACGTCGTCATCTATGTGACGCTGTTCTCCATCGGCCACAGCATCACCCTGTTGGCCGGGGTCCTGCTCAAGATCGAAATCAATTCGTATCTGGTGGACGCCGTGATCGGACTCTCGGTGGCCTACAAAGCATTCGACAACCTCGGCGGCTTCAAATCGATCTTTGGGGTGCAACCAAACAACAAGGTGGCGGTAGGAAGTTTCGGGCTGATTCACGGGCTCGGTCTGGCAACAAAGCTCCAGGCGCTCCGTTTGAACGGAAATGGGCTTGTGCCGAACATGCTTGGATTCAACGTCGGCGTTGAAATCGGGCAGCTCATCGCATTGGTCGTTTTTCTCGTCGTCATGCTGCAATGGCGGCGCACCGCAAGCTTCGAACGTTTCGCTGTGGCGGCAAATGCGCTCATTCTGACGGCCGGCTTCATGCTGATGGAATACCAGCTCGCCGGCTACTTTAGTGCAGGGAAAGTTTGACATGACTATCGAGGGACAGATTTCGAAGCCGCTCTCCTCGGGCAAGATGCTGGTCGTCACCGGCGGTGCGTTCGTGGCCGGAAGCCTCATCGTGTTCGGCGCGATCCTGCCCGCGGAGTTCAATTGGGATCCGCTCGGGCTCGGACGGACGACGGGATTGAATCGGCTGTGGGCGCCGCGCGAAGTCACGTTCGATACCACGACAGGTTCGGTTCCCCTCGCGCGCGAATATCCAATGGGTTTTCGTACCGACGTGATCGAGATTCCCTTGCGGGCGGGAGGCGATTCCACGCGCGGCGATGAGCTTGAGTACAAAGTCCGGATGCGCAAGGACGCCACGTTCGTTTACGAATGGAGCGTGCCTGGCGTATCAAATCCGGAGGAATTCTATTTTGACTTCCACGGCCATACGTTGACCGCCGCGAAGGAAATGACCGTCGCGACCTATAAGCAGGCCACAGGCACAAGCGCGAATGGTGCGCTCACGGCTCCGTTTGATGGCGTGCATGGGTGGTTTTTTCAGAACCAATCGGTCGGTCCGATTGTCGTACACGTCAAGATCAGCGGGTTCTATGAGTTGATTCCACCGGGCGAGACCGGAAACGAGGCTGGAATTATCGCTAATGTTCCGGCCGATAAAGCCTTTGGAGAGCAATGATCTGCAATGGACGCAGCAGATTGGAAGCGTTGGCCGGCCATCGGGCAGCCAAGAGAAGGCGATCGGATTCAATGCAAGCTAGTTTGAGGAAGTTCTCCGGTCCGATCAAATTGCAGTTGGCTGTGCAATTTTGATTGCTATCTGACGCGAGAATCGTTTCGACATCATGCCAGCCAGTAGGCCATCCGGATGAACCATCGTGCCATTTTTTGCGCTTTCTCGTCCGCTGCGTTGTTCGGCATTTCAACGCCCGCGGCAAAAGCGCTTCTCGGCTCGACAAATCCCGAAATTCTTGCCGGACTGCTTTATTGCGGGGCCGGCGTCGGCGTAGCCGTGCTTCGCCGGCTCGGAGGTTCCATTCTCCCGCCGCCCAATGCGAGGGAAGTCGGTTTGGGGCGCGCCGATATGCCATGGCTCGCTGGGGCAATCGTTGCAGGGGGGATAATCGCGCCCGTGCTCCTGTTGCTTGGACTGACTCGAACGGCCGCGGCCGCAGCGTCGCTCCTCCTTGCGCTGGAGGGAGTGGCCACAGCGCTCATGGCATGGTTTCTTTTCCACGAGAATTTCGATCGGCGGATTGCATTGGGCATGGGCTGCCTCGTTGCGGGGGCCGCAGTACTCTCGTGGTCTGGAGAGATAACCGTTTCGAGTGTCGTTGGACCGTTGGCAATCGTCGGTGCATGCATCGCCTGGGGGCTGGACAACAATCTGACGCGCAAAATTTCATTATCAGATCCGCTACAGATCGTGCAGTTGAAAGGCCTCGTGGCCGGCCCGGTGAATGTCGCTCTCGGATTGTGGATGGGAGGGGAGCTCCCGAGTTGGCCCGCCATCACTGCTGCGGGGATCGTGGGATTTCTCGGTTATGGCGTCAGCTTAGCGCTGTTCGTTGTTGCTCTCCGCAATCTCGGGACGGCGCGTACTGCGGCATATTTTGCAACCGCACCCTTGTTCGGAGCAGTTGCGGCCATATTGGGGCTTGGCGAACCGATCACTTTGCAACTGGTTATCGCAGGCCTGCTGATGGGGCTCGGGGTGTGGCTTCACCTCACGGAGCGCCACCATCACAGTCACGTTCATGAGCCAATGGATCATTCACATCCTCACACTCATGATGAACATCATCAGCATGTCCACGCACCGGAAGAGTCGGCGAGCGAACCGCACACGCATTGGCACCGGCATGGTCGGCTGGGGCACGTTCATCGGCACGTACCTGACATGCATCATCGGCACCGGCATTAGTGCCATGAGCCGGGCGGATGGCGAGGCACAGATGGCTTTGATCATACCGAAATAGCGGACCGAGCAAATGCCAGAGCATACAGACGTTGCCATCATCGGGGCAGGTCCCGCAGGACTTGCGGTCGGAGCATGTCTTAGACAGGCCGGCTTGAACTTCGTCATTCTTGAAAGGGATGAGAAGGTCGCTTCGTCGTGGCATCGCCACTACGAGCGGCTGCATTTACATACGGTCAAGCAACTGTCTTGCCTGCCTTACGTCCCTTTTCCCGCCGCCTATCCTCGCTATGTGCCAAGAAATCTGGTGATCGAATATTTGGATCGCTATGCGGCGAAGTTCGATTTGAAGCCGCGTTTTGGTGATGCCGCACGCTCCGTATGTCGGGACGGAAATGATTGGCGTATACAAGGCACGCCATCTTCGATCAGCGCCCCCTATGTTGTGGTCGCGTCCGGATTCAATGCCGAGCCTGTGATCCCATCCATTCCCGGGATGGAGAAATTCAGGGGCAAGCTCATCCACAGCGCCGCGTACGCCAACGCCAAACCGTTCGCCGGCCAATCCGTCCTGGTGATCGGCATGGGTAACACCGGCGCCGAGGCTGCTCTCGATCTATCCGAGGCGGGCGCGTGGACGAGCATCTCGATACGCAACGGCGTTCACATCGTCCCGCGCGACCTTTTCGGCGTCCCGATTCAGCTCGTCGCGATGCTCGCGACCAGAGTACTTCCGTCAGCCGCCAGTGAAACGCTGTTCCCGCGCATTCTCGATTTGGCTCTCGGCAATCTTTCGAAGCATGGAATCAGGCGTCCGAGGGAAGGCATTTTGCGACAGGTGGCGACTTCGGCCAAAATTCCGGTCATCGATGTCGGCACGGTACGAAAAATTTCCGAAGGAGCGATCAGGGTAGAGCCCGGAATATCTGCGATCACCGAGCACGGCGCGATCTTCTGCGGAGGCGATGAAGGCAAATTCGACGCGATCATCCTTGCCACCGGATACCGCCCGAACTATCGAAGCTTTCTTCAGGCTGACGACTTCAAGAATCCTGCAGATCATCCGCCGGCGCGGCAAAACATGGAATCAACGACCTATTTTGTTGGATTCAAGAATTCCGTAAGTGGGTTGCTGCGGCAAATCTCCAAAGAGGCCGTTCAGGTCGCCTACGATATCGTCCGGCGACGAAATGAAATGATGCGCCGGTCGAGGTAGTGCGCATTCCCGATGAGACAGAATCATCTGCGGCGTCATGCCCGTCCCCCGGACTTGATCCGGGGATTGTCGCGGGCATCCACGTCTTTCTTGCGGGCGTTCGGCTAAAGACGTGGATGGCCGGGACAAGCCTAGTCAAGCCCGGCAATGACTCTGAGCCTCTTCCTCACTCCGCCTTGATGCCCGACTCCTTGATGATCGGCCACCATTTCTCCGCATCGGCCTTCACCAGCGCGCCGAGCGCCTCCGGTGTCTGCCGCTCGCGCGGGAAAATCTCCAATCCCAGAGCGATGAAGCGAGATCGTACCGCCGGATCGGCCAGGGCCTCCACGGCTGCCGCGTTGAGCTTGCTGACGATGTCCGCTGGCGTGCCTTTGGGCGCGAAAAACCCGAACCACGTGGAGGAGGTAAGCGCCGGCAATCCCTGCTCGCCGACGGTCGGGATGTCGGAGGCCGTCTCCAAGCGCGCCTCGCTTGTGACCGCGTAGGCTTTTATGCTGCCGGAGCGCATCAGCGGCAACTGAACCGGCAGGTCAAATGAGAAGTCGATTTGGCTCGCCACCAGGTCCTGCATGGCCGGGGCGGTGCCACGATAGGGCACCATGGCAAATTGCGTCCCGGTTTCTTTTGCAAAGAGTGCGGTTACGAGATGGACGCCAACTGTGACAATTGCGGCCGACGCCTTGTCTGGATTGGCCTTCAGCCAGGCGATCAGTTCCTTCAAGTCATTCGCCGGCAAAGTCTTCCTTCCAAATATGACGTACGGGGCAGCAACCAGCGGTGAAATAGGCTGAAAATCGTTCAACACGTCGTATTGAAGCGAATATAAAGCGCCGTTTTGCACGTGCCCGCCCAGGAAGCCGAGGTCAATCGTGTAGCCGTCGGGCTTCGCGCGAGCGGTGCGGCCAACACCGATGCTGCCGTTCGCTCCGGCGATGTTTTCGACGATGACGGGTTGCCCAAGCGTCGCTCTCATCCGTTCGGCGAGGATCCGCCCGATCACGTCGACATTGCCGCCGGGAGGAAACGGGATAATCATCGTGATCGGGCGCGATGGATAAGTCTGCGCTGTTGCGGGACAGATGAGCGCGGGCGCGGCCAGGGCAGCCCCGCCGAGTTGCAGGAATTCGCGGCGCGGAAGTCTCATGGCGTGACCACAGGTGTTGGTCGCTTCGAGTAAACCAGGCGGGATCGCGTCCCGCGAAGGGACTTGTGAACCCGTTCGGACCTCATCCTGAGGAGGCGCACCGAAGTCGGGCCTGCCCGACTTCGGCACTTTAAGAAGGATCGAAATCGGCAACAGCCGATTTCGATTGCGCCGTCTCGAAGGATGGAAGCTTGTGCAACGCTCGCCTGCGGCCATCCTTCGAGACGCTTGCTTCGCAAGCTCCATACAAGGATGAGGGCCGTGATTTCTTCACGGGCGCGCATCGTCGCTACCCCACGAGCACTTCTGAGGTAGTGTCGATGATGGTCGTGCGGCGCAGGTCGCGCACCTCGTCCGTGGCGTCGAAAGGCGTGGCGCGGTGCATAGTGCAGCGGTTGTCCCAGATGACCAGGTCCCCGACCTGCCACTTGTGGCAATAGACAAACTGCGGCTGCGTTGCGAATTCCATCAGCTCGTGGAGCAGCGCCTGACCCTCCTCGACCGGCATGCCCACGATGTGCGATGCATGCGCGGCGATATAGAGCGCGTTGCGTCCTGAGCCCGGATGTCGACGCACCACCTTGTGTCGCGCGGACGGATACGACTTGCGTTCTTCCTCAGTCGGCGCATAGCCGCCGAACTTGCTCCGCGAGTGCCACAGGGAATGCTCGGCGACGAGGCCTTCAAGCCTGCTTTTCATCGCATCCGGCAAGGCATCGTAAGCGGCGCGCGTATCGGCAAACTCGGTGTCGCCCCCGGCGGGAGGAATCGCCTTGGCATGCAGCATCGACCAAGTCGCGGATTCTTGCCGAAACGAGCTGTCGGTATGCCGACCGGGCAGCACGCAAACCGCGTAAGCGTCCATCGCCCGCTCGATCGCGCGCTGGATGTCTTCGCCGATCGGCCTGCTCAAGTCGACTTCCGTAATCTTGGCAACGAAGTGCGGATGAAGCGGCGCGGCGACGAGGGTCATTACGGGCGTCTCCTGGCTCAAGATTGCTGAGCACACCGTTGGAATTCGCCAATTTTACCCCAAACCGAGACCGCAGTCCTGACGGAAACAGCACAATTTTCGCTGATGGACTCCGCCCGGCCGATCAGCATGTGGTCGCATCCATTCCTCAACATGCGTTGGCTCCCATGCAAATCGTACAGATCTGACGCGCGTTCGAAGTGCCGCCGGCGAATCTCCGCCGAAGGCGACATCAAGTGTTTCGGCCGCTTGCAAGCGAGTATGCCGGGGACGGCTGGTGAACGCATGTCGTCTCTGATTGGAATGCATACATCCGATGTCAGGAAAAGAATTTAATGTCGCGGAAACATATAAATATATCGAAGCAATTCCTGAATTATGCGCAGCCGCAAGCTAAATATACCTTAGCCAGGAAGGTTCGCGCGTTGACGGGAATGGGCGACATTAAATTGCCGTAAACAGGTGAGTTGCGCGCACAACGTTGTGATAACTCCAAAACCTTGCGTGATTCGTGATTGGCATTAAGTGGGCGGCAGGACGATGGAACGAACGCGAGGTCGAATATGAAATCGAATCTGAAACTGCTCCTATCGACAATTGGAGTTGCGGCATTGCTCGCATCACCCGCGATGGCGGATTCCTCTGCGCGTCATCACTCCACTGTTCGCCACCGCACTGCGCCCGCTACCGCGTCGGTGCCGAACAATGCGTACGGTTACAGAGGAGAGAGCCAGGAGACAACCAGCGACCGCTGGTGCGCAACACACCCCTACAGTTGGGACGCTTGCCACGATCCGCGCGAAAACCCTCAGTAGGCGATGGATGTGACGTTGTCTGAAGCGGTCAAGCGTTCGCTATTCGGCCCAATAGTATGAGACCGACTAGCTACGGCGAAATTACATTGGGCCAAATCGTGGAGTGAAATCATGACGCAGAAATTCGTGATACTTGCGGCGGCGGCGGCAACAGTGGCCGTTACGTCACTTGCGGTGACGTCGAGCGCGGAGGCGGGCGCGCATCACCGCTTTTACGGACATTACAGCGCCTACAGGTTTGCCCCCTGGTATGCGCCGCGGTACGGTTACACGGTGCCTTATCGGTATTATGATCGCTTTGGCAGTAATTTAAATCCGGATCGACAAATGGTCGGCATAGGGGAGTAAAACAGCGGTCAGTACTGGGTCGCGCGCCGCCTGCCTCGCGCTGTGTCAGAACTCCGGCCAGCCCGTCAAACAGCTCCCAGGCGAGTGCCGGTTGCTAGCAATGAGCTGCTGCGGACGACTCCGAATGTTGACACACAGAGCGATAATAAACGTCGCGGCCGGGCTGGTCCCGGCCGCGACGGCGATTGCAAAAGTGGTTCAATCTGGCCGGCATCCCCTCTATGCTTGCGCTAAGAGCGCCCGCTGTGGGCGGTCTTTGAACATGCGATGGACAGAATAGGCGGGTGTCCGAGGCTCATTCAATCAACGCGCCACGGCTCGACGTGGGGTGTTTTCGGCCCGGGCCCGCCGTCGAAATTGCGGGCGCCGCGAGCGGGCCGCTCGCCGGCTTGCGCTTCGTCGCCAAGGATCTGTTCGACGTTGCGGGCGTCGTGACTGGCGGTGGAAATCCAACCTGGCTCGCGACGCATAAGCCGGCTGACGCGACGGCGCCCGTGATCTGCGAACTCCTCGACAACGGCGCGACCCTTGTCGGCAAGACGATCACGGACGAGCTGTCCTGCGGCTTGCTGGGCGTGAACCCGCATTACGGCACGCCGCTCAACCCGCGCTATCCGGCGTATGTGCCAGGCGGCTCGTCGAGCGGTTCGGCATCGGCGGTTGCGGCGGGGCTTGCGGACTTTGCGATCGGGACCGACACGGGCGGCAGCGTCCGCGTGCCCGCGTCATTCTGCGAACTCTACGGCTTGCGGCCGTCGCACGGCCGGGTGAGCCTCAACGGCTGCATTCCCCAGGCGCCTAGCTTCGACACCTGCGGTTGGTTCGCGCGCGCCGCCGCGATGCTGCTGCGCATTGGCGATGTGCTGCTGCCGGACGACGGCGATGCCCCCGTCGGGTGCTTCGTTGTTGCCGAGGATTGTCTCGCACTTGTCGACGCTGAGGTTTGTGAGTGTTTCGCGCGCCTTTTCGCGACGCTCGGCATTGGCGGGGCGGTGCAACTCTTCGGCGATGTTACGCCCGACGCCGTTGTGGCGGCGTACTGGACGCTGATGAGCCGCGAGCTGTGGGCCGGCCACGGCGCCTGGTTCGAGCGCGAGAACCCGACGCTCGCGCCCGGCCTTAAGGAGCGCTTCATCCAGGCGTCCCAGGTTACTGCCGCGGAAGTCCAAGCCGCCGCGGCCGTGCGCCGGCGCCTGACCAGGGCGTTGGCGGCGCTTCTCGCCGACAACAAGATCGTGCTGTTCCCGACCACCCATGCGGCGCCTTTGCGGCGCGACGCCCCGTTCGACGCGCAGATGAGTTATCGCGCCAGGGCGCTGCGGCTCTTGTCTCCGGCCTCGATGGGCCGGTTGCCGCAGCTCGTGATTCCGGCCATGCGCGTGGACGGCGCGCATGTAGGGCTGAGCCTCATAGGCGTTAGGTTAAGGGCTGGACGCCAGGAATCCCAATGTGATTCAAGATTGGGATGGTGATTCGTGACGAGCTTTTGAACATCTGGGAGCAAGTGCGGGCGCACCTGCCGCCGGATTTTGACCTCCAAAGGA